>Ga0316576_10002556_pt1 | contig 10384 bp, 7 predicted proteins | sample S0NA_FD_203075 | JGI IMG/M metagenome (GOLD analysis project Ga0316576, IMG submission 203075) | Rhizosphere microbial communities from salt marsh grasses in Alabama, United States - S0-2_050615r3r5 | ecosystem: Host-associated > Plants > Roots > Rhizosphere | place: USA: Alabama | collected... | reverse complement strand
CGCCGACGCCGTCGCCGCCGCCGGACGCGACGGGGTCTCCTTTGCGATGACGCAGCGTCGCGAGGTGGAAGCGGCCGAGAAGTTCCGCAAGGCCGTCCCGTGGACGGAGCGGCTCCGGTTCACCAACACCGGGACCGAGGCCACCATGCACGCCATCCGGCTGGCCCGGGGCTACACCGGCCGCGACGTGATCCTCAAGTTCGAGGGCCAGTACCACGGCGTCCACGACTACGTGATGTTCTCGACCGCCGGGGCTCCTCCGGCCAAACTCGGCTCCCGGTACCGCCCCGTGCCGTGGCAGAGCTCGTCGGGCATCCCCGACATGATTCGCACGGTGATCCAGGTGCTGCCGTTCAACGACCTCGAGCTGACCGAGCGGTTGTTCCGCGACGCCGGCCGGCAGATCGCCGGCGTGATCGTCGAGCCGATGCTCGGCAACGCCTTCGGGATCATGCCGGAGCCCGGGTTCCTCGAGGGCCTCCGCCGCCTCTGCGACGAGTACGGAGCGCTGCTGATCTTCGACGAGGTGAAGACCGGCTTCCGGATCGCCCTCGGCGGCGCCCACGAGCACTTCGGGGTCACCCCGGACATCGGCACGTTCGCCAAGTCGATGGGGAACGGCTTCCCGGTCGCAGCCATCGCCTGCCGGGGCGACGTGGTGAACGGCTGGGGCAAGGGCGGCATCGCCCAGGCCGGGACCTACTCGGGGAACAGCGTGGCGGCGGCGGCCGCCGCAGCGACGATCGACGTGCTCTCCACCGGCGAGCCGTACGCCCGCATCGAGAAGGCGGGGACCACCCTCATGGAGGGCATCGCCGGCATCTGCGCCTCGCACGGCGTGCCGGCTCACGTCGTCGGCCTCCCGGCGATGTTCGGCGTCGTGTTCAGCGACGACCCGCCCAAGGAGTTTCGCGACGCCGCCCACCACGACGAGGAGCTGTACTCGAAGGTCGTGTGGGGCATGATCGAGCGCGGCGTGATGCCGGTGGACGACGCCCTGGAGCCCTGGTTCCTCTGCGCCGCGCTGAGCGACGAGGACGTCGCCACCACGCTGACGGCGTTCGAAGAAGCCCTCGTCGAGGCGATCGGGTAGCGCGGCCATGAACATCGCACTGCTCGGTGCCGGGATCATCGGCACCGTCATCGCCCGTGACCTGGCGGCCTGGGACCGGCCCGACCGGGTGGTCGTCGGCGACCTCGACGGCGACCGGGCTGCAGCCGTGGCCGCCGAGACCGGCATGGACTCGGCGGCCGTGGACGTGCGGGACCCGGCGTCGCTCGACGCCTACCTGGCCGGGACCGACGTCGTGATCAACTCCGCCCAGTACCAGATCAACCTGGATGTCATGGAGGGAGCGCTGCGGGCCGGCGTCCACTACGTCGATCTCGGCGGCCTGTTCCACACGACGCGCAGACAGCTGGGCCTCGACGAGCGCTTCCGCGCCGCCGGGCTCACGGCCGTCCTGGGGATCGGCTCCTGTCCGGGCATCGCCAACGTGCACGCCGGGGACCTCGGTGCCCGGCTCGACCGGGTTCGCTCGGTGAAGGTGTACAACGGGGCGACCGTCGATCCATCCGACACCTTGAAGTGGCCGTACTCGCTGTGGACGATCTTCGACGAGATCACGGAGCCCCCGGTGGTGTTCCGGGACGGCGAGTTCCTCGAGGTCGAACCGCTCTCCGAGGAGGAGCACTTCCCGTTCGCCGAGCCGATCGGGTATGCCAAGACCCACCTCTCGCTGCACTCCGAGGTGGCGACCATCCCGCTGAGCCTGGCCGACAAGGGGATCGAGACCTGCGAGTTCAAGATCCGCTTCTTCGGGTTCTCGGAGGGAGCGCTGCGCAAGCTCCAGTTCCTGGCCTCGCTGGGACTGGCTTCGACGGAGCCCCGGCGGGTCGGCGGGGCCGACGGGGTGGTTCCCCGCCGGCTGCTGGTGGATCTCCTCGAGGAGTTGCAGCCCGACCCGCCGCAGCACGCCGGGTTCAAGGACATCGCCACCGTCGCCGAAGGCGAGCGCGCCGGGTCGCCGGTGCGTCTCCGGATCGACACGACCGCCGGCCCCTCGAAGGAGCTCGGGGTGTCCGGGGGCACGATGGTGGTCGCGTCCCCGGCGGCGATCGTCGGCCGGTGGCTGGCGAGCGGCGAGCTGTCGAAGCCCGGGGTCTCCCCTCCGGAGACCTCGGTCCCGCCGGCGCCGTTCTACGAGGAACTGGCCCGGAGGGGTGCCGCCACCTTCCTCACGGAGGAATCGCGGCTCGCCTGAGGAGCGGGGCCGGCGGTCCGACGGACCGCCGGCCCCATGCCATCATGCCCGGATGACCTTCGACGCCCTGCTGCTGCTCGCCCTGCCCGCCTCCGGCAAGTCCGAGGTGCGTCGCTACCTGGACACCGCCGACCCGGGAATGCGGGCATCCGACCTGCACGTCGCCGAGCCGGTCCACCTCGACGACTACCCCTACGTGCACCTCATGCGGCGGGCCTCGGTGGAAGCCGCCGCCCTCGGCGGCGAGCCGCCGTTCTTCGCCGATCCTTCGAGCCCGTTCCTCGACCCCCGGGACTGGCTCACGCTGACCCACCTCCTCGCCGAGGACTGGGAGAGGCTGACCCGCCCCGCCGCACGGATCGGCGATCCGGGCACCTGGATCCTCGACCGCTTCGACGCCGCGAGGCGGGCCGCCGGTGCGCCGCCGCCGATCTCCGACCCGGCGCTCCGGTCGGCAGTGGCGAGGGCGATCGCCGCCGACGCCGCCGACGTCGCCGACGACGCCGTCCGGGGACGCCCGCTCGATCTCGCCGGGAAGACCGTCGTCGTCGAGTTCGCCCGCGGCGGCCCCGACGGCGCCGCACCGCCGCTCCCGGCGCCCCTCGGGTACCGGGCGTCCCTGGCGTGCCTCCCCCGCCCGCTCCTGGAAAGGGCGGTCGCCCTCTACGTCCGGGCCACCCCGGAGCAGAGCCGCCGGCGCAACCGCGAGCGGGCCCACCCCGGGCCGGAGGGAGACGCCTCGATCCTCCATCACGGGGTGCCGGACGCCGTGTTGCGGGCCGACTACGGGATGGACGACTTCGCCTGGCTCGTGGAGCACGGTCGGCGGCCCGGGACGATCACCGTACGGGCCGCTCGAGGGATCGTCGACCTCCCGGCCGGCGTCTTCGACAATCACGACGACCTGACGTCGTTCCTCCGGGACGACCGGGGGTCCTGGGGCGACGCCGATCTCGAGCGGCTCCACGACCGCCTGCGGACGGTGCTGGACGACCTGTACCTGCGCCGATGACGAGCCGGGCGGAGCTCGTCGACCGCAAGCACCGGGTGATCGCCGAGGCCGCCTCGCTGCGCCGCGAGGCGGAACGGCTCCGCCGCGAGAGCGGAAGCCGGACGGTACGGCGCCGCCTCGATCGGCTCGAAGCCCGCATCGAGCGGCTCGCCGCCGAGGAGCAGCGGCTGCGGCAGGCCATCGACCGGGCCCCGCCGGTTGCCTGACGGTTCCGGTCGGGCCGGGCGACGCACCCACCCGGGCAGTTCGCCCCTATCCGGCCCGGCCCCACCGCCGTAGCGTGAAACCGTCCAGGACAGAAAGGCAGACCATGCGGTTTCGTCCGGCGTTCGACGCCGTCACCGGTGAGATGTACCTGCCCGTCGAGGAGCGGGGCCGGCAGCTGCTCGAGGAGCCGTTGCTGAACAAGGGAAGCGCGTTCTCGGCCGAGGAGCGGGACGGCTTGGAGCTCCGAGGACTGCTTCCGGCGCACACCTCCACCATGGAGGAGCAGCTGAAGCGGGTCGGCGACCAGTTCTACGGCAAGGCGAGCGACCTGGAGCGCCACATCTACCTGGCGTCCCTCCACGACCGCAACGAGACGCTGTTCTACCGGTTCCTCTGCGAGAACCTCGAGGCGACCGTCCCGATCGTGTACACCCCGACGGTCGCCGAGGCGTGCAGCCACTGGAGCCAGATCTTCCGCAACGCCCGCGGCATCTACGTCACCCCCGACGACCGGGGCCAGATCACCCGGGTGCTGCGCAGCCGGGGGATCCGGGAGGCGGCGGTCATCGTCGTCACCGACAACGAGCGGATCCTCGGGATCGGTGACCAGGGCGCCGGCGGGATGGGCATCCCGATCGGCAAGCTGGCGCTGTACACCGTCGCCGCCGGCATCCACCCCTCGCTGTGCGTGCCGATCTCGATCGACGTCGGCACCAACAACGAAACCCTCCTCAACGACCCGCTCTACCTCGGGGTTCGTGCCCGACGGATGCGGGGAGACGAGTACTGGTCGCTGATCGACGAGTTCGTGTACTCGGTGAAGGAGGTGTTCCCGGGAGCCCTCCTGCAGTGGGAGGACTTCGCCAACCTCAACTCGTTCCACGCCCTGGAGACGTACCAGGACATCGTCCCTTCCTTCAACGACGACATCCAGGGCACCGCCGCGGTCGTGGTCGGCGGCCTGCTCGCCGCCGAGCGCAAGGTCGGGACCAGGCTCCGGGACCACCGGGTGCTCATCGTCGGTGCCGGGTCGGCCGGCACGGGGATCCACGCCCAGATCCTGGCGGCGATGATCGACGAGGGCCTCTCGCCCGAGGAGGCGCACAGCCGGCTGTTCGTCACCGACTCGAAGGGGCTCATCGTGGAGGGCCGCAAGGGCCTCGACGACCGCAAGAAGGGGCTCGCCACCGACCGCAAGCTGGTGGCGGGATGGGGCGTCAAGGGCGACACGATCATGCCGGCAGAGGTGCTCGAGCACGTCGAGCCGACCGTGCTGATCGGCGTCAGCGGCAAGCCGGGCACCTTCACCGAGCCGATGATCAAGTCGATGGCCGCCGGCTGCGACCACCCGATCGTCATGCCGCTGTCGAACCCGACGTCGAAGAGCGAGGCGGTGCCCGAGGACATCCTCGCCTGGTCGGAGGGCCGGGCCCTGGTGGCCACGGGGAGCCCGTTCCCCGACGTGGTCTTCGACGGGGTGCGCCACAAGGTCGGGCAGGCGAACAACGTGTTCGTGTTCCCGGGCATGGGCCTCGGGCAGATCGTCTCCAGGTCGGCCAAGGTGACGACCGGCATGTTCCACGCCGCCGCCCGGGCGCTCGCCGAGTCGGTGAGCGACGACCTGCTCGCCGCCGGGGGGCTCTACCCCTCGATCACCACCGTACGGGACGTCTCTCGCCGGGTGGCCCACGCCGCCGCGGAGCAGGCGGTCGCCGAGGGCGTCGCCCACCCGATCGTCGACGTCGAAGGGGTCATCGACCGGACCGTGTGGAGGCCGGTCTACCTCCCCTACCGGCCCGCCTGATCGCCCGGGCGTCGAATTCGGGGAGGGTGTAGCCTGGGTCACAGCGGAGTATGGGGCTTCCACACAGGGCGGCCCCGACCCATGGGTGAGCCCCCGGCGGCCGCGCTGGCAGCCGGGGGCTCTTCTCGATCCGAACGGCCCGTGTGGAGGGCCGTTTTCCCCTCATTTCATTCTTTATGTTCAGTTTATTCTGAATGTTGTAGAGATAAGGAATGAAAGGAGTGCGCCGGGTATGAGCCCCGAGGAACTGCAATTCGTGGAGGACGTCGGCGCCCTGCTCGAGAGCCTCGGATCCACCCGCATGGCGGGCCGGGTATGGGGAACGCTGGTCCTCTCCGAAGAACCCGAACTGGCGGCCGCCGATCTCGCCGAGCGACTCGGCGCCAGCGCCGGTTCGATCAGCACCGCCACCCGCGCCCTGCTGGCGTTCGCGATGATCGAGCGGCGACGCCGCCCCGGCGATCGGAAGGACTACTTCGCGATCCGGCCGGATTCCTACGTCGGCCTCGTCCGGCGCCGCGAGCAGGCGATCGTGGCCTTCGCCGACCTCGCTCGCAGGGGCCGCGAGATCGCCGGCGACCGCCCCCTCGCCCGGAGGCGGTTCGAGGAGTTCGAGGAGTTCTACACCTGGCTCTCCGACCGTTTCCACCACCTCATCGAGGAGTGGCGGGAGACGCGAAAGGATCGATGACGATGATCGAACTGGCCGGGGTGTCGAAGCGTTTCGGCGACGGCATGGTCGCCGTCACCGCCCTCGAGGACGTCGACCTCGAGGTCGAGTCCGGGGAGTTCGTGGTGGTGCTCGGGCCCTCCGGTTCGGGGAAGACCACCCTGCTGAACCTCATCGGGGCGCTCGACACCCCCACCGAGGGGACGGTCCGGGTGAACGGCACCGACATCAGCCGGGCATCCCGACGCGACCTCTTCACCTTCCGGCGCCACACGGTCAGCTTCGTGTTCCAGGCGTTCAACATCTTTCCGGGGCTGACCGCCAGGGAGAACGTCCAGTTCGGGGCCGACGCCGCCCGGCGGGACGACGCCGACCCGGTGGCGATCCTCGACAGCGTCGGCCTCGGCGGACGGGCCGACAGCTTCCCGCACGAACTGTCGGGGGGCGAACAGCAGCGGGTCGCGATCGCACGGGCGCTGGCGACCGGGAACCCGGTGCTGCTGGCCGACGAGCCGACCGGCGAACTCGACTTCGAGACCGGTGTGCAGATCCTCCGGCTGCTCCAGGCACAGGCGGTTGACGGCAGGGCGGTGCTGGTGGTCACCCACAACCGGGAGATCTCCCGCATCGCCGACCGGGTCGTGCGGCTCAGCAGCGGGCGAATCGGCAGCGACGGGCCGCCGGAGGGCGGGCGGGCCGACGTCTCCGACCTGCACTGGTGAGGAGGGGCGGGATGCGATCCTTCACGCTCCGGCTCCGATGGTCGTGGCGGGACCTCCGAGCCCACTGGGTCAAGGTGGCCGCCATCGCCCTCGTCATCGCCATCGGGACCGGCGCCTACGCCGGGCTCTCGAGCTCGGCCACCTGGCGGCGGCTCTCCAACGAGGCGAGCTTCGGAATGCTCGACATGCACGACCTGCGGGTCCGGCTCTCCACGGGAAGCCTGGCAGAGCAGGGCACACTCGCCGGCACCGCCGCCGGCGTCGAGGGGGGATCGTCGATCTCGGCGATGGAGGAGCGGCTGATCTCCCCGACCCAGGTGGACGCCTCCTCCGGCGACGCCACCATCCTGGTCCCGGGTGTCGTCGTCGGGACCGACCTCGAGAACGGCCCGGCCGTCGACGGCTTCTTCGTCGAGGCCGGAGCGATGCCCGGTCCCGGCACCGCCGGTGAGGCGGTCGCCGTGCTCGAGCACAACTTCGCCCGCTACCACGAGCTCCCGCCGGAGGGGGAGATCCGGGTGCGCGGCGACCGGGAACTCGCCTACACCGGCCAGGTGCTCACCCCGGAGTTCTTCATCGTCACCCCGGAGGGCCAGTTGTTCTTCTCGGAGGCGAGCTACGCCGCCGTGTTCACCTCACTCGAGACGGCGCAGGATCTCGCCGGGACGCCGGGCATGGTGAACGACCTGGTCCTCACCCTCGAGACGGGGGCGGATCGCGACGCGATGGCCGCCCGGCTCGAGGCGGCGTTCGAGGAGGCCGGCATCGGCGCAACCGTCTCCACCCGTGACGAGGCGGCGGCCTACCGGCTCCTGACCCGCGACGCCGAGAACGACCAGCGGTTCTTCAACGTCTTCGCCGTCCTCATCTTCGCCGGGGCGGTGGGCGCCGCCTTCAACCTGATCACTCGCCTCGCCGAACAGCAGCGCCGCGAGATCGGGATCGCCATGTCGCTCGGCGTCCGCCGGTCCACCATCGCGGTGCGGCCGCTGCTCGTCGGCGCGCAGATCGCCCTGCTCGGAACGGTGTTCGGCGTCGGCGTCGGCCTGCTGATCGGGAAGGCGATGGCGTCGGTGTTCGTCGAGTACCTTCCGCTGCCGGTCTGGGACACCTCGTTCCAGGTGGGGATCTTCGCCCGGGCCGCGCTGATCGGGTTCCTCATCCCGTTCGTCGCCACCGCGATCCCGGTGCTCCGGGCGGTGCGCATGTCGCCGAGAGCGGCGATCGCCCCCTCGTATCGCTCCGCCCGGGGCGGATGGCTGAGCCGCTCGATCCGGCACTACGACCTCCCCGGCAACACGTTCGCCGAGATCCCCGTCCGCAACCTCACCCGCAACCCGCGCCGGACGCTGCTCACCGTGCTCGGCATCGGTGCGGCGATCACCGTGCTGGTGGCGATCCTCGGCATGATCGATTCCTTCCAGGCGAGCATCGACCGGGCCGAGGCGGAGACCCTCGGGTCGGCGCCCGACCGGGTGGTGGTCGACCTCGACGGCTTCCACCCGGTGGGCTCCCCGGAGGTGAAGGCGGTCGGGTCCGCCGAATCGGTGGCGAGCATCGAGGCGACGCTCCGGGTCGGCGGCGTGGTCCGCAGCGCCGATGCCTCCCTGGACGTGCTGATCCAGCTCGTCGACCTCGAGGGAGGGATCTGGCGGCCGACCATCACCGCCGGCACGGCCGACGGACGGCCCGGCCTCGTGCTCACCGAGGCGGCGGCCGCCGACCTCGGCGTCGGCGTCGGCGACGAGGTGACGCTCATCCATCCGCTCCGCAGCGGCGGCACGACGCTGGAGCTCGCCTCCACCCGCCTCCCGGTGATCGCCACCCACCCCTACCCGCTGCGTCCGGTGACGTACATGGACATGTCCCGCGCCGGGCTCATGGGCCTCGAGGGCCTCACCAACCAGGTCTTCGCCCTCCCGGCCCCGGGGGTTTCCGACGACACGGTCCGCCGCGACCTCTTCGGGCTCGAGGCGGTGGCCTCCGTGCAGCCGGCCGCCGAGGGGATCCGGCTGGTGCGCGATTCGCTGGCTCAGATCCTCGAGGTCCTCCAGGTGGTCGCCGCCTTCGCCCTGGTCCTCGCGCTGCTGATCGCCTTCAACTCGGCGAGCATCGCCCTCGAGGCCCGGTCGCGGGACCACGCGACGATGTTCGCCTTCGGGGTGCCGATCCGCACGGCGCTGCGGATGGCGGTCGTCGAGAGCCTCGTCGTGGGGGTGCTGGCCACCGCCGCCGGCGTCGCCGTGGGGGCCGGGGTGATCTGGTGGGCCCTCTCGAGCCTGCTGGGCGACACGATGCCCGACTTCGCCGCGCCGCTGCACCTCGACCCGGCGACGCTGGCGATCGCCGGAGTCCTGGGGGTCGCCGTCGTCGCCCTCGCCCCGCTGCTCACGGTGCGCCGGATGCAGCGCATGGACCTCCCGGGGACCCTCCGTCTGGTCGAGTGACCGGCCCGGTGGCGCCCGGGCTCCGGAGGCCTCACAGGGCGGCGATCACCGCCGAGGCCGCCGGGACCGCGACCTCGAGCCGGCCGCCGGCCCGGACGACGTCGCCGGCCCCCCACACGACGGCCGGCTGCCCGCCGGGCACCGCGGCGTCAAGCCGCACCGCGGTGGCGCCCCGGTTGACGGCCACCAGCAGGGAGCCGGAGGAACCGGTCCTCACGAAGGCGAGCGCGTCGCCTCCGGAGGCCACCGCCCGGAACCCGCCGCGGCGCAGCACCGGATACCGGCGGCGGAGCGCTCCGAGCGCCCGGACGGCCGCGAGCTGCCCGTCGTCCCAGGCAGATTCGTCCCACGGGAAAGCACCCCGCGAGGCGGGCTCCTCTCCCCCGCTCATCCCGACCTCGTCGCCGTAGTAGAGGCCCGGCGCTCCCGGCACCGTCATCTGCAGCACGGTCGCCAGCCGCAGCGCATCCCGGTCGCCCTCTGCCTCGTGGAGGAACCGCGCGGTGTCGTGGCTCCCGAGGAGGTTCTGGTTCGCCTCGTTCGCCTCGGGCGAGTAGGCGGCGTACATCCGCAGCAGGCCGTCGGCGAGGCCGGCGCCGTCGATGCGGCCGGCCGCGAAGAAGTCGAGGCACAGTTGCCGGAAGGTGTAGTTCATCGTCGCATCGAACGTGTCGCCCTGCAGCCACCGGGAGGCGTCCCCCATGATCTCGGCGAGCAGGTAGGCGTCGGACCGCTCGGCCCGCACCGCCCGCCGGAACTCCGGCCAGAAGTCGAAGTCCACGTACCGGGCGACGTCCATCCGCCAGCCGTCGATCCCGTACTCGCGCACCCAGAAGCGGGCGACGTCGAGGAAGTAGGCCCGGGCACCGGGATCGGTCAGGTCGATACGGGGCAGGGTGGGAACGCCGTACCAGGCGTCGTAGCTCAGTTCGAGGGGAGGGCCGTCGCCGTCGTCGACGACGAGGGGGATGCCGGTCTCCCCCGAGAAACGCCGCAGGTACTCCAGGTAGTCCTCGACGCCGGCCTGCCAGCCCTGCGACCCGATGAGATGGGGCCGCACGACCGCGGAGAGCGGCCACTCCCGGACGTCGAACCACGACCAGTACTCCGAGTCGGGCCCCCGCTCCACCACGTCTGCGAAGGCGAAGAACCGGGGATGGCAGTGGTTGAACGACGCGTCCACGATGAGCCGGATCCCCCTGGCATGGAGTGCGTCGACGAGGGCGGCGAGCGCCGGGTTGCCCCCGAGTGCCGGATC
>Ga0316576_10002554_pt1 | contig 10385 bp, 9 predicted proteins | sample S0NA_FD_203075 | JGI IMG/M metagenome (GOLD analysis project Ga0316576, IMG submission 203075) | Rhizosphere microbial communities from salt marsh grasses in Alabama, United States - S0-2_050615r3r5 | ecosystem: Host-associated > Plants > Roots > Rhizosphere | place: USA: Alabama | collected... | reverse complement strand
CCGGCGCTCGACACGTACGACGAGCTCCTCGACCGGATCTCCGCCCACCTCTGACGGTACGGTCCTGACATGGACGCGACGCCGCTCGACAAGCAGTACGCCACCGTCAACGGCAAGCGGATGGCCTTTCACGACTCGGGCGAGGGACCCGTCGTGCTCATGCTGCACGGCAACCCGACCTCGTCGTACCTGTGGCGCAACATCGTGCGCGCCCTGAACGACCGGTACCGGTGCGTGGTCCCCGACCTGATCGGGCAGGGCGACAGCGACAAGCTCGACCACCCGGGCCCCGACTCGTACCGCTTCGTCGAGCACCGCGAGTACCTCGACGGACTGCTCGACCAGCTCGACCTCGGCGACGCCGTGACCCTCATGATCCACGACTGGGGATCGGCGCTCGGGTTCGACTGGGCCAACCGCCACCGCGAGCGCGTCGCCGGCATCTGCTACATGGAGGCGATCGTGCGCCCGGTCACCTGGGACGAGTGGCCCGACGCCGCCCGCGGCATCTTCCAGGGCTTCCGGTCGCCCGCCGGGGAGGAGATGGTCCTCGAGAAGAACCTCTTCGTCGAGGCGGTGTTGCCGGCGTCGATCGTGCGCGAGCTCGACGTCGACGAGATGGCCGAGTACCGCCGACCCTTCGCCGCGGCCGGCGAGGATCGCCGACCGACGCTGACCTGGCCGCGCGAGATCCCGATCGAGGGTGAACCTGCCGACGTGTGCGACATCGTGCAGTCGTACGCCGACTGGCTCGTCACCAGCGAGGTGCCGAAGCTGTTCGTGAACGCCGACCCCGGCGCCATCCTGACCGGGCCGCAGCGCGAGTTCTGCCGATCGTGGCCGAACCAGACCGAGGTGACCGTCGCCGGCAACCACTTCGTCCAGGAGGACAGCCCCGAGGAGATCGCCACCGCGTTCGCCGACTGGCGTTCGTCGTTCTGACCCCGTCCCCTGCGAGACTCGCGCCATGCAGCACACCGACGGCTCGTTCACGGCATTCGACGGGTTGACGCTCCACCGTGAGACGTGGTCGCCCGACGAGGGCGACTCGAACGCCGTCGTGATCATCGTGCACGGGCTCGGCGAACACGTCGGCCGGTACGCCCACGTCGCCGCAACGCTCACCGCCGCCGGCTTCACCGTGGAGGGCTTCGATCTCCGCGGGCACGGCAAGTCCGGCGGGAAGCGGGCCTACGTGAAGACCTACGACGAGTTCATGCGCGACCTGGTGCAGTTCCGAGAGCTCGTCGAGGCCGAGCACCCGGGTGAGCCGATCGTACTGCTCGGGCACTCGATGGGCGGCAACCTCGCGATGGGACACGCACTCCGGCACCAGGACGGCCTCGCGGGGCTGGCGCTCAGCGGCGCCGCGCTGACGGCGGGTGACGACTTCTCCCCGATCCAGCTGAAGATCTTCGGGCTCCTCGCCAAGGTCGCCCCGGGGATCCGGCCGCAGGGGCTCGATGCCACGTCGATCAGCCGCGACCCGGAGGTGGTCGCCGAGTACGAGGCCGACCCGCTGGTGTACACCGGCAAGATCTCGGCCGGGCTCGGCGCGGCGCTCATCGGCGAGATGGCGACCTTCCCCACCCGCTACCCGACGCTGCGACTCCCGATCTGGATCGGCCACGGTACCGAGGACAAGCTCGCCGCCGTCGACGGCTCCCGGGAGCTCGAGCGGCTCGCCACCGGCAGCGAGATCAGCGCGCACTACTACGACGGCCTGTACCACGAGATCTTCAACGAACCCGAGCACGACCGCGTGCTCGCTGACCTCGTCGCCTGGCTCGGCGCCGTGACGGTATAGCTGACGCCTCGCGCCATGACCGCCGCGGCTCCCCCCGTCACCGCCGACGACGCCGCGACGCGCGACCTCCGCCTCGGGCTGTCGGGCGTCGGCATCGCCGTGGTGATGTGGGGGCTGTCGGGCGTCGTCATCAAGGCGATCGACATGGAGGCCCTGGCACTCGGCTTCTGGCGGTTCTTCGTCTACGCCCTGATCATGTGCGGTTGGCTCGCCGTTCGCGGCCGCCCGCCCGGTCCGCGTGTCCTGCGCGCCTCGATGTGGGGCGGGATCGCCCTCGGCCTCGACATCGTGTGCTTCTTCACCGCCGTCAAGATGACGAGCGTGGTCAACGCCACCACGATCGGCGCCATGCAGCCGCTCGTCATCGCGTGCTTCGCAGCGCTCGTGTTCGGTGAGCACATCAGCCTGCGGTCGGTGCTCGCCGCGCTGGTCGCCGTCGCGGCTGTCGTGGTGATCGTCGTGCAGTCGTCGGGCACCCCGGAGTGGAGCGGGGCCGGCGACCTGTTCGCCGTCGGGGCCCTCATGGCGTGGGCGGCGTACTGGATCTTCTCCAAGCGTTCGACGGGCTTCATCACCTCGGCGGAGTACACCGCCGGGACGGGGGTGTGGGCCACGCTGGTCTGCCTCGTCGCCGGTCTCGTCGCCGGCCAGGACATGGGTGTCCCGGCCCCGGAGAACTGGCTGCCGTTGCTCGGCCTGGTGCTCGGGATGGGCGTCCTCGGACACTCCCTCATGAACTGGTCGATCGCCCGCATACCCCTGTGGATCGGCTCGACGCTGACCCTGCTCATCCCGGTCGTCAGCTCGCTCGCCGCGTGGCTGTTCCTCGGCGAGCCACTCACGGCGATCCAGCTCGTCGCCATGGCCGTGGTCATCGCGTCGCTGGCGGTGATCGTCACCGGGCGACCCCAGCCCGAACCGATCCGCGCCCCGCAGGACACCACCACCTGACCGGACGGTCACCCGGCCGAACGCAACGGTCCGCCGTTTCCACCGGTCCGACGGCGGCTCGGTACGATCGGCCGGGTGACCGAGTCGAAGATCATCTACACGCACACGGACGAGGCGCCTGCACTGGCGACCTACTCGTTCCTGCCCATCATCAGGGCGTTCGCAGGAGCGGCCGGTGTCGACGTGGAGCTGCGCGACATCTCGCTCGCGGGCCGGATCATCTCCCAGTTCCCCGAGTACCTCGGCGACGACCAGCGCGTCACCGACGACCTGGCCGAGCTCGGTGAGCTCGCCACCACCCCCGAGGCCAACATCATCAAGCTGCCGAACATCTCGGCGTCGATGCCCCAGATGAAGGCGGCCATCGCCGAGCTGCAGGCCAAGGGCTACGGACTCCCCGACTATCCCGACGGTCCGTCGACGCCCGAGGAGGCCGACATCAAGGCCCGCTACGACCGGGTCAAGGGCTCGGCCGTCAACCCGGTGCTCCGCGAGGGCAACTCCGATCGCCGTGCGCCGCGTGCGGTGAAGACCAACGTCGCCACCATGGCCGCGGGCGACTTCCGCAGCAACGAACGCTCGGTGACGATGCCCGCCGACGACGACCTGCGCATCGAGCTCGTCGGCAGCGACGGCCAGGTGACCGTGCTCAAGGAGTCGGTGCCGGTGCTCGCCGGCGAGGTGGTCGACGGCACGTACATGTCAGCCGCCGCCCTCGATGCGTTCCTGGCCGACCAGGTCGACGCGGCCCGCGACCTGGGTGTCCTGTTCTCGCTGCACCTCAAGGCGACGATGATGAAGGTCTCCGACCCGATCATCTTCGGCCACGGTGTCGAGGCCTACTTCGCGCCGGTCTTCGAGAACTACGGCGAGCAGCTCCGTGCCGCCGGCGCCGACCCGGCCAACGGGTGGGCACAGGTGCTGTCCGTGATCGAGACCCTCGACGACGACACCAAGGCGGCGATCCACGCGGACATCGACGCGGTGTACGCGAACGGTCCCGACCTGGCGATGGTCGACTCCGATCGCGGCATCACCAACCTCCACGTGCCGAGCGACGTGATCGTCGATGCCTCCATGCCGGCGATGATCCGCAACGGCGGTCAGATGTGGGACCGGGACGGCGAGACCCGCGACACCCTCGCCGTCATCCCCGACTCGAGCTATGCCGGCGTGTACCAGGCCGTCATCGACGACTGCCGCGCCAACGGTGCCTACGACCCGGCGACGATGGGGACGGTCCCCAACGTCGGGCTCATGGCCCAGAAGGCCGAGGAGTACGGCAGCCACGACAAGACGTTCGAGATCCCCGCCGCCGGCACCGTGCGCGTCGTCGACCGCGCCGGCGAGGCGATCCTGTCGTTCGACGTCGATGCCGGCGACATCTGGCGCATGTGCAACGTCCGCGACCTCCCGATCCAGGACTGGGTGAAGCTCGCCGTCACCCGCGCACGCGCGACCGGCGCGCCGGCCGTCTTCTGGCTCGACGAGGATCGCGCCCACGACGCGCAGCTGATGGAGAAGGTCGCCACGTACCTGCGCGACCACGACACGTCCGGGCTCGACATCCGCGTCATGTCGCCCATCGAGGCCACCGAGCTCTCGGTCAAGCGCATGCGCCAGGGCCTCGACACGATCTCGGTGACGGGCAACGTGCTCCGCGACTACAACACCGACCTGTTCCCGATCCTCGAGCTCGGCACGAGCGCCAAGATGCTCTCGATCGTGCCCTTGATGAACGGCGGCGGCCTGTTCGAGACCGGCGCCGGCGGCTCGGCACCCAAGCACGTCCAGCAGTTCGAGAAGGAGAACTACCTCCGGTGGGACAGCCTGGGTGAGTTCCTCGCGCTCGCCGTCTCACTCGAGCACTATGCCGACGTGACCGGCAACACCAAGGCGAAGGTGCTCGCCGACACCCTCGACGCCGCGACCGGCAAGCTCCTCGCCGAGAACAAGTCGCCGGCGCGCCGACTGGGCTCGATCGACAACCGCGGCAGCCACGCCTACCTCGCCCAGTTCTGGGCGCAGGCGCTCGCTGCGCAGACCGACGACGCCGAGCTGGCGTCCAGGTTCGAGCCGATCGCGGCTGCACTGGACGCCGCCGAGCGCCAGATCGACGAGGAGCTGATCGGCGCGCAGGGCCATCCCAACGACATCGGTGGGTACTACCAGCCCGATCCGGAGCTGGCCGAGGCGGCGATGCGCCCGAGCGCGACCTTGAACGCCATCATCGACGCGATCTGAGCGCGCCCACGACGCGATGAGCGACGACGCTCCGCCGGCACCGGTGCGCCAGCCGGTCGCCCTCCCGGCGACCCTGCTGGTGACCATGACCGCCGGAGTGTTCCAGCTGTTCGTGTTCGCCGTGCTCGCCGCGCCGCTGATCGCGGACATCGGGCTGAGCCGCACCGAGCTCGGCATCCTGGGCTCGATCAACACCCTCGTCGGCGCGGTGTCGTCACCGTTCACCGGCCGCCTGACCGACCGCATCGGGCCCGGTCGGGCCGTCGTCGCCTGCCTGGTCGTCAGCGCGGCGGGGATGGCGGCGCTCGCCGCGTCACCCGGGATCTGGGCGATGTCGGCCGCCGCCGTCGTCGGTGGCATCCCGCAGGGGTGGACGAACCCGGCGACCAACGGACTGATCGCCTCGCGCGTCGCGCCCGGCCGGCGCGGAACCCTCACCGGCGTCAAGCAGTCGGGCGTCACGCTCGGCACCTTCCTCGCCGGGGTCTCGCTCCCGGCCCTGGAGCAGGCCTTCGGCTGGCGTGGCGCGGTGGGCATCTACGCCGCCGGGTTCCTCGCTGCGGCGATCGTGGTGCAGCTCGCGCTCGCTCCGGACCGGCTCGCGCCGGCGGTCGAACGGCGCGCCGCCGCGGTCGGGACGGCGATCTCACCGCTCATCTGGTGGATCACGTTCTATGCGTTCTTCATGGGGTTGGCGAGCGGCGCCGTCGGCCGCTTCCTGCCCCTGTTCGCCGAGGAGTCGCTCGGGTTCTCGACGGCCACGGCCGGACTGATCGCAGCGCTCGGCGGACTCCTCGGCATGGGCGCCCGCATCGGAGCGGCTCGCATCGCCGAACATCGGGTCGCCCCGGCGCGGCTGATGGCCGTCCTGGCCGGGGTCGGGACCGCGTTCTGCGTCATGCTCGCGCTGGTGACGCCGGCGACCCGCGGTCTGATGTGGCTGTCGCCACCGCTGAACGCGATCGGGACGAACGCCTGGAACGCCGTGGCGATGCTCGCGGTGATCACGTTCGTCTCGACCGCAGCGGCCGGCCGGGCGTCGGGCCGGGTGATGTTCGGGTTCCTGCTCGGCCTGGCGACCGCGGGCCCGATCACGGGCTGGGTGGTCGACCGCACCGGGGACTACCAGCAGGTGTGGTTCGGCGCGGCCGCCGTGTCGCTCGTCGCCGTCGTGATCATGACGACGCTGCAGCACCGGACCGGGAGACCGCCCCGTCCGCTCGACGAGCCGGCGCCGTGACCGCCGGGCGCAGTGCCCTCCGGTGAGCCGACGACACCGCTCGACCACCCCGCGAGGCGACCGTACGCGATGATGGCCCGGTGCTGTCCCTCACCCGCGCGCTGATCGCGACGACACCGGTCGACCCACCGGTGATCGACGAGAACATCATCAGCGAGACCACGACCGGGGCCGACTGGGTACGCGCCGGTGCGATCCTCGTGGGGGCGATCGCCGTCGCGATCGCCGTCGCGCGCATCTCGCGCGCCGTGCTCGAACGCGCCATCGGCGAGGGGTTCGCAGCGATCATCGTCGCCCGCATCATCGCCTACACGATCTTCGTCGTCGGGCTCGTCTACTCACTGACGTCGCTCGGCGTCCGCGTCGGCCCGCTGCTCGGTGCGCTCGGGCTCGGCGGTCTCGTGCTGGCGCTCGCGCTCCAACGCGTCGCCGAGAACTTCGTCGGGGCGCTCATCCTGCAGGCGCGGCGGCCATTCACCGTCGGCGACACGGTCGATCTCGACGGCCACGTCGGCGTCGTCACCGACATCGACTCCCGGACCACGGTGCTGCGTGGCCTCGACGGATCCATGATCCGCATCCCGAACGGGTCCGTCCTCAACACCGCCATCGTCAACCTGACGCGCGAGCAGTACCGCCGGTCCGAGCTCACGGTGGGGGTGGCGTACGACTCCGACCTGCATGCGGCGACCCGCGCCCTCGAGAACGCCGTGCGTCGCGTGCCCCGCGTTCGCCGCAGTCCGTCGCCGTGGGTGATGCTGCGCCAGTTCGGCGCCTCGAGCATCGACTTCTCGATCTACTACTGGCATCGGAGCGACGTGCCGTCGGAGCTGGCCGCCACCCACGACCTGCTGCTCTCCGTGCACCAGGGGCTGGCCGCCGCCGGGATCACGATCGCGTTCCCCCAGATGGTGGTGTGGGCCGGCCACGATGCCGTCGACGACCCCTACGACGAGCATCCGGACGAGGTCTTCACCACGCGCGACTGGACGCCGGCCCCGCCCGATCACGAGGGCGAGGGAGGAACCACCGGGTTCGACTGGCGTCGCCCGTGGCGGCGGCGATCGTCGGCGCGCGCGGTCAGACGGGGGTGAGTGGCTCGCGGCCGGCGAGCACCTCGATCACGTTCCGGGCGGCCAGCTCGGCCATCGCGTCGCGCGTCTCGACGGTCGCCGAACCGAGGTGAGGGATGAGCACGGCGTTGTCGAGACCGAGCAGTCCGGGATGGACCTGGGGTTCGTGCTCGAAGACGTCGAGCCCCGCACCCGCGATCCGTCCGGCTCGCAGCGCGTCGACCAGGGCGGCCTCGTCGACGACGGCGCCGCGGGCGGTGTTCACCAAGAAGGCGGTGTCGGACATCCGGTCGAGAGCACTCGCATCGATCAGGTGGTGCGTCTCGGGCGTGTAGGGACAGTTGAGCGACACGACGTGGCTCGTCGCGAGCAGCTCGTCGAGCGGCACGAGGCGCGCCGGGAGCCGATCTTCGATGGCCGCGGCCACCCGACTGCGGTTGTGGTACACGATCTCCATCCCGAACGCACGGGCGCGGCTCGCGAGCGCCTGACCGATGCCGCCCATCCCGACGATGCCCAGCCGGCGGCCTTCGATCGACGAGCCGAGCATCATGAACATGTCCCACTTCCACGGCCGACCGGAGCGCACGAGGCGCTCACCCTCGCCGAGACGGCGGGTGACCATCAGGATCAGCGCCATCGCGATGTCGGCGGTCGACGCGGTGAGCACGTCGGGGGTGTTGGTCACCGTGACGCCGCGGGCGCGGCAGGCATCGGCGTCGATGTTGTTGTGTCCGACCGCCACGTTGGCGACGATCCTCAGTCGCGGGGCGGCGTCCAGGAACGCGTCGTCCACCCGATCGGTGAGCAGGGTGACGGCCGCGTCGGCCGTGGCCAGCTGGGCGTCGAGCACACCGACGGGGACCGGCCCGTCGCTGTCCCACGCCCACACGTCCCCCGCCGAACGGAGCAGCTCGAGGCCGGCGGACGGGATCTTGCCCGTGACGACGATGCGGGGTGTCATGGTCTCCTCTCGGCTCGTCGGCCGGAGTCGGCGGGGCTACGCCTGGGCACCGGCGATGCGCACTCGACGGTACTGCCGGGTCCGGCTCGCCGCCACCTCGTCCGCGAGCCGGCTCCACGCCTCGTCGGCCGACGATCCCTCGGCGACCGCGACCTCCACGTGATCACCGAACCGCTCCGCCTCCGCGATCCAGACCGGTTCGACCCGCAGCAACCGACCGTCCATGCCGCGCACGTGGTTCTCCCGGAAGTCGAGCGTCGTGCGCCACCCGGCCCGTTCCAACAGACGGCGCGGGCGGGGTTGCAGGAGGCCGTGACGGCGCTCCCGCTGCTGGCCCGGCGTACGCATGCTCGCTCCCACGCGCTCCATTGTGAACGACGCGACCTGTGGAACGTCAGACCCAACATCATGTGAATTTCCTGGGGAGAACGACACCCGCCCTGTGTACGAGCGACGCGGGAATCGGTCCGCTCGGCGACGTCCGGGCCGCCGCGCGCGAGCCCGGTCGCCCGGGTCGTCGCGCGTCAGAGGGGGTCGGCGACGAAGACGGGGATCGTGCGGCCGTGTCCGGCGGCGCTCACCTCGTAGTCGGCGTAGGGCGGAAAGACCGCGACGGCCCGATCCCACCACGCAGCCCGTTCGTCGCCGGTGATCTCGCGCACCGTGAAGTCGTGCGGCTCGGGGCCGTCCTGGATCATGATGTGCGGGTCGGCGAGCAGGTTCGAGTACCAGGCCGGATGGTCGGGTGCGCCACCCTTCGACGCCACGAGTGCGTACGACCCGTCGTGCTCGACCCGCATCAGGGCGATCTTGCGCACCTTGCCCGACTTGGCACCCCGCATCGTCACCACGATGACCGGGATGCCGGTGTCGCGCAGCGTGTTGGCCTCGGTCCCGCCCGACGCCTCGTAGGCCGCGACCTGGTCGCGGACCCACTGCTGCGTGGACGGCTCGTACTCTCCCTCGATCGGCATGTGGCCACACTACGACCGGATTGCCGCCCGATCGAGCGGTGCGGCAGACTGCGATGCGTGAGCGACGGAGTGCGGTGCATGCTGATGCGGGGCGGTACGTCGAAGGGCGCGTTCTTCGTCGCCGACGATCTCCCGACCGATCCCGCCGAACGCGACGATCTGCTCCTGCGCATCATGGGATCACCCGACCCCCGGCAGATCGACGGCGTCGGCGGGGCGCACCCGCTGACGACGAAGGTCGCGCTGGTGTCGCGGTCCGCCCGGCCGGGCATCGACCTCGACTACCTGTTCCTGCAGCCGAGCGTCGACGAGGCACTCGTCAGCGACCGCCAGAACTGCGGCAACATGCTCGCCGCCGTGGGGCCGTTCGGCCTCGAGCGCGGGCTCATCGGCCCGGCTCCCGGGGGCGCACCTGCCGTGTCGACACGGATCTTCATGGTCAACACCGACAGCACCGTCGTCGCCTCGTTCCCCCTGCAGCCCGACGGGGCCCCGGACTACGACGGCGACACGGCCATCGACGGCGTCCCGGGCACCGCCGCCGCGATCACGCTCGACTTCGACGACGTCGCCGGCGGCTCGTGCGGCGCGCTGCTCCCGACCGGCCGGGTGGTCGACACGATCGACGGGGTCGACTGCACCCTGATCGACAACGGCATGCCCGTGGTGGTGATGCGGGCCGACGCGCTCGGCATCACCGGGACCGAGTCACCCGCCGAGTTGGAGGCGAACGCCGGGCTCCGCGCGCGACTCGAGTCGATCCGCCTCCAGGCCGGTCCGCTGATGAACCTCGGCGACATCACCGACACGACGGTGCCGAAGCTGACGATGGTCTCCCCACCGGCCGCCGGCGGTCACCTCGGCACCCGCACCTTCATCCCCCATCGCTGCCACGAGGCGATCGGCGTGCTCGGGGCGGTGTCGGTGGCGACCGCTGCCCGTCTCCCGGGGTCCCCGGCCGCGGCCGTGGCGACGATCGACGGACCGACCGTCGTGTGCGAGCACCCGACCGGCACCTTCGCCGCCTCGATCGACATCGACGTCGGCGACGACGGCACGATCGACGTCCGCCGCTCGGGCATCGTCCGAACGGCACGCAAACTGATGGACGGCACCGTCTTCGCCCGCCCAC
>Ga0316576_10002553_pt1 | contig 10385 bp, 8 predicted proteins | sample S0NA_FD_203075 | JGI IMG/M metagenome (GOLD analysis project Ga0316576, IMG submission 203075) | Rhizosphere microbial communities from salt marsh grasses in Alabama, United States - S0-2_050615r3r5 | ecosystem: Host-associated > Plants > Roots > Rhizosphere | place: USA: Alabama | collected... | reverse complement strand
CCGTCGACCGCTACCTCGTCAACTCGGCAATGATGAGCGACTTCCGATTCGACGACGACGGTTCTCTGACGCTGCTCGTCCAGAAGGATCCGCCGGAGGACGCCTGGATGGCCAACTGGCTGCCGGCACCGGATGGGCCCTTCTACATGACGCTCCGCCTCTACGGCCCCGAGCCCGAGGCCCTCGACGGAACGTGGGCGCCGCCGCCGGCGGTTCGGGAGGAGTAACACAATGAAATCGACGCGCGCTGCAATCCTCGCCGTGATCCTCGCCGGTACGGCCCTGTGCCCGATCGTCCGAGGCGACGACAGCTCCGACCTGGCGCAGGACCTGACCAACCCGGTGGCGGATCTGCTGACCATTCCGATCCAGCTCAACTACGACCAGAACATCGGCCCCGTCGAGGACGGCTGGAAGCTGCAGACCAACATCCAGCCGGTCTACCCCTTCAGCCTGAACGACGACTGGAACCTGATCACCCGCACCATCATGCCGGTGATCTCCCAGGGCAAGCTCTTTCCCGGCGCCGGCTCCCAGTTCGGGCTCGGCGACATCAACCTGAGCCTGTTCTTCTCGCCGAAGAAGCCCACCAACGGGGTGATCTGGGGCGTCGGGCCCATTCTCTACCTGGCCACCGCCACCGACGAGCTGCTCGGCGCCGAGAAGTGGGGCGCCGGGCCCACGGCCATCGCGCTGACCATGCGCGGGCGTTGGACCATGGGCGCGCTCGCCAACCACGTCTGGTCGTTCGCCGGCAGCAACGACCGGGACGACCTCGACAACACCTTCGTCCAGCCGTTCGTGGCCTACACGACGCCGAGCGCCTGGACCTACTCGGTCCAGTCCGAGACGAGCTACAACTGGGACACCCGGAAGTGGTCGGTGCCGGTGAACGTCGCGGTCGCCAAGCTGGTCATGATGGGCAAGCTCCCTGTCAGCCTGCAGGCCGGTGTCGGCCGCTGGCTGACGTCGCCTGACTCCGGTCCGGACGGCTGGCGCTTCCGCCTGCAGGCCAACTTCGTGCTACCGAAACCATGACGACTCGAAGCCGACCGAACGAGGAGGAGAAGATGCACAAACAACTCGACGAGACTTTCAGGCGTTTCCATTTCATCGCTCTGGCGATGTTCATCGCCGGAGGATTCGTCACGCCAGCGTCGGCTGACACGATCGACACCAGCATCGGGACCCTCGAGTACGAGGCCGGTTATCCCACAGACGCAACCGTCAAGGCGCTCTATGACGAGCTGGACTTCCAGCGGGCTGTGCAGGCCTACTTGTGGGCTCTGCCGATGGCGTCCTACGGGGCCATGGCGGACGCCCACTGGGCCCTGGGCGCCGACAACCACACCGTGATCGTCGCCGACAAGCTGGCCGAGCCACGACAGCTGGCCCTGACCGCCAACCGGGACACGGTCTACATGTCCGGTGTGCTGGACCTGCGTGAAGGACCGATGGTGATGGAGCTGCCGCCGGGCCTGCTGGGCACATTGAACAACATCTGGCAGCAGCCCCTGGTCGACCTCGGCGGCCCGTTCTCGCCCGAGCAGAACCGCGGGGGCCGGTTCCTGATCCTGCCGCCCGGATACGACGGTCCGTTGCCCGCGATTCACCACCACATCGCCCACTCGGACACCAACATCGTCGTCTTCTACCTCCGAGGCATCCCCAGAACCCAGGAGGACATCCCCGAGATCGTCGAGCAGATCAAGACCTACCGCCAGTACAGGCTGGACGAGGCCGCCGACCCGCCCGAGACCCGCTTCGTCTCGCTCGCGGGCAAGGACGCCGATCTGTTGACGAACGAGGGCTTCGCCTACTTCGAGAGCCTGGCCCGCTACGTCAACGAGAACCCACCCCGCCGACAGGACATGGCCATGCTCGGCATGCTAGAGACCCTCGGCATCGCGCACGGGCAACCGTTTGAGCCGGACGCCCGAATGAAGAAGATCCTCACCGAGGCGGCCACCGTCGGCCGGGCGATGGCAGAGTCCCTCGCCTTTGCGCCGCGAGTGCCCAAGGAGGTCGTCTATGCGTATCCCGGGGAGCGTCACTGGAAGAAGATCTTCTTCTCGGACCCGACCTTCTACGAGCCGGAGTACCTGGCCATCGACCTGCGCACCAAGTACGCTTTCGAGGCCATCGGCACGGCCAAGTCCATGGTCGTGTCCGTGCCCGGTCAGGGCTCCCAGTACATCGGCGCGTACCAGGATTCCGACGGAAACTGGCTGACCGGGGACCACACCTATCGAATTCAGCTCCCCAAGGACGTGCCGGCGAACATGTTCTGGTCGCTGACCGTGTACGACAACGACACCCGCTCGATGATCCGGAACGAGCACGGGCGGCCGCTGGTCGGATCAGTGCACGGCGCCGTGGCCAACGAGGACGGCTCGTACGACCTCTTCTTCGGACCCAACCAGCCGAAGGATGCACCCGAAGCGAACTGGGTGCAGACCAAACCCGGTGAAGGCTGGTTCGTCTACCTGCGTCTCTACGGCCCCGAGCAGCCATACTTCGACAAGACCTGGATTCCCGGCGATCCCGAGCTGGTGAAGTAGGTACACGAGATGAAAACCCCTCGATTGAACACCATTCTCGTGTTTCTGGCGCTGGTCATCGCGTCAGGTCTGCCCGCCTTCGGAGCTGAGCGGAAACCACGGCTGGTCCTGCAGATTACGGTTGACGCCCTGCGCGGGGACCTGCCCAGTCGCTACGGCGACCTGTTCGGTGACGGCGGATTCCGGTACCTGATGGATCAGGGCGTGAGCTATACCAACGCCCACTACCAGCACGCGAACACCGAAACCGTCGTGGGCCACGCATCGCTGGCGACGGGCGCGGTGCCCGCTGCACACGGCATGGTGGCCAACGTCTGGTTCGACCGCGAAACGGGACAGCTCACGTACAACATCGAAGATCCGGAGTGCCATTTGCTCTCCGCCGATGCCGATGTCGACAGCTCGACGGAGATCGACCCAACCCAGAAGGTGGCGAAGACCGACGGCAGATCGCCGGCAGCCATCCTGACCTCCACCTTCGGCGACGAGCTCGCCGTCCACACCAACGGCCGGGCGAAGGTCTTCGCCGTGTCGGTCAAGGACCGAGGTGCGGTTCCGCTGGCTGGACACGTGGGCAAGGCTTTCTGGTTCTCCAAGGCCAGTGGCGGGTTCGTCACCAGCAGCTACTACTACGACGCCTACCCCGCGTGGGTGACGGCGTGGAATGCCCGTCAGCCCGCACGTACCTATGCCGGCACGTCGTGGGAGCTGATGTTCGAACCCGACAGGTACTTGTTCGGCGACAGCGACGACCGAGAGTACGAGACCGACTTTCCGGGCTACGGCCGGACCTTTCCGCATCCCTACGGCGCCGCCGACGACCCGTACTTCACAACCCGGCTGACGCTCGGACCGGCCGGGGACGAGCTGACCCTGGACTTCGCCATGGCGCTGATCGACCACGAGCAGCTCGGCCTGGACGAGGTGCCGGACTATCTCTCAATCAGCTTCTCGTCCACCGACTACATCGGCCATGCGTTCGGCGCCTCCAGCCTAGAGTCTGAGGACAACCTGGCGCAGCTCGACCGCACCCTGGCCGCCCTCTTCGCCCACGTCGACGAGAAGATCGGGCTGGAGAACACGCTGATCGTGCTCTCGGCCGACCACGGGCAACCCGAGATCCCGGGACATCTGCGCGAACTCGGATTCTCAAACGCGCGTCACTTCGATACGGACGCCCTGGACACGGCTCCGGCCATCGCAGCGCTGAAGAAACGCTTCGGTCTCGGCGAAGAGCTCATTGAGGCCTACGAGCACCCGTACGTGTACCTCAACCGGGACCTGATCCGCGACAAGGGCCTCGACCAGTCGGAGGTGGAGAAGGCGGTCGCGGACGAACTCGAGAGGTTCGACGGCATCGCGGCCGCGGTCTCGAGCACGGCCCTGCGCACCGCCGCCCTGCCGGACACCCCTCTGATGCGCACGATCCTGAGGAACTACCATCCCGAGCGGTCCGGCGACATCTACGTGGTGTTCGACTCGAACGTCTTCATCACCGACTTCGACGGGCTTACGGTGGCCTCCACCCACGGCTCGCCGTGGCGCTACGACACCTTCGTCCCGGTGATGTTCGCCGGCGCCGGGCTGAAGGCGGCGACGGTCAGTCGACCGATCACGCCCTACGACGTGGCGGCGACGTTGGCGAGCTTCCTCGGCGTCAAACCGCCTTCAGGCGCGATCGGCAACCCGCTGGCCGAGGTTGTGGAGAACTGATGCGAGTCACGCCGCCGCCTGATCACGACGTATGTCGCGCATCGGCGGACAAGGAGAAGTGGACATGAGAGGCCTTTTCTTTCGTCGGGCAGCAGCCGTCATCGCGATTGCCGCCGTCTTCGTTACTGCTGCAGCCAATGCCGGCGCGGCCGACTGGTCGCTCACACCCTACATGTGGGCTTCGGACATCAGCGAGACATTGCTCCTGGACGGCAACGAGGTGGGCGGCGACGACACCGAGTTCGCAGACCTCGTGGACGTCTTAGACACGAGCCTGCAGCTTCATCTCGAAGGGGTCGGTGAGCGCTGGGGTGTTTTCGGCGACGTCACCTACATCGAGCTCACAGACTCGGCCGAGGGCGAGCTCGGCTTCGGCCGGCTCGACGTGGAGATCGAGGAGATGCTCGTCGAGGCAGGGCTGATCTGGCGAGGCGCCGGGGGACCGGAGGGGCTCGAGCTGCTGCTGGGCTTCCGCTACCTGGACGTCGACGAGGCCTATCGCCTGGAGATCGGAGCGCTTCCCGACCCCTACCAACGGCGGCTCAACGAAAGCTACCTGGATGTGCTCGTCGGCGCCCGCTACAACGCCCTGTTGTCACCCCGGTGGATGGTGTCGCTGCGGGGTGATGTGAGCGCGGGCGGCACCGACCTGACGTGGACCGCGCAGGGTCTGCTGGGGTGGCGCTTCGGCGCTAAACGCAAGAGCGCCGTTCTCGCCGGCTACCGGTACCGCGAGCTCGAGTACGGCAAGGCGGACGTGCTCGACGTCGAGAAGACCCTGTCGGGCTTCGTGCTCGGCCTCAAGATCGGGCTGTGAGGATCGACATCGGCACCGATCGGCGGCGGCGTCTCCGGGTTCCCCCCGGGGCGGTGGCGCGGCTTGCCGCCATCGTATTGCTCCTGGTAACGTCATCGGCTCTCGCGGATGACTCGTCCGGGGAGCCGACTGCGGGCGGCGCGTCGAAGCTCCGCCTGCTGCCGGTGCCGATCTTCATCACCGAGCCGGCGATCGGCCGAGGTCTCGGCGCCACGCTGATGCTCATCCATCCACGGCAGTCCGTGCGAACGCCCATGGTGGACCTCGACGTTCCGGATGCCGACGTCGACGTCTCGGACGGGCAACGGCAACCGCCGAACGTGACGGCCGTTTTCGGCGCGTACACCGACTCCGACACGTGGGCGGCGGGAGCGGCGCACTCGGCGTCGTGGCGGGGCGACCGCGTGCGCTTCCTGGGCGCTGCGATGTGGACGGACGTCAATGCCAAGGTGTATCTCGGTGACCGGCCATTAGCGTTCAACTCTCGCGGTGCTGTGCTGCTGCAGAGCGTGAGCTTCCGCATCGGGTCCAGCCGGCTTTTTTTCGGCGGCAAGCTCAAGGCCAACCGGTCCGACACGACGTTCAACCTGGACCTCGGGGGAGACAACCCGATCCAGGTCGGGCTCGGTACCACGACCGACGTCGGGATCGCACTCCAGGGCTTCTTCGACAGCCGTGACACGACCTTCACGCCGAGCCGCGGGCGTCTGCTAAGACTCGATTATTGGCACCATGACGCTGCCCTCGGCAGCGACTTCGACTACTGGAAGGCCGGGCTCAAGGCGCTGTCGTTCCACCCGCTGACGGCCGAGGTGGTCCTCGGGCTGCGGGTCGAAGGCGCGATCGCCGGCGGCGAGCCGCCGTTCTGGGGCTACCCCTGGGTCACCCTCCGCGGCGTGCCGGCCATGCGCTATCAAGACGAGCGGGTCGTCGCCGTCGAGGCCGAGCTGCGGTGGAACGTCGGCGCCAAGTGGGCCGTCGTCGGCTTTTTCGGCGGCGGCGCCACCGACGGCGACCTGGTGCAATACGAGAGCCGGGACCTCTTCGGGGCAGGTGGGGCCGGAGTGCGCTATCTCTTTGCCGCCGACCTCGGCCTGTGGATCGGGGCCGACGTCGCCCGCGGACCGGAGGACGACGTCTGGTACATCCAGGTGGGTCATGCGTGGTGACCGGTGTTCCGTGTTGGAATCGCGGCGGGGTCCGCGGGCTCGGGACTTCGGCCGCGACGTTCGGAAAACGCGGCGGGCGACGCCGCCCGGGTGGAGGTGAGGATGAAACTGATGCAATGGTCGGCTGTGCTGCTCGCAGTGATGGTCGTTTCGGGAGGGCTGCCGTGTCGGGCGCAGGACGGCGCGGTCGATGCGGATGGCGAGACGTCCGGGTACTCGATCTGGCAGCGGGCGTGGTACGAAGAGCAGGGCATCGAGCTGCCGCGGCGGTTCGGCGTCGCGCTGAACCTGATCTCGATGGAGCGTGACATCGAGGTCACGGATGTCACGGTGAAGGTCGGCTCCCGGCCGCCCGAGAGCATCGCGGACCGGGCCAGCTTCGACGTTTCGAACCGGACGACGCTGACGATGGTGCGCCTCGACGCGTGGGTGCTGCCCTTTCTCGACGTCTACCTCATGGCGGGTGAGACGCGAACCGACACCAGTCTTCTGGCGTCCTTCGACATCGCCCCGCCGGCGGGAGATCCGATCCCGGTGGTGGTCGAGCAGAACAGCCGAGTCAACGGGCCGCTCTACGGCGGCGGCGCGACCCTGGTCGTCGGCCACGGCGCGTTCTTCGCCATGCTCGACGCGAACTACGCCCGCTCGGACCTCGAGCTGTTCGACGGTACCATCGACGCCCTGCTCCTGAGCGGGAGGGTCGGGTGGTTCCGCGACACTGGCCTCGGCCAGTGGCGGGTGTGGACGGGGCTCATGTATCTCAATTCGAGCCGGACGCTGACCATCACCACCGACATCCCGGTCTTCGGGCGGACGGAGGTGGAGGTCGAGCAGCAGCCGGTCGATCCCACCACCTTCGAGCTCGGTGCGTCGTTGACCATCGGCCGCCGCTGGGACATCCTTGTCGAGCTCGGCAGCAACTTCGACGACGCTTTCCTGACTGTTGTCTCGGGGGGCTATCGGTTCTGATCGTTGTGAGGCGCACGCCTCTTCGCAAAGGAGTTTGTGTCATGAGCCGTCTGATTGTTGTTTGTGTCTGCCTCATCGTTCTCGTCGTCCCGGGTGCCGCCGAGGCCCAACGACCCGGCCAGAACGCGTCGATCTCGGTCGGGACCGCGGTCAAGGTCGAGAGCATCGACCTGAGATCCCAGAACGCGCCGGCCGGCGCCCTGGTGGGCGGCATGCTCGCCTACCACACCACCGGCGACAAGCGGTCGTCGACGACCAAGTGGGGGCGTGCGGCGGCCGGTGCGGTGGCCGGCGGAGCGATCGCCCGGGCCCGGGAGGGCGATCTCAAGGGCAAGCTCTACACCGTTGACCTTGGCGGCGGCCGGATGATCCAGGTGGTGTCGGACCAGACCGAGATCCGTCAGGGCGACTGCGTCATCGTCGAGGAGGCGGGCGGCCAGGCCAACGTCCGGCGGGCCGACCCGACCGCCTGCCAGCCGGAGTCGGCGGCTGTGATGGCGAGCCCCGACGTCCAGGAGGAGCTCCAGGAGGAGGCCGCCGAGTGCCTCGCTGCCAAGGAGGCAATGCTCGCCGCCGAAACCGACGAGCAGTTCGACCTCGCCAAGCGCAAGATGGACATCTTCTGCAACGACTGAGGTCCGAGGGCGTCCGCAGCTGCAGAGGTTGTCCGACGGGGGCGGTGTCGGTAGAGTCTGAACACCGGTCTGAAGGGACTCCAACATGAACTTCTCGACATCAGCCATGTGGGTGCTCGTCGTGTTGTTAGCGGCTGTGATGGGGTGCGCGGATGCCGGCAAAGACGGCGAGCCCGTGCCCTCCGGTGGCTCCCCCGGGCCAAGCGATCAGGTTGGCGGGCAGGAGGCCTCCGACATCGCGGGCCCGACGCAGCTCCGCAGCTTCGACTCGGAGATCGGCCTCGATGAGGTGTGGGTCGGGGATCTCGACGGAATGGTGGAGCGCGGCGCCATCCGGGCGCTCGTGGTCTACAGCCTGGGCCAGTACTTCCTCGATGGCGCCACCCAACGCGGGGTGACCTACGAAGCTCTGGTCGAGTTCGAGAAGTTCGTCAACCAGCAGCTCGGTCGGCGGACCCTCAAAGTTGACGTGCTCATCATCCCGGTCCAGCGCGACGAGCTGCTGCCCGCGCTGGAGAAGGGGCTGGGTGATGTCGCAGCGGCCAACCTGACGATCACCGAGGCGAGGTCGGAGGCGGTGGACTTCTCGAACCCGTTCATGACCGGGGTCAGCGAGCTCGTGGTCACCGGCCCCGCCGGCCCGGATCTGAAGACCCTCGACGATCTTGCGGGCAGAGAAGTCTATACACGCCGGTCATCCAGCTACTGGCGCAGCCTGGAGAAGCTCAACGAGGGCCTCGCGTCCCGAGGCCTTCCCCCCTCCCTTCCCGTGGCCGTCGAGGAGTTCCTCCAGGACGAGGATCTGCTCGAGATGGTCAACGCCGGCCTGCTGCCGGTGACCATCGTCGACAGCCACAAGGCGCAGCTTTGGTCGCAGGTCTTCAGTGAGATTCGGGTTCACGAGGACCTCGCGGTCCGCACTGGGGGCCGGATCGCCTGGGCGTTTCGGAAGAACAGCCCCCAGCTCGCCGAGGTGGTGAACGACTTCGTCCGCACCCACAAGAAGGGCACGCTGCTCGGCAACGTCGTGCTCAACCGGTACCTGGAGAAAACGGACTGGGCGCACCGCGCGCTGGAGGGGGAGGACCGACGTCGCTTCGAACGCACGGTCGGGATCTTCCGGACGTACGGCGATCGCTACGGCTTCGATCCCCTCATGCTTGCCGCCCTGGCCTACCAGGAGTCGGGGCTCGACCAGTCGAAGCGGAGCGCTGCAGGGGCCGTCGGCATCATGCAGATGCTGCCGTCCACCGCCGCCGACCCGAATGTCGGCATTCCTGATATCACAGAGCTGGAGAGCAACATCCACGCCGGGGCGAAGTACCTGCGGTTTCTCCGTGACCGCTACTTCGCCGATCCCGAGATCGACCCCATCGACCGGACGCTGTTCTCCTTCGCCGCGTACAACGCCGGCCCCGCCAAGGTGGCGAGGCTGCGGAGCGAGGCCCAGCGTTCCGGGCTCGACCCGAACGTGTGGTTCGGCAACGTCGAGCACGTGGCCGCGCGCATGATCGGGCGCGAGACCGTGCAGTACGTCGCCAACATCGCCAAGTACTACGTCGCCTACCGGCTGGCGAGCCGGAGCTTCGAGATCCGCGGGAGCGCGTCCGAACAATGATCTGGAAAGCGGGAGGTCCAGCGACTGGCTGCCATCTCTGGCCCGTCGTCGCAGTGATCGCCTGAAGGAGGGACTTTGCAAGTGAAACAACGTGTGAGCCGGTTTCGTGGCGCCGGGATGGCAGCGAGCGTGGCGATCTTCGTGACCTGGCTGTCGCCGATTGCTGCCGGGGCAGCTGATCGAAAGCAACGCCCGGATTTCGAGACCCGAACCCTGACCTCCCCCTGGCAGATTTCCGTGGGCGGCAATCTGACCACCTTCGAGACGGCTGCGGCCTGGGCCCCGAGAGGTTTGGCCGGCGCTGCGATCGACCTCGAGGACAGCCTGGGCCTCGACGAGCAGACGAGCACCTTCGAGCTGGCGGTACAGTACCGGTTCAACCGGCGGCACTCCCTCGGACTGAACGTGACCGAGCTCGATCGCAGTGCGAGTCGGGTCATCGAAGATGACATCGAGTGGGGCGACTACGTCTTCCGAGCCAAGGGGGAGGTCGACAGCAAGCTCGACACCCGAGTCTTCAAGTTGATCTACCGCTACGACTTCTCCGACATGGACCGGCTCAACGCCGGGTTTCTGGCGGGCCTGAGCACCTTTGACCTGGGTGCGACCCTGTCCGGCGAGGCGCGGCTGGAAAGCGACACCGGCGACGAGTGGATCGAGGGCGTGGTCGAGGGGGCGAGCTTCGTCGCACCGGTCCCGGTGGTCGGCTTCTTCCTCGACTACGCCATGTCGCCGCGCTGGGTGGTGAGGTTCAGCGCCGACGTCGTTGACCTGTCGATCTCGACCCACAGCGGCCGCGTGCTCGAGGCCGACTTCAGCTTCGAGTACGCCGTCTCGGATCTGTTCGGGATCGGCGCCGGCCTGGGCGGGACCGACATCGAGTATCGGTCGGAGAAAAAGGAC
>Ga0316576_10002552_pt1 | contig 10385 bp, 6 predicted proteins | sample S0NA_FD_203075 | JGI IMG/M metagenome (GOLD analysis project Ga0316576, IMG submission 203075) | Rhizosphere microbial communities from salt marsh grasses in Alabama, United States - S0-2_050615r3r5 | ecosystem: Host-associated > Plants > Roots > Rhizosphere | place: USA: Alabama | collected... | reverse complement strand
TGTAATAAATTTCTATCCTGGTATCAGTGCCTTGGTATTTTGAATTTTACCAGTGTGTTCAAATGCTGGCGTGATACTCGACTATAATGGAAACAAAAACTTCACGGTGAAGTTCACTGCCCACTTAGGCGCCACGTAATCGTCGGCAAAATTGTACTCGTAAGCGCCGGAAAACTGTACCGGCATGTTGCCGAATTTGACCAACTTGGCCAGCTTGACTCCCAGCGGCAAAGCTGTCCAGTCGCTTTTTTCCCAGTCGTAGGTGACATTCATTTCCGAAGTGCCGAGGGACCATTTGTTCGGCAGGGAGTAACTGACAATCGGCTGCAGTATGCTGACATCGACATCCTCGCGGTCATCGTCTCCGGCAAAGGAGAAAAGGTTCTGGTTGAAGACGCCCCAGAGCAGCTTCCGGCTGCTCGCCACGAACCCCACGGCAGGGCCGATGGCCCATTTCTCAGCACCAAGGGCATCATCGGTGGCCGTTGGAAATAGCATGACCGGTCCGAGTCCCCAACGACCCCAGGATTGGTTGAAAACGATCAGATCAAACAGCACCAGGTCGCTCAGGCCTCTCTCTCCCGACGGGCTTTTCGTGACGATGGGCAGCGTCGCGCGGGCGATGTGGTTCAGAGGGCCGGTTTTAAACGGAACTGCCGAGCGCAAGAGAATGGCATTGCCGCTCTCGCCGTTCAAGTTGTGGTAGTCACCGGTGTAAACGTTCTGGATCTGGACGTTCATGAGCGAGGCCGTCGGGTCATTGGCAGCCTGATCCAGGGCCTGGCCGACCTGAGCCGGTTCTTCGGCATAAGCTGCCGAAAAGGACGTCAACAGGCAAAAAAGAAAAAGCCTTAAAAATAAATTGAAAGTCCTCATCGGCAAAATCCTCTTTCGTCTCTTGATTCGCCTTCAGCGGGCTCTACCGCGTTCGGTTAAGTTTCCTGCTCTTTCCGGTCCGCAAAGCAGTTCGACGTTTGCCTTCGCGCGATCGGCCTTGAAAACACGAGCCGCATTTGGTGAGGGAGCCAGTTCTTTTCGATGCCGCGCAACCGCTGATCACGTGAAACGCGGGCTTTTTTTATTTCAAGGATACGGTTACCGCATTGATCTTCCCGCTGAACCTGAATGGCCGCCGGTCAAAATAGCTGAGTGACACCGTCGATCCCAAGTCCACCCCGACGTCGAAGGTCTCGGTGGCGGTGAAGGCGGCTGGAACCGTTCGCTTCAGATCCGTCGTGCCGACTTCCGTACCGTCTACGACCAGCCTCACCGTCCCCGCCTGACCCGGTCCCTTTATGTCGGTGAGGACCTCGATGGTGTGCTTACCGGCCGTTAGCGGGGTCGCACTGCGGGCCGTGTACTGCTCGATGATCATCATGTTGTACTCGTAGACGAGCTGCCCCTGGTCCATGTAAAGGGTCAGTCCCCCACCGGAGCCGCCGACCGCATAGAGGACACCGCTGGCTTTCTCGCCGGTTTCAACCTCAAGAGTGACATGGGTGCTCTGACGTCCCACGCCCGGTGCGGCAAACTCCGGCATCCTTTTAGTGTTTTGGCTGAAGTGCCAGGTTGTGTATGGGGTCTTGATCCGGTCCTCGGGGTGAAGCCTGAGCCAGTTTCCCGCGCCGATCGGAAAGGCCTTGTTGTCTTCGGCCAGCGCAAGGAAGTTTTTTTTCATCTTCTCGAGCTTATCCGGGTATTGGGCGGCCAGGTCCGTGGCCTGCGAAAAATCATGGCGCAGGTCGTACAGCTCCCACTGGTCTTTGGCCGAATCCCAGTTGGCGATGCGTTGAATGGAGCCGGGCGTGTCCCAGGGGATGAAGGGTCCGAAGGTGCAGGCCATCCAGCCGTCCTGGTAGATCGCCCGGCTGCCGTTGTTGTCGAAGAACTGGGTATTCTTACGCGTGTCGGCGGTCGGCTCTTCAAAGGTGTAGGCCAGGCTGATGCCGTCCATGGACAATTGGTCGTAGCCGTTCACCACCTTTGGGTGCGGGATGTTCAGGATCTCGTAGATCGTCGGGGCGATGTCCACCACGTGGTGGAACTGGGAGCGCATGTTTTTGTCCGGTTTGATCCTCCTGGGCCAGGAGACCACCATCGGATTGCGGGTTCCACCGAAGTAAGCGCCCAGAAGCTTGGTCCCCTTGAAAGGCGTGTCGCCGGCCCAGGCCCAGCCGGCATGATACATGTTGTCGGTCTTGGGTGAACCCAGCACCTCGAGCCCGCCGATGCGCTCGAGCGCCGCCATTTGCTGCTCGACCGTATTGGGGATGTTGTTTTGTGCGAGCAGTTCGCTGATCGAACCCTGCTGTCCCTCCGCGCTGGAGCCGTTGTCACCGAAGATGTAGAATATGAGCGTGTTCTCACGCAACCCGCGGTTCTCCAGACCCTCGACGAGCCGGCCGACCTGAATGTCGGTGTGCTCCACAAAACCCGCAAAGAGCTCCATCAGCCTGAGTTGAAAAGCCTTCTGGTTCTCGGGTACGCTCTCCCAGGGCGCCATGGTTGCATCCCGCTCCGTAAGCTGGGTGCCGGGCGGGATGATGCCCATCTCGAGCTGCCGTTTGTAGACCCTTTCGCGATAAACATCCCAGCCGTCGTCGAACTTGCCCTTGTACTTGTCCGCCCACTCGGGAAAAATGTGATGCGGCCCGTGCACGCCACCCGGTGCCCAGTATATGAAAAAGGGCTTGTCGGGTGAAAAGGCCTGGTAATCGTCCAGCCACTTGAGGGCCTTGTCGACCATGTCCTGCGTCAGGTGATATTGGGGATCGTGTTCCGGCGGCTCGATGTGGGTCGTGTTCTCGGTCAGGCGCGGTTCCCACTGGGAGGTCTCGCCGCCCAGGAAACCATAGAAGTATTCGAAGCCGTAGCCGGTCGGCCAGCGGTCCTTCGGTCCCATGGCCGTCGTCTCGATGGCCGGCGTGTTGTGCCATTTGCCGAAGGCCGAGGTGTGGTAGCCGTACTCCTTGAGCACCTCGGCGACGGTCGCGGCGGCCTTGGGGATAACGCCGGTGTAACCGTCAAACGCGACGGCCCGCTCGGCGATGGTGCCCGAGCCGACCCGGGTGTGGTTGCGGCCGGTCAAAAGGGCCGCCCGGGTGGGCGAACAGATGGCGGTGGTGTGAAAGGCGTTGTAGCGCAGGCCTTCCTCGGCCAACTTGCTCATTGTGGGTGTGTGGACCTCGCCGCCGAATGTGTCGGCAATGCCGAAGCCGACGTCGTCGAGCATGACGATCAGGATGTTCGGCGCATCCTTCGGCAGCCGTTGTGGCATCTCGGGCCATTTCATGGTGGAGTCCTGCAGGCGTGGTTTGGCGACCCCGGCCATGGGGTTGGGCGGAAACGGTAGAACCGAACCATCGTCGGGGGCGGCACCGGATGCCGTGATCGTCACCAAAAGGCTCAAGATCATCGCGCAACTGGAAGCACGGACGAAGCGCATGAATTTACGCATTATTCCAAGATTTTTGAAAAATGACACTTTCATTTTCCATTCTCCTCGTTGTAACTTTAGGTGATCGTAATTCCAAGTAGATCGTCATCTGAAACACTGTTTTCAACCATATCTTATCCGCGCACTATCCTTGCCATGACCTCCACTCGCCAAATTGCAGGTGCGTGTATAATATTTTATCAGTAACATACTCCCCGTGATTTGCAAGTAACCCCCAAACCTATGGCGAAAGGAGGTCCATCATGAAAGTCCATTACGCCGTTCATTGTAGCCTGGAATACCATCGGTCAAAGTCAAAAAAAAGCACCGCTAATAGATAGGATGGGGGCATCTGATTCTTGATGCCCCATCCCCCTATGGGGTGGGATATTGATAGTAAAGAAACCGGTATTTGGAAGTCGATATTCTGGATGTTTATAGCAGGCTAGTGGACTCGCCATTATCGGTTTATCGGGGCGTTTATGATTCCACAACATGTCTATTTCCTTGATATGACATATCCATATCATACATACAGATTTTTCCTATTTCACATAAAGGGACTCTCAATCATAACCAATTAAAATCATACGCCATACATATACCTGAAAGTATATCAGAGCCGACTCTCCTTTACGATTTAGATCATATTCTAATCATAACCAAAGTTCGATACACCCATCCTTGACAATCCTTATTAAGGATACCACATTGTAGCATCTAAAAATCGTTATCAAATTGAGTTTTCTTCGACTTGACCTTTTTAATCCAAACCCACAAAAATTAAGCAATCAACGGGGCGGCAATGATCCACAATAAGTTCTTGAGATTTTTACGAGATCCACTATGTCACTTTTTGGTTTTGGGTGCCGCGCTTTTCATGGTGTTCTCGTTTGTTAACGGCCCTGCCAGCATGCCGGCAGATCGGATCGTCATCGACGAGAATCAGGTATTGCAACTCTCAGAACAGTTTCAACGCACCTGGATGCGCCCGCCGACCCGGCAGGAGCTGCAAGGACTGGCCGATGACTTCGTGAAGGAGGAGATCCTGTACCGCGAGGCGAAGGCAATGGGGCTCGATCAGGATGATCTTGTCATTCGTCGCCGATTGCGCCAGAAGATGGAATTTCTTTACGAGGATCTCACCGAGCTTAAGGTCGCGACAGATGCCGATCTGCAGGCATATTTTGATGCCAACCAAGACAGGTTTCGCCAGCCCGACCGCTTCAGTTTTCAACAAATCTACTTGAATCCAGGTAAATCCACAGGTGACGTGAAGCGAACTGCTGACGAACTGCTCACGCGTCTAAACAGTAATCCTGCCATTTCCGCTGATCCGAAGTTGATTGGCGATCTCACGCTGCTTCCGACCCAACTTAATGAGGTCACGGAACCGGTGGTTGCCAATACATTCGGGGAAGGGTTCGTCAAGGACATCAAAAATGCGACCATAGGTCGGTGGTCCGGACCCTATGAGTCAGGCTACGGGCTTCACCTGGTGCGCATGATGAAACGCGCAACAGGCGGCTTGCCTGACATGGCAGAGATACGTCCGGTGCTCGAGCGCGAATGGCACGCCGAGCGCCGCAAAGAGGCCAACGATCGTTTCTACGGGGCGATTCGTGCACGCTACGGCGTTGAAATCCGGCTGCCGGCCGACTCAACCAGCAAAACCCTCGCGGCGCGTTGATCATGAAGGCTTGCGCATACCTTAACTTAATACTCGTATTCATCTTGGCTGCGATCGGCATCGCCCAGGCCCATGAAGTGCGGCCGGGGTACCTTCAAGTGAAACAGGTTGATGCGCTAACTTACGACCTGCTGTGGAAGGTTCCGGCCAAGGGCGATCGACGAATAGGTCTATATGTTAGCCTACCTGATACCTGCCGGAGCAGTGAGACGACATCTAGTTTTGTCGGCGGTGGCTATATTGAACGCTGGCGGGTAGCTTGCCAGGGCGGGCTCAAAGACGCCACAATCGCCATCAATGGCCTAAAGGCCACACGCACAGACGTACTGGCCCGCGTGGTGTACAGCAACGGTCAAACCCAGACGGTCCGCCTGACCCCGTCCCAACCTGAATTCAAAGTGATGGGAACGTCCGGCCCCGCTGCCGTGGTCCGAACCTATTTAAAGCTTGGTGTCGAACACATCCTACTTGGTTTCGACCACCTGCTGTTCGTACTGGCCCTGCTGTTCCTGGTGGAGGGTTGGCGGCGTCTTTTGGGAACCATCACCGCATTTACTGTTGCCCACAGCCTGACTCTGGCGGCGGCGACGTTCGGCTGGGTGCAGGTGCCCCAGGCGCCGGTGGAAGCGGTTATTGCCCTCAGCATCATGTTTGTAGCCGTCGAAATTTTGCACCGACAGCGGGGACGAACGGGGATAGCGACTCGCAAACCATGGGTCGTGGCCTTTGTTTTCGGATTGCTGCACGGGTTGGGTTTTGCCGGTGCACTGCGGGAAATAGGCCTTCCGGACACCGCCATTCCTCTATCCCTGGCGTCTTTCAACGTGGGTGTAGAGGCCGGCCAGCTGTTGTTTGTGGCCGCCGTGTTCTTGCTTTTCCGGTTTGTCAATCGATTGATGAGCAGGCGTGCCGTTGCGGCCGAACTTTCTTCTTTGAATGGGACGGCGTTGATCGGACCGGCGTCCTACGTGATCGGCACACTGGCCGCTTTCTGGTTAATCGAACGAACTTACGCGTTCTTTGTTTGATGAATGATCTCTTAAGGAAAAATAAAGAGGTGGACAGTTTCCTCTTATGGAAAAAGAGAAGGGAAAAATCATGCGACAAAAAATAAAATACACTAACCGATTACTACTGGTAACATACAGTTTGTGTGCGATGGTCGTGATCGGCATGGCATACACTGCTATCGCGGGCGATACTGTGGGATTGCCGGCTCCCACCCCTGATGCCGTATCCGCCTTCCCTGGGCAAAAGTATTACTCGCCCTATGCCGGGCGCAACTTTCCGACCCAAGTGTTCTGGGGCGACACCCACCTGCACACCGGCATGTCGATGGACGCGGGTGCTTTCGGGGCGCGGCTCGTACCTGAAGACGCCTATCGTTTTGCACGCGGTGAAGAACTCACCTCATCAACAGGACAAAGAGTTAAGCTCGGCCGTCCGCTCGACTTTCTCGTGGTGGCCGACCACTCCGATAACATGGGGTTCTTTCCGCGTCTGTATTCCGGAGATCCGGAGATGCTTGCCGACCCGACCGGCAAGAAGTGGTACGAGATGGTTAAGGCCGGAGGGCAGGAGGGTGTCAAAGCCGCCGTTGAAATTATTATCGCCTTCTCACAGGGCACCTTTCCGGAGAAGCTCGAGTCGCTTCCCGGCAGCCCTGCCTATCGTTCCGCTTGGGAAGAAACCATAGAAGCGGCAGAGAAGTACAACGAGCCGGGCCGTTTTACCGCCTTTATCGGCTACGAGTGGACCTCCAATACCGGCGGTAACAACCTTCACCGGGTGGTCATATTCCGTGACGGTTCCGAAAAGGCCGGACGTATGGAGCCGTACACGACCATTAAGCCCCTGGGGAGCGACAACCCGCGCGATCTATGGAAGTGGCTGCACGGCTATCAGGACAAAACCGGCGGCCAGGTGCTCGCCATCGCCCATAATGGAAACCTGAGCAACGGGATCATGTTTCCGATCGTCGAGTCGTTTACCGGCAAACCGGTGGATCTGGAATACGCCAAAACCCGGGCCAAGTGGGAGCCGCTCTACGAGGTTACCCAAATCAAAGGCGACGGCGAGGCCCATCCGTTTTTGTCTCCGAACGATGAGTTCGCCGACTACGAAACCTGGGACCAGGGCAACCTGGATCTCAGTGTTCCGAAGGAGCCGGATATGCTCCAGTATGAGTATGCTCGCAGCGCTTTGAAAATCGGTTTGGAACTCGAAAAAAAGCTCGGGGTCAACCCGTACAAATTCGGGATGATCGGCTCCACGGACAGTCATACGGCGCTCACTACGGCTGGCGAGGACAACTTCTTCGGCAAGCATTCGGGCGTGGAACCGGGTCCGAAGCGTTGGGAGCATCCCATGGCCCAGGTCGGTGACAAGAAATACGAGGGCTGGTCCATGGTGGCATCAGGCTACGCGGCTGTTTGGGCCAAAGAGAACACCCGTGCCGCGATTTTCGATGCCATGATGCGCAAGGAGACTTATGCTACTACCGGGCCGCGAATGATCGTGCGTTTTTTCGGAGGTTGGGACTTCACCGACAATGACGCGCAGAGTCGGCTACCGGCTTACGCCGGCTACACGAAAGGCGTGCCCATGGGCGGCGACTTACCGCCGGTTTCGGCTGGTAAATCTCCGACGTTCCTCGTTGCGGCGCTCAAGGATCCTATGAGTGGCAACCTTGATCGCATCCAGATCGTCAAGGGGTGGCTGGATGCCGATGGAAAACGTCAGGAAAAAGTATACGATGTGGTATGGGCTGGGGATCGCAAGCCGGATTCAAAGGGAAAGCTGCCGCCGGTCGGCAACACGGTGGATGTTGCCACCGCCACCTGGTCCAACACGATCGGCGCTCCGGAGTTGATCACCGTCTGGCAAGACCCCGATTTCGACCCGGCACAGCCTGCTTTTTATTATGCGCGTGTCATCGAGATTCCGACCCCGCGGTGGACCGCCTACGATGCGATGAGGTATGGAATCAGCATGCCACCGGAGGTGCCCATGATAACCAAGGAACGAGCTTATACGTCACCGATCTGGTATACGCCGGGATAATCGATGAAAAGACTTGTGGGAGGGCGTCATGTTGAACAGTAAAAAACCGAAACAATCCGCTCTGGTTTTCACCAATGATAAAGTCGTTTCGCCTGGCGTCGGCAACCACCAGGCTGGAGCCGGTCCATTACGGGTCGTCAGATGGCACGGACCCCTGTTGTGCTGCCTGATCGCCGTCCTTGTAAAAGCGCTTCTCTTCGGTCCCGCCGCGGCCCAGGACACGGCAGGATCGAGCCCGGAGGTCTTCAAGGGGCGGCCCTACTCGCCTTACGCTGACCGGGCCTATCCGACGAACGTCTATTTTGGCGACACCCATGTCCATACCGGGCTGTCGGCCGACGCCGGGGGCTCCGGCACGCGGCTGATGCCGCGCGACGCTTACCGTTTCGCGCGTGGCGAGCAGGTGATCTCCAACACCGGCCAGCCGGTTAAGCTTGCCCGGCCCTATGACTTCTTCATGATCACCGATCACTCCGACGCAATGGGCGCGATCACCGACATCATTGACGGCGCGCCTAATATCATGGCCGATCCGGATGGTCGCAAGTTCCACGAGGACTTTAACGCCGGCGGCGATACCGCTGCGAAGGCCATGTTTCGCCTGATCAACCAGTTCGCGCAGGGCAAGATTTCGGCCGAACTGAATTACCAGCCCGGCAACCCTGCCTACAGGCGCGTGTGGGACGACATCATCCGTGCGGCTGAGGAGTACAACGACCCGGGCCGTTTCACGACATTTATCGCCTTTGAATGGACATCGCTGGTGGCAGGCAACAACCTGCACCGCAACGTGATCTTCCGCGACGGCGCCGAGCGTGCCGGGCAGGTGGTTCCGTACACGACGACACCGCCGATCGGTTCGCGCAACCCGCGCGATCTCTGGTCGTGGCTGGAGAACTACGAGAAGGTCACCGGCGGTGACGTCACGGCGATCCCGCACAACGGAAACTTGTCCAACGGCATGATGTTCGCTCTGCAGGATGACTTCGCGGATGGAGCGGCGTACGATCTTGCCTATGCGGAGAAGCGTCAGAAATGGGAGCGCCTCTACGAGGTGACCCAATACAAGGGCGACGGTGAGGCGCACCCGATGCTCTCGCCCGAGGACGAGTTCGCCGACTTCGAAACCTGGGACTTCGGCAATCTGGACGTCTCGCAGGCGAAAACCCCGGAAATGCTCCCGGGTGAATACGCCCGCTCCGGCCTGCTCCGCGGCCTGCAGCTCGAGGCCAGGCTCGGTGTCAACCCCTTCAAGTTCGGGTTCGAGGGGGCCACCGACACCCACACCGGGCTTAGCACGATCGACGAAGACAACTTCTTCGGCAAATTCACTACCTACGAGCCTAGTCCGGAACGCGCAGCACACGCCGGTAAGAGCAATCCTGAACTCAAAATTAAAGGACCCGGCGGCGGCTATTACAGCGCGGCGGGGACGACTGCAGTGTGGGCCACCGAGAACACGCGCGGGGCGATCTTCGATGCCATGGAGCGACGTGAAACATACGCCACCACCGGTCCGCGCATGCGGGTCCGCTTCTTTGGTGGTTTCGATTTTACCGTCGACGATGCGAAGCGACGTGACCTGGCACTTATCGGCTACTCCAAGGGCGTACCGATGGGGAGTGACCTCGCCAAGGCGCCTAAAGGTAAAGCGCCAAGCTTCCTGGTGTATGCGCTGCGTGACCCGATGGGCGCCAACATCGACCGCATCCAGATCATTAAAGGCTGGCTGGATGCGAAGGGAAATCCGCAAGAGAAACTCTACGACGTCGCTGTTTCGGACGGGAGGCAGATCGGCGCCGACGGCCGCTGCAAGATCTCGGTAGGCGATACGGTTGATCTGTCGATCCCGAGCTGGACCAATACAATCGGTGCCTCGGAACTCGGCACAGTCTGGACCGACCCGGACTTTGATCCGTCCTTGCGAGCATTTTATTACGCCAGAGTCATCGAAATTCCGACGCCACGCTGGACCGCCTATGACCGGGTGAAGTTCAAGTTGAGCCTTCCCAAAGAGATTCCGCTAAAGACACAAGAGCGCGCGTACACGTCTCCAATATGGTACACGCCGAAGGGATAACCTGCCGTTCTCATTTTAACGACAGGCACAAGATCTAAAAACGGTTGCAAGCTGTAGCAATCTGCTTGCAGCCGTTGTATTTTTGAAATTGCCGATACCAACGTATCTGGAATTTT
>Ga0316576_10002551_pt1 | contig 10386 bp, 6 predicted proteins | sample S0NA_FD_203075 | JGI IMG/M metagenome (GOLD analysis project Ga0316576, IMG submission 203075) | Rhizosphere microbial communities from salt marsh grasses in Alabama, United States - S0-2_050615r3r5 | ecosystem: Host-associated > Plants > Roots > Rhizosphere | place: USA: Alabama | collected... | reverse complement strand
CACCGGGGCCTGTGTCGGGGCCCTGATCGGACTGGTCATGGGAGTCCCGATCGGCCGGTTGGTCACACTCCTGCTCGGCACCATGTGGGTCGGCGTGGTCAGCTGGACGTTCGGAATCGATCTTTTGCTGACCTTCACCGGGACGACCGGACGCATCATCGCCTGGGGTGTGACGGCGCTGCTCATGCTCTTTGCCGCAACGACCCGGTGGCGTCGATGACCGTCTACTGGATGTAGCCGAGCTCGCGCAGCCGCTCGAGCGTCGCCTCGTCGAGCGGCGCCGACTCGGCCGCCGCCACGGGTGCGCGCCGGAAGGCGTCGAGACCGTCGAGCAGCTCGCGCGCGACCCCGGGCGCCTCGGCCGACAGGTCGCGCGCCGATTCAGGGTCGCGGTCGAGGTCGAAAAGCTCGGTCCGGCGGTCCGGAAATCCACGGATTCGGAAGGCCAGACAGCGGGTGTCCCGGCTGTCGCTGACCTCCGCCGGCGAGTCGCAGCTTGCCGACCGGAACCGGATCACGTGTTTCTCACCGGCGGCGCCGAGGTCCAGCGTGACCGGCTGCCACGCGACGCCGACCTCGAGCGTCGTCGTGGCGACGCCGTCGACCTCGACCTCGACGGCGCGCCGCCGGTGGTAGCTCAGGATCTCGAGCTCGAGTGTCCCGTCGAAGCTCTCGAGCTCGACCTCCCGCTCGACCCACGGGAATCCATCCCGCGACGCCAACCGGTGGACCACGACCTGGTAGAGCTCGCCCGAGCGTCGTCGGTAGAGCGCCTCGCTCGGGTCGACGACCCCGACGGCGTGGGCGTCGCGATCGTCGATCACCGGTGCCTCGGGGCGCAGCGCCGGCGCCAGGCTCCGGCCCGCCAGTGTCCCGCGCGGCGCCACGTCGAGCAGATCGAGGATGGTCGGCGTCAGATCGACCGTCATGACCAGCTCGGGAATCCTGCGGCCGGTCGCCACCGCCGGGCCGACCACCACCAACGGCACGCGCAGGCACTCGTCATAGACCTGCTCGTGGGTCAGCCGGCCGTGCTCGAGAAACTCCTCGCCGTGGTCTGATGTGATGATGACCACGGTCCGGTCGGCCAGCCCGAGCTCGCCGAGGCGGTAGAAGAGGCTGCGCAGCACGTCGTCGACGTAATTGATCGTCGCGTCGTAGAGCGCGGTGTAGGTGGCGAGAACCTCGTCCGACGGCGGCGGCTGCCGGCCCCGATTGACGTCGACCAGATTCGGCCCGGTGGGCATCGCCGCACCCACCGGCAGGACCGAGCGCACGAAACGCAGCGCCGCGCGGTGCCGGTCGCGCTGGTTTCGCCGCAGCGTCGGGCTCGGCGGCTGCAGGCCGTCCATCGGGTAAGGCTCGAAGCCGGCGAGCTCCCGATCGTCGGCGTCGGGCAGGTACCGATCGGTGTACGGCGGCGGCGGGTAGTACGGGTCGTGGATCGCGTAGGTGTGGAGGAACAGGAAGAACCGGTCGTCGTCGTCCAGCGATCGGAGGAAGTCGATGCCGCGGACGAAGACGTCCTCGATGTCGGTGTTCGACTTGCGCGCGTCGTCGGAGAACCGCTCGAATCCGCGCGAAAAACCGAAGCGCCCCGAGACGTAGCCGCCCTCGGTGAAGCCCGCGGTGCGCACGCCGGCGCCGGCGAGCATCTCCTGCAGCAGCGGGATGTCGTCGGACAGCACGCCGTCGGGCGGCAGCACCGCGTGCTGCGCCGGCAGCAGACCGGTGAGCATCGTCATGTGGGACGGCAGGGTACCCGGGACCTGGACGACGCAGTTGTCGAACAGCACGCCACGCTCGGCGAGGCCGTCGACGAACGGGCTCGTCGGTCGTGGACCGCCGTAGCATCCGAGGTGATCGGCGCGCAGGGTGTCGAGCGAGATCAGGATCACACCGGTCGTCGGCCGGTGATCGCCGGACGGAGCGCACCCGGAGACCAGTGCGGCGACGATCCCCACGCAGAGCGCGCGCAGCCCACGTCGGGAGCCGGTGCCGCGTCGTGTCCTCGGTATCACGCGGTGAGTGTAGCACCGGGTCCGGGCCGCCGGCCGCGGCGGACGAGCCGGCGTCACCAGCCGGGGTTTCCGATTTCCCGATGGCTCGTGTTACGCTTTGACTGCTCGCGCGTCCTAATCAATGGACGGGGTGTCGAAGAGGCACCTCATGGTCTTTCGAATCAACCATCGGTTTGCAAACCAAGGAGAGGGGTAGCACATGAAACGTTTCACCATGACACTGCTCATCGCGGTCGCGGTCGTGGCGGTCGGCACCACGGTGCAGGCTCAGAGCACATCCGCGGTCAACGGCAACTGCGCCGCCGAGGGCTCGTACGGCTACGAGGTGACCAAGGCGCCGGGCGCGACCAACACGGTGTGGGTCGAGGACGACACTCCGGACAACGAGAGCGTCTACCGGATGCAGTTCCAGTTCAACACCAAGGACATGCAGGTCGGCAACGCCGCCAAGTACATCATCGGCGTCGCGCTCCAGGAAGGCGCCGGCCAGCGCCCGGCCCAGATGCTGATCTCGTACAACAACGTCAACGGCTTCAAGGTGTGGTGCCAGAGCGCGCACAACAACGGCGTGATCTACGCGTCGCCCAAGGTCGACCTCGCCGCCAACACCTGGCAGACCCTGATGCTCGAGTTCCGCCAGAGCCAGGGTGGCGGCATCGATGACGGCCTGTGCCGGATCACCAACGTCAGCACCGGCGCGACCGGAGCCATCGAGAACTTCCGCAACAGCAACTACGCGGTCGGCCGCGCCCGCATCGGCCTCACCGGCCGCGCCCAGGTGCCGGTCCAGGGGACCCACTGCTGGGACGACTTCGCGTCCTTCCGCACTCTGGCTCCCTAACCCGATCGAACCTACGTCAACCAGCGGGTGGGGCCTCGGCCCCACCCGTTTTTCGTTTCGGGCCGAGCCCCTGAAACGGTCAGTCAGAGGTGAGGTAGCCGAGCGCCTCGAGCTTGCTCTTGAGCTCGTCGTCGATCGGTGTGGCGTCACGACCGCCGTCGCTGCCGGCGATGCCGAGCGGCTGGAACCGGACCATGATCCGGCCGTCGGCGCCGTCCTCGGCCGGCTCGCCGCAGCACCCGGCCGACGCGCACAGCCGGACACCAGCTCCGAAGGCCGCGATGTCGACGTCGAACCCGCACACGAGCGCTCCCGTCGGGTCCTCGACGTCGAGCCGGTAGGTCCACTGTCGATCGGGGCTCTCGACCCGCATCGTCATCTCGCTACGGGCCGGGATGTCGATCCGCGCCGCACCCGGCTCGTGCCGCACCACCACCGCCTGCGGCACGGCCACCGCCTTGAGCCGGGTCGGATTGACCGGCGACAGCCGGAGAGAGGCCGCGACCGGCGTCGAGTTTGCGATCGAGATCTCGAGACCGGCAGCGGCGTCGCCGAGCCGCTTCGCAGCCAGCCGACGGACGGCGTCGAGCTCGTCGGAGGGCGTCCCGGCCAGGTCGGTCGTCTCGTCGGGATCGTCGTCGAGGTGGTAGAGCTTCTCGTCGCCGCGGACCGCCTGCCAGATCGTGTCATTGAGCATGTACTTGAGGCGGTTGTCGACGCGCAGCGCGAGCCCGTAGTCGGTCGAACCGGCATACGCCCAGGCCCGCTCCGGAAACGGCGCGTCCGGGTCGGCGCACAGCGCCACCAGCGACCGTCCGTCGACGGGACCGCTCGGCTCGATGCCGGCGACATCGAGAATGGTCGGCAGCACGTCGATCAGCCGGACCTGCCGGTCGACGACGCGGCCGGCATGGGCGTCATCCGGCAGCGACACCATGAGCGGGATCCGGAGGTTGAAGTCCCACAGGTAGGCGTGGGAGGCCAGGCCGCGGTCGCCGAGCGCTTCACCGTGATCCGCGGTCACGATGACCAGCGTGTCGCGGCGGTTTCGGAGCGCCTCGACCCGATCCAGAATCTGCCCGACGTGGGCGTCGGCAAAGTGGACGCCGCCGTCGTACAGGGCGTCGAGATACGGCTGGTCCGCCTCGCCCAGCTCATGCTCTCCGGTGTCGTCGGCGACCCAGAACGAGCGTTGATCGATGAACCCGTTGGCCGGCGTGCTCGGCGCCCGCTCCACCTTGAGCCGGAGCCCGGTGGCGTCGCCGTCGAAGTGGTCCGAGAAGTACGGCTCGCGCTCGTGGTAGGGCTTGTGCACCTCGTAGGTGTGGAAAAACAGAAAGAACGGACGGTCGGCGAGCTCGTCGATGGCGGCCAGGGCCCGCTCGGTGCCGTCGGCGATCTCATCGCCCTGGTCGAGGTCCGACGGCCAATAGCGGAACGCATCGAAGCCCTGGTCGAAGCCGAACCGTGGGTGGAGGAACACGCCGCCGGTGACCGCCCGGGTCGCGTAGCCGGCGCGACGGAGCTGCTCGGCGAGCATGTCGAGACTCGGCGGCGCACCCCGCGTGTGGTTGCTGCCGTGGACGATGGCATCGAGGCCGGTGAACAACGACACGTGCGACGGAAGCGTCCACGGCGCCGGCGCGATGGCGGTGGTGAAGTTGACCGCCCGTTCTTCAGCCCAGCGATCGAGGTTCGGGGTGGTCGACCGGGGGTAGCCGTTGATCGACAGTCGATCGGCCCGCAGCGTGTCGATCAGGATCACGACCACATTGGGCGGCAGATCGTCGACGTCCGCGGCACCGAGCACCTCGGGCTCAGCGACGTAGGCGATCTCGCGGCGGCCGGCCGCCGGATCGGGCGCGGTCAGACGGATGCCGAGGTTGACGGTGTCGCCGGCCCACGGAGCGAGATCGACCCGACCGCGCTGCCAGACGCCGCGGGCATCGAGGGTGAACGACGCCGCAACGACGCCGGACCGGCCGTTCCGATCGACGACGACCTCGATCGCCGCGCCCTCCGAACGGGTCGGTCGGCCGAAGAAGAACTCGAGCTCGCCCCCGTCCGGGACGGCGAACGCGCGCCGCCACTCACCGCCGCGGGCGAGCACGACACCGGTACGGAGTTCGTGGTCGAGCTCCAAACCGAGGGGATCGTCGACCATGGAGCGGAGCCGGTCGGTGTCGAGCCGATAGTGGATACCGCGTATGCCGCCGACCACCACGGTCTGCTGAACGACCGAGGTCGGCACCAGGCGGAGCCGATCGATCGGTCCGGTCCAGGTCGGCTGCTCGACGAGCTCGAAGCGGACCACGTCGCCGTCGATCGCCTCCGCATCGACCCTGACGCTTCGCTCGTCGGAGAGGGATTCACCCGGACCGGCCCACATCAGCCGGACGAAGCCGCGCCGGACACCCGCGATCTCGACGTCGATCCGGTCGACGTCGGACGCATCGAGCTCGACCTGCCGATCGAGCGACGGTCGCCGCCCATCCGGCACCACCCGCAGCCCCCCGGGAACCGGCCGCGATCGACGATCCACGAACCGGGTGCGCCACCTCTCTCGCTCGTCGGCATCCGCCATCCGCCAGTCGAAGAGGATCTCCTCGCGGCTGACGTCGGCGAGCGAGAAACTCTCCGACGACGTCGCAGCGACCCAGCGCGTGGCGATCACGCGTCCGTCGCCCGCGTCGTGGGATCCGCAGCCGGTGATGGCGATCGCGGCTGCGAACAGGAGCGGCGGCCAGGCGAAGCGGAGGCAGGTGCGGTTCATGGTGATGCTCAGAACGATCTCGGGGTCCCCTCGTGGATCACGCGCCACCGCCGCCGGACCGGCCGGACGTTGGACGGGTTTCGGGATCTGGTAATAATACACCGTCTCTGCCGTCGATCCGGACGCCCGCGGACCGGTCCGATCCCGTCCGCACGACGATCGACGCGCCACCGTGGGAGCAGCATACCGAGTGACGATCGACGATCAGACCACCGCGTCCGACGCGACCGATCCGAGCGATGCCCGCAGCGCGGGCCGGCCGCTCTGGCTGGTGCCGCCGTTTGTCGTCGGGGTCGCGCTCCGGCTTGTCGGCCTCGGTCGCCAGGTGATCTCCGGTGACGAGCTGCACGCGGTCCGGGCGGCGATCACCAGCGACTTTCCGGGCCTGCTCTACACCTACCAGCTGACCGATCACTGTCTGCCGCTGAGCTCGGCGTACCGCGCAGCCACCCTGGTCGGGCTGCCGCTCAGCGAGACCCTGCTGCGGCTCCCGGTGGTGCTCGCCGGTCTGGCCGTGCTCGGGCTCGCGCCGCTGTGGTGTGCCCGCGAGCTGGGTCGGCGGACCGCGCTCAGCCTGGCCTGGTGGCTCGCCGTGTCACCGACGCTGTTCTACTACGGTCGGATCATCCGATCTTACATGCCGATCGTCCTGCTCGGTTGCATCACGGTCGCGTGCTTCATCTCCTGGATCCGCCGCCGGCGTCTCCGCGACGCGGTCGGCTACGTCGCGGCGGCGGCCCTGGCGGTCTACTTCCACCCGGTGGCGGCGCCGTTCGTCGGGGCGCCCCTGGTCTGGCTCGCCGCGGCCCAGCTGGCCCGGGTCCGCGACCTGCCGCGGTTCCGTTCGACCCTCGCGGTCGGCGCGGGTCTGGCGGCAGCGCTCGCGCTGTTCCTGGTGCCGGCCGCGCCGTCGCTTCTCGCCCTGGTCCAGGACAAGCGGGTCGACAGCCACCTGACCCTGGGCACCTTCGCCGCCGTCGGGACGCTGCAGGCCGGAACCGCCAACCCGTGGCTGGTCGGCGCGTTCTGGCTGCTCGCGGCGATCGGCCTGGTGACCCTTGTGGTTCGAGCGCCGAGGCTCGGCACCCTCGGTGCGGCCCTCGTCGTGCTCCAGATCGCCGGCCTCGTCGTGCTGTCGCCGCTCGCCATGGAGCAGCCCAACATCCTCAACCGGTATCTGTTGATCACGCTCCCGGTGGTGCTGGTCTGGGTCGCCCACGGGCTCGACGTCGCCGTGCTCGGCCGACTCGACCGGCTCGGACGGATCGGGCGGGGGGGCGCGACGGCCGTTACCGTCGCGCTGCCCGCCCTGTTCTTCGCCGCCGGGCCGTTGCTCGACCCGGCGTTCGTGCCGGGCTCCTTCGCCCACCGCGCGGAGTTCACCGCGTTTTACAGGGAGCATCGCCGCAAGGGTGCGATCGAGCTGCCCGAGGCCTACCGGTGGTTGGCGGATCGCCGGGCCGGGCCGATCCTCGAGCTGCCGTACCCGCCGATGTGGCGCTACGCGACGATCTTCCCGCGCTACCAGGAGGCGCACGGTCGCGAGGTCGTGGTGTGTTACGGCGATCGGACGCTCTGGGACCCGCGCATCCGGATGCGCAACGCGGCCCCACCCGAGCCCGAGCACCTGCTCGCGAGCCGCGCGTCGTGGCTCGTGCTGCATCCCGAGCTCGCCGCCGAGGAGGCGGGCGGGGACCGCGGTCGGGTCGCCCCGGACAGCCCGGCCGGGCGGGATCGGGCGCGTCGCAGCCGGATTCTCGGCCGGATGGAGGACGTCACGCGCGATCTCGAGCGGACGCTGCGTCGCTCCTGGGGTCCGCCCGATCTGGCCACCGACCAGCACGTTGTGTGGGACCTCGACCGAGTCCGGAGCGCCGCGCGGCTCAGTCGCTGACGTAGCCGAGCGCGCGTAGCTGGTCGCGGGTCGACTCGTCGAGCTCGCCGCGATCGACCGGCGTGGCGAACACCCGACGGGTGTCGACGTCGGCGAGATCCGCGAGCAGTGCGGCGACCGTCTCCGGGTGATCCGCCGCGACGTCGTCGACCTCCGCCGGATCTTCGACCAGATCGAACAGCCGCGGCGCGCCGCCGACGTCGTCGACCACCAGCTTCCACCGGCCCGCGCGCACCGCGCGCTCGTCCAGCCGCGCGGCAAAGACCGGCGTCGCCTCGCCGGCCAGCAGATCGGCTCCGTCGACGTAATCGGGCGGCTCGAGGCCGAGCAGCGCGACCACGGTCGGTACGATGTCGGCAGTCGACACCGGCCGGTCGACGGTCGCCGCCGGCAGACCCGGCGCGGCGATCATCAGCGGCACGTCGATCTGGTCCTCGGTCAACCCGTTGGCGTGGCTGAAGAAGAAGCCGTGGTCACCGAGCAGCGCCTCGCCGTGGTCCGCGGCGATCGCCACCACGGCGTCGGCGAGCAGCCCTTCGGCGCGCAGACGATCGAGCATGTCGCCGATCCCGGCGTCGACGCAGCGCACCTCGGCGGCGTAGCGCAGCAGGTAGTCGCGGCCGTCGGTGGGGGGTGGCCGGAAGCCGATGGTCTGGTAGAAAGGCACCGCCCCGCGGCCGCCGTTCTTACCCTCCGGCTGGATGCCGACCGGCACCGGCTCGCCGAATGCGTCGATGTCGAACAACGCCGCGCACTCGGGCAGGGGCTGGTACGGTCCGTGCGGCTCCATGTAGTGCAGCCACAGGAAGACCCGCCGGTCCGGATCGACGGATCGCAGCCACGTGATCGCCCGTTGATTGACCGACGGTGCCTTGGCGGTCCGGTAATCGTGCGGCCGAGGCAGCAGCTCGTAGTGGTCGAAGCCCTGCTCGAATCCGTACCCCGGACCGACCACCGGGTTGGCGACGAACCCGCCGGTGGCGAAACCGGCCTCGGACAGCCTCTCCGCCAGGGTCGGCACGGCGAGGTTGAGCACGTGATCGTTGGTGACCACCCCGGACCGGCCCGGCAGCAGTCCGGTGAGAAAGCCGGAGACTCCGGGCGAGGTGGCGTTCGCCACCGACCAGGCGTCGGTGAAGACCACGGCGCCGGCCGCGAGCTCGGCCAGCCGGGGGGTCAGATCGACGCCACCGCGTTGTGTCAGCGCGTGGTCGGCACGCCAGGTGTCGACCGTGATCAGCACCAGGTGGCGCGGCGGCGACGGCTCTTCGTCGACCGCGTGACAGCCGGCGGCGACCAGTGCCATCGCGGCGGCGCAGGCCGCCACCACCGTTCCGAGCCGCATCCGCATCGGGCTCACGTCGTCTCCGTGCCGGCCGCCGCTTCGCGGATCGCGAGCCGGCGCCCGTCTGGGCTGAACACCGGCGACCGCCCGATGCCCCAGCGCTGCAGACGGCACTGCACAGCGGTGCCGAGCACCCCGAGACCGTAGACACACGACCGGCGGAAGTCGATGCTCGACGCCTCCGCGAAGTACCGGGTCGGACAGCTGATCTCACCGATCGAGAAGCCGAAGAAGAGAGCCTGGGCGAGCATCTGGTTGTCGAACACGAAGTCGTCCGAGTTCTCCTCGAGCGGCAGCTCGGTGAGGACGCGGCGGGAGAACGCCCGATAGCCGGTGTGGTACTCGCTGATCTTGGCGTCGAGCAGGAGGTTCTCGGCCGCGGTCAGAAACCGGTTGGCGACGTACTTGTACAGCGGCATTCCGCCCTTGAGGGCGCCGGTGCCGAGGATCCTCGACCCGAGCACCAGATCGAAGTGACCGCTGGCGATCATCGACGCCATGGCGGTGACCAGGCGCGGCGTGTACTGATAGTCGGGGTGGAGCATGACCACGATGTCGGCGCCGCACTCGAGGGCGAGCCGGTAGCAGGTCTTCTGGTTGCCGCCGTAGCCCCGGTTTCGAGGGTGGACGTGGACCGTGATGCCGAGTTCCCGGGCGACCCGGGCCGTCGCGTCACTCGAGCTGTCGTCGACCAGGATGACCTCGTCGACGACCTCGCGAGGGATCTCCTCGTAGGTCTGGACCAGGGTCTGCTCGGCGTTGTACGCCGGCATCACGACGACGATCTTGCGTCCCTCAATCAATGGCCGAACCGCTCACGTCGGGAGTATAGCGGCACCGGCGACCGCGAGCCGCGGACCACCCACCGGGGTGGGATCGCGTGCTATGAAGCGGGCCCGGCCGCGGCCCGATCCAGCTGCAGCGCGAGGTCGGCGGCGACGCTGCTCGCCCAGTCGGCCACGTTGGGCCACAGTGGATAGACGTCGCCGGCCGCGTCGCCCTTCTTGGGACGCGGGCACGTGCGCCGCTCGGCCAGTCGGGCGACGATGACGCCGGTCTCACCGTCGATGAGGTCGAGCACCACGGTCGCCCTGGTCAGCAGCGGCACCTCCTCGCCATCGTTGCTCTTGTACCGCGACGACGTGGTGATGACGGCATCGGTGATCGCGGGCCGGAGCACCAACGTGGTCGGCCCATCGCCCTCGACGACGGCCAGGTCAGTGGCGCTGCCGAGCTCGGTGTCGACCGCCCGGCTGAAGATCTCCTTGAGCTCGGCCAGATCCTCCCACTCCGGCAGATCGACGCCGCCGCCGACACCGCCGACCAGCGAACCGGTGCTCGATCCCCGACCGGACGACGCCGGCGCGCGGACCGCGAGCACCGGTGTCCGCGTCTGGATCGAGTCGTAACGAGAGAAGTCGGCGTCCGGGCGCACCAGCGTGGTCTTGAAGACGCCCTTTTCCTTCTTCAGGTCGTCCAGCCCTTCGGGCTCGTATCCGAGGTCGAAGCTGG
>Ga0316576_10002549_pt1 | contig 10388 bp, 8 predicted proteins | sample S0NA_FD_203075 | JGI IMG/M metagenome (GOLD analysis project Ga0316576, IMG submission 203075) | Rhizosphere microbial communities from salt marsh grasses in Alabama, United States - S0-2_050615r3r5 | ecosystem: Host-associated > Plants > Roots > Rhizosphere | place: USA: Alabama | collected... | reverse complement strand
GACAGGCAGCGAGCCGGTAGACCCCCAGCGAGAAGGTCATTCCTGGACGGGAACTAGCCCGTTCCCATCCAGAAACTTTGGTGGGGACAGCGCGGTTCCCGATCCAGAAACGAGCGGTTTTCGGGCAAGGTTTAGGAAACCAAGGGTTTGCGCGGAGGCGTACTTTCGTACGCCGCACAAGGAAACCCGCAGGTTGACGCCAAGATTGTCGAGAACCGCCGTTTCTGGACGGGAACGGGCTAGTTCCCGCCCTTTGCTGCGCCGACCTCCAGGTCGGCGCTACAACAGCGGTTCATCGTTTCTACGGGCCACTGACGAGCGAGCGGTGGCCTCTCAGCGAGTGAGCGGCCGGTAGGTCACCCGGTGCGGGCGGTCGGCCTCATCGCCGAGGCGGCGGCGACGGTCCGCCAGGTAGTCGGCGTAGGGTCCGGGGAACCACTCGACGTGTGAGTCGCCCTCGAAGGCCAGCATGTGGGTTGCCACCCGGTCGAGGAACCAGCGGTCGTGCGAGATCACCAGCGCGCAGCCGGCAAAGGCGAGCAATGCCTCCTCGAGGGCGCGCAGGGTGTTGACGTCGAGGTCGTTGGTGGGCTCGTCGAGAAGCAGAACGTTGGCCCCTTCCTTGAGCATCCGCGCCAGGTGGACGCGGTTGCGCTCGCCGCCGGAGAGCTGTCTGACCGGCTTCTGCTGGTCCGAGCCGGTGAAGTTGAAGCGCCCGACGTAGGCCCGTGAGTTGACCTCGGCGCGACCGAGCCAGATCGAGTCCGAGCCCTCCGAGATGACCTCCCAGACGCTCTTGGCCGGGTCGAGGGTGGAGCGGCTCTGATCGACGTAGCCGAGCTTGACCGTGTCGCCGAGCCGTAGGCTGCCGGCATCGGGTTCCTGCGCGCCCGTGATGAGCTCGAACAGGGTCGTCTTGCCGGCGCCGTTGCCGCCGATGATGCCGACGATCGCGCCCGGCGGCACCGAGAAGCTGAGACCGTCGAACAGCAGCCGGTCACCGTGGCCCTTGGCGAGACCGTCGGCCTCGATGACAACGTCGCCGAGGCGCGGGCCGGGCGGGACGAAGATCTCGAGCTCGCGCACCATCTGTTCCGGTTCCTGGGAGAGCAGCTCCTGGTAGGCAGTGATCCGCGCCTTGCCCTTGGCGTGGCGGGCCCGCGGCGCCATCCGGATCCACTCGAGCTCGCGCTCGAGGGTCTTCTGCCGCCGGCCCTCGCTCTTCTCCTCCTGCCTGAGCCGCTCCTCCTTCTGCCCGAGCCAGGATGAGTAGTTGCCCTTCCAGGGAATGCCGTGTCCACGGTCGAGCTCGAGGATCCAGCCAGCGACGTTGTCGAGGAAGTAACGGTCGTGGGTGACGGCGATGACCGTGCCCGGGTACTCGGAGAGGTGGCGTTCGAGCCACGCCACCGACAGCGCGTCGAGATGGTTTGTCGGCTCGTCGAGGAGCAGGATGTCGGGCTGCTGAATGAGTAGCCGGCACAGCGCGACCCGGCGGCGCTCGCCGCCGGAGAGCACATCGACCACCGTGTCTGGGGGCGGGCAACGCAGGGCGTCCATCGCGAGCTCGAGGCGCGAGTCGAGCTCCCAGGCGCCCATGGCTTCGATCCGGTCCTGGACCTCGGCCTGGCGGTCGAGCACCGCCTGCATCTCGTCGTCGTCCATCGGCTCGGCGAAGCGTTCGGCGAGCTCGTCGTACTCGGCGAGCAGCGCCTTGGCTTCGGCGGCGCCCTCCTCGACCACCTCCAACACGGTCTTCCCGGCCTCCAGCTCGGGCTCCTGCTCGAGCAGACCGACCGTGATGTCCGGGGCGCGTACGACCTCGCCGTTCGACGACTCCTCGATCCCGGCCATGATCTTGAGCAGGGTCGACTTGCCGGCGCCATTGAGTCCCAGCACCCCGATCTTGGCGCCGTAGAAGAAACCGAGCGAGATGTCGCGCAGCACCTCCTTCTGCCCGTGCCGCTTCGACACCCGCACCATCGAGAAGATCACCTTTTGCTCGTCCGCTGTCATTGTTATCGTCCTTCCCGCTCCCGCTCCCGAGATTCTTGCACGAACGCCCCGGCCGTCAATCCCGTACCCGTACCCGTGCCCGTACCCGATGTCCGGACGCGGGCACGGACGCGGACCCGGGCGCGGGAGGGGGCGAACGTCCGTGCTACCATCCCGCCCGGATGCAACACACGACCGCCGTGTCCGTCGCCTGAGGGGCGCTTCGCTGTAGGCCGTCCGGCCTGCCGGCGCCGCCCCTCCCGTTCCCGACCCCATGCCACGCATCGAGGGGGTGCGCTGCGGCGTGCCCGAAGCAGTTGGAGACGGACCATGAGGCTTGACGACTACGGTTGGTGCGATCGCGTCGACGCACTGTTCGCTTTCTTTCGTGACCGAGATCTCGTACCCGCTCGTGTGAGCCGTGTCGATCGCGGAGCGGTGGTCGTGGAGACGGCCGAGGGCACCGGCGCCGCCGTGGTGCCGGGCGCACTCGACGCCGATGGCGAGTCAGGTCCACCGGCGGTGGGCGACTGGGTCGCCCTCGACACGAGGGCCGACACGGCGGTGGTTCGCGCCATCATGCCGCGGACCGGCGCCCTGCGTCGGCGGCGTCCGGGGGCTGCCGACAGTGATCAGGTGGTGGCCGCCAACGTCGACCTCGTGTTCGTGGTCGAGTCCGTCGAGCGCGGCCCCAACCCGCGGCGCATCGAGCGCGCAGTGGCCCTGGCCTGGGATGCGGGGGCGACGCCGGTCGTCGTGGCGACCAAGATCGACCTCGCCGACGACCCGGACGGCGCCCTCACCCGGGCACGGGTCGGGGCGCCCTTCGAGGAGGTGCTGCCAGTGTCGGCCGTGACCTCGGAGGGCCTCGGCGCCATCTCTGACCTCCTCGCTCCGGGCGCCACCGCCGTGCTGCTCGGACCGTCCGGCGTCGGCAAGTCGACCCTCATCAACCGGCTCCTCGGCGAGGAGCGAATGGCGGTGTCGGAGGTCCGGGCGGCGGACGCGAAGGGTCGCCACACCACCACCCGTCGCGAGCTCGTCGTGCTTCCTGAGGGCGGTTGCCTCATCGACACCCCGGGTGTCAGGGAGCTCGGCCTCTGGCTCACAGCCGACGGGATCGACATCGCCTTTCCGGAGATCGAGCGGGCCGCCGAGCGATGCCGCTTCCGTGACTGCCGGCATGACACCGAGCCCGGGTGCGCAGTGCTGGCCGAGGTCGAGGCCGGACGGATCGACGCAGCGCGGCTTGCCGGTTACCACCGGCTGCGGCGGGAGGCCGAGCGCCTCGAGGAGCGGGTCGATCCGACGCGCCGCCACGAGATCCGGGCCAGGGAGCGCGGCTTCGGCAAGATGGTCAAGCAGTTCAAACGGCTGAAGAACGGTCGCTGAACCCAACGCCGACGGCAGCGGCAGCGAACAGCCTCCCGGGCCGGGCGGGCCTCCTGCCCTCCCGTGCCGTTTCGCCTCGAGGCGACGCGGGCCCGGTGCCTGGCTCCGGCGTTTCGTCCGACGGAACGTCGCGTGCCTGGCACCGCTCCCATCGCGTACCGGGAAGCGCGCGCCCGCTACAATCCACGAGCAGTGAGCGCGAAGGACAACGACGTACCCGGACGGCCGCTCGGGCCGGTGAGGCTGCTGCTGACCAAGCTCGCAGTCGGCGGTGTGACCGTCGTCCTCGGCGCCGCCGCGGTGGCCGTGGGCCTGCTCTCGCGCCGCGGCGCCGGAAGAGTCGTCCACCTCTGGGGGAGAGTCCTGCTCGGGCTGGTCGGCGTACGGGTTGCGGTCGAGGGTGTCGAGTGCCTCGATTCCGGGGCCCGCTACGTAGTGATGGCGAACCACGAGTCGAGCCTCGACATCCCGGTGCTCCTGACCGCGCTCCCGACGACCATCGAGATCCGCTTCCTGGCCAAGAAGAGCCTCTTCGGCGTGCCGTTCCTGGGCTGGGCCATGTCGAGCGCCGGCTTCATCCCGGTCGATCGCGAGGACCGGAGCACCGCGCCGGCGATGCTGGCGCGAACCCTCGACGAGATCCGGCGCGGCGGCTCGCCGCTGGTGTTTCCGGAGGAGACCTGGACGACGGACGGGCGGCTGCTGCCCTTCGCCCGTGGCGGCTTCTTGGTGGCTCTCAAAGCGGGGTTGGCGATTCTCCCTGTCGGTCTCGAGGGTTCGAGACTGGTCATGCCGCCCGGCCGGACGGCCCTCCGCCCGCAGCTGGTGACGGTGCGGATCGGCGAGCCCATTCCCGTCGCCGGTCTTCGAGTCTCGTCGCTGCGTGACCTGATGGCCCGAACCCGGGACGCCGTCGACAGCCTGCGTGGGGACCGCGGGCACCTCCGCGACCCGATCTGAGAAGGAGAGCTCGTCGGCTACCGCTCCGTCTAATCGTCGTCTTCTTGATCGGACTCCGCTGCCCGCTGACTGAGGCGGCGGTAGTGTGCGCTCCAGTCCTCGATCCGCTCGGCAGGAGGACAGGTGGCCGACAGGAGGATTGCGGTCGCGACGAAGACCACTGATGTGGCGGCGACGAACCACGACGGAATCATGTCGCCCACGGCGAGGCGCGGGTACAAGGCGGCGACTGACTCGGGGCGGGACGGATGAATGACCAGCTTGACAATCCAGACCCCGGTCAGGAAGAGCAACAACATGAGGTAGTTGCGGCGCAGGCGGATCCGCACGGCTGTGAAGACGCTGATGAGGAAACGAGTGTGGCGGAGATCGGCCGCCAGGACCCGTCGCCAGTCAGGCAGGGGCCGACGGTTCTCGAGCGGGTGGAGCTGCTCGGCGAAGAAGCCGAACTCGAGGAGGAAGACCCGCCACTTGCTGTGGTGGAGATGGCGGTAGCGCCGGCCCTCGATGAAGAGCGAGAACGAGAACAGTGCCAGCCCGAGCAGCAGGGTGTAGTGAGGGACGTCGGGGTGGCCGAGCGTGAAGGTGGCGAGACCGGTGGCCAGGACGATGGCCCAGTTCGACGTCACGTCGAGGCGTTGCCGCCAGACGGTCAGGCGGTTCATCTCCCCGCGATAGAGGTGAGCCATGGCCGCCGATCGCGACGGCGAGTCGAGATCGGGCAGCTGGCCATCCTCTGGTTGTGACATCACCCGTCACTGTAGCACGAGGGCGGAGGACCGCGACGGGCGGTCAGAACTGGTCGGTCGACAGCAACACGAGGGTGCAGGCGCGCAGGGTCTCGATCCCACGCTCGGCCAGCGCGGCCTCGAGCTCCGGGTTCTCGGCGCCCGGATTGAAGATGACTCTCCGGGGCGACAGAGTCGCGATGGCGTCGGTGAGCGAGGACGACACCTTGGGCGAGACATAGACCGTGACGGTGTCAACCGGGCCGTCGACGTCTCCGAGGCTCGGGACCACACTCAGGTCGCCGATGCGGTCGAGCTTCGGGTGCACCGGAACGACCTCGTGGCCGTGCTCGAGAAGGCGGTTGACTGCCATGTTGGAGTAGCGCTCGGGGTTGTCGCTGGCGCCGAGCACCACCACTCGCTGTCGCGTCGTGTCCATTCTTTGCTCCCCCATGGCCGGTGGGCCGACCTCCCCCGTCCATGATACCGCTCGCCCTCATTGTTTCCGATTGGCCGGCTGAACCGACCGGCTCCCATCCAATCACTCCGGTGGGGACGGCGCCGTTTCCGGACGGGAGCGGGCTGAGCCTGGCGCATCTGTCCATCAACCTGGCGCGTTTTACCATTCTCCCAACACGTGAGATGGCCGAGATTGAAAACCGGGAGGCTCCCGTGAAGGTCCACACACAGCACCGACACACGGCTCGAGGTCAGACCTCGTGGGCGAGGGCGCTCGTGTTGGTGGTTCTCGTCGGCGGCTTTGCGGCGGTCGCGGCGGCGGTGCCGGACCCACCACCGGATTCGAGCTCCGGCTACGCGATCCGCTGGTTCTCGGTGGATGGGGGAGGCGGGACCACGACCGGCGGTGTCTGGACCGGAGCCTCGGCCCTCGGGCAGCCCGACGCCGGCAGCCTCACGGGCTCGACCTGGGAGCTCGACGGCGGTTTCGTCGTCGAGACGGCGGAGGCCGAGCCGCCCCTGTTTGCCGATGACTTCGAAGACGGCACCCTCGGAGCGTGGAGCTCCGTCGTGCCCTGAACCCGTGGAGGTCTCCATGTCCGGAAAGATCCTCTCGACCTGCTGTGTCGCGCTCCTGGTGGCCGCGGTGGCCGATGCCGGGCCGCTGGGTTCGACCTTCACCTACCAGGGGATCCTGTCTGACGCCGGAGGGCCGGTCACTGGCGAGGTCGATCTCCGCTTCACCCTGTGGGATGCGGACGCCGGCGGCAGTCAGGTGGGGTCGACAATCCTGGCCGACGACATCGTGGTCAGCCAGGGCCGCGTGACACTGCCTCTCGACTTCGGCGCCGTGTTCGCCGGTGACGAGCTGTGGCTCGCCATTGAGGTGCGGGACGGCGCGAGCGCCGGCGCCTACACCCTCCTGACGCCGCGCCAGGTTCTGACCGCGACCCCGTACGCTGCACATGCCATCACGGCCGAGTCCGCCGATGAGGCTGCCACTGCGGGTCACGCCAACACCGCCGACAGCGCCACCACCGCCGCGACGGCCGTCGACAGCGACAAGCTCGACGGTCAGGATGGCAGCTACTACCGCGCATGGTCGAACCTGACCGGCACGCCGAGCGGCCTCGACGACGGCGATGACGACACCGTTGGCGATCTGAGCTGCAGCGCGGGCGAGATCGCGTCGTGGGACGGGGCGGCCTGGCAGTGTGCGCCTGACGAGGGGGTCGTCTTCGTCCGCACCGCCGTGGTCGGCCCGGTCGGGAATGCCGCCGCCAACGGAGCGGCCCTGCTGGCGGCGGTGGCGGCCCTGCCGATTCCGGCGGGCCAGGACGAGGGCTGGCTCGTGATCGTCGAGCCCGGCGACTACGACCTCGGAACGGTCGAGCTGACCCTCCCGGACTGGGTCAGCCTGCACGGCTCGGGACAGGTCGCAACCAGGATCACCTCAGCGATCTGCGGGAGCGGCGCCAGCAGAGTGATCAACCTTGGAATCGGGGAGCTTCGGGACCTCACCGTGGAGAACACCTGCGCCATGCAAGGAGATGGATCGTGCGGCGTGCTCGTACGAGGCGACGGGGCCCGGGTCGAACGGATCACCGTTTTGTTGCAGCAGGCCACCTACGACCAGACGGGTATCGTGGCTTCGGGCGAAGGGGCGATCATCGATCATGCCACAGTGCTGGCTGCTGGGAGCACCTACACTGTCGGTCTCAGCCTCTACGGTGGCAGCTTTGTGGTTCTCGACAGCGTCATCAAGAGTGAAGCCACGTTCCGGGGTACCGGGATCGCGCTGGGCAACGGTGCGAAGGCCACCATCAGTCGAGGGTCCTACGTCGGCCGCGGACCCACCTGGTCGAACGGCCTTTGGGTGTGGGACGCCGATGTCGAGGCCAGCGATGCACGGTTCGAGGGTGACCAGTACGGCGTCCTCGTTCAGGCCCTGACCGATGCACGCTCGGCAAACCTCGCGCGCGTCGAGGCGGTCGGCGGATTCGCTGCCTACGGTGACGACGGCCTTACGGTCGACGTTCGCGTCGACCACGGTCGGATCACGGGAGGTGGTGGGGTGTTGATCTCCACTGGCACGACCGCGCGATTCGCCGCCACCGAGTTCGACGGCGTGTCGGTGACGGGAATCGGCGCGGCGACCTGTGTCGCTGTGTGGGACGGGGGGACGACGTTCTATCCGAGCACCTGCCCCTGAGGACTACGGAACCGTAACGCTCCACGCGGTCGTGCCGCCCGACTCGAAGTCGTCGGTGAACAGGGGCGCCCCGCGCTCCACGGCGCCGATGTCGGGGGCCGATCCCTGATAGTCGTCGTTGATGCCGGGGATCACCAAGCCGCGGTCGACCAGCAGGCTGTCCGACGTCGGCGTGAAGTCGCCCCCCGCAGGGTCGGTGAGCAGGGGAGGGGCGGACAGGCCGTCGGCCTCCTGGCCGGTGAAGGCCTGGAACGCCGACAGGTTGGCAAGCTGGGTGCCCTCCCAGCGAACGAAACGGATCGGATCGGTGGTGAACAGATCGTCCCAGTCGAAATCCAGGTCCACCGGGTTGACCTTGTAGATCGAGTACTGCGTTCCGGAAAAGACGTTGTTACGGGCCAGGATGTAGGTGCTCTCGCCCGGATCGAGAAGCGCCAGCGCATCCGTGTCCGGCGCCTCGCTCAGGAGGGTGTTGTGGTAGAGGAAGAGTGGCCCGATGGGGGTCGAGTAGCCGCTGTTGATCTTGAGTGCGCTCGCCGTGTAACCGTCGATCTGGCTGGTCCGCGTATTCCCGAAGTTGTAGGCGACGTTGCCGATGATCCACGTCGGGCCGGGCGCCGCGGGCGCGACCGCGAAGGCCATGTGGCTGTCTTCGATGTGGTTGCCCCAGATCCGGACGTTCGAGCAGTAACCCTCGGGCTCGATGGCGTCGTCGGTGTGTTCGGTGAAGACGTTGTCGTAGATGTCAGTCTCGTTGGTGAAGCCGGACGGTGGAGCCGATCCGCCGCACGGGCCCATGCCGTTGAAGGTGCCCTGGATGTGGTTGCGACGGATGACGGTGCCTCGGCCAACCTCGTCGGTCAGCGCGACCGCGTTGTCCTCGGCGCTGGAGCCCTTGGTGTACTCCCACGGCCAGTTGAAAATCGAGGTGTCCCAGAAGTCATTGTCCTCGATCAGGTGGCGCGAGCCGCCCTTGATCCAGACGCCGGCGGCGCCGACCTCGTGGATCCGGCACTGGCGCACGGCACAGTCCGAAGAGTAGCGCAGGTAGACGCCCTTGCCGTAGTCGCCCGAGCCGTAGTGGCGCATCTCGAGGTTTTCGATGCGAACGTAGCTGCGGTCGTCGAGATAGAAGCCGTTCTCGAGACGGGCAACGTGGATCTCACGGGCTGCCGGTGCGCTGCCGTCGGCGTTCTTGAGGTAGAGGGTCGAGCCGTTGACGAAGAACCCGCCCGGCGCGCCGGCACCGAGAGCCTGGAGGTTGGTGAGGCTCGAGTAGAGGTAGAGCCGACCCTGGTCGGTGACGACAAGGCCGGTGTCGAAGCCGAGCGTCGTCGACCAGACGCCGTTGCCGACCGATGTCCAGGTGACGCCGGCCAGGATGCCGGCGTCGGCGCCGTCGAGCACCGCGCCGGTCGCCGAGCCTCGAAAGACGATCGGCTGGCTGGCGGTGCCGGAGGTCGGGACGTCGACCGACTCTCGGTAGATCCCGGGCGCGATCAGGATCAGGTCGCCGGGCTGCGACAGATCGGCGGCGTGTTGGATCGTGAGCAGCGGCTGGAGGGGGTTCGTACCTGGGTTTGAGTTGCTGCCTGTGGGTGCGACGTAGAGGGTACGCAGGGTCGGTTCGGGCAGGGTGTCGACGCGTGTGGAGGCCGCGACCGTCGTGGATGCCGGTCCGGTCACGCCGTCCGGATCGTCGAGGGTCGCCCGGAGCTCGTACGAGGTCCCGGAATCGAGCCGGAAGAGGCTGCCGACGAAGTGAGTGGCGTCGATCCTCACCGCGGGATGTGCGAGGCGAAAGGTCGGTTCGCCGACCTGCCGCCACTCGACAGCGGCGGTGGCGTTGCCGTTGGCGTCACCCGAGATGGTGACGACGATCCCGGCGGTCGCGAAGTTGGTGAAGGCGTCGGCATCGACCAGAGTGACGGCGTTCTGAGCCGCACACGGTGCTGCTGACGCGACGACAACCATGACGATCCCGAGCGCCTGTTTGTGCATGGTGACTCCCAAGCCATCATCCTGCGTGCAGTGCGGACGGGACCGTGATCGCAGTCACGGTGGCTGCCGGTCGCGGTGCGGGTTCGGGTTCGGGAGAGGGCTATGGCGGCGGGCGGGACGCCCGCCCCACAATCCTCGTGCCGATGGTGGTTATGGGATGTTGTGGCTGCGGGCGTCCCGCCCGCAATGGGGCGTTGAGGGTCCACCGGACGGCACCGGCATCATGAGCCGGCTCCGGGAATGAGCTCGGGCTATTCGCCGGGCTCGCGTGTCTTCGCGGACCCCGGCAGCCTGCCCTCACGCTGCAACGCCCGCCGTAGGATGATCTCGACCTGGGCGTTGACCGATCGCAGGTCGTCCCGGGCCCAGCGCCTGAGGGCGTCGAGGACCTCGGGATCGACCCGGATCAGAAACGCGTCACGTTTCGGCACGTCAGGTGTAGAGACTGCCGGTGTTGACGACAGGTTGGGTGTGGCGATCGGAGCACAGCACCACCAGAAGGTTGGAGACCATGGCCGCTCGGCGCTCGTCGTCGAGCTCAACGATCTGGTCCTTGGCCAGGTGGTCGAGGGCCATCTGAACCATGCCGACGGCGCCCTCGACGATCTTGGTCCGGGCCGCCACGACGGCCTGGGCCTGTT
>Ga0316576_10002548_pt1 | contig 10390 bp, 11 predicted proteins | sample S0NA_FD_203075 | JGI IMG/M metagenome (GOLD analysis project Ga0316576, IMG submission 203075) | Rhizosphere microbial communities from salt marsh grasses in Alabama, United States - S0-2_050615r3r5 | ecosystem: Host-associated > Plants > Roots > Rhizosphere | place: USA: Alabama | collected... | reverse complement strand
CGCGACCCTGACCCTGGTGGCCGACGGCAAGTACACCTTCGGCACGGTGAAGGGGGTCAGCGGCCCTTTCAGCTACGCCTACGTCTTCAATACGCCCGGCCTCGACCGTCAGGTGGAGATCTCGGTTCAGGACAGCTACGGCTGCAGCGGGTCCCAGACCCTGACGCTCACCGTGCAGCCCGCCCTGCGCCACACGGCGGAGCCGCTCGCGGACAAGGCGGGGTGCACCTACCAGCTGCACACCGTGACCGTTCCCCTGGTCGATCCGACCATCGACGTCGCCGGGGTCGGCTCGAGCTCGCCGCTCACGGTGGCCAAGCTCGCCGCGGCCCATGCGCTGCCGCTCGCGGCGATCAACGGCGGCTACTTCGCCTTCGGCTCCGGACCGCTGTCCTACGCCCGCGGTCACCTGGGCTACGAGAGCCCGAGCGGGAACGTGAAGGGGCCACGGGCCTGTCTGGTCCACGACCGCTCGACGCGGCGCGCGCGGGTCGAGCTCTCCATGGGGCGCCAGCCCGAGGGCTCCGGCTGGGGCGCCTCGCTCTTCCCGGCGACCACGGACGTGATCTGCGCCGGCCCCCGTCTGCTCGAGAGCGGCACCAACGTGGCCGCGGCCCACGTCGTGAGCGAGAGCTTCACGAGCTCGGGGATCAACCCCGACGGCGCGGCGCCCCGCAGCGCGGTCTGCGTCCGCGACGACGGCGCGTTGGCGCTCTTTGTGGCCCAGTCGGCGACGGTCAAGGCCTGCGGACCGGACCTCGCCTCGCTCGCCGACCTGCTCCTCGCCCGGAGCTGCGTCGACGCCGTGAGTCTCGACGGTGGGGGCTCCTCCGCGCTCTGGTTCCATGGTCCGTCGACAGTCTATGCCCCGGGCACCGAGGATCGCGCGGTCTACCAGGGTTTGCTCGTCCACACCGCCCCCTGACAGGCGCGAGGTCGCCGACCTCCCAGAGCGAGCAGCATCAACACGAGCAGCCCGGGCCAGGTCGACCCGCCGCCGCCCACGCTGCAGCTCCCGGTGAGCTGGGACTCGGATCCGCTGGCGGCGAGGGGCGAGAGCTCGCCGTCGCCGGCGGGCGCGCCTCCATCGCTGCCGCGGCGCGGCGCGGGCATCCAGTCTCCGGCGTCGGGGGTTGGCGTCGGGGGCCGCAGGCTCACTCGGCGACGAGCAGGTAACGCATGCGGGTCTCCACCCCGCTGGAACAGGCCGGGCGCTGGTGCCAGCTCGCCACGTTGGCGATCCGCATCTTGTGGCCGAACATGGTCAGGTCGATGACCTCGCGCTGGTTGAGCTCGGCGGCGATCAGCCCCGCGCCGGTGGTCGCCTCGAAGCGCAGCCGGTCGATGTAGAGCGGCGGGCAGCCCGGCGAGGAGGGGCCCGGGCAGGCGCTGCTCTCGAGCAGCTCGACCTTCAGCGGCGAGATCAGCGGGTCGTCGGGGTCGAGGGCCTGCCCGTAGGTCGCCGGCTCCATGATCACCACGAAGGGCCAGGGGCCGGGCGTGTTGCCCTTGATCACCAGCGCCTCGGTGAAGGAGACGTTGGGGATGAAGCGGCGCTTCATGGTGACGGTGTAGAGCGAGCCCTTGCCCACGGTCAGCGGCAGCTCGAGGCCGGCGGGCAGGTAGTACTGGATGATCTTCTTCGCGCCCGAGGCGTCGAGGATCTGGATCTCGTGGTCGAAGAGCGGCAAGCTGGCCAGGGGCTGGGTCAGCGGGCCGTGGTAGGCGATCTCGCCGGCGAAGGACAGCTCCAGCGTCGTCTTCGGCGCGCCGTCGAACACGTTGCTGACCAGGCCCATCTGCAGCTCGGGACCGCCGCAACCGCCGGCGTCGTCCCGGATGATGGGCGCCTGGTCCGGAACCGGCGCGGTCTCGAACAGGATCTGCGGGCCGTCGGACGGTCGGATGGCGAGGTCATCACCGCCGGCGTCGTTCCAGCTCACGGTGCGGCCCCCACAGCCGGCGAGCAGCAGCAGGGTGACGACGGTCATGCGGGTTTCCATGGTCCACCTCCGGACCGAGTATCCCACGCGGCAACTGCCCACGGAAGTCCGCAACCCCCTGGCACGGGGCGTGCAGATCGTGCTAGGCCAGCCGTCATGAGCTTCTCCGCCGTCGACTACGCCGTCTTCCTGGGCTACATCGTGTTCATCGTCGCCCTCGGCCTGTGGGTCTCGCGCGAGAAGAAGGGGCACCAGAAGGACTCCAAGGACTACTTCCTCGCCAGCAAGGCGTTGCCCTGGTGGGCCGTGGGGGCCTCGCTCATCGCCTCCAACATCAGCGCCGAGCAGGTGATCGGCATGTCGGGCTCGGGCTACGTCATCGGCCTGGGCATCGCCTCCTACGAGTGGATGGCCGCCCTGACCCTGGTCATCGTGGGCAAGCTCTTTCTGCCCATCTTCCTCGACAAGCAGATCTACACCATGCCCCAGTTTTTGGAGATCCGGTACGACCGGCGCGTGCGCACCAGCCTGGCGGTCTTCTGGCTCCTGGTCTACGTCTTCGTCAACCTGACCTCGGTGCTCTACCTCGGGGCGCTGGCCCTGGAGACCACCACCGGCTTCCCGCTGTTCTACGGCGTGCTGGGCCTCGCCGCCTTCTCGGCGCTCTACAGCATCTACGGCGGGCTCAAGGCCGTGGCCTGGACCGACGTGGTCCAGGTGGTGGTGCTCATCGGCGGCGGCCTGGTCACGTCCGTGCTGGCCCTGGACGCGGTGAGCGGCGGGCAGGGGGCCCTGGCCGGCATCGGCGAGCTGCTGCGCCGCGCGCCCGAGAAGTTCGACATGGTGCTCGCGCCCGGGCACCCGAGCTACAGGGAGCTGCCCGGCATCAGCGTGCTCCTCGGCGGCATGTGGATCGCCAACCTGTTCTACTGGGGCTGCAACCAGTACATCACCCAGCGCGCCCTGGCGGCCCGGGGGCTGCCCGACGCCCAGCGCGGGCTGGCCTTCGCCGGCTACCTGAAGATCCTGATGCCGCTCATCGTCGTCGTGCCGGGCATCGCCGCCTTCGCCCTCGACGCCGGCCTGACCCGGCCCGACGAGGCCTACCCCTGGCTCCTGACCCGCTTCGTCCCCACCGGGCTCAGGGGCCTGGCCTTCGCCGCGCTCATCGCCGCCATCGTCTCCTCGCTCAGCTCGATGGTGAACAGCACGGCGACGATCTTCTCCATGGACATCTACAAGCAGATCGTCAACCGCGAGGCGAGCGAGGCGCGCCTCGTGACGGTGGGGCGCGTCGGTAGCGCCGTGGCCCTGGTGGTCGCCGTGGCCATCGCGCCGACGCTGCGCTCGCTGCAGCAGGCGTTCCAGTTCATCCAGGAGTTCACCGGCTTCGTCAGCCCCGGAATCCTCGCGATCTTCCTCTTCGGCCTGTTCTGGAAGCGGGCGACGAGCCGCTCGGCGCTCTGGGCCGCGGTGCTCACCATCCCGCTCTCGGCGGGCTTCAAGTTTCTGCTGCCCGACCTGCCCTTCCTCGACCGCATGGGCGCCGTGTTCGTCATCCTCGGCGTGCTCGTGGTGATCATCACGCTGCTCGAGGGCAAGGGCGTGCACGAGAACGCGATCCGCATCGACCGCGCGCTGTTCCGCACGGGCACGGTGTTCAACGTGGCCGCGGCGGGGATCGTGGTGATCCTCGCCGTGCTCTACATCCGGTTCTGGTGAGGGAGGTCGGACGATGACCCTGCGTGGCCTGTGGCCGGGGCTGGGGCTGCTCGCGCTCTTCGCGGCCTGCGACACGGACGAGCCGCTGCCGCCCGGGGACGGCGCCCCGCTCGAGGGCGGCCCGCGCCCGGACGGCGGGCCGCTCCCCGACGGGGCCCCGCTCGGCGACGGACCGGCGCAGGCCCTGGTCGACGTCTCGCACCAGCGCGAGCTGCGCGGCGTGTGGGTCGCCACCGTGGGCAACATCGACTTCCCGAGCAAGCAGGGGCTGGGCGCCGCGGCGCAGAAGGCCGAGCTGACCGCGATCCTCGACGTGCTGGCGGTTGCGGGCCTCAACGCGATCTTCTTCCAGGTGCGGCCCGAGTCCGACGCGCTCTACAGCTCGACGCTCGAGCCCTGGAGCCGCTACCTCACCGGGACGCAGGGCAAGGACCCGGGCTACGATCCGCTGGCCTTCGCGATCAAGGAGGCCCACGCCCGGGGCATCGAGGTCCACGCCTGGCTCAACCCGTACCGGGCCAAGGCCAGCCTGAGCAGCACCGCCGTCGCGCCCCACGTCTCCATCACGCTCTCCCAGTACGCCTACCCCTACGGCAGCTACCTCTGGATGGACCCCGGGGCCAAGGCGGTGGAGGACCACGTGGTCCAGGTGGTGCTGGACATCGTGAAGCGCTACGACGTGGACGGGATCCACTTCGACGACTACTTCTACCCCTACCCCGACGGCACGACCTTCCCCGACGCCAAGACCTACGCCGCTTACCAGGCCGGAGGCGGGACCATGTCCAGGGCCGACTGGCGCCGCGACAACGTCAACCGGCTGGTCAAGCGCCTGGGGCAGGAGATCCCCAAGGTCAAGGCCCACGTGCGCTTCGGGATCAGCCCCTTCGGCATCTACCGGCCGGGCTACCCGCCGGGGATCAGCGGCCTCGACCAGTACGCCGAGATCTACGCCGACCCGCCGCTGTGGAAGAAGCAGGGCTGGGTCGACTACCTCGCCCCGCAGCTCTACTGGCCCTCGACGCAGACGGCCCAGGCCTATGGCCCGCTCATCGAGTGGTGGTCCAAGCAGCCCGCCGCGGACCGCTACACCTTCGCCGGCAACTACCTCTCCAAGCTGGGCAGCAGCTCGGCCTGGTCGGTGGAGGAGTTTCGGACCCAGGTCGCGCTCTCCCGCGGGCAGCGACAGCATAACTCCCTGGGCAACATCTTCTTCTCCTACAAGCCCCTGGGCTCGGACACCGGCGGCATCGTCAAGGTCTTCCGCGACGAGCTCTACGCCCTGCCCGCCCTGCCGCCGCCGCTGGCGTCGATGGCGACGGTCAAGGTCGCGCCGCCCCAGGTCAGCCTCACGGGCAGCGTCGCCTCACTGTCCCACGCCGGGGCGATCCGCGCCTACCTGGTCTACGGCGAGGCCGCGGGCGGCGGCTGGGAGCTGGAGGCGATCCACCCCGCCCCGGTGGCCACGGTGACGCTGCAGCCCGGCCGCTGGGCGCTGAGCGCCGCGGGCCTGCACGACGTGGAGAGCCGCGGCGTGCTGGTCGAGGTGCCATAGGGGGGGCTCGCCGGGGGGGAGGAGCCGGGATACACTCGGTCCCGGTGCGACGCTGGCTGCCGTTGGTGATTGTGTTCCTGTGCGGGTGCTAGGGAATATTCTCGCGCCTCGACAGTAGAGCCCTGTGAGAACAAACGGAGGCTCGGGTCCGATGACGCACGACACGCAGGGCCGGTTTCTTGGGATGCCGTACGACTGGCGCCGCCCCACGAGGCGCAAGCTGCGACAGCGGCTGTGGAATCCGGGCGGGCCGCTGCTCAGCCCGAAGGTCTTCGGCTGGGGCTACACCCTGAACCTGGCCCACCCCGGGAGCTGGGTGATCCTGCTCGTGCCGCTGGCCGTGGTGCTGGTCGCGTTGATCTTCGGCTAGGGGCGGGTGCATGCTGGCGCAGATGGTGATGGGACCTGCCGACCTCGACGCGGAGCTGAAGCACGCCGTGCGGCGGGGCTACGTCGCCGCGTTCCGCTGGCTCGGAAACCGCGACGAGTCGCGCGACGCGTGCCAGGAGGCCGCGGCCCGCGCGCTGGCCTCGCGCGAGCGCTACGACCCGAGCCGCCCGTTCTACCCCTGGTTCTACCGCATCCTGCGCAACCTGTGCATGGACCGCCTCGGCCGGCGCACGCTCGACCGCCGGGCCTCTGACGAGCTGGGCGGCGCGGCGGAGCGGGCGGCGCCGAGCGCCGAGGGTCAGCTGATCGCCGGGGAGCGCCAGCGCGCCGTGGCCCTTGCGATCGAGAAGCTTTCGGCCGAGCAGCGCGAGGTGATCGAGCTGCGGCACTTCCAGGACCTGAGCTACGAGGAGATGGCCGAGCTGCTCGACTGTCCGCTGGGCACGGTGATGAGCCGCCTCTACCGGGCGCGGCGCGCCCTGCGCGAGCTGCTCCACGAGGCCGGGACAGGAGGCACGCCATGAGCCACGAGCGCTACGAGATCCTGCTGGTCAAGGCCACCGACGGCCTGCTCGACGACGCCGAGCTCGCCGAGCTCGAGGAGCACCTTTCGCAGTGCGAGAGCTGTCGTGACGAGCTGCACGACTTTCGTCTGATCAAGGAGGCCACCGACGCCATGTCCGCCCGAATTCTCGCCGACGCGGATATCGAGCCGCCACGGGAGAGCGCGGCGACCCGCGGCGTGCTCACCATCGCGTTCCTGTTGCTGCTCGTCGGCGGCGCGCTGCTCTACGGCGTCGCCGCGTATCTGTTCCTGCGCGACCCGCAGGTGCCGCTCTGGGCCCGCCTCGGCGTCGGCCTGGGCGGGGCGGGTGCGCTGCTGCTCTTGGGCCATGTCCTGCGCCTGTGCCTGCGCGCCTGGCGCCGCGACCCGTATCGGGAGATCGATCAATGAGCGAGCTGATCCGTTCCTCCGCCGGCGCGATCACCGGCTTCCGCCACCCGATCCCGGTGACCACGCTGGAGGTCATCCCGGGCCGGCGGGTGCGCCGGGTGCTGGGCCTGGTCCGCGGCAACACGATCCGCGCCCGACACGTGGGGCGCGACATCCTCGCCGCGTTCCGCAACCTGGTCGGGGGTGAGATTCGTGACTACACCAAGCTGATGGCCGAGAGCCGGGAGCAGGCCATCGACCGGATGGTGGAGCAGGCCCAGGGCATGGGCGCCAACGCCGTGGTCTGCGTCCGGTTCAGCACCTCGATGGTGATGAACGCGGCGGCGGAGCTGCTGGCCTATGGTACGGCGGTGGTGCTCGATGACGAGGTGCCCCAGCCCTGAGCCGCTGGGGTCAGCCCCTGGGGCGGTGACTGCAGGCCCCGGATCGCCGCCCCGGGCGCCGCCCCAGTGCCGCGGAAACACGCGTTCGGGCCCTGGCACCCAAGTTGCAGCTCTGTTGTTCACCATGACAACCAAACGGATCGCGCTGGCCGGCGCGTTGCTGCTGGCTTCAGGGTGCACAGGAGCGTTCAACGGGCGGGACGAGACCCCGCTCGCGGGGTCTGACGCCGGCACGAGCACGACGACGCTGCCCACGTCTCTGGACGGCGGCGGGGGCCCCGACGCCCCCCAGCCCAACTGGGACGCCTTCTTCGCCCAGGACCCGCCGCCCACGTACTGCGGCCCGGACCTCGGGCTGCCCCCGCCTCCGCTGCCCGGCGGCACGCCGGAGTGTCCCGACGACAAGAACCGCGAGGGCTGCCCCTGCACCAAGGAGGGCGAGACCGCGGCCTGCTGGCCCGGCCTGCGCGTGAACCGCAACCGCGGCGTGTGCAAGGACGGCGTGACCACGTGTCGTTTCGAGAACGAGGTGCAGCTGCGCTGGGGGCCGTGCAAGGGCTACGTCCTGCCCACCCCGGGGGTGACCAAGGGCGCCGGCGCCTGCACCTGCTTCTCCCAGGGGCAGTGGTCGATCCAGAACCTCTCACCCTGCTTCGTGACCTACCCGAGCGGCGCGGTCTACGCGGTCTCGACCTTCGTCAACGCCTCGGGCAACGCCGAGTGCCCGCCGTTCTCGAACACGCCGACGCCGCAGCCCAAGGCCGGCGTGCCCTGGTCCACGAACAGCCTCACCGTGGACTGCGCGGGGAAGTTCACCCTGTGCTTCACGATCAAGGCCGGTGACGCGCAGAATCCGTCGGCGGGCGACTGCGAGCTGGCCAAGACCTGCGTCACCGACTGGTACGCCAAGGCGAACACGGCGCAGACCCTGCCGCCCCTGCCCGGCTGGACCTCGAACGACGCGGCCTGCGCCGACAAGTTCGTCAAGAGCGGGGGCTACGGCGAGATGTCCGTCGTCGGCGAGAGCGTCGAGTGCCAGCTGATCGACGACAACGGCCAGCCCCTGGTCTTCAACCGGGTGACCTACTGCCCGCTGGCCTGCGCGCAGAACCCCTCGCTGCCCGGCTGCCAGAGCTGCGGCATGGGCGGCAGCGGCAGCTTCTGAGCCTCAGGGCTTGCCGGTTCCCACGACCAGCTTGTCGACCCACATCGTCTGGTCCACCGGCGACCCGTCGCCGATGTGGTTGCCGAAGAGGAACTGGTTGAATTTCAGCGTCGGGTGCTCGCCGGTGCGCATGAGGATCTTGTCCGAGCTGATCAGCAGCTTGCCGTCGTACCAGTAGCGGATCTTGCCGTCGGGCAGGCCCTTGCCGCCGCTGACGCTGTTCATCTGGAAGTAGGCCTCGACCAGGTGCCAGTCGGCCTTGTAGAAGGGCCCGACCTGGTCCTTGAAGGTGACGTCGGGGGCGTCCCACGCCCGCGCGCTGTAGTAGCCGGAGCCCGCCTTGAAGCAGTCCTTGCGGTCCAGGTCGCCGATGATGCCGTTGCAGGCGCAGACCGAGCGCTTCTCGCTGAAGGCGTAGCTCGCGAAGCTCCCGTTGCAGCCGACGAAGCTGCCGTCGTTGAGCAGCACGCAGCCGAGATCGACGTTGAGGCTGTCCTGCAGCGCGAGGAGCGGCTTGCCGCCGACCTGCTCGATGTAGAGCGTGAGGTGCGTGGTCCCCGGGCCGATGTACTTGTCGTCGATTTCGGTCACGACGTTGAACTCGTGGGGGTGATAGGCCTTGCCCGAGCCGACCCAGTTCGCGCTGTACTTGACCCAGTAGGAGACGAAGATCGACTCCGACGGCGAGAACAGGCGGCGGCCGGGGGTGCCGCCGGCGCAGCTCGTGGTCCCCTGCTTGTAGAGGCAGACGAAGGCGCTCTTGCCCTCCTTGAAGTCGGTGGTGGACAGGGTACCCTTGGGGCCGTCGTACCAGCCGCGGGCGGAGAAGCTCGAGTCCTCGAAGCCCTCGGCGAAGAGCAGGGTGCCGGCGGGGTAGCCGCCCCCGTCAGGGGCGGTGGCCGGCAGATCCACCGCCGGGCCGTCTGTTTCGCCGCTGTCGCCAGGGGGCGGCAGGTCGGCAAGGGGGGCGTCGGTCCCCGCCTCGACCCCCGGGGGCGTCGCCTCGGGCGCGGCGTCAACCGGTCGGCGCGAGACGTCGTCGGAGCAGGCGCTCAACAGGAGCAGGACGGAAAACGGAGCGAGGCGCATCGCCCCATTCTATCACGGCGGTCCCGGCCCCTCAGGGGGTGCAGATCTCCGGGCCCGCGTGCCCCGCGTCGGCGCCGCCGAGAACGAGGATCCGTCCCCGGTCCAGGGCGAGGGCCGCGCCGTTGTCGTGGTTGCGTGACGGCCGGGCGAGGGTGCGCCAGGACATGCGCGAGGGGAAGAAGCGCAGCACGAGCTTGTCGTGCAGCCCCGTGGGCGGGGAGGCGAGCTTGCCATCGCTGCTCCAGAGCAGCCGGGTCTCGTCGCCCCGCGGCATCCGGGCGAGCTCGCGCAGCGAGCGCACCAGCAGCTCGTCGCTGTTGTAGGGCTCGAGCGTGCCCTTCTTCGGGTCGGTCACGAGCAGGGAGGAGCGAGCCTCGTCCTCGCCCCGGGCGAGGAGCACCACCTTGCCCGCCCCATCCACGAAGGCCTGGCCCCTGAGCGGCCGCTTGAGCGGCGGGAGCGCGCGCAGCCTGCCGCTCTTCGGCTCCCAGAGGAAGGCGTCGGCGCTCATCCCGCGCCGGTCGGTGAGCTCGCCCCCGGCGAGGTAGACCTGGCCGTCGGGCAGCTGCGTGCCGAGGACGCCGACCGCCGGCTTGGCCAGGCTGCCCACCACGCGCCAGGCCCTGCGCGCGGGCTCGAACAGCTCGAGGGCGCGCTCGCCGCCGCCGTAGACCAGCACGCGGCCGTCGGCGAGGGGCAGCACCCCCTGGACCGCCCGGGGGTGCTTCATCGGCCCGGCCGCGCGCGAGCGCCCCGCGGCGGGATCGAAGATTTCCGAGGAGGAGAGCCACTTCTTGCCCTGCCGGCCGCCGGCGACCAGCACCTTGCCCCCGGGGAGCGGGGCGAGGACCGGGTCGAAGCGCCAGGTGCTCAGGGTGCCCGCGGGGGCGCAGGTCAGCCGGGGCAGCGGCGCGAGCTTCTCCTGCTTCTTGGGCTCGGGGGGCGGCACGTACTTGCCGGTGGCCCACTCGTCCTTCTTTTTCGCCTTGTCCTTGCACGCCGCCAGGGCGACCAGGGCGGCGAGGAGCAGCGTCGCTTTCGTCATCTTGGCCCTCCTCTCGAGCCCCGGGCGGCCTGAGTCCGCCCGGGGACCCCAATTTCACACGTCATTGCTCCGGGGGTCCAGGGGAGTTGGGCGGGCTTCGGTGACCAGGGTCCCGGAGCCGCGCCAGCCTGTTCTGAACCAGG
>Ga0316576_10002547_pt1 | contig 10392 bp, 8 predicted proteins | sample S0NA_FD_203075 | JGI IMG/M metagenome (GOLD analysis project Ga0316576, IMG submission 203075) | Rhizosphere microbial communities from salt marsh grasses in Alabama, United States - S0-2_050615r3r5 | ecosystem: Host-associated > Plants > Roots > Rhizosphere | place: USA: Alabama | collected... | reverse complement strand
AGGGGCCGGCCCTGACCCTGACCGAGGGGATCGGCGCGGGCCTCGCGGCCCTCGGCGTGGCGGCGCGGGTTGTCGAGCACGGCGAAGCGCGGTGGATGCTGTCCGGAGCGGCGGACACCCTCGGCCCTTCGCTCCTCGCGGTCCAGCCCGCGCCCGCCGACCCACCGCTGGCCGAGGGGGCCGCGTTTGTCTCGCTGTCCGGGGACGGGGGGGGCGCCCTGGCAAGGGTCGCCGCGACCGCCCAGGGCCGCGGCGCCGGGGAGGTCGAGGGGATCGCCCTGGAGCGCGCGGGCCTGACCCCTGACCGCCTGCAGGGCCACCTGGAGTTTTGGGACGCGGGCTCCCCGCTCGCGGCGGCGCATGGACGGAGCGGAGCGGCCTCCGCCCTGCTCGGCGCCTGCGCCTCGATCCGCGCGCGCCGCCTCCCCGCGCTGATCACGGCCGTGGATCCGTCGGGGGCCGTCGACGTCCTCTGCCTCGACCGACCCGACTCCACGGGGACGCGGGCGCCGTGAGCCGCGGCGAGACCGGGACCTCCGCCGGATCACGGTGGCTCCAGCGCGTGCCCGGCGCGGCGCGTCGTCATCGTCGGTTGGTCCTCGTGGTCGTCCTGCTCCTCACCGCGCTGTCGGCGACGGCGCTCCCGGGCCTGCGGCTGCAGTCGAGCATCTACGAGCTTTTTCCCCGCCGCCCCGGACCGATCGCGGACCTCGCGGACTACGGCACGCTCTTCGGCGCCAGCCGGGAGGTGGTCCTGCTCGTCAGCGGCCAGGACCCCGGCGTCGTCGCGCGGGCGACGCGGCGGGTGGCGGCCGAGCTCTCGCGCTCGCCCAGCTTCGTGGACGTGCGGGCCGGGGTCGAGTCCCTGGCGCTCGTCGGCGCCCTCGGCCGGAGCCTGCTGCTGCTCGCGGACGAGCAGGTCTGGCCCCGGGTCGCGCGTCGGCTCACCGGGCCCCTCGCCCCCGAGGTGGCGCGCCTCAGGCGCCTGCTGCTCTCGCCCCTCGCTCCGGGGCGGGAGGCGCTGGCGCGCGATCCCCTCGGCCTCTCGGAGCTGATCTTCGAGGGGCTCGAGTCCGACGTTGATCGGGGGACCGGGCTGTTCGCCAGCCCCGACGGTCGGGCGGCCCTGGTCTTTGCCCGGCCCGCGCCGGGAGCCGAAGGGGCGATCCCCGCCGAGCTGGCCCGGATCGGCGCGGACGTCGGCGCCAGGGAGGGGGCCCGGCTGCAGGCCACCGGAGCGCCGATCTACGCCCACGACGTCGCCCGGGCGATGCGGCGCGATCTGACCCTGAGCAGCTCGGTGGCGCTCGGCGGGGTCGTGCTGTTGCTCCTCTGGTTCTTTCGCTCGTTCCGGCTGCTGCCCCTCGCCGCGCTGATCGGTGGCCTCGCCGTGTGCTGGACCCTGGCGCTGCTCTCGGTCACCGGCGCGCGGCTCAACATGCTGTCCCTGGCCTTTGCGGCGCTGTGCATCGGGATGGGCCTCGACGGGTTGATCCACATCAGCGCCCGGACCCGCGAGGTGACCACCGGAGACGAGCGCGTGCTGCGCGCCACCCAGCAGCTCATGCCGGCGCTGCTCGCCGCGTCCCTGACCACCGTCGCCGCCTTCCTCTCGTTCTCCCTCAGCGCCTTCGAGGGCCTGTCGATGACCGGGCTCCTCGCCGCCTGCGGCCTGGGGCTCACGCTCGTTTTGACCCTGGCCCTCGCTCCCTCTCTGGCCGCCCCGGTGCCGCCGCTGCAGGGGCCCACCGTCCTGGACCGCGTGCTCGCCGGCCTCGCCGCGCTGCCGCGGGTCCCCGTGGCGCTCGTCGCCGTGGCGAGCGGCGTGGGCGCCGCCGTCGCCGCGGCCGGCTTGCCCTTCAGCGCGGACCTGACCCGGCTCGCGCCGCCGGACCTGCCGCCGGTGCAGACCGACGCGGCCATCGCCCGCCACTTCGAGCGGCAGCGCCACCGGCTGATCGTGCTCGCGCGCGGGGCGGACCAGGAGCGGGTGCTGCAGGTCAACGACGCGCTCGCCCGTCGCCTGTCGGCGATGCGGCGCGAGGGCACGGTGGCGAGCTATCGCAGCCTGGCCGGCCTGCTGCCCTCGCAGGCGACGCAGCGGGCGCGCCGCGCTCGCCTGCTGGCCCTCGAGCCCCCGCGCATCGCCCGGCGCCTGGGGCAGGCGCTCGACGAGGCCGGCCTGCGGTCGGAGGCGTTTCAGCCGTTCATCGAGGCGCTGACCGAGCCCCGCCCGCTGACCCTCGAGAAGCTGCCCGCGGCCCTGCGACCGCTGGTGCAGCGCCAGCTCGGACGCCAGCAGGGGCAGTGGGTCATCGCGACCCTGGTCTATCCCCGGGGAGGGGCGGGCCTGGCCGGAGTCGAGCGCCTGGCCCGGGAGACCTCCAGGCCCGGGGTCAGCGTCGGCCTGACCGGGGCGGGCCTGGCCGGCGCGCAGATGGCGCGGTTGCTCCGCACAGACCTGCTGCTGATCTGCCTGCTCTCTCTGGCGGCCGTGCTGCTCGCGGTCAGCCTCCTGCTGCGGCGCGCCTGGCCGGTGGTCGCCACGGTGCTCTCGCTGCTCTGGACCGGAGTGACCTTCGCCGGGGCGCTGCGGCTGCTCGGCTACGAGATCGACCTCTATGACCTGATGGTGCTGCCCGTGCTGATCGGCTACGGCGTCGATGACCACATCTACGTCGCGCGGCGCGCGATGGCGGGCGGCGCCGCCGAGGCGGTCCGGCGCAGCGGTCGCGCGGTGACGATCACCACCCTGACGAGCATGGTCGCCTTCGGCGCGCTGCTGCTCTGTGACCTCCCCGGCCTGCGTGGCCTGGGGACCACCGCGGTGCTCGGGCTCGGGCTGGGTCTGGTCGGCTCCCTGGTCGTGATGCCGGCCCTGCTCCCGCGTCGCGGATGACTTGAGATATAATCCGGGGCGGAGAGCTACCGACGTGCACGACGAGGCCGACACAGACCAGCAGCGGCAGCGGCCGCATCCCCCCTCGCGGCGCGCGGTCCTCGTCGAGGCGCTGCTGGTGTTCGGCGCCTCCACCCTGGTCTGCGCCGCGCTCTGGCAGCTCCGCGCGGTGAGCGGGTTCATCAACCGCAACCTCCAGGCGTTCATCGCGGCGATCTTCCTCTACGTCCCCACGGGGCTCCTGCTGCGACGCAAGGAGGACTTCGCCGACTACGCCCTGACCGTGCGGCCGGTCAAGCGCGGGCTGCTCGTTTTCCTCGTGGCCAGCGCGGTGGTCTTCCCGCTGTTTGGGGTGGGCTTCTACTTCTACTACCGGGCGGTCTGCGCCGCGGCGTCGCGCGGCGTCGCCCTGCCGGCGCAGCTGCGCAACCTGTGCCACCGCTACGTCGGCGGCCTGGCCGGCGCGCGGCTGCGGCTCCCCACCAGCATCGAGCAGGTGGCCGGGGAGTTCCTCGTGGTCGCGCTGCCCGAGGAGTACTTCTTCCGCGGCTACCTGCAGAGCCGTCTGGAGGTGGTCTGGCCCTCTCGGCGGCGGCTGCTCGGCGCCCCGGTGGGCTACTCTCTGCTCGTGGCCGCGGCGCTCTTCGGGCTGGGGCACCTCCTGGTGGACGGCGACGCCCTGCGCCTGGCCGTGTTCTTCCCGGGGCTGGTCTTTGGCTGGATGCGGCAGGCCACCGGATCCATACTGGCTGGCGTGCTGTTCCACGCGAGCAGCAACCTGGTGAGCAGGGTGCTGCACGACAGCTTCTTTTGAGAGGATCGACCCGTGTCTGAGGAGCGGAACGAGCTGTGCTGGACCCCGGCCATTGGCCGGCTGATCGACCTGGCGCTGGACGAGGATCTGGCCCACGGCGATGTCACCACCGAGCTCGCCGGGCCCCTGGGCCGGGGCGTGGGCCGGATCTTCTGCCGCGAGCCCATCGTCGCCTGCGGGCTGCCGGTCGCCGGCTGGGTGCTGGAGCGCGCCGAGCCCGAGGTGGAGCTGGACTCGGCCGTCAGCGACGGAGCGGTGCTCCACGCCGGCAGCGAGCTCTGCCGCATCGTCGGCCCCGCGGCGGCGATCCTGCGCGTGGAGCGGACGCTGCTCAACTTCCTGATGCGGATGAGCGGCGTGGCCACGCTGACCCGGCGCTACGTCGAGGCGGTGCAGGGGAGCGGGGCGCGGATCGTCGACACGCGCAAGACCGTGCCGGGCTGGCGCGTCCTGGACAAGTACGCCGTCCGGATCGGCGGGGGCGGCAACCACCGGCAGCACCTCGGATCGGGCATCCTGATCAAGGACAACCACATCGCGGCCTGCGGCTCGGTGCGCGAGGCCGTGACCCGGGCCCGCGCATCGGCGCCGCACACGCTGCGCGTCGAGGTCGAGGTGGAGGACGCCGACGGGTTGCTCGAGGCGCTGGACGCCGGGGCGGAGGTGCTGCTGCTGGACAACATGGCCCCCGCGGAGGTCCGGGAGATGGTGCGGCGGGTCGCCGGACGGGCGCTGATCGAGGTCTCCGGCGGCGTCGAGCTCTCGAGCGTCCGGGACTACGGCGAGGCCGGCGCGCAGCTCATCTCGGTCGGGGCGTTGACCCACTCGGCCGTGGCGGTGAACCTGTCCCTGGACCTGGAGATCCGATGACGACGGGCGAGAACGGGGCGACGGACCGGGAGGAGCTGTTGATCGAGCGTCTGCGCGCCAGCGAGGGCCAGTTCGTCTCGGGCACCGATCTCGCCGGTCTGCTCGGCGTGAGCCGCGCGGCGGTGGGCAAGCGGATCCTCGGCCTGCGCCGCAAGGGCTGGGAGATCGAGGCGGTACCAAACCGGGGTTACCGGCTGGTCAGCGAGGGGGACGCCCTCGCGCCCGAGGTGGTCACGCCGCTGCTGAACACGGCGTGGCTCGGTCGGCTCTACTTGCCCCACGACCAGCTCGCCTCCACCAGCGCGACGGCGGCCCGGATGGCGGAGGAGGGGGCGCCCCACGGGACCGTGGTGCTGGCCGACAGTCAGACGGCCGGGCGCGGGCGCCTGGGTCGGGCGTGGCACTCGCCGCCCGGCGTGAGCCTCCACTTCTCGGCGGTGCTGCGCCCGAAGCTGGCGCCCGAGGCGGCGCCGCTGCTCAGCCTCGCCGCGGCGGTGGGCATCGCCGACGGCGTGCGGGGCTTCGTCGGCCACCCGCCCACCGTCAAGTGGCCCAACGACCTGCTCTACCGCCGGCGCAAGTTCTGCGGCACGCTGCTCGAGGCGCGGGGCGCGGGCCCGGTGATCCTCGGGGTGGGGATCAACGTCAACGCGACGGAGTTCCCCGCCGACCTGCGCGAGGTGACGACCTCGCTCCAGCTGGAGCGGGGCCGCTCGGCGCGCCGCTCGGCGGTGCTCGCCTCGGTGCTGAACAGCCTCGAGGACTGGATCGATCGCCTGGAGGCCGACGGGCCGGCCCCGGTCATCGAGGCCTGGCTGGGCCTGGCCGACTGGCTCGGCCAGCGGATCGTCGTCGCCCAGCCGGATCGCCGGATCGCCGGCGTGGCCCTCGGCCTCGACGAGGACGGCGCCCTGCGCCTGCGCGACGAGAGGGGGCAGGTGCACCGCCTGCTCGCCGGCGTGGTCGAGCTCGGCGACGAGTAGAGCTCATCTCGGGATCGCCACGCGAGCGGCCCGCGCTCCGGGCGGAAGATTGATGCACACCGGGTGGCGCGCGGCCGGGGCCGGCCGCAAGGCGTGGGCGCTCCAGAAGGGGTGCGACCGGAGGGTCGGAGGCGGCACCTGCATTGTAATCCGGGTCACGTCCGGCGGTGGATCGCAATGCAAGCACTGGCGCTCCAGAGGGTCTCCCCCGACCGGCAGCAATTCGGCCGCTACCGGCTGCTGTGCCACATCGCCTCGGGCGGCATGGCCGGCATCTACCTCGCCCGCCGCGCCGACGATCCGTTCGGCAAGATCCTCGTGATCAAGCGCATCCACGACCACATGGCTGAGGAGGCCGCATTCTGCCGCATGCTGGTGGACGAGGCCCGGCTGAGCGCGCGGCTGTGCCACCCCAGCGTGGTGCAGGTGATCGAGCTGGGCTCGGTCCACGGCACGCTGTTCATCGCCATGGAGCACGTCGAGGGCGAGAGCCTCCAGGCGCTGGTCAGGCGCGTGCGCCTGTCCTATGCCCACTGCGCCAGGGTCGCCGCCCTGGCCGCGGCCGGGCTGCACCACGCCCACGAGCTGCGCGACAGCGAGGGGCGGCCGCTGGAGGTGGTGCACCGCGATGTCTCGCCCCAGAACATCCTGATCTCCTACGAGGGCGAGGTGAAGGTCGCCGACTTCGGCGTGGCCAAGGCCCGGAACAACCTGCAGCAGACCGAGCCGTACATGGTCAAGGGCAACTTCGCCTACATGGCGCCGGAGCAGGCCACGGCCCGGAAGGTGGACCGCCGGACGGACGTGTTCGCGCTGGGCATCGTGCTGTACGAGATCTCCACTCACCGACGGCTGTTCCGGGCCGCGAACCCCGCGGCCACGGTGGAGCGTCTGCTGCACATGCAGATCCCGCCACCGACGCGGTTGATGGGCGACTATCCGCCGCGGCTGGAGCAAATCGTGATGACCGCGCTGCAGGGCGACCCGCGCCGCAGGTTCCAGAGCGCCGGGGAAATGGAGGACGCCCTGTCCGAGCTGGTGTTCGCGTCGAAGGATGACGAGCTGAGCCCGCGCGCCTCGGCGCGCAGCCTGGCGCGGGTGATGAAGCGCGTCTTCGCCGACCGCATCGCCCTCAAGCAAAAGCTGCTGCAGCTGGGCGAGGAGGGCGGTGACGTGGTCACCGATACGACCCGGCTCACGGCGTCCAGCCCGTCGCTGGGCACCCTCGATGGCACCGTCCTCGAGCGCCCCCCACGCGCGAAGCCCCGGCGCCGTGGCCGTCGCTGCCTGTTGTTGGGTGCCGTGGCCGCGGCCGCCGCGCTGCTCGCGCTGCTGCTCGTGTCTCTGGGGTCCGGCTGACCCCGGCCGCCTCGGACGCTGACCGAACCGGCGCGCCCTGCCGATCCTAGCCCTTGAGCAGCTCGGAGAGCGGGACGCTGCGCAGGCCGCGGGCGGCCATCTCCTCGCACAGCCGCGGCAGCACCTCGATGGAGTGGGGCGGCTTGCCGGCCACGGCGGCGTCGTGGAGCACGAGGATCGCCCCGGGGGTCAGACCACGGAGCAGGCGGGCGCGGACCTGCCTGGCCGGGATGGCAGGGGAGCCGTCCAGGGAGCGCGTGCTGAAGCCGACCAGGCGCAGGCCCGCGGCGCGGCAGCCGGCCTCGATCCGCGGGCTGAGTATTGCCGCCGGCGGGCGGACCAGCACCGGCCGCTGGCCGGTGTGCGTCTCGATGAGGTCCGAGGTCCGGCGCAGCTCCCAAGCGATGCGCCGGGCGGACCACAGGGCCATGTGCCAGCGGTGGTCCAGGGTGTGGTTGCCCAGCTCGTGGCCCTCCAGGACGATCCGTCGGGCGAGCTCGGGGTGCTGGGCGACCCGGCTGCCGATGACGAAGAAGGTCGCCCGCTGGCCCGTCTGGCGCAGCAGCTCGAGCAGCCGGGGGGTGAATTCCGGGTCGGGGCCGTCGTCAAACGTCAGGGCCAGGCGGTCGCTGACCCCGGCGACGCGGATCAGCGGCCGGGCGAAGAAGCCGCAGCGCTGGGACATGACGCCGATGGCGATGGTGATACAGAGCGCGAGCGCGACGCCGGCGGCGACGATGAGGCCGCCGGGGATCAGCCCGGCGGCGACGCTGGCGATGACGCCGAGCCCGACGAGCCAGAGCAGCACGAACAGGGCTCTACCGCCGCGAAACGCTGTGACCGTGGTCATGGATTCCCCACGCGACTCGTGCTACACAAGGTCATATCCTCGGTGGGCGCTTTCCACAAGGATACCAGCAGTCGGGTGCGGCGGGCGGGTGGAGCAGAAGAACACGAGACCTGCATGAACGAGCTGAAGCTTGAGCTGAAGAACCTGATCGTCGAGACCCTCAGGCTCGAAGACGTCTCCGCGGAGGAGATCGTCGACGACGAGCCGCTGTTTCGCGAGGGCCTCGGGCTGGACTCCATCGACGCGCTGGAGCTGACCGTGGCGCTGGAGAAGCGCTACAAGCTCTCCATCCCGGACGAGGAGGTGGGCAAGAAGGCCTTCGCCTCCATCGACACGCTGGCGACCTTCGTCGCCGAGAACCGCGCCGACCGTTGAGGCGCGCACCGCGAGCGGCCCTCGTCTGTCTGTTGCTGCTCGGCGGCACCGCGCGCGGTGGCGAGCTGGAGCAGCTCGAGCAGAGGCTGACCGAGCGCGGCAAGCAGACCCGGACCCTGAGCGCGGAGTTCGTGCAGACGAAGAAGCTCAGGTTGTTCCGCACCGAGGTGACCACCCGGGGGCGCCTGAGCTACCAAGCTCCGGATCACCTGCGCTGGGAGACGCTGCCGCCCGACGCGAGCACGTTGCTCGTTCGCGGCAACCGGGCCGAGCTCCGGATACCCGGCGAGCGCCCACGGGTCCTCGACCTGCGCCGGGACCGTGCGATGGCGACGCTGGTGGAGCAGCTGCTGGTCTGGCTCGGGGCGCGGTCCGCCGACCGGCTCACGCAGTGGTATCGGGTGGAGCTCGGCCGGTCCCCCCCAAAGGGGTACCGGTTGACGCTGCGGCCCCGCTCCGCGGCTGTGCGGAAGCGGGTGAGCCAGGTGGTGGTGACTCTCGCAGGGGACGTGTCGCTGCGGCGGATCGAGCTGTCCCATCCGGGGGGCGACCACTCGACGATCACGTTTCCGACCGTCCGACGTAACCAGCCGTTGCCCAAGGGGATTTTCAAGTAGGCGCCGCCTTGACAAAAGCCGGCGGCCGGCTACTATTTTCCCCCTGGCGCACCAGGAAAAGAGTTTTTAAATCCCACAGCTTGAGGCGGTCGCCCCCCACCCATGGACCCGGGCCGACCCAAGGACGCCGTGGCCGGACTCATCCCTGAAGAGGTCATCGCCGAGGTCCGTGAGCGGACCGACATCGTGCAGGTCATCGGCCAGCACGTGCAGCTGAAGCGATCCGGCATCAACCACAAGGGGCTCTGCCCGTTCCACGAGGAGAAGACCCCCTCGTTCAACGTCAACAGCCAGCGCCAGTTCTACCACTGCTTCGGCTGCCACGAGAGCGGGGACGTGATCAGCTTCCTGATGAAGATCGAGGGGCGGAGCTTCACGGAGGTGGTCGAGGACCTCGCGGGGCGCGCCGGGATCGAGGTCCCCCGCAAGGACCAGTCCAAGGACCAGGTCCGGGCCGCGGCACGCCGCCGCAGCGAGCGCCAGCAGGCCCTGGACCTGAACCGCCGGGTCGCCACGCTGTACCGCGAGCTGCTGCTGGGCGAGGGCGGGGTGGCGGCGCGGCGTTACCTGGCCCAGCGCGGCATCGGCGAGGCGGTGGCCGAGGGTTTCATGCTGGGCTACGCGCCCTCCTCGGGCGATGTGGTGGTTCGGCTGGTCCAGCGCGAGGAGGTCTCGCCCGACTTCGCCGAGCGCCTGGGCCTCATCGCCCGCCGCTCGGGTCGTCAGGGCTACCACGACCGGTTCTGGAACCGCCTGATCTTTCCCGTGGTGGGGGCCGGTGGTGAGGTGCTGGGCTTCGGCGGCCGCCTGCTCGGCGACGGCGACGGGCCCAAGTACATCAACACGCCGGAGACGGCGATGTACCGCAAGGGCGAGGCGCTGTTCGGGCTCGAGCCGGCGGCGAAGCCGATGCGACAGAAGGGGGGCGCCCTGGTCGTCGAGGGAAACTTCGACGTGTTGCAGCTTCACCAGCACGGCTTCGACAACACGGTGGCGCCCATGGGCACGGCGCTGACCGAGCGTCAGGTGCTGCTGCTCCGGCGCTTCGCCACGGAGGTCGTGGCGATCTTCGACGGCGACGACGCCGGTCAGGCCGCGGCCCTCAAGTCGGTGCCGATCCTCGTCGCCGCCGGGGTGAACGCGAAGATTGCCACACTGCCCGCGGACGAGGATCCCGACAGCTTCCTGCGCGGGCGAGGACGCGAGGCGATGCAGGGGCTGATCGACAGGGCGCAGGCGGCCGTGGAGTTCATGGTCGATGCCCTGCGGCGCAGGATGGAGGACACGATCCCCGGCCGTGCACGGGTCCTGGAGCAGGTCGCACCCGTCGTTGCCCGGATCCAGAGCGCCGCGGAGCGGGATCTCTACGTCGGCCGGCTGGCCCTGGATCTGAGGATCGAGCAGGCCGTTGTGCGCCGGGCGGTCTCGGGCACCCGACCCGGCGAGGTACAGCGTCAGCTCAACCTGCGCCGGCCGGAGCCGGCCCGATCGTCCAAGGCTCCGTTATCACGCGGAGAATTGGATGTGCTCGCGATTCTGGTGGAGCACCCGCACCTCGTCCCCCGGGCCGAGGAGGCGGATCTCCCCAGCCTTTTGACAAACGACGGTCTGCGCGCTACCTATCG
>Ga0316576_10002546_pt1 | contig 10393 bp, 7 predicted proteins | sample S0NA_FD_203075 | JGI IMG/M metagenome (GOLD analysis project Ga0316576, IMG submission 203075) | Rhizosphere microbial communities from salt marsh grasses in Alabama, United States - S0-2_050615r3r5 | ecosystem: Host-associated > Plants > Roots > Rhizosphere | place: USA: Alabama | collected... | reverse complement strand
AGCCGGTGCCCTCCTGACGAGCGGCGCGGGCGGCGTCCTCGGCCAGCGTGGCCAGCAGGATCGCCGCGCCGACCAGGGTGGTCGCAGTCAGGTCGGTGTACCCGCGGGTCAGGTTCACGAACACCAGCGGGGTGCTCAGGGCCAGCACCGCCCCGAGGATCCCCACCGTGCGGGCGACGTAGCGGGTCCCGAGCAGGTACAGGATCGCAGCCAGGGCGCCCGTGCTGATCAGGGGGACGGCGTAGTAGGTCGCCTCGGCGTCGCCCCACATCCGGGCGAACGGGATGATCGGCAGCAGGAAGCCCCAGCGGGTCAGCCCGGCCGGGCGCCAGGTGGGTTCCGGGAACGTCAGGGCGCCCTGCACGTAGTGCCAGGGGTCGGTGGGCACGATGGCCGACCTGAACACGAGGGCCACCGTCGTGGCGACGAGCGCCACGAGCCCGGCGACGAGCAGGTCGCGACCGGTGATCTGCCGGCCCCAGCGCTCCGGGGTGGGGGCCTCGACGGCCGGGGTTGCGCTCAGCCCGACGCCGGTCACAGTCGGCTCACCGCCCACTGCCAGTACCGCTCCAGCGCCCGGCTGACCACGACCGGCACCCGCGGGCCGAGCCCGTCGGGCGGGTCGAGCGGACCGCGGAGCAGGTGCGCGAGGGCGCGGTCGGGGACGCGCCGCGCGCGCTGGACCTGGGCCCGACGCGCGGCGAGGTCGCGCCGGTGCGCCAGCAGCCAGCGCCATCCGGCGACCTTGTCGCCGGCCCAGCCGTCGCGCACCGCCACGGCGAGCACCCCGAGCTCGACCGCGGCCGCGGGCGGGCCGAGCAGACGACGGGTGCGCCGCTCAGGGAGGAGCAGCAGGTTCATCAGCCGGTTGCGCTCCAGCAGGTAGTGCTTGGCCGGGTTGCGCCCGAAGTCGTAGTGGTGCAGCACGACCGCGGCCGGGTCGCTGACCACCCGGTACCCGGCCTGCCAGGCGCGCAGGGAGAGGTAGACGTCCTCGCAGTAGGCGAAGTAGGCCTCGTCGAACCCGCCGAGCTCGTCCCAGACCGCTCGCCGCACGGCGAACGCGACGCCGGTGATCGAGGCGGTGTCCGCGACCGACGCGCGCGGGTCGACCCGGTCGCCGAGCCCGCCGGCCCAGGAGAACATCAGGTAGTGCACCGGGTTCGCGGCCGCGTTGATCCGCTCGGGGTCCTCGGCTAGCCGGACGCTCGCGCTGGCCAGCCCGATTCCGGGGTCGGTGATCCGGGCGAGCAGCGCCCCGACCGCGCCGGGCCGGACGATGGCATCGGAGTTGATGAACACGAGGGCCTCGCCGCGCGCATGGGCCGCCGCGTGGTTGCAGCCGCCGGCGTAGCCGAGGTTGCGGCCCGGGGCGAGCACCCGCACGCCCGGCCGGTCGCGAACCTGCGCGAGGGAGTCAGGGGACGCCTCGTTGTCGACGACAAGGACCTCGTCGAGCCCGTCGGAGTCGCACAGTGCCCGGACGCAGTCGCTGAGCGTCGGTTCCGCGCCGTGGGCCAGGACGATCGCTGAGGCCCGCACGCACGCAACGATAACCGCTGGACACACGTCGGGCACCGACCCCGCGCGTGAACCGCCGGGTAGGATCGCGGGCGCAGCGGGCTGACCGAACGGGGTCGAGACGGTTCAGATAGGGGTGCGATGCCGAGACGGGTGTGGCTGGCCCTGGCGCTCCTGGCGCCGTTCGGCCTGATCGCGCTGGGCATCCAGCTCGCCGCCGCGACTGGCGTCGTCGGGGCCGTCCAGGTGGCCCTGGCCGCGAATTCCCGCGACTCCGCGGACCTTCAGCGGGGGGTGGGGAGGATCCGGGCGGCCGCCCGGATCCTCGAGATGTCGTGGTCGTCGCCGCCCGCCTGGGTCCTGGCGCACAACCCGGCCATGCTCGGGGCCGTGGACGACCTGCAGGCTGCCACGCGGGCCCTGTCCGAGTCCGCGAACGCGCTGGGCCCACTGATCGAGATCGGGACCTTGGCCGTCGGATTCGACGGCGAGGCGCCGCTGATCTCCGGGACTACCATCGACACCGCCCGGATCGCGGACCTCAGCCGGCCGGTCGCCAGGCTGCGCAGCAGCCTGGATGACACCGTGGCCGCGCTCGAGGCCGTCCCGGGATCCGGGCTGATGGGCCGTCCCGTGGCGGCGCTGACCGACTCCATGGTCGGGACGGTGGCCGACCTCGCCGCGCTGGCGGCAGTCGGACAGGCCGCCCTCCCCGACCTGCCAGCTGCGCTCGGCGCCGAGGAGACGCAGCGCTACCTGGTGTGCGCGCTGAACGACGCCGAGTCGTTCGGCTCCGGGGGCGCCCCGCTCTCGGCGATGCTTGTGGAGGCGGTGCGCGGCACGATCTCGGTGCCGATCTCCGGGCAACTGGAGACGAAGCTGTCGCCGAACAACCCGCCCATCTCGTGGCAGCACGCCGGAGGCGTGCCGTGGTACCGCGATGACCGGCGGTATCCGTTCGTCAACTCGAACTTCCACCCTGACTTCCGGACGGCCTCGGTGGACATGCGGCGCGCGTGGGCGGCGCTGGGCTACCCGGAGATCGACGGCGTGGTCACGATCGACGTCACCGCGCTGGCCACCATCTTGCGCTGGGCCGGGCCGGTCGAGGCCGACGGCTACGGACGCGTCTCGGGCGACACCATCGTGCGGACCGTGCTGGTGGATTCCTACCGCGAGTTCAACACCCCGGAGGGCGTCCTGGAACGGCACGCCCGCAACGACGCGCTGACCACCGCGCTCATCGATCACGTCACCTCGCCGATGAGCCTGCTGCCGGCCATGCGCGGCACGATGGACTCGATCCCCCCTCGGCACGTGCAAGCCGCGTTCGCCGCCCCGGGCCTGCAGGCGGCCGTGACCGAGCTGGGCGCGCAGGGAGCCCTGTCGGACCGAGGCGGGGACCTGATCGGGGTGCACTCGCAGAGCGGGCCGAACAAGTTGACGGTCTTCCAGGAGCGCACGATCAGCCACGACGTGCAGCTCACCGCCGATGGCGGGGCGGACGTGCGGCGCACCGTCACGTTCGTCAACGCGGTGCCCGACGGGCTGGAGGGCGACCCGGACACCTACCGCGGGTACCTGGCCCTGAAGGCGCGCCTGCGCGTGGCCTACCGGCTGCCGCTGGGCGCCACCTATCCCCGGATCTCCACGGGCACGTCGGTCCCGCTGGTCGCCGCCGGCAGGACGGGGCCCTTCCCCGACGAGCGCGGCGGGCAGATCCTGTGGCAGGGCCACGACACCGCGCCGGGCGAGTCGACGACCGTCGAGATGCGCTACCGGCTGCCTGCGGGGACCTTCCCTGCAGGCACGTACGAGGTCTCCGCCGACCCGCAGGCACTGCCAGAACCGGTGCGCCTGCGGGTCCGGGTCACCCAGGCGCCCGAGCACCCGCTGCCGGACACGCCGGGCTGGGATCGGTCCGGGGACCGCCTGGAGTGGTCTGGGACGCTGGACCGCCCGCTGCACCTGGTGGTGGGCTGATGCGCATCGCCCTGCTGGGCACCCGTGGGGTTCCCGCGCAGTACGGAGGATTCGAGACGGCGGCCGAGGAGATCGGGCAACGACTCGTCGCCCGCGGCCACGACGTCGTTGTGTACTGCCGCAACCCGGGGCAGACCATCACCGAGCACCTGGGCATGCGTCTGGTCAACCTGCCGGCGTTGCGCACGCAGGCCGTGGAGACGTTGTCGCACACTGCGCTGTCGGTCGCGCACGTCGTGACGCACGAGCGGCCCGACGTCGCGTTCATGTTCAATGCGGCGAACGCCCCGCTGGTGCCCCCTCTCCACCACGCCGGGATCCCCGTCGCCATCCACGTCGACGGGCTCGAGTGGGAGCGTGCCAAGTGGGGGGATCTCGCAGTCCGCTACTACATCTGGGCTGAGGCGCGGGCCGCCAGGTGGTCCGATGCGGTCATCGCCGACGCCCACGGGATCGCCGATCGGATCCTTCGGGTCCACGGCGTCACCGCGACGTACATCCCGTACGGGGCTCCCATCGTCTCGCCGGCTCCCGATCGCCTGTCCGAGCTGGGCCTGCAGGCCCGCGGCTACCACCTCGTGGTGGCCCGATTCGAGCCGGAGAACCACGTGCGCGAGATCGTCGCCGGCTACGCCGCCTCCACCTGCCGGCTCCCGCTTATCGTCGTCGGCGACGCCGCGTACTCAATCGGCTACCGCGATCAGGTCCATGCCGCCGGCAAGGGCGACCCCCGGGTCCGGTTCGTCGGCAGCATCTGGGACGCCGACCTGCTGGACACCCTGTACGCCCACGCGGCGACCTACCTGCATGGTCACAGCGTGGGCGGGACGAACCCGTCGCTGCTGCGGGCCATGGGCGCAGGGGCGCCGGTCATCGCCTACGACGTGGTGTTCAACCGGGAGGTGGCGGCGCAGGCTGGGGAGTGGTTCCGCCTGCCCGAGGATGTTGCGCGGGCGTGCGAGGCTGCCGAGGCTGATCCCGCAGGGACGACGGCGCGAGGCCTCGCCGGACAGGCGGACGTGGCTGCACGATATCGCTGGGATGCTGTGGCCGAGGCCTACGCGACCCTGGCCCATGAGCTCGTGGACAGGGATCGGCAGCGGGTCAGTACGCGCCGTGGCCGGTGATGACCGCCTTGGCCGTCTTCACCAGGATGACCAGGTCCAGCGCGATGGACCAGCTCTCGATGTAGTGCAGGTCCATGCGCATCCGGTCGTCCCAGCAGACCTCCTTGCGCCCGGAGATCTGCCACAGGCCGGTCAGGCCCGGCTTGGTCAGGTGGCGGCGGTTCTCGGCATCCCCGAGCAGCGCGAGCTCCTCGGGCACCATGGGCCGAGGGCCCACGAGGGACATCGAGCCCGAGATGACGTTGAGCAGCTGGGGCAGCTCGTCGAGGCTCCATCGGCGCAGGAACCCGCCCACCCGGGTGACCCGCGGGTCCTCGCGGTACCTGGCGACGATCTCATCATCGGGCTCCCCGATGACGTCGTCGCGCAACGCATCCGCCCCGACGATCATCGAGCGGAACTTGATGCAGCGGAAGGTCTCGCCGGAGCGGCCGATCCGGTCGCTGACGTAGAAGATCCGACCCAGTGAGTCCAGCTTGATCGCGATGCCGATGAGCACGAACAGCGGTGAGAGCAGGATCACGCCCGGGATGGCCACCGTCAGGTCGACGATGCGCTTCAGCGCCCGCTTGGGGCCGGTCAGGCTCGGCTCGTCGAGGTGGAGCAGCGGCAGGCCCGCGGCCGGACGCACCGAGACGCGCGGGCCGGCGACGTCGGAGAGCACCGGGGAGACCAGCAGGTCGACCCGGGGGCCCTCCAGGCGCCAAGCGAGGCGCCGCAGGAAGTCGGGGTCGACCGCGGTCGACTCGGCGACCGCGACGGCGTGCACGTTGTGGGCGCGGACCCACGTCAGGACGTCGTCGAGCCAGTCGTCGACCAGCGCGGCCTGCCCGGCTGCGCGGGGCGGCTGCACCGAGCCGACGACGTGGAAGCCGGCGACCGGGTCGGCGGCGAACGCCTCGGCCAGCGCGGCGGCGCGCAACCGGTCGCCGACGATCAGGGTGCTCTGCTGGAACCGACCGAGGAAGCGCTGCTTGCCCAGCCAGACGCGCAGCAGCCAGCGACCGATCAGGACCAGCATCAGTCCCATCACCAGGCAGGGCAGCACGAGGCGCAGCGGGGGGGCGACCGGCAGGACGTAGGCGGCGATGCTGATCGCGGCCAGCAGGGTGACCGTCGCGATGACGACGCGCTTGAACTCCTCCGAGCCGACCCCGAGGTAGCGGACCTCGTACCCGCCACGCATGAGGATCAGCACCAGCCACCAGACCACCAGCGAGGCGGCGATCAACGGCGTCTCCAGCCGGTCGTACAGCCACCCGGTGTTCACCATCGCCCAGACGTAGACACCGATGCTGGTACCCAGGATCCCGGCGTCGAGCAGGAAGGCGCGGATGGCCACCGAGAACAGGGGGTCCGGATCGGCGCGGACGCGGGCCTCGGGCTTGGCGACGATGCGCGCAGCGGGAGCAGCGCGGGAGCCTGCGATCCGCAGTGCCGGCCGGCGGTGCTCGCCGGCACGTTCGGCCGCTCGCGCCATCTCCCCTCCCCCTGTCCCGACGGTGGTGCCCCGTTGAGACTAGACACCTAACTCCGGGCTATCAAAACCCAACGGCGAAACTGGGGTGACGGATGCGGATATCCTGCAGCCCTGATGAGGAAGGGACAGCAGTGAATCTCCGTATCCTTATGGGCGTTGCGGGCACCCTGATGGCCACGATTCTGGCCGGCTGCTCGTCCACCGATGATGGCACGCCTTCCTTGGAGGGTGGCATGGGCCCGGAACTGTTCGGCACGCACGTCAAGGAGATCGCCAGTGGCGACCAGCCACTGCCGCCCCGGGCAGGGGCCGTGCGCCTGTGGGACTCCGGCGTGGCATGGCGCGAGCTCGAGCCCGAGCCGGGGCAGGTCAACTGGGCAGCCATGGACACGGCGGTGGAGCAGGCCGAGCGCACCGGCGCCGTCGACGTCATGTGGGTGCACGGCAGCCCGCCGCCCTGGGCTGCCGAGGATCCCGAGGCCGACGGCCTGTACGGGCCGGGCACGTCGTCAGCCCCGGACGAGGATGCGTACCTGCGCATCCTGCGCGCGGTCGCCGAGCGCTACAAGGGCCGGATCACGTCCTACCAGGTCTGGAACGAGGCCAACATCAAGATCTTCTACCGAGGCAAGCCGGAGTACCTGGCCGAGCTGACGGCCAGGGCCAAGGAGCTCCTCGACGAGGTCGACCCGGACGCGCTGCTGGTCGGCGCCTCCACGACGGTGCGCGAAGCGGGCCCCGTCAAGCCCTGGTACGGCAAGTACTCGGCCGCCCTCGCCGATCTCGACTGGCCGGTCGACGCGATGGCCGTGCACCTGTACCCCCTGGCCGACCAGGGCGCCGACACCCGGGTCGAGTACATCCGCACGATCCGGGCCTGGCTGGCCGAACGGGGCTGGACCGGCCCGCTGTACGACACCGAGGTCAACTACGGCGACCGGCGGGACTTCGCCACCGAGATCGTGGAGGTCCCGCAGGCCCGGGCCGCAGCGTGGGTGGCCAGGACCTACGTCGACAGCCTTGCGCTGGGCGTCGACCGGGTCTACTGGTACTCGTGGAACGACCACATCCTCGGAATCGACCAGGTCGACCCGGGCACCGGCGAGATCCTCCCCGCCGGGCAGGCGTTCCTGACCGTGCAGGACTGGCTGGTCGGCTCACGCTGGGAGGGCTGCTCCGGCGAGCTGATGGATCCCACCGGGGAGCGGGGCGCGGTGACGACCTGCGAGATCACCTACCGGGACGACACCCCCGCGCAGATCCTGTTCACCCACTCCGGGACGGCCGAGGTGGACCTGCCGGAGGATGCCGCGACGGTCTGCGCCGTAGACGGGGCATGCGCCGAGCCAGGTGCCGGGACCCTCGAGGTGGGCCGCAGCCCAGTGCTGGTCCGGACCTCGTCATAGTCCGATCAGTCCCGGACGGCCGGCGGGCCGATATGCGCCGGCTAACCCACGCCTAACCGGTGGAACGGCGCCCGTCCTGGTTGACGGACCATCCCCGGCGGCGGCAATGTTTGCCTATCGACAGCGCTCTCCTTGGGGGGAACCATGCCCAGAAAATCATCCCTACTCGCTGCAGCCGTCGCTGCCGGCCTGATGGCCACGCTCGTCCCCGGCACCGCCGCAACCGCGAAGACCGTGCCCGATCCGCTGTTCGGCCAGCACCTGCGGGGGTCCGTGGCCGGGACCCCGAGCACCCTGCCCCGGGTCGGCTCGGTCCGGTTGTGGGACAGCGGCGTGACGTGGCGCGACCTCGAGCCGTCGAACAACGCCTACCGATGGAACCTGCTCGAGAGCGCCCTGGGCAACATCGAGGGCGCCTACGGCACGGGCGTCGAGATCATGTACACCCTGGGCAACACCCCGGAGTGGGCGGCCGCGGTGAGGAACTCGCCCTACCGGCTGTACGGGCCCGGCTCGAACAGCCACCCTGCCAACGATGACTACTACCTGGACTTCCTCGATGATCTGATCACCCGGTTCGGCGACCGGATCGACGCCTACCAGATCTGGAACGAGGCGAACCTGCGCGACTTCTACGTCGGCACGCCCAAGCAGATGGCCAAGCTGACCGTGAAGGCGGGCAAGCTGATCAAGCAGCGCGACCCCAGCGCGAAGGTCGTGGCCGCCAGCACGACCGTCCGGTCGAAGGGTCCCGTCGGCAAGTTCGGCAAGGCCTACGGCCCGGCGATGCGCAAGGCGAAGGCGTGGAAGTACGTCGACGCTGTCTCCGTGCACCTCTACCCGCCGGCGACCAAGGGCCCGTCGGAGCGCGTGAAGTACATCAAGAAGATCAAGAAGTACTACAAGCGCTACGGGGCCAAGAAGAAGCAGATCTGGGACACCGAGATGAACTACGGTGACACCCGCTCCTACATGAAGACCAAGCGCCAGTACACGGGTACGAAGGCGGCGACCTACGTCGCCCGCACCTTCATCGACTCGATGCGCTACGGGGTCTCCCGGGTCCACTGGTACGGGTGGGACACGCACGTCCTTGGCACCGACATGGTCTCCCGCACCGATGGCAGTCTGACCGCCGGCGGCAAGGCGTTCATCGAGGTCCAGAAGTGGATGTCCGGCAAGAACTTCAAGAAGTGCAAGACCAAGAAGAAGGTCACGACCTGCACGATGTACGGACCCGAGGGCAAGCAGAGCATCCGCTACTCCAAGAAGTCCAAGAAGTACAAGTTGCCCAAGAAGACCCGCGAGATCCGCTACCTGGACGGCACCAGCGCGCCGGCCAAGGCGGGCCAGAAGATCAGGATCACCTCGCAGCCGATCCTGATCATCGGCGCCTGATCGCGACAGCTTGAGGGGCCCGGTCCAGCGGGGACCGGGCCCCTCAAGTTCGTGCGGGGCGCTACTTCGGGTTGCGGGCGTACTGCGAGGCGACCGGGCCGGACTGCCCCACGTACTTCGAGTTCAGGTCGGCGTGCCCGTAGGGGCGCTCCGCGGGCGCGTCGAGGGCGTGAAAGCTCAGTTGCCCGATCCGCATGCCCGGCCACAGCTTGATCGGCAGGGTCGCCACGTTGCTCAGCTCCAGGGTGATCTGGCCGCGCGGCCACCCCGGGTCCACGAAGCCGGCTGTCGCGTGGATCAGCAGGCCGAGGCGGCCCAGGCTGCTCTTGCCCTCGACCCGGGCGACGAGGTCGTCGGGCAGCCCGATCGCCTCGATCGTGGTGCCGAGGACGAACTCCCCGGGGTGCAGTACGAACGCGGTGCCCTCGGGCACGTGCACGCGCTCGTTGAGGTCCACCGGCTTGTCGTAGGGGTCGATCACCTCGCACGTGTGGTTGCGGAACACCAGGAACTGCGGGCCGAGTCGCACGTCGACGCTGGCCGGCTGGATCTGGGCGTCCTCGAGGGGGTCGATCACGAGCCGGCCCTCGGCCAGGGCGCGGCGGATGGAGCCGTCGGACAGGATCATGCCAAGGATGGTAGCGACGGCCTCGGCGCCGGGGGCCGGCTCGGCGGGGAGCGGCTCGGCGGGGGCACGGGGACAGCTCACCGGCATTGGACCAAAGTGCCTGCGCGGCGACCCTGCGCGGCGGCAGCGGGGCCGGGTTTGGACCTGGCGATGGGCTGCGGCATAATCATGGGGCCGGCCCGCCAGTCGGGCAGCGCGCGGGTGTAGTTCAATGGCAGAACATCAGCTTCCCAAGCTGACAGTGCGAGTTCGATTCTCGTCACCCGCTCCACTCGAAAACGGCCTCTGACCTCCGGCGACGCAGATCCGGCGCGGCGCCCTCCCTCATGGGCGCACGTAGTGTCCGATAGGCCCCCTTTGCAGCCCCGTGCGACATGGTTTGGCTGCACGTTCGCTGCACGGCCGATCGGATACGGGCGCGAACCGCCTCCGCCGCAACGACCGGTGGCACCTTCCGGTGACGTCACCGTCGAGGCGGTAGGCCGGCAGGTGACCTCAGGGGCTCGAGACCTGAAGACCGTGTTGGCCTATCTTGACGTGATCGATGTCCAATCCGAGGAGCGTGGGTCTCCGACTCGGGCGACCCGCCTTTCGATCCGGGGAGTCCACCGGACCGGGTTTCACACCATTCAGCCGCGTCCTGCCACACCCCACCCGTCAACGGAAGTCTGGGCAGCCCAACGCGGGTGCCGACGACTCGTCATTTGTGCAGTGCTTCGTGGGGCGCCACACTCGGACCTGGTGCCCACGGCGCCACGGCCAACGACGCCGGTCCTGGCCGAGGGCAAGCGGGCGCTGTTCGAGGAACCCAGGAGGGGGAGGCGCTCAGGCGTGCTCGAGGGCCTGGGCG
>Ga0316576_10002545_pt1 | contig 10394 bp, 8 predicted proteins | sample S0NA_FD_203075 | JGI IMG/M metagenome (GOLD analysis project Ga0316576, IMG submission 203075) | Rhizosphere microbial communities from salt marsh grasses in Alabama, United States - S0-2_050615r3r5 | ecosystem: Host-associated > Plants > Roots > Rhizosphere | place: USA: Alabama | collected... | reverse complement strand
ACGTAGAGACCAGCGAAACCTTGACAATACCGTAGCGGGTCAGGGAGTTATCAGGCAATCAGGTTATCAGCTTGTCAGCTTGTCAGCTTGTCAGCTTGTTAGCTTGTTAGCTGCTCAGCCTATCACCTTGCCACCTGCTAGTTGCAGCTTGTCACTACTATACGAAGACAACGACAGTTCCCCAAAATAAAATTCAATCGTTAATCATCAATTCCCCAAATCCGTGTCCCCGCATTCCGCAATCCGCATTCCACAATCCCAAATCCGTGTATAATTCCCCCCACACTAGCCATCTACCATCTTCCTCTTGGAGGCACAAGCATGAGCGACGATACCTTGTTGGCCGAATTTCTAAGTGACCTGGAAAAGCGCACGGCCGGTGACCTACGCACCGATCAATACAGCCGCATCCTCTACAGCACCGACGCCAGCATCTACCAGGTGATGCCTCACGGCGTTTTCTTCCCCCAATCTAACGAAGATGTTCAGGCCGCCGTTGAGCTGGCCGCCCGCTATAAAGTGCCCCTCATAGCGCGCACCGCCGGCAGCAGCCTCGCCGGCCAGGCCGTCGGCGAAGCCCTGATCATGGACTTCACCCGCCATCTGGATCAGGTGCTGGAACTCAATGTCGAGGAACACTGGGTGCGCGTGCAGCCGGGCATCGTGCTCGACGCCCTCAACATCTATCTACGGCCGCACGGCCTGCAGTTCGGGCCCGATCCCGCCAGCAGCAACCGCGCGGCCATGGGCGGCATCACTTCCAACAACTCCACCGGCGCGCACTCCATCCTCTACGGCATGACCGCCGATCACGTGCTGGAGATGAATGTCCTGCTCGACGACGGCTCCAACGCCCATTTCCAGCCCTTAGATTGGCAGGACACCGCTAACGGACCGACAGAACTGGACCGCTACCTCGGCAAATCAGGGCGCGAGGGTGAGATCTACCGCCAGATCAACACCCTGGTCACCAATCCCGCCAACCAGGCCGTCATCGCCGCGAATACGCCGCGCCAGTGGCGGCGCTGCGGCGGCTACAACCTCGATCGCTTTGTTGACGACCCGGCGCTGAATTGGAAATGGGCGCACGATACGCGCTTCAACTTGGCCAAGATCATCTCCGGGGCCGAAGGCACGCTGGGCGTGATCACCGACCTCACCCTGAACCTGGTGCCCCTGCCCCAGCAGACTGCGCTGGCGATCGTCCATTTCGACGACCTACACACGGCGCTGTCGGCCGTACCCGTGATGCTCGAGGTAGAGCCCTCGGCGATCGAGCTGCTCGATAATCTTGGCCTGACCATGTGCCGCGACGTGCCTGCCTATTCGCGCCTGCTGGAGACATTCTTACACGGACGCCCGGACTGCGTCCTCATCACCGAGTTCTACGGCGAAAGCGAGGCCGAGCTGCGCGACAAAGTGGCCCGGCTGGAAGCCCATCTCGAAAAACAGCAGGTAGGAGCAACGGCCGTCACCAGGGCCTTCGATCCCGCCCTGCAGGCCAACGTCTGGACGGTGCGCAAGGTCGGCCTGGGCCTGATGATGTCGATCAAGGGCGATCACAAGCCCATTCCCTTCATCGAAGATTCGGCCGTACAGCCCGAACACCTGGCCGAGTACGTGACCCGGCTAGAGGCCTTCTGCAACGACCTGGGCACGCAGGTCGCCTATTACGCTCATGCCAGCGCGGGTTGCATCCATATCCGGCCGTTGATCAACCAGAAAGCCGCTTCAGACGTGGCCAAGATGCCGCAGATCGTGTCTTTCGCCGTGGAGATGCTCGGCGCTTATGGCGGTTCCCTATCTAGCGAGCATGGCGACGGCCGTGCCCGCAGCTGGATGAACGAGCGCTTCTTCGGTCCAGAGCTTTACGGCCTGTACAAGCAGGTAAAGCAGATCTTTGATCCGCACGGCATTTTCAATCCCGACAATATCGTCGACGCCGGGCCGATGACCGAAAATCTGCGCTACGGCGCCGCTTACCAGGCCATTCAATTGACGCCCCACCTTGATTTCAGCGAGGACGGCGGCTTTGATCGCGCCGTTGAGATGTGTAACGGCGCAGGCATCTGCCGCAAGCGCACCACGGGCACGATGTGTCCCAGTTTTATGGCCACCCGCGAGGAGGAACACAGCACGCGCGGTCGGGCCAATTTGCTGCGCGCCGCCCTCTCCGGCAAACTGCCGCCCGAGGAACTGACCGGCCCGCGCATCTACGAGGCCATGGACCTCTGCATCGAGTGCAAGGCCTGCAAGGCGGAATGCCCTTCGGCCGTGGATATGGCCAAGATTAAGTTTGAGTACCTGGCCCATTACTACGAAGCGAACGGCGTACCCCTGCGCGCGCGGCTCTTTGCCAATATCGGCAGCCTGAGCGCGGCCGGCTCCGGCACAAAGTCGCTGGCCGCCAACTGGGTTATCCAAAACGGGCTGATGCTCTTCGTCAGGCCATTATTGGGCATCACCAATAAGCGCCCGCTGCCCATGCTGGCCCGGAACCCGCTGCCGGCCTGGTTTAAAAAACATCAAACAGAAAACGGAAAACAGAAAACAGAAAAAGGCTCCGCGTCTTTTAAGGTGGCTTTGTTCCACGATCCCTTTACCAACTACAACCAGCCGGATGTGGGCATTGCCGCCGTGGAGTTTCTGGAGGGCGCGGGATACGACGTGATCTGGCCCGATCATAAGGGCGACGGCCGTCCCTTTATTTCCAAGGGGTTGGTCGACGAGGCCAAGCGCATGGCTGACGAGACCTTGTCCGTGCTTATCCCTCTAGCCGAACAGGGCATCCCCATTGTCGGCCTGGAACCGAGCAGTCTGCTCACCCTGCGCGACGATTACTTCTCCCTGCTGCCCGGCGATCCGCGCGTGCCCCTCGTCGCCGAACATGCCTATACCTTCGAAGAATTTGTGGCCCGTTTGGCCGATGAAGACCAGCTTGATCTGACTTTCACCGAGGAACCGGCGCACATCCTGCTGCATGGCCACTGCCATCAAAAAGCGCTGGTAGGCACCGGACCGGCCGTGCGCGCGCTGACCTTGCCGCCCAACTATACACTAACGGAAGTGGATTCTGGCTGCTGCGGCATGGCCGGTTCCTTTGGCTACGAGGCGGAACATTACGACATTTCCATGCGTATGGCCGAACAGAGCCTGCTGCCGGCCGTGCGTGAAGCCTCCTTTGAGACCATCATCGTCGCCGCCGGTATCAGCTGCCGCCAGCAGATCAAACATGGCACCCGGCGCCAGGCCTTGCACCCGGCGCAGGTGCTGCGAGATGCGATCTTAGTCGAATAGTTAAATCTCAATTGTCCAAAGCCTGGAGCATGGTAGTCCATGGTCAGATGGTATACCGGGAGGTGTGATTAATGCTGATACCGGACTATGGACTGCGGACAAATAAGCTTATTAGTGCCTATGACCGAAATAACTAAACAACACCCGCAGGAATCGGGCGGCTCTCTACAGCTACTTCCAAACCTGATAGCCGGCGCGATCATCGGCGTGATCATCGGCGTGATCATGGTATTCATTGCCCTCTCTTTTGCGGCCTTGATTTTCTCCGGCGATCTGGCACCATATATATCGCGGGGGATCGGCCTGGCCCTGATGGGCACGATTATCATCGGCCTGATCATTGCCGCCTTCACTTCTTTGCCGGGAACGATCGGCGGCAGTAATTTGTTTGCTTGTGTTAGTCGCCGGATCGGAACTGGTTTCCTTTGTCCCCAAAGTCGTTGTCGGCTCATTGTTATTCTTTTTGGGGTTCAACTTCCTTTACGACTGGGTGTTTTCAGGCTGGTTCAAACTGCCCAAGATCGACTATGCCATCGTTTTGGTTATTCTCTTTGTAACCATAGCCGTGGGCTTTTTGGAAGCAGTAGCCCTGGGGTTGCTGTTGGCTGTCATTATGTTCGTGATCAGTTACAGCCGGATTGACGTGGTACGCCATGAATTAAGCGGGGAATCTTACCAAAGCCGCGTCATTCGTTCGCGGCAGCAGGAACAACTCTTGCTGCGCGAGGGGAAGCGGCTCTATATCTTGCAGCTGCAAGGTTTTATCTTCTTCGGTACGGCAAATAATCTACTTAAACAGATACGAGAACGAGTTAACGACCCCAACCGGGAAAAGCCGGAATTTGTGGTACTTGATTTTCAGCGTGTTGCCGGCCTTGACTTCACGGCGATGTTGAGTTTCACGCGCATGAAACAGCTGACTGAAAGTGAGAAATTCACGCTCCTCTTTACCCAGCCTAATGAACGCGTTGCAAACCAACTGAAGCAAAACGAGCTGGTTGACGAAAATATCGTGTACATTTTCCCTACCCTGGATCAAGGCGTGGAGACGTGTGAAAATCAATTATTGGTTGAAGCGAATGTGCCTCTGGATGAGTTACCGCCGCCGCTGGCGCAGCAGCTGCAAGAAATTTTAGTGACGCAAGTCGCGGCGCTTCGCGAATCGCCCTTACAAGCGGACGTGTGTCTGGAGGATTTTTTGACTCATCTAGAGAAAATGGATGTTGAAGCGGGCCAAATCGCTTATGCCGCACTGGATGTGACCGATCCCGAGCCCCTGCCCGCGGGCCATAAGCTGCTGACTCTGCCCAACTGCCTGGTAGCGCCGCATATCGCCAGCGCCACGGTGGCCTCGCGCACGCTGATGGCCCAGATGGCGGTGCGCAACTGCATCGCCGGAGTGCGCGGCGAACTGCTGCCGTATGCGGTGGAGTTAACTTAAAATAGAATACGTAAGCGGTGGATAGCCAGATCGCAGAATATAGGTACTATAGTCAATACTATGAGTGATGAAATAACGTTAACCCCTGTTGAGCAAAAGACTGTTAATTTTTATGGTGACGATCTCCTGGCCATTCGTGCTGAAGACGGCCAGGTCTATGTTTCGTTGCGCCATCTTTGCGAAGCGCTGGGTTTAGCCAGGCAAGGACAGGTGCGGCGGATCCGCGATCATAAGATTTTGTCCGAGGGGTATCAAGGGGGTAACGTTTTGTTACCCCCTTCTCCGGAAGACGGCCGTGGCGGTGGGGTGCAGCGCGTGGGCATGCTGCGCGTGGACCTGGTACCGCTCTGGCTTTCCGGGGTGCGAGTTCGGGCCACCAAAGAAGAGATTCGACCCAAGCTGGAACGCTTTCAAGCAGAGGCCGCAAAAGTGTTATGGGAAGCCTTTCAGGAAGGGCGCCTGACCGTCGATCCCTCATTTTCCGAGTTGCTGGAAAGCGATTCGCCCGCGGCTCAGGCCTACAGACTGGCGCGAGCAATGATGGAGCTGGCGCGTAACCAGCTGCTGCTGGAGGCCAGGCTCGACACCTTTGATGACCGCTTTTTGGAACATGAACAGCGCCTGGAGGGAATTGAGGCGGCTCTGGGTGCGCCGGACCGCTTTGTCACTCCCGATCAGGCCAGCCAGATCAGTCAGGCGGTGAAGACCGTGGCCATGAAGCTGTCCAAGCAGTCGGGCCGCAACGAGTACGGCGGCGTCTATGGGGAGCTGTACCGCAAGTTCGGTATCACGAGCTACAAGCAGCTGCCGGCAGCCAAATTCGACGAGGCGATGGGCTGGCTGAACGAATGGCGCGAGAGCGTTGAGGGGGAAGTGCCGTTTTAGGTGGTCAGGTGGTCAGCTAGTCAGCGGGGCAGCCCGAATGCTGAAATGCTGAAATTTTAGAGAGATGATTAAACCGCAAAAGCTAAAGGCGGGCGATAAGGTGGCCGCGGTCACGCTTTCCTGGGGTGGGCCGGGAACTTTTCCTCATCGCTACGAGGCAGGTAAACAGCAGCTGCAAGAGGCGTTTGGGCTGACCGTTGTGGAAATGGCGCATACCATGCGCGACGATGCCTGGCTGCACGATCATCCCCAGGCCAGAGCGGACGACCTGATGCAGGCTTTTCTTGACCCCTCGATCAAGGCCATCATTTCCACCATCGGCGGCGATGATTCCATCCGCCTCCTGCCTTACCTGGACCTGGACATCATCCGCGCCAACCCCAAAATCTTTATAGGCTATTCGGATACGACGATCAGCCATATGGCCTGCTTCAAAGCCGACCTGGTTTCTTTCTACGGCCCGGCGATCATGGCCGGGTTCGGCGAGAATGGCGGATTGTTTCCTTACATGGTTGACTCGGTGCGCAAGACGCTCTTTTCGTCAGAAGCCATCGGCCGTGTCTCGCCTAATCAAGATGGCTGGACGGTTGAGGTACTTGACTGGGCTGATGCAGGAAATCAAAATCAAAAAAGGCAACTCAACCCATCAGGCGAATGGCGCTTTTTGCAAGGCCAGGGCGTGCATCGCGGGCCGCTTATTGGTGGCTGTTTCAGCATATTGGACTGGCTGCGCGGCAGCGAATTCTGGCCTGACTCCAAGACGTGGCAGGGCGCGATCCTCTTCCTGGAAACGGCCGAAGATGCACCAACGCCCGAGGTGGTGAAGTATGGGCTGCGGACCTATGCCGCGCTGGGGATTTTGCAGCAGCTTTCAGGTATCCTCTTCGGCCGTCCGGGCGGCCAGATCGATCCGCAGACATTTTCCGCATACGATGACGTGCTGCGCCTTGTCGTCGCTGAAGAAGAAGGGCTTGTCGATCTGCCGATCATTACAAACATGGACTTCGGCCATACGGACCCGATGTTCGTGCTGCCCTATGGGATTCAAGCCGAGATAGACTGCGATAGCCAGCAGTTCACGATTCTCGAAAACGCAGTCGTTGACTGATTTTCCCTACGGCCGATCAAGAGAGACTGTTAGAAAATATTAGGCGCTGCTGATAAAAGCGCGCAGCTACCCTTCACATTCCCTAAAGTGCCTCTTAATAATCACTCAATATTACTTTGTTAATCTTTCCTCCTGATGTTGATTTAGATTTATCTGATTAGAGGTGAATAGACATGCAAGAAGAAAACAGGGAAGAACTGGATATATTTGATCTTGGACTAACGGCCGATTTGGAGATGATGAAGCAGACGGCCGTTAATCGCAGGCGATTTTTGAAGATGGGTCTGGCCAGTATGGTTGCGCTCTTAATTGGCTGCCAGGCCTCGGAGTCCACAGTAGCCAGTGAGGAAAATGGCGCGGTCGGTACAGCCGCCAGTGGTTCAACCGGAAATACAAGCGAAACAGTTAGCGACGCCGAAGTGTGCGTCGATGCGATTCCAGAAGAGACGGCCGGACCTTATCCCGCGGATGGTTCGCAGGCGAGTAACGCAACATTGAATGCCCTGGCTCTGGCGGGTATCGTGCGCAGCGACATCCGCACCAGCCTGGGCACGAGTAACTTGGCGCAGGGTATCCCCTGCAATTTTGAACTGACGTTGGTGGACAGCAGCGATGATTGTACCCCGCTGGCCGCACGCTCACTTCGAGATTTATTCTTCCCTGGATGAAGCGACCAATGCCGGAAATGCGCTCCACACCTCGCAGCTGGCGCTGCCGGAAGAGACTTGCAACATGGTGTATGCCACCGACGGATACGAGCAAAGCGTCAGCAATCTATCGCACATTTCCCTGACCACGGACAATATCTTCAGCGATGGTGTCGATTCGCAGATGGCGGCTGTTACCGGTGATGTGGCCAATGGCTACACCGTGCGCCTGACCGTTGGCGTACCCGTTTAGCATCTTTAATTTTAATTGCCTCCGGAAAGCGATATGATTACGGGAGTTGTTATGCCGTAGATTTTAGGAGGTTTCAATGACTCATCCATTAGTTGTGCAGCTGCGGTTTGCGCGCAGTGAATTTGTGCGTTGTTTAGAGGGGCTCTCGCCTGAGGATGCGCAGGTGCGCTTGGAACCGATGAACTGTATCTCCTGGATGATTGGCCATCTGGCCAATCAGGAGCATTTTTACTGGTGCGTGATGGCCCAGGATAAGTTCATTGCTCCAGGGTTGAATGACCTGGTAGGCACGGGTAAGCCGGCCACCACCCCACCCCTGGATGAGATGTGGGTTGTTTGGAAGATGGTGACGGAAACGGCCGATCCTTTCCTCGATTCTTTGCAGGATAACCAGCTGACTGAGTTCTTGCAGTTCCAAGGCCGGACCGCGCGCGAAAGCACGGGCACGATGCTGCTGCGTAATATCTACCACTACTGGTTCCATACCGGCGAGGCGCACGCCGTGCGCCAGCAGTTGGGTCATGGGGAGCTGCCGCAGTTTGTGGGGAGTATGGCGGCAGCGGAGTATCGAAAGGGAGTCAGGGAGTCAGGTGGTCAGGTATAACTGCGTTACCTGATCAGCGTATCAGTAGCCGGATGGTTTCCCTGTTGTGTGTTTCTTAAATTGGGCTGTGCTGCTATGCGGAGAAATAAAGGGGGATTGGCGGTTTTTTCGTTGTGTGAAACGGCCGTTTTTGCGACAATGTTCTAAGTAACCGGTTTAATAGCGTTGGTTTCAGGAGAAAGTCCTTTCAATCTGACATCCCAAATCCGCCGTAAGCGCAGCGGCGACATCCAAATGAGGCATCATGGCTGTAAATGAACTGGCGGGCAAACCCGCCCCACACGAATTATTGACCAATATTCCGCGGCTGATGGCCGCTTACTACACGATCAAGCCCGACCCAGCGGACATAACCCAGCAGGTAGCCTTCGGCACGTCGGGACACCGCGGCACCTCGCCCGCGGGCAGCTTTAACGAGGATCATATCCTGGCTATCTCGCAGGCGATTTGCGAATATCGCCAGGCGCAGGGGTATACAGGCCCGCTTTACCTAGGTATGGACACGCACGCCCTTTCGGAAGCGGCGCAGGCGACGGCCGTGGAGGTGTTTGCGGCCAACGGCGTACCCCTGTTCATCCAGGCCAATCAGGGCTATGCCCCCACCCCGGCCATCTCCCATGCCATTCTGACCTACAACCGCGGTCGTAAGGACGGCTTCGCCGACGGTGTAGTGATCACGCCCTCGCATAATCCGCCGGACGATGGCGGCTTTAAATACAACCCGCCCGAAGGAGGCCCGGCGGGCACGGAGACGACGGCCGTGATCCAGAATCGGACCAATGAAATCCTGGCTGGCGGCCTGCGCGCCGTGCAGCGTATGTCCTACCAAAAAGCCGTGCAGGCGGAGAATGTCACGCTCTATGATTTCATGATGCCCTACGTGCGCGACCTGGCGAACGTCATTGATCTGGCGGCCATCGCCGGTGCGGGATTGAAGATCGGAGTTGATCCCATGGGCGGCGCGAGCGTCGATTATTGGGTACCCATCGCCGACCTGTACGGCCTGGACCTGGAAGTGACGCAGCCTTATGTGGATCCCACCTTTTCCTTCATGACCGTGGATAAGGACGGCAAGATTCGCATGGACTGCTCTTCCCCCTATGCCATGGCCGGACTGATAGGCCTCAAGGACCAGTTTGATATTGCTTTCGGCAACGATCCCGACGTCGATCGGCATGGCATTGTGACACGCAGTGCGGGGCTGATGAATCCCAATCATTACCTGGCCGTGGCCATCAACTACCTGTTCCAGCACCGGCCGGACTGGCCGGCGGATTCGGCCGTAGGCAAGACGCTCGTTTCCAGCTCGATGATCGACCGCGTTGCAAAGCAGTTAGGCCGGCAGTTGATGGAAGTTCCCGTAGGCTTTAAATATTTCGTCGATGGCCTGTTGGACGGCTCCTATGGTTTCGGCGGCGAAGAGAGCGCCGGAGCTTCCTTCCTGCGCCTCGACGGCAGCGTGTGGACAACGGATAAGGACGGCATCATCATGGACCTGCTGGCGGCGGAGATTACGGCCGTTACCGGGCGCGATCCGGGCGAGCATTACCGCGACCTGGAAGCGGCTTTCGGCAGCCCCGTTTACGAGCGCAGCGACGCCCCGGCCAACCGCGAGCAGAAAGAAGTGCTGAAAAACCTCTCGCCGGAGATGGTTAGCGCCAAGGAACTGGCCGGAGAGCCTATCTTCGCTAAACTGACCAGAGCTCCGGGGAACAATGCGCCCATTGGCGGTCTTAAGGTAGTGACAGAGAACGGCTGGTTTGCCGCACGGCCGTCAGGCACGGAAGAGATCTACAAGATTTACGCTGAAAGCTTCAAAGGCGCGGCACATCTCAAGCAGATTCAGCAAGAAGCGCAGGAGATCGTCAGCAGCGCGTTTGGTAATTAGTATTTCAGTCAATCAGTCAATCAGTTGGTCAGTTTCTGAAAAACTGACCAACTGAAACACTGAAAAACTCTTACATCGTAAACGTGCCCTCAAGGCCCTGGCTCGAATCGGGGCCGAGCCAGAGGTGGAAGTCGCCGGGCTCGACTTTGTAGGCCAGGTCCAGGCCGTGGAAGCCCAGTTCCTGGACCGGGATCTCGAAGGTGACCCGCTTGCTCTCGCCGGGATCCAGCGAAATCTTCTGAAATCCTTTTAGTTCCTTTACCGGCCGCGT
>Ga0316576_10002544_pt1 | contig 10395 bp, 12 predicted proteins | sample S0NA_FD_203075 | JGI IMG/M metagenome (GOLD analysis project Ga0316576, IMG submission 203075) | Rhizosphere microbial communities from salt marsh grasses in Alabama, United States - S0-2_050615r3r5 | ecosystem: Host-associated > Plants > Roots > Rhizosphere | place: USA: Alabama | collected... | reverse complement strand
ATATAAATCAATAGGCTGCCTTAAGCTTTTCCTTTCTTTTGCATTCGTTGATGCCCGTAGATTATTCCCCCTGCTGCCATCCAAACAAATACAACAGGCCACGCAATCGGGCTGATTTGCAGCAGCCACAAGAATAAGACTAAGCCGACGATGATACCCGCAGCCGGAATCCATGGAAAAGGGGCACCTTGAAAGGCCGCTCGCGCTCTGGCCTTTTCATACGCATGCGAATCAACGTAGCGCAAACCAGTACAAAAACCAACAGAAACATAATATTGGTACTTGCCGCAATATCCTCTATCGGCAAGCTTACAGCCATGATAACCATCAAAGCCCCTAAAATGATTAGTGCAATGTAGGGCGTTTGTCGTTTCCGGTGAACCCACCCGAGCGCTTTGGGCAATTCACCGTCTCTGCCCATGGACAATACAATACGGGTTGAGTCATATTCGAGTCTCTCGGCATTCCCACACTGCGTGCCAACTTTTTGGACTGCGCTGGCTCACCTTCCTCGGAATGTAACGTATGATGGGTCATGGCTCAAATAATAGTTTGGCATTGATGGCAACAATTACCGTTGAAAGCGACATGACCACAGCACCGGCAGCAGGTGGCAACAGGAACTGATACAACGGATAAAAAATACCGGCGGCCAGGGGTATGGCCACAGCGTTAAATCCCGTGGCCCGCCACAAATTCTGAACCATTTTCGAATGGGTTCTACCGGACAACTCAACCACCGCCGTGACATCATTGGGATCAGAGCGGGTCAAAACGATGTCGGCCGCTTGCATGGCCACATCGGTACCCGCACCAATGGCAATGCCCAAAACCGCCGTTTGAATTCAGCTACCATATGAGCGTGATGATCCTGATGGTTACCGTCTTCATTCTCGCCGTCGGTGCCATGATTTTTCTTTTCATTGCTGTGGTTATTTTTTGAAGCCATGCTGCCTTTCATTTTAGCGATATGTTTTTATCCGCGGTATAGCGGTTACTCGGGGGCATACGTTGGAAGACCATGCAGCTTTGTCATGTTATTCACGCCAAATACGCCTCGCTTCATACTACCTCCTTTTTTAAACTGGTTCCATAAACAGGCTGGCAGTCAGTCTAAGCCTATTCCCGCGATGATTACTATAGTCTCTTGCCTGTATTTCAGGTTTTGATATCTGGTATTCACCCCCCCATGACCCTATCGCAAAAACAGAAGCTCTCTCTTCCCGTAAAATAATAGATCGATTATGGTTTGTCGGCTTACAATCTCGAACCTAATATTCTCAGCACTCCTGTCGCAGACCCACCCAGCGGTCCCGAGCGTGGAGAAAAATATGAAGAAGTCATCCACATATACTTGGTCGTCACAACACCATGTGTTAAGAAAGATTAATCTGAAATATAGTATTTAAATGAAAGGAATACATTCCATTCGGTATTGGCGATATGGACCATCTTGTCCTATATTTTGCGAAGGAATCTCGAAAACCGGGTTTTCCTGGCATGGAACAGGAGGCAGCATGACATTCAAGGTTATCAACCCAGCCACGGGTGATGTGTTCAACAGGTTCGAAGTAAAGGAAATACCTATCCAGGAACGGATCGATGCAGCTGAGCGAGCCTTTGCAGAGTGGCGACAGACAAAAATGGAGGAAAGAGCGAGCCGCCTTTTTAAAACTGCGGATATTCTCGAGAGAGATAGAGACGACTATGCAAAGTTAATGGCTGTTGAAATGGGCAAACCCATACAAGGCGGCCGCGCCGAAATCGAAAAGTGTGCCTGGTTGTGCAGACACGTTGCTGAAACGGCAGCTGACATGCTGTCGCCCGATGTCGTCCGGACGGATGCACACAAAAGCTTTATAGTCTTCCAGCCCCTGGGCGTGATTTTGGGGGTGATGCCCTGGAATTATCCTTTCTGGCAGGTGTTCCGCTTTGCCGCGCCATCCCTGATGGCGGGGAATGCGGTCCTGCTCAAGCACGCTTCCAACGTGCCCGGATGCAGCATGGGCATCGAGAAGCTCATGCACGATGCTGGTTTTCCAGCCGACCTTTTCCAGTCTCTGTTGATCACCAGCGAACAAGTTTCAGCGGTCATCGAGCACCCGGCGGTCAAAGCGGTCACGCTCACGGGCGGCAAATCGGCCGGACAGGCGGTTGCGGAGCATGCCGGCAGGCAGATCAAGAAAAGTTTACTGGAACTGGGCGGCTCTGATCCTTATCTCATTTTGGAGGATGCGGACATCGATCTGACGGTGGATGCCTGTGTATCCGGCCGTTTGCTCAATTCCGGCCAGAGCTGCATAGCGGCCAAGCGATTTATCGTTGTATCAGGCGTACAAAACGAATTTGAACAAGGCCTGGTGCAGAAAATGAAATCCGTCAAGGTGGGCGATCCGATGAACGAAGACACGCAAATCGGCCCCCTGGCGCGCAGTGATCTCAGGGACAACCTTCATAAGCAAGTGCGTGCAAGCATCGAACTCGGCGCTCGCTGCCTGACGGGAGGAGAAATCCCCGAGGCAAAAGGGTATTTTTATCCACCCACGGTGCTGACCGATGTGCGCCCGGGCATGCCGGTCTTTGACGAGGAAACCTTCGGACCTGTCGCCGCGGTCATTTCTGCACCAAACGAGGAGGCGGCCATCCGCCTCGCCAACCATTCGAACTATGGATTGGGAGCAGCCGTTTTCACCCGTGATCTAAAGCGAGGCGAGTTCATTGCAGCCGAACGTCTCGAAGCTGGCAATTGCTTTGTGAATGCCTTTGTCAAATCCGATCCACGCCTTCCCTTCGGCGGCATCAAGGAAAGCGGCTATGGACGTGAACTGTCCTCCTACGGCATTAAATCATTCGTGAACATCAAAACCGTCTACGTGGCCTGATACGCTGCCGCTCGACAGAATCATGCGTGAAATACCGGCGATCGATTGCATCATGCGCGGCGCTTTAACATGCCTTCAAAATAATGTTGCGCTCAATAAAGCTGTTTTGAAAAAGAAAAGGCCGCCTTTGTCGAAGGCCGCCGATATCCTTAAATAGCCTAAATACACTATCCTCCGTAGTGCCATACCTGTTTTACCCCATTCCAACCGTTTTATTTTTCAGCTAATCTTTGCGAAACAGGCTGATGGAAAAGGCCTGTTAATTAAAAGAGGGTAAACCAATAATGGACACATTGCTTCTAAAAGAATTCTTAATGTCACTGGCGGTCAGCCTGACTGTGTGTGTCCTGTTTGCATTGGCCACACGTAGCCGCACCCGACGAACTGGATTTGCGTATTTTTTTCTGTTTGTCCTGTTGGCTTCCTGGGCGGGAGGTGTCTGGATCCGGCCCTTTGGACCGGTGCTTGCCAACATCCGCTGGCTTCAATTTCTAGTCGCCGGTCTACTCGCCGTATTGCTATTCGCCTTGTTTGCACCTTTGAAGCCACCGCAGAGCCGCCACGACACACTGGACCAACTGGACGATATGGCTGAAGAGAAACACCTTGAAAAGATGACGTATCTGACGCTGGGCACTGTATTCTGGATTATTCTGGGACTTTTAACCTGGGCCGTAATAGCCCATTACATATTGTGAAGAGGAAACAATGAAAGGGAGTGACATCAAGGGCCGCTTAAAGACAGACCCCACCGGCAATGTAGGGAGCACCGACCATCAATCACAAGCCGCGTCCTTTGGCTTCTGATTTTCGGTTTGCTTTCTTACGCCGGCAGGAAAATGCATGAAGGGTCGAAGCGTTTTAGCTTAGAATCCTCACCGTCCTCTGCATACGCTTTAGCACCTGTCGCTTGTATCCCGGCAGATTTATATCTATCTCTCCGCCGAGCGTTTGCTGATCGCTGTCCAGATTCAGCAAAACGGCGGCACCTGACTTTCGTAAGCTAACCTTCAGTGTTCCTCCAGCAACAAGGGTCGGTCCGAAGGAAATTTCATGACCGCTTTCAATCCATTCGGGAAAAATGCCGGAACCGATGACGATATGTCGGCCCTCCTCCCGCACGAACATATTGCGCACCATCATCAACCATTCTGCCGCCGCCCAGCCGTGCTGACCGTCCCCCATGCAACCGCCCTTGGTAAAGGGATGGATCGCCTCAGGCCACTGCCCGGTCGGCGAAGCCAGGTCTGCCACAGTTCTCACCAACCGCCGGAAAACCGGGTTGTTGGCCCTTAAAAGGGTTTGAGCAAGGGATAGGGTAAGGTAAATATTGATCCCTGCATGGATCATGTCTTGAAAAAAGGCGTTGGAGTGAAAACAGTTTTCCATCAAGTAGGCGACGGTATTCACGATGTCCGGATCCCCGGGCGCCGTCAGTTGCAGGGGATAGTCCGCGACCAAGGATCCGATGGCACCGGCGTCCATGCGGCGATAGGGCGAAGCTGGGATCCCACCCGGTCGTTTTCTCTCAGGAATCCCCCGAATGCTGTCAAAAATGCACTGTCGGAAATGGGCTGCCTGATCCTTCAGAACGGCATGCTTGCCCGGTAAGTGATGCTCGGTGGCCAGGTATGCCGCCTGGTTCAATCCGGCCAATCCCCAGAAGTCATCCCAGTAATAATAGTCGTTTGGGCCCAGATGTTCCGCGCTAAATCCGGCCGGCAACAAACCGTGATGCGGCACGCCTTCACCGGGCATGGTGCGCTTCTTAGCAATCCATTCCGCACCCTTTAACAAATTTTTCAAGAACGGCTTGTCATAAGCGATTCCGGTGAGTTCATGAAACCTACCGCAAATCCACAGTACCTGCCCGTTGGAGTCCCATTCGCCCTCTTGGGACCGAAAATATCCCGATAGGGTCTGCCTTTCCGGAAACCTTTGAATCACGTTTTTGACTCGCTCCGGCAGGTTGATACCCAGAAGCGCATTGAGCATGAAACAGGCATCCCGGAACCAAAATCGCTTGTACGTATAAGGACCCGGATAAATTTCCCCGGCACTCAACAAGAGCACGGTCCGGACAGCTGCGTCATAGAGAAATTGAATCCTGCTGTCCGGCACCCGTAGCTGAGCGGATCTAGCAACCCATGTTTGCCAGTTTTCATGTGATGGGGCTTCAACGGGGGACGCGGGGTCTGCTTTTTTGGCGGAAGTGTTCTCCAGCGGTGCGGTAACGGTCAGATCGACGCTTTCCCGCTCTTTAATGGGGAACAAGGCTGCACCCGTGGCCATACCGATTTCACAAAAGACCGAGCTCTCGTTCTGTACATCGTCCAAATTGTTTGCGACATCACCCTTCTCATAGGTGGAAAAAAGTACCTTTTCGGGCTTCCGACTCAGCTGGAGGTTGGTCGCTTTATTGACTCGGAAACAACCCCGCTCGCGATCATAGTCGATCTCATCGATAAACTGCACCCCCTCCGGATTGTATGGGCGCAACGACAAAACCAGCCACCCGCCTTTTTTCGCAAATCCACGGGCGTGGACACAGATCTTAAATCCCTGCGGGCTCTCGGCAACCCACACGGTTGTCTCAAGCCGCAAGCCCGACGCCTCGGTGTGTGTGGATACGTTAATCTGTTCACTTTCCAAGTCCATGCTCTGCTTTGCACCGTCGACTTTTGCGGGCACCAACAACTGTTTGCCGGATAGAATCCAAAAGTCGACAGACCATCCATCGAGGTAGGGGGTTATCAGCCCTCTGGGATCGACAATGGGATAATGAGGCATCTCCGGATGTCCCACAGCGGTCCAGTTGCGGTGGGTCAAATTGATGTGACTAAATGCAAATCCCCTGGGAATAAAGGATCGATCGTTGGGCTTGAATTGTTTAACGATCCAGAACGGCCAGACCCAGTCCAGATTGTACTGGATCACCCGTGTGTTGATCAGGCCCCTGGCATGAAAAATCACACCGGCTCGCAACAATTCAATGGGTTCGTGCACCTCCGAAGGGTGTCCAAAGCGACGCAGCCTGGCGATCAAGGTAAACGGATCAATAAAGCCATAGCTTCGGACCGCCTTTTTGATGATGAATTTCCAAGGCAACCACTTTTTTAACCACATTTTTTATCTCCTGATCACGTCAACTGATTGTATCTCTTGCGAACTTTTCGGCTGATAAAAAGGGGACAGGCGTTTTTTCATTGTCTGTCCCAATACAGCGTGGCAGGTTCAGGAGCCTCACGACACACACATGTCTGGGAAAAGTTTTAGCATGAGCTCAATACCCTTCACGGAAAGATCAATCCATCTCATTGATCCCGGCAACGTCCTCCTTATTGCTCGTCGTCTGAAAAATGCTTTCTGCTTTTTCACTCACCAGCTCCCATTCCGCGCGACAGGCATGCAAAAATTTATCCCAGGGATCAAGGGGACGGGCGTTAGGCCCTTTTTCACCCCCGACGGCATCTCCAACATACGCATACAATTCTGACAGTTTATCTGCGCTTCTTTTCCGGCTAAATTTCTGGGCGGTTTTTCTGGCATGCTGCGACCATTTGGTTACATCTTTCGGCATGCCGACAATCCAAGCCAGCGCGTCGGAAAAACGCTCCACAGAGGCGCTACCTTCGAGCAAGCTTCCGTTCCGCCCATCGCGGATCACCTCGCGGGCACCAGGCGCGTCCAATGCTATCACTGGAACACCGGCAGCCATTGCTTCGGTTAAAACCATTCCCTGGGTTTCGGTTTGGGACGCAAAGGCAAATAGATTCATGGCATGGTAGGCGTCCACAAGGGTTTGTCCGGTCAGACTGCCTGTAATGGTCAAACGATCCTCAAACGCCTTCTTTTTTAAGATATTGAGAATCCTTTCCTGGCTGGGGCCTTCACCCACCACTAAAAAGTACATATTCGCATGATTTTCCATGGTTCGGGCGATTGCCCGCGTCAGGTAATCTAGGTTTTTTTCAGGAGCAAGCCTGCCCACGTGACCGATCACAAAAGAGGTCGAAGGGATCCGGTGTTTTTTTCGAAAAACGTTCCCATTCCCGTTTCCAAAAAAAGACACATCCACGCCGGTTGGAATTTCAGAGACCGGTACGCTGACCCCGCGCTCGATTATCAGATTTTTGACGCTTTCACTGGGAGCTACGACCGCATCGCAAAGATTGGCATAGTTGGTGGCCAGGAAAGCAGCGAATCGTTTCATTTTTTCCGGGTTCTCTGCAATGTAGTGGGTGTATTCCTCATAAAGCGTATGGTGCGTAAAAATAAGGGGCAAATTTCGGCGTCGGGCAGATCTCAAAGCCGCATCCCCCATGAGATAGGGGTGATGACTGTGGATAATGTCAGGGCAAAATGCCTCAATTTGTTCATCAATGAGAAAAGGAATCGGGATGCGGACGGAAAAATCGCTGCCGTTGAAATTCTGAATAGCGGGCACACGGAAAACCCCTGCATCCATTTCGTCATGCATTTCATGGCCAGGGAATGTCGGCGCCACGATCATAACCTCATGCCCGGCATTTCTCAAATCCTGGGTAAAGGTGGAAATCGATCGGGCCACGCCGCCGACATGGGGAAGATAGGTATTGGTAAACATGCAAACATTCATACGGACGCCCTTTATGCATCCAGCCGGTTAACGTTTCACCACTGATACATATACACACTACTGATTAAACGCAATTTTACTATGGGTGGAAAGCATTATATGGCAAACAATGTATGATTTTTACGGCCGGCCGAAGTATTGGTGATAAAGGGGCATCTATTCACCAGCCCGCAAGCGCGAAGGGCTATAAAAGGTGTGTATTCAAAAGCGCCAATTAACCGCATGGGCGGATGCTCCGGCACCTTGGGATCTGGATTCTCTCGTGGCGGCTCCTTGATGGGTGGGTCTTTGGGTTCATTGGGTGGCTCCTCCACCGGCGGTGGGTTTTCTGGGGGCGGTTCCCCGGGAGCGTCTCCGGGCTCCTCGACCGGTGGTTTTTGCGGTCGATTGGGCGGTTCTTTCAACGGAGATCTCCGGGGCGTCGTTATGCCCGTCTTTCTGCCGCTGCATCGTAATTCGGTTTGAAATGCTGGTGGCATGTTACATTCGCTCCTTTCATTATTCAGGGGGCTTTCGAATGACCATTAGGGGTTGTTCGATGCGGTTGAGCACGCCCGCTGCAGCGCTTCCAAAAAAGACCCGCTGTAAGCCGGTGCGACCATGGCTGGCTATTAACACCAGGTCCACCGATTCGCTTTCGGCTGTATCAATGATGTTCTTGACCACCGACCCCAGACTTACCACAATTTTCGCTTGAATCTTTTTCTTTTCAAACTTGCCTTTCAACACCTTTAGATACATTTCAGCTTCTTGCATTTTTGTGTCCATTTCTTGCCGAAACAAATCCACGGCAGCCCCGTTCCTGCCGGCCATTTTTGGCGGATCGATGACCGTCAAGAAGACAAGGTCTGCTTTGTAACGGACGGCAAGAGACTCTGCGTGCGACAAAGCAATTTCAGCCAGCTTCGATCCATCCAAAGGTACCAGAATCTTTTTATACATCGTTTTTTCTCCATTTTAAAACACGTACAGCGTTCTATGCGTTAATCAATTTTTCCGGCCACAACGACCGCTTCATTGTTGTTAGGCTTTTTGACGAGCTGCAACTGCTTCAGACCTTTTCGGGTTAATCGAACCGATTGGTTTTCATTGGAAATCAGGATGGAGCCGTTCTCTTTTAACGACTGGATGGCCCCTTCCACCTCTTTTTCTGGAATATCATTGTAGGCAGATAGGAGGCCATCCAGAAAAATGGGCTTTTTCCCATTGGACCGAAGCCACTTATGTCCGATCCGGGAGAGTATGTTACGTCGTAAGTTCCTGAACTCCATCACATTGCATTCCCCCTATGCCTGATACCTGACGAATCTGAGCAGGCGAATCACACATGTCCACCCAAGTCGCCAGGTGCATTGTCACGGCTCTTGGCATGTTCCACCGTGGGTGTTTCGGCAGTTGAATGTTCCATCTCCTCTGCATCCAGTTTTTCCTGCTGCTCCTTCCGCAGATCTGAAACCTGGTCTTTGCATTCGCCTTCGCATTCTCCAGTGATGTCTCTTTTTGGCATGTCAGTCATTTTCATGCGCCTCCATGTTCTTAGTTGTTGATTATTAATATCCGTACACCACTCATGCCCATCATGACCGCCAGGCAAGCGCCGCATTATAATTAATCCGCTCACTGCGCCGTTGCGCTGGCGAGTGTTGATTAATATAGTGATTTTTAGCCGACAATGAAATGGGTGCAAACCCGTAGATGCCGCATAGCGTGCATGTATACGTGCTCTAAACTCGTGCCGTCGAAGCCTTGTCATAGGAGGAACCAGACTATGATGCTGGTAATCAGCCTATCCGCCGGGTTTTTCCCATACCGCTGGTTTCGATTAACCACCGGCCAAAATTGCCTGTATACTTGCAACAGGTACGTAAAATACCGGGACGACCCTATTTAAGTATTGATGACCTGCACTATAGTATTATCAGATATGGCAGTATTGATTTTAACAGAAATTACGTCGGGAGAGAGTATTGCGAAAGGAGGATACGTGCTGCATATTGGATATTTTTCATTCGATGAGCAGGATGGGCAGGATGATGATTCAAAGAATAGACATTGAACTATAAAAAGACCTATTATCGGCAGCTCTTCGCACATCTATTGGAGTTCTGATCATGCCAATAAAAAATGGTGTCCAACTAATCACCTATCCGGACAGTCTGGGACGAAATCTACCCGAACTGCACTATACACTGAAAAAATATCTTCATGACGCCATCAGCGGTATTCACCTGCTGCCCTTTTATCCTTCCTCCGCAGACAGGGGATTCTCGCCGATCACTTACGAAAAGGTCGACCCACATTTCGGATCCTGGACCGATATTGATAGAATTGGCCGGGAATACGACCTAATCATCGACTTCATGGTGAATCACATTTCAAGGCAATCGATTTATTTCCAGGACTATCTGAAAAATGGATCACGGTCACCCTATGCAGATATGTTCTTAAGCTTCGACAAACTAGCCCCCAATGGGAATGTCACCCAGGAGGACCTTGAAAAGGTTTATACACGCAAGCCAAGCCCGCCCTATATGACTATTGAGCGTGCCGACGGCACCAAAGAGAAGATATGGTCGACCTTTGATAACGAGCAAATCGACTTGGACTGGCAATCACCCGTTACCAGAAAGATCATGCGCAAATTCTTAATTCAGCTAGCCGGCGGGAACATTGGCATGATCCGCTTGGATGCATTCGCTTACACTACCATAAAGATTGGAACGCGCAGTTTTTTCTTGGAACCCGATGTTTGGGAGCTGCTTGATTGGCTAGACGACTGTGTTTCTCCCTTTCAAGTCGAGATCCTGCCGGAGGTTCACGAGCACTATTCCTATCAGATCAAAATGAGTGAAAAAGGTTACTGGGTTTACGATTTTGCCCTGCCCATGCTTGTGA
>Ga0316576_10002542_pt1 | contig 10401 bp, 10 predicted proteins | sample S0NA_FD_203075 | JGI IMG/M metagenome (GOLD analysis project Ga0316576, IMG submission 203075) | Rhizosphere microbial communities from salt marsh grasses in Alabama, United States - S0-2_050615r3r5 | ecosystem: Host-associated > Plants > Roots > Rhizosphere | place: USA: Alabama | collected... | reverse complement strand
TCACGGTCAACGGTGATGGGGTGGTGGATGGTGGCGGTGACGGGCCAGCCGTCGTCCATCATCCGCAGGATGCCGGTGCCGAGGCTCTGGTTGTCGTGCACGAGGTCGAAGTCATCGCGCCGCGGGCGCAGCAGCCGACGGGCGCGCTCGGTGAAGGCCCAAGGTTCGGGGAAGCCGGCCAGGCACATGATCCCGAACTCGCGGATGTCGACGCTGTCGCGGAACTCGCGGACGTGCGGGACGCGGAACGGGTCCGGCTGCCGGTACAGGTCCAGGCCGGGCACCTCGACGAGCTGCGCGGGGTCGTCCAGCTGCGGGTAGGGCTGGCCGGACAGCACCTCGATGTGGTGGCCGAGCCTGGCCACCTCGCGCGCGACGTAGCGGGTGTAGACGCCTTGGCCGCCGCAGTGCGGATTGCCCCGGTAGACCAGCCACGCGATGCGCAGCGGCGCGTCGTCCGCTTCCGGGCGAGCGCCCTCGCGCGGCTGGGGACTCGGCATGGCCCGAACCTACCCCTTCGTTGAGTGCGGAGTTGTTGTCGGATCCGTTGGACGAAACCGAGCAACAACTCCGCAGTCAACGAGGGTTACGCGACGGGTTGGGCGAGGAGCTGTTGGATGGCGCGCTCGGTGGCGTCGTAGGCACCCTCGCCGTAGTGGACGAGCCGGACGACGCCGTTGCGGTCGATGAGGTACCGCGCCGGCCAGTAGCGCTGGGACCACTCGCGCCAGGTGCGGAAGTCGTTGTCGATCGCCACGGGGTAGGTGATGCCCTGGTCGCGCAGCGCGCTCGACACGTTGCCGATGTCCTTCTCGTAGTCGAACTCGGGCGAGTGCACCCCGATGATGCGCAGTCCCTGGTCGCCGTACTTGGCGTTCCACTCGTTCAGGTGGGGCTGGGTGCGCTGGCAGTTGATGCAGCCGAACGTCCAGAAGTCGACGAGCACCACATCGCCGCGCAGCTCGTCCATCGTCAGGTTCGTCTTCGAGTTCAGCCACGTGTCGATGCCGACGAAGCGACGGGCCGGCCCGCAGTTGGCGAGCTGCGACGGGTCAGCCTCGCAGGCGTTGAAGTCCATGCGCGGACCCAGGACGGAGGCGTCCTCCGCCATTGCCACCACATCTCCGGCCGGGGCGGCGACCGACTGCTGATCCGCCGCACCCGTGACGTCCGCCAGCGCCTGCGCGGCAGCGTCCGAGTCCTCGACGTTGGCCTGCACGGCTGCGACGTAGTCCGGCACGAGCAGCGCCGCGCGGTCCGTCCAGCCGAGGGCGATCGCGACGCCGGTCGCGAGGAGCACTCCCCCGGCCACCTGTCGGACGACGGGCAGGCGCTCCCGCAGACCACGGATCCGCTGCACCGCCTGCTGCCCCAGCAGCGCGATGACCAGAAGCGGTACAGCGATGCCGACGGCGAACGCGGCGGTCAATGCAAGCAGCTCGACCGACGTGGACTGGCTCGCGGCCACGACCGCGATCGCCGCAAGCACCGGTCCCGCGCACGGCACGAACACCAGCCCGAGCATGGCCCCGAAGCCGATCGCGGACGCGTCCCGCCGCGGCTGCACGCGTCCGACGCCGGCGAACGGCCGCTCCACGAGCCGGCCCAACGGCGGGATGAGCAGGCCCAGCCCCACCACGATGAGGGCGGCGATGCCGATCCCGCGCAACAGGCCGGGCGGCAGACCCAGCAGCGACACCAGCCAGGCGGCGAACAGGGTAAGCAGCGCGAACGTACCGACGAGGCCGAGGATCACCAGATACGGGCGGCGCCGGTCAGGTGCCAGGGGTGCCGCGTCGGACATGGTCCCAGTGGGCAGCGCAGACGAGGCCAGCACGCCGGGCAGTACCGGAAGCACGCACGGCGACAGCCCTGTGATCACGCCTGCGACGAGGCCGATCCCGATGAGCACGAGCACCCGCCCACTATGCGGCCGTCGCTCCACGTACGTCTCCACCCTCTCCTTACGGGCCGATTACGGCCAAGCGGACGCCTCGCCCACCGCGACGGCTCCACCGCGCTTCAGCACCTGACCGGTGACACGATCAGTACGTGCCTCTACGTCGCCTCGCAACAGGAACCGCACTCGCGGCAGCACTCGTCGGGGCCGCGATCGCGCTCCGCCAGAAGCAGCTCCACTGGGGGTCCGCGCCCGCGGAGGTCGAGTCGGAGCTGCCCGGTGACGACCTGCTGCCGGATGCCAGGCTCGTCGCCACCCGCGCCATCTCCATCGAGGCCCCGTCGACGGACGTGTGGCCATGGATCGCCCAGCTGGGCCAGGGTCGCGCCGGGTTCTACTCCTACGACGTCCTCGAGAACATGGTGGGCTGCGACATCACCAGCTCGAACAGCATCGAGCCGCAGTGGCAGGACGTCGCGGTGGGCGACGAGTTCCGGCTGCACCCCGACATGGCCCTGCCGGTTGCCGTCGTCGACCCGCCAACCGCCCTGGTGGTCCAGTCGGAGACCGCCGGCAGCGCCGACGAGAAGGCGGTGCCCTTCACGTGGGCCTTCGTCGTGCGGCCCGCGGGTCCGCAGGGCTGCCGGCTCATCGCTCGCGAACGCTACGCATGGACCAACCCCGGGATGCGTCCCGCGATGGAGGCGTTGACGCTGGCCAGCTTCGTCATGACGCAGAAGATGCTGCGCGGCATCCGGGATCGGGCGGAGGGACGCGCCGCGGCCTGATGAGGACCACGCTCCCCCACCGCTATCCTTGGCAGGCACCTCGCGGGTGTAGCTCAATGGCAGAGCCCCAGCCTTCCAAGCTGGTCATGCCGGTTCGATCCCGGTCACCCGCTCGGACGCCGAGGGCCCAGGGTTGATCCCCTGGGCCCTCGGCATGCGAAAGCAAGGCTCTCCCAGATAGGGAGGAGCTCGCCGTCAGGCGAGTGATGGACCCGGTCACCCGGTCGCGTGCGAGAGCCCTCACTGCGTTCCGGGGGCGTCACGCATTTTGTCCCGAAGGTCGCGTGGCGGGTGCGAGACGACAGTACGGTGGTTAGGCATGGGCGTGGAAACCGTTGCGATGCTTGCCGCTGTCCTGTTCGGGGCCCTCGCCCTCTTCCAGGTAGCCCTCGCCCTCGGCGCCCCGTGGGGCGCCTTCGCCTACGGTGGTCGCGCCATCCAGGAGGACGGCACGCTCCCGATCACCTACCGACTCGCCAGCGCCGTCGCCGCGGTCGTGCTGGTGCTTTTCGCCATCGTGATCCTCACCAGGGCTGGCGTCATAGGGACGGCGGGAGACAGCACGCTGGTGTCAGTGCTCTCCTGGGTGATCGTGGCGTTCCTGGTCCTGAACACGCTGTCCAACGTCTCTGCCAAGCACTGGATCGAGCGGTTCGTGTTCGGCGGGATCACGGTCGTGCTGGCCGTGCTGTGCGCGATCGTGGCGGTGGCGGGGCCGAGCTGACCGGCAGCGCAGCGCTGCGGTAGGCCCTCATGATCGCGGGACGCATCTCACGTTGAGTCTTGACCCGGCTGGCTGGCGAATCCATGGTTGGGGGTAGCCGTTCTCACCGGTCAAGACGAAAGCGTGAGCTCAGTGGATCGTGACGACCCCGCCTACAAAGGCCAACGCGAGTACAGCCCGCTCTTCCTCAACATCTACGACCCCGTGGTCCTCGGCTTCCTCGCCCCCGTCGTCTGGCGATGCCCGGCCCCCCGCCTGCTGGAGGGGTACCGGCAGCACACGGGCCGACGGCACCTCGACGTCGGCCCCGGCACGGGCTACTTCCTCGCCCGGGCAGGACTGCCCGATGGCAGCGACGTCACGCTCCTCGATCCCAACGAGAACGTGCTGCGCCACGCCTCCCGCCGGCTGCAGCGCCTGGACATCACGACGGTCGAGGCCGACGTCTGCAAACCGCTTCCCGCCCTCGGGCCATTCGACTCCGCAGCGCTGAACGGCGTACTGCACTGCCTGCCCGGACCGCTCGCAAACAAGGCCGGAGCGGTGGCCCACGTGGCTGCCGTCCTCGCTCCGAGCGGCGTCCTCTTCGGCTCGTCGATTCTCGGCGCCTCCGGTAACCACACGCGGCCGGCGCGCAGCATCCTGAAGGGCAACAACCGGCGCGGCACTTTCGACAATCTCGGCGACAGCGAGGCGGGCCTTCGCGAGATCCTCAGTGCGTCGTTCGATCGCGTGGAGCTGGAAATCGTCGGCTCCATGGCCATCTTCTCAGCGGAGCATCCCCGGCAGGACGGCACTGGCAGCGGGACCTCCTGACGCCACCTGCTCAAGGGAGCAAGCCCCGAGGACATCGTCCGGGCGGTTCGCTCGGTGGCCCGCGGCGAAGCGGTCTTCGGGCCCGGCATTGCCGAACGGATGCTCGGATACTTCGGCGGCGCGCAGTCCCGCCCCAGCGCCGAGGCCCTGCCCGAACTGACCGACCGAGAACGCGAGATCCTGCATCTCATCGCCGCGGGTGCGCGCAACGCCGACATCGCCAGCAGCCTCGTGATCAGTCCTAAGACGGTCCGCAACCACATCTCGAACATCTTCACCAAGCTCCAGGTCGCCGACCGCGCCGGCGCCATCGAGCGGGCCCGCGACGCGGGCTTGGGAGACGACGCCTGGCCGAGTCCAGGCTGGGGGGAATCCCGCGCCCGCGATCCGCTAGAGGAGCTCCCGCGCGGCTGCGACGATCCGCTCGGGGTTGGGAAGCGCCTGGTATTCGAGGGCCGGCGCGAACGGGATGGTGGATTCGACTGCGACCCGGCGGTAGCTCGACGACACCCCGGCCGTCAGCAGCGTGGCTGCGATCTCCCCGGTGAGCCCGCCCCTGATGTAGTCCTCGTCGACGGCGACGATGCGCCCCGTCTCTGCCGCGAGGTCGCGGATGGCCTGGACATCGAGCGGGTGGATGCTGCGCAGGTCGAGGACCGCCGCCGACACGCCCGCTTCGGCGAGCACCTCGGCCGCCTGCAGGCACCGATGCACCCCGACGCCGACACTGACAAGGCCGATGTCGGAGCCCGAGCGGCGGAGCACGGAGCTGCCGAGCGGGGTCGGCTCCAGGGGTTGCCGGACGGGGCCTGAGGCGCCCTCGGATGGGACCAGGTCGCCGAAGTCGATCGTGGGACGACTGGATCCCCCGAGGTAGTCCAGGAACCGCTCGGAGAGCAACTTGTGCTCGAGGTAGACGACGACGTCGTCCGTCTCGATCGCGGCGAGCATCAGCCCAGCAGCGTCCGCCGGGGTCGACGGGCACACCACGGTCACTCCGGGGGTCGACGCCAAGGAGCCCCAGAGCGCCTGCTCATGCTGGCCGCCGTCGCCGTACCACCCGCCGCACCGCGCCCGGATGACGAGCGGGACCGGCCAGCGCCCGCCACTGAAGTCTCGGAACTTCGCGGCCGCGTTCACCAGCGCCGACCAGGCGACGGTGAGGAAGTCAACCAGCATGACCTCGACCACGGGCCGCAGACCGCCCATCGCTGCGCCGACTCCCGCGTAGACGAAGGCCGCCTCGCTGATCGGGGTGTCGCGCACCCGGGTCGGACCGAAGCGGGCGACCAGGTCCCGGTGGATCAGCTGGACATCCTCGCCCCACGTAAGCACGCGCTCGTCTCGCGCCATGGCCTCGCCGAGCGCAGCGTCGATGGCCTGCCCGTATGTCATCTCGGTCACGCGTCCCCCTCCCCTGCGCCGCGGTCCGGCCACTCGAGCGCGTGCACGGCCCGCCTCGCCGCCGCCACCACGCGCCGCCGCTCGTCCTCCTCTATCTCCTCCGCGACCTCCTTGGGCACGTGACGAAGGCCGCGGCGAATCGGATCTCGCCCGGGCCTGACAACCCAATCCCGGGCGGCGGTCGTCAGCCGCGCGGCGAGGGTGGCCAGCCCGGCAGCCCGGTCGCGTCGGTCGCCACCGGTAGGCGAGCGGACGCCTTCCATCAGCCCCGGCGCCAGCTGTCCCGCCTCAGCACGAGGGTGACGCAGGATCCGCAGCAGGGGATCCCCCTCGAAGTGCCCGCCCGGGCGGTGACACGTCGCGTACAGCATCCCCGGCCCCTTGCCCCGTCGCGCTCGCTCCACGAGGCGGCCCGCGGCGTGGTGCACCTGATCGACTCTCTCCCCATGGACGGTGTGCACTGGCATGCCAAGGGCGTCCACACGTGCACGCGGGTCGCCAGCAGTCACGTCCGAGGTGTGCGTGGTGATCGACCACTCGTTGTCCTTGCAGACGAAGACCACCGGCAGTTCCCAGACCGCTGCCAGGTTCATCGCCTCCAGCACGAGCCCCGCGTTCAGTGCCCCCTCGCCGAAGAAGGCCACGGCCACCGCGCCCGGGCGCAACTGCCGGGCCGCGACCGCCTGGCCGACTGCCAGCGCGGCGCTGCTCCCGACAATCCCGTCCGCGACCACCCTCGCCTCCCGGTCCATCAGGTGCATGTGGCCAGCCCAGCCGGAGTTCAACCCGGTCTGGCGGCCCATCACCTCCACCATGAGCGCCGTGAGGTCGACCCCGCGGGCCACCAGAGGACCGGTGCTCCGGTGGTCGACTGCCACCGCGTCGTCGTTGTCGAGTTGACCGAGCACCCCGACGTAGATCGCCTCTTCGCCGATGCCACTGTGGTACTCACCTGGCACGTACCCCTCGGCCCACGCTCGGCTCAGGACCTGCTCGGCCAGGCGAATGCGCACCATGACTCGCAGGGCCTCGATGTGATCGAACGGATCCCGCGGGTCCACGCCACCACCATCGACCCGGTCCGATGGGAGAGTCAACCTCCCGCCCGCGCCTTCGCCAGGTCTCACGACGCCGTCGGTCGGGGACGATCGGCCCTAGTCGGCAGCCGCCCGTTCGGGCAGCCTCGAAACAGTGAGGCAGGCGCTGGTTGGTGTCCTCAGCGCGCTCGTGGCCGGTGGGCTGCTGGCCGGGTGCGCCGGTGGCCCGACCGCAGAAGACCTCGCCACCGTGACCTACGCGCCGGAGTCAGCTGACGGCTGGGTCTTGTCCACCCCGCAGGAGCACGGGCTCGACCCGGACGCCGTCGCCGAGCTCTTCTGGCGGGCCGGGCAGCTGGACAGCATCTACAGCCTCACCGTCATCAAGGACGGCGAGATCGTGGCGGAGGACTTCTGGCGCTCCGGATCGGCCAACCGATCGGACAACATCCAGTCCGTCACCAAGAGCTACGTCGGCGCGCTCGTGGGCCTGGCCGTCGAGGACGGCTGCCTGCCCAGCATCGACGAGCCGATGATGACGTACTTCCCCGAACTGGCGGACCAGGTCCGAGATCCGCGGAAGAACGACATCACGATCCGGCAGCTGCTGCAGATGCGGGCCGGCTTCCCGTGGGAGGAGTCCAGCGAGGAGCTCGTCGCGCTGCTGTTCGAGGGCTTCCGGCCGTCGTCGCTGCTGGAGGTACCGCTCGATCGTGACCCCGGCACCGGCCACGACTACAGCAACCTGTCCTCGCACCTGCTGGCGATCATCGTGTCCCGTGCCTGCGACGCCGACCTCATCGACTTCGCGCGCGAGCACCTGCTGGATCCGCTCGGCACTCCGCCGGGAACCTGGACGACGGACTGGGACGGCTACCGCCTCGGCTACACCGAGCTCTTCATGTCCCCTCGCGCCCTCGCCCGCTTCGGCCAGATGTACCTCGACGGCGGGAAGTACGACGGCAAGCAGATCGTGCCCGCCTCGTGGATCGAGGAGTCCTGGCAGCCGTACACCGAGGAGGGGTGGCGCTTCAAGGTCGGGGACAACTTCAACCGCACCGCCTACGGATACCAGTGGTGGATCATCGATGCGGGCCCGCACACGTATTACCTCGCATGGGGTCACGGCGGGCAGCAGATCGCCGTCCTTCCCGAGAAGAACATGGTGGTCGTCGTCACCGCAGATCCCCTCTATGGACAGATGGGCGACGGCCCTTGGGCCCTGGAGAAGGACAACCTCAATCTCGTCGCCGACTTCATCGCCGCACTGCCAGCGACCCCTTGACCTCACCCGAGGGCAGGGTCAATCTGGGTGAATGACGACGCTCGAGACCGACTACCTGGTGGTCGGCGCAGGCGCTGCGGGAATGGCGTTCGCGGATGCGGTGATCGATCACTCCGACGCCACGGTCATCCTGGTCGATCGCCGGTACGGCGTGAGCGGTCACTGGCTGGACGCATACCCGTTCGTGCGACTGCACCAGGCGTCCGCCTTCTACGGCGTCGCCTCCACTCAGCTGGGCAACGGTGAGCTGCAGCAGGAGGGGCCCGAGGCGGGACTGCAGGAGCGCGCCAGCGCAGCCGAGATCCGGGGCTATTACGACCAGGTGCTGCGGGAGCGGCTGCTGCCCACCGGACGCGTCGCCCTGTACCCCGGTTGCGAGTACGTCGGCGGGGGTCGGTTCGTGTCCAACGCGTCCGGCGCCGTCTTCGAGGTCCGGGTGCGGAGGAGGGTGGTCGACGCCCACTACCTGTCGCCGCAGATCCCAGCGGACACTCCGGCACCGTTCCGAGCCCACGACGACGCGGACGTCATCCCGGTCAACGACCTGGTCGACCACGTCGACGGGCCGTCCCAGTACGTCATCATCGGTTCGGGCAAGACGGCCACTGACGCGTGCGTCTGGCTGATCGACAACGGCGTCGATCCGGACGCGATCTGCTGGGTGCGGCCTCGTGAACCCTGGATGCTCAATCGCGCCGTGGTGCAGCCCGACCCAGCCATCTTCTTCGGAATGGTGGCCGACACGGTCGAGTTCGCCGCCCGCGCCGAATCGCCGGACCACCTCTTCCTCCAGCTGGAGGACGCCGGGGTGATGCTCCGCATCGACCGGACGGTCACACCGACGATGGCGAAGACGCCGACGCTGGCACAGTGGGAGCTGGACCGGCTGCGCACCATCGAGAACGTGGTGCGGCTCGGGCACGTGAAGGGAGTCGAGCCAGGCCGGATGATGCTCGAGGAGGGTGACGTCCGAACTGCCGAGGACGCCGTGTTCGTCCACTGCGCCGCTCCCGGGCTGCAGTACCCGCCGCTCGTGCCGATCTGGGGTCGCGAGACGATCACGCTGCAGCCGATCCGGTCTGGGTTCCCCTGCTTCGGCGCCGCGCTCGCCGGCTACGTCGAGGCCACCGTCAACAGCGACGAGGAGAAGAACCGGCTCTGTCCCCCCTCGCCGCTCTCCGATACTCCCGCCGACTGGGCCCGCATGCAGGTACTCGGCTTCCGCGCGTCGAGGTCGTTCGGGTCCCACCCCGACATCAAGGCGTGGGCGGAGGCCACCCCGCTCAACCCCGCCCGCACCCCCGCGGAGCACCGCGACTCGCCCGAGCTCGCGGCAGCCCTGGAGCGCCTGGATCGCTACATGACGCCCGGCATGGCGAGGATGGCCGAGTTCGCCGGCTTGAACTGACCCTGGGCAGTACATCCGCGAGCCCGCCCGGCGGTCGACCCGGGTCGCCCCTTGACGTGTCCCCTGCCGACCCCAATACTTAACCAAATGGTGAAGTATTGGAGGTGCGATGGACGAGTTGAACGCGGTCTTCCACGCCCTCGCCAACGACCATCGCCGCCAGATCATCCACGAGCTGGCCATTCGTCCTCGATCGATCAGCGAGTTGGCCGCGCACCGCGGCCTGTCCCTTCCCGCCATCCACAAGCACCTCCGGACGCTCGAGGAGGCCGACATGATCCGGCGCCACAAGACGGGTCGGACCACCGTGATCGCCCTGCGTCGGGCGCCGCTGCGCCGGCTGCAGGCATGGGTGGACCAGTTCCACCCCTACTGGGGCTCCGACAGTGAGGCGCTGGACAACTATGCCGACCATTTCGACAACCATTCACCGCAACCCAAGGAGTGACCATGAAGAAGTACCTACTGCTCGCACATGGCGACGTGGACCAGTCTCCGGAGTCGCAGCACGCCCATCAGGCGTGGTGGGCATCGCTCCAGGGCCACGTCATCGACTCGGGCAACCCACTGTTCAACGGGCACGACGTGAGCAGGCTCGGCGACGTCAGCACGTTGGGCACGGACGACACGCCAGCCATCGGGTACTCCATCCTCGAGGCGGAGTCGATGGACGAGGCGGTCGCCCTGCTGGCCGGCTGCCCCATGGACATGTGGGTCTACGAGGCCATGCCCATGTAGGGCCGCCTGCCGGCTGCTCGAGCGCTCAGCCTGATGTTCGCTGTCGCGGGCCCGCGAACGCCTTGAACAGATTGACGATGATCGAGATGCCGGTGCCGATCAGCGCGATCCACAGGACGAACGTGGTCAGCACCTCCCACGGGAACGTGTAGGCCGAGAAGTCGAACGGGTAGATCGAGAGCGTCGCGCTCAGCGCCACGATGCCGACCAACCCGGTGATCACCTCGCCGGCAGCCTTGAAGCGGGGACGGTCCTCGATGATGTACAGCACATTGGCCAGCATCGTCACCACGATGGTCGC
>Ga0316576_10002541_pt1 | contig 10401 bp, 9 predicted proteins | sample S0NA_FD_203075 | JGI IMG/M metagenome (GOLD analysis project Ga0316576, IMG submission 203075) | Rhizosphere microbial communities from salt marsh grasses in Alabama, United States - S0-2_050615r3r5 | ecosystem: Host-associated > Plants > Roots > Rhizosphere | place: USA: Alabama | collected... | reverse complement strand
GCCGATCTGCGGCAGCGCATCTGGCAGTCGGTGGCGCGCCTGTCGGATCCCCACCGGGAGATCTTCCTCCTGAGGGACTTCCACCATCTCTCCTACGGCGAGATCGCCGAGGTGCTGTCGATCCCGCTCGGAACGGTGATGTCGAGGCTCCACGCAGCACGCATGAACCTGCGGGCACTGCTCGGTGACGACGAGCGGCGATTCGGCCGGGAGGGGAGCGACCGATGACCGGTGACGGCCACGAGTTCGACGAGGTGCTCATCTCGGGCTACCTCGACGGGGAGCTGACCCAGCAGGATGCTCAGCGGGTCCGGTTGCACCTCGAGGACTGCGCCGGCTGCCGGCGAATCGCCGACGACCTCCGGACGATGAAGGAGGCGACGTTGACGACGCGATTCCGGGTGCCCGAGGACACCCAGTGGGATGAGCGGCCGCGCGGCGCTGTGTCGAGGATCCTCCACGACGCCGGCCTGCTCATCCTGGCTGCGTGGGTGGTGGGGATCGCCGCGTACCTCGTATGGGGGATCGCGTCCGATGCCGAGTCGTTCACGTTCGAGAACGTGCTCGTGTTCGGGCTCCTGCTGGCCTTCGGCCTGGTCGTCCTGTCGGCGCTCGTCGACCGCCTGAGGGTCCGCGAGTCCGATCCCTATCGAAAGGTGAGGAAATGATCATCGTGACGACCGAGACGGTCTCCGGCCATCGCATTACCCGCACCCTGGGCCTGGTCCGCGGCAACACGATCCGGGCCCGCCACCTGGGCCGGGACATCAAGGCGCTGGGCCGGAACATCGTCGGGGGTGAGATCTCCGAGTACACCAAACTGCTCGCCGAGGCGCGCGAGCAGGCGCTCGACCGGATGATCGAGGAGGCCGAGGCCATCGGCGCCAATGCGATCGTGACGACCCGGTTCGCCACCTCGATGATCACCAGTGGGGGAGCTGAATTGCTGGCGTTCGGCACCGCGGTCGTCGTCGAACCGATCGACGCCTGATCGCCGATCCGAGCCGGCTCAGGCGACGCCGAGCCGGGAGGCGAGGGCCCGTCCGCCGCTCGGTTCCAGCAACCCGGCGGCGGCCTCACGGGCGGCGGCCGCAGCGCCGGCATCGCCGGCTTCCAACCCGATCCGATGGGCCTCGGCGAACAGCACGGCCGCCTCGAGGGTGTTTCCGAGACCTGCCAGGGCCTCGGCCGCCCGGCTCAGGCCGGCGGCGGCCGCCCGGGGATCGGACGACTCGAGCAGCAGCGCGTCGGTGGCGGCCAGCAGCGCCCGGGGGCGGGGCATCTCGAACCGGCGCAGTCCGTCGAGCAGGGCGGCTGCCCGCTCCAGTTCGCCGGCGGCGCGCAGGACCCAGATGGTGAACGGCCAGGCGTCGATTGCGAAGCGGGTCGCCCCCGAACGCTCGACGATCGCCCGGGCGTAGTCGAGGGCGCGCTCGTTGTCGCCTGCCATGAGGTGGACGAACAGTGCCGTGTCGTGGGCCGGGATCACTGCCTGGAGGTCCTTGAGGGTTTCGGCTTCCCGGACGACGCCCTCGATGATCTCGGAGTCGTGCTCCGTCGCGCCCTCCCGTCCGGCGCGGATCCTCGTCCTCTCGGCGAGGACCGCTCCCTCCAAGTAGGAGAACCGGTCGGGGATCTGCTCGGAGGCGTCGAGCTGCACGATTGCGTCATCCCACCGGCCGGCGAGCACGTAGTCGACGGCCAGCGATTGGCGGAGGAACTGCTCGGCACCACCGGTGTGCCGCTGGACGGCGAACTCCACACCGCGCTCGTGCACCGGGGTCGCCTCGGCGACGCCCCACCCGGTGCGAAGCTGCTCGCCCAGGTTCAGGTGGGTGGTGGCGACCGCCATGCTGTTGTTCGCCTCCAGCGACATCCGAAGCACCTGTCGGAAGGGCTCGACGGCCGAGGGGTCTCCGGCGTCGAATCGGGCTCCTCCCTCGGCGGAGATCATGCGGGTGCGCGTCTCCAGGTCGCCGTGCACCTCGACCACGTGGCGGATCGGCTCGATCATCTCCAGCGCCTCCGCCGAGGCGCCCCGCAGCCACCGCGACGCCGCCCGCGCCGCGTACACCGAGGCGAGGGCCGGACCGGGCTGCAGCTCGCCGAGCGCTGCGGCTGCCTCCTCGAGCAATGCCTCGGCCTCGTCGGGCTCCCCGCTCACCCAGAGGAACCGGCTGAGCGCCGCCGTGGCAAGGCCCCAGCCCTCCATGTCGCCGGTGTCCCGGAGGGCGACCCGTGCTTCGAAGAGCGTCTTGCTGCCGGCCTCGGTGGCGCCGGCGGCACCGAGGGCTCCGCCGAGTTCCAGGAGGAGCCTGCCGCGGCGGGGGTCACCGGAGCCGATCAGCTCCAACGCGGCCTCCAGGTGGATCCGCTGGGCGTTGACGTCGAGACCGGCGGCGTACTCGGCTGCTCGCCGGTGGGACGCGACCGCGAAGTCGATCAGCGGGGTCACGTCGTCCAGCTCGATCGCCGTCGCCAACCGCAGCGCCTCGGCGTCGTGGTGGGCGACCATCTCGGTCTTGTCCGACACCCGGTCGCCGGCTGCAGCCTCGATCCAGCGGGCCGCCCGGTGGTGGCGAGCCACTCGGACGGCGCGGGGCGCCCCGGCGGCTGCAACGTCGCGGACCACCGAATGAGTGAAGGCGTATTCGACCTCCCCGGCGAACGTCGAGGTTCGCTTCCGGCGGATCAGCTCCCGGCGGACGAGTTCGGGCAGCGCCGCGTCGACCTCGGTGGGGTCGTCGAGCATGGCGGCCACCGCTCCCGACCAGAACGACTTGCCGACGATCGCCGCCGCCTGCAGCAGCGTCTTCGGCCCGGCTTCGAGCAGGTCGATGCGGGACGCCACCACCGCCTGCACCGTATCGGGGATGGCCAAATCGCCTGCCCCGGCCGGCCGGTCGCGGAGCATTCGCACGAACTCCTGGGCCCACAGGGGATTGCCCCCGCATCGCTCGGCGATCGCCCGGCGGGCGTCGGCGCCGAGGTCCTCGCCGGCGAGCAGGCCGTCGAGCAGGGAGCGGGTCGCCTCGTCGTCGAGAGGCTCGAGGCGGACGGTGAGCGCGTTGCGCTGGCCGCCGCCCCACGAGGGGAATCGTTCGAAGAAGTCGGGCCGCGCCGTACACACCAGGAGGAGCGGGGTGCCCCGGGCGGCGTCGGGCAGATCGCCGAGGAACTCGACGAGCGCCGGATCGGCCCAGTGCAGATCCTCGATGACGACGACGGTGGGGCGCTGCTCGGCGAGGGCGACCAGGTAGCGGTGCCAGGCGGCGTGCCGCTCGGCGGGCTCGGCGGCGGCGTCGGCCTCCGACCCGACCAGCGGTGCGAGCCGGACGGCCACCCAGGCCCGTTCCTCGGGGTCGGCCAGCAGCGGCTCGAGCGAGGCGGCCAGTTTGCCGAGGGCGGTGGCCGGCGTGTCGGTCTCCAGGACGCCGGCCTCGGCCTTGGCGACGTCGCCGAGCGCCCACCAGGTGATCCCCTCGCCGTAGGGGAGGCAGCGGCCCTGCCGCCAGCGGGTGAGGTCGGGGAGATCGTCGATGTGGCGGCGCAGTTCACGGACGAGGCGGGACTTGCCGACGCCCGGCTCACCCGCGATCGTCACCATCTGGGTGCTCCCGCCTGCCGCCCTGGTGAAGGCGTCGACCACGAGGGCGAGTTCGGTGCTGCGCCCCACCAGCGGCGCTCCGTCGTCCTCGACGTCGGCGCCGAATCTGGCAGTCGGCTCGACGGCCATCCACACCGAGAGCGGTTCGGCCTTCCCCTTCACGACCACCGGGGGCCGCTCCTCGTAGCGGATCGCCCGGCGGGTCGCCCGGTGGGTGGCGGCGTCCACGAGCACGGAGCCGGGGGGAGCCTCGGCCTGGAGGCGGGAGGCGGTGTTGACGACGTCGCCGACCAGTCCTTCACGGTCCATGGTCGTGCCCTCGACGAGCACCACCGCCTCGCCGGTGCCGACCGCCACCCGGGCCCGAAGCCCGGCCGACCCGGCGAGTTCCTCGACCGCCTCCTGGATCCGCAGCGCGGACCGCACCGCCCGCTCGGCGTCGTCCTCGTGAACCACCGGGGCACCGAACACGGCCAGGACCCCGTCGCCCATCAGCTTCTCGATCCGTCCGCCGTACCGCTCCACCTCGGTACGGATCGCCGTGTGATAAGGGCGGAGCCGGCGGCGGACGTCCTCCGGATCGGCGCCGTCGCTCGAGGCGGTGAACCCGACGAGGTCGGCGAACAGCACCGAGACGACCTTGCGCTCTTCGCCGGCGTGTTCGGCGTCGGCCGGGGCGGCCGCCTGCTCGCCTGCCGGGGACCCGCACGACGGACAGAAGCGGGCGTCGGCAGGCAGAACGGTCGAGCAGGCGCCGCAGCGTTGTTCGAGCGGATTCCCACAGGACGCGCAGAACCGGTCACCCGGCCTCGTCGCCGACCCGCAGGCTCCACACCCCGACATGGCGGCGGATTGTACGCAAGGGCTCGTCCGGAGCACCCCGGGAGCCGTTTCCGGCGCAGTCCGGCCCGCGTGTCTGCCAGGATCGTCGGCACACAGAACGGTCGATGGAAGGGAGACTGCGATGCTCGCCGACGGATCCGGCGCCGACCGAGGTGCGGCCGTGGCGTGGCTGCTCGACCGGGACGAGATCTCGGCGCTCCTCCATGCCTACGCCTGGCACTTCGACCACAACGAACCCGAGGCGATCGCCGACCTGTTCACCGACGACGCGGTGATCGACTACGGGCCCGAGTTCCCGCCGATCCGGGGTCGGGAGACGATCGTCGATCGGATCCGGCCCGGGCTCGAGGCGATCTTCAGCGCCACCAGCCATCACATCTCCAACATCTCGATCTCCTCCGGCGGGGACGGTGAAGCCCGGGGAACCGCATACGTCCACGCCTGGCACCGCTATGCGGACGGTTCCCCGGACGGGTATCTCTGGGGCTACTACGAGTGCCGGTTCCGGCGGAGCGAGGCGGGCTGGCACATCGCCGCGATGGTGCTGCGAATTGCCGGGATGGTGGACTTCCACCGATCGGTCATGCACCCGACCGGGCGGCGGGCCTGAGCGCCCGGCCCGCCGGGCCGTTTGGGGATCCGCGGCGGGTAGAGTCGCGGCCGTGAGCACCGACGACCCGATGGCGACGCCGGAGAGCACCGATGGGGACCGCGCGGAGGACCCCGGCTTCGACCCGGTCAGGGAGTCGATCCTCCGGGTCACGCTCGGGCTGCTCGAGGAGAACGGCTGTCTGGACGTCACCACCGAGGCGATCGCAGCTGCGGCGCGCGTGAGCAAGGCCACCATCTACCGCTACTGGCGCAGCAAGCAGCAGATCATCGTCGACGCCACGCGGCTCCGCTTCGGCCCGATCGAGCCACCGGACCTCGGGTCCTTCGAAGAGGAGGTCCGCTGGATCCTCACCAAGCGGCTCGGCGACTACCGCCAGACCGGGACGATCCGGCTCGTCGCCGGCATCATCGGTGCGTCGACCTCAGACGACGAGCTGCGGGCCGTTTTCGACGAGTGGATCGAATACCTCAGCCGGGCGATCCGCCGGGTCGTCCAGCGCGGGATCGCCCGCGGGGACATCGATCCCGACGTGGACATCTTCTCGCTGGAGACGCTCGTCGCCGGGGTGGTCTCGCGCGCCGTCGTCATGGGCCGCAGCTTCTCCGATGCCACCATCGACCACATCGTGGGGCTGTTGGGCGCCGCCGCCTCCGTTCCTTCTCGAACCGGTTGAGCACCGGCAGTATCGCTGCTCAGTACTCATGGGTATCGGCGCGTTGTTTCGTCGGCGGCCGGCGGCGCGGCGGCAGGGTTCCCTGATATAGTCGGGGCCGAGCTGATCGAGGAGCGATTGGGCGGTGAGTCGAACGTCCGCTGCGGGTACTGGACAGTACGGGGTCGTGACCGGGCAGCGCACGGGAAGCCCGGGGGTCGCCACCGGCCCGCCTGCGACGGCCGGGCCGGGGCTCTCCTCCATCGGGCAAACGCTCGACGACGGGGAGGGGAGCGCGTGAACCGGCAACCGGATTCCGAACGGTGGGGCGACATCCCCGGAGACGTGCAACTCCGTCTCTACCGGATGATGCTCGAGGCCCGACTGTTCGAGGAGAAGGCGCACCGGCTGTTCTTCGACGGATTGGTCAAGGGGACGTCGCATCTCGCCACCGGCCAGGAGGCCGTCGCCGCGGGCTTCGCGGCCGCCATGAAGCCGGCCGACATGACCTTCTGCACCTACCGGGGGCACACCCACACCTTGCTGCGGGGCGCCGACATGACGGCGATGATGGCCGAACTGCTCGGCCGGGCGACCGGCATCTGCGGCGGCAAGGGGGGGTCGATGCACCTCACCGACGTCACGGTGGGGGCGATGGGCTCGTATGCGATCGTGGGGGCTCACCTCCCGGTCGCCCTCGGCGCCGCATGGGCGGCCAGGGAACGCGGCACCGGCCAGGTCGCCGTGGCGTTCTTCGGGGACGGCACGACCAACATCGGCGCGTTCCACGAGACCCTCAACCTGGCGGTCGTGTGGAACCTCCCGGTGGTCTTCGTCTGCGAGAACAACCTGTACATGGAGTACACCCCGATCGGCTCGGTCACCGCCGTGCCCCATCCGGCCGCCGATCGGGCCCCGGCCTACGGCCTCGAGGGCGTCGTCGTCGACGGGAACACCGTGGAACTCGTGTACGACGCCGCACGGGCAGCGCTCGAGCGAGCCCGGAGCGGCGGAGGTCCCTCCCTGATCGAGGCGCTCACGTACCGTCACGGCGGCCACTCCCGGGCCGACCCCGGGAAGTATCGGCCCGACGACGAGGTCGCCGAGTGGCTCGAGCGGGATCCGATCCCGGCGTTCCGGGCCCGCATGGAGCGACGCGGCATCGACCGGGACCTGCTGTCCCGGATCGAGGCCGAGGCGACGGAGGCGGTCGACCGGGCCACCCGGGCGGCGATCGAAGCTCCGCCCCCGTCGCCGGACATCCTCGAGACCCAGGTCTGGGCGGATGGAGGCTCATCGTGGCGGAGATGACGTACCGGCACGCCGTCGCCCGCGCCATCGCACAGGAGATGGAGCGGGACCCGCGGGTCTACTTCTTCGGCGAGGACGTCGCCGCCGCCGGAGGGGTCTTCAAGACGACGGAGGGGCTCCTCGAGCGCTTCGGCCCCAACCGGGTGATCGACACGCCGATCTCCGAACAGGCGATCACCGGCGCCGCCATGGGAGCGGCGATGAACGGGCTCCGGCCGATCCTCGAGATCATGTTCTCGGACTTCCTGGCCGTCTGCTGGGACCTCGTCGCCAACCAGATCGCCAAGACCCGCTACATGACCGACGGGCAGGTGACGCTTCCCCTCGTGATCCGCACCGCAAACGGCGGTGGAGCCCGTTTCGGTGCCCAGCACTCACAGTCGGTCGAGAACTGGGCGATGGCGATCCCCGGCCTCAAGGTGGTCGCCCCGTCGACCCCCCGCGACGTGATCGGCCTCCTGGCTGCTGCCGTCCGCGACGACGATCCGGTGGTCTTCTTCGAGCAGAAGTCGCTGTACGCCACCAAGCAGGACGTGCCCGATGGTGAGATCGTCGACGAACTCGGGGTGGCCAGGGTGGCTCGCCGGGGCGGCGACGTGACGATCGTCGCCCTTGCGGCGATGGTTCCCCGGGCGCTCGCCGCCGCCGAACTCCTCGCGGCCGACGGGATCGACGCCGAGGTCATCGATCTGCGGAGCCTGGTTCCGCTCGACGTGACCACCGTGCTCGAGTCGGTCGCCGGGACCTCCCGCCTGGTCACGGTGGAGGAGAACCCCCGCCTCTGTGGATGGGGCGGCGAGCTGACGTCGATCGTCACCGAAGAGGCGTTCTACGATCTCGATGCGCCCACACTTCGGATCACCACGCCCCACATCCCGCTGCCGTCGGCCGACACGCTCGAGGATCTGGCCATGCCGTCCGCCGAGCGGATCGCGGCCCGGGTCGGCGAGCTCGTGAGAGCCTGAGAGGAGGCACCGTCGTGAGCACCATCGTCGTCTCAGGACTCGGGGTCTTCGGGGGATGGGTCGTCGAGTTCCTCGCCCGGACCCCGGGAGTGGACCGGATCGTCGCCATCGACCGGGTGCCCAGGACGGCTCCGTCGCGGCTGACGATGGCGATGATCGGCTCGGTGTTCCAGGGCCACACCAAGGCGTTCGACTACCACCAGGTCGACCTCTCCGACGCCGATCGGTTGGCCCGGCTGCTCGCCGAGATCCGGCCGGATGCGATCGTGCACACCGCCACGATGCAGTCGCCGAGGCGGTTCATGAACGCGTCGATCGACGAGGGCCTGCGGGCGGCAGTCCGCAGGGCCACCTTCGGGATGTGGCTGCCCTGGCACCTGCTGCCGGCGACGCTCCTCACCGAGGCGGTGGGCCGCTCCGGCATCGAGACCCATACGATCAACGTCGCCTTTCCCGATGTCGTCAACGTCGCGTTGTGGAAGCACTTCGGCTTCGGCCCGCGGGCCGGTGCCGGCAACGTCGAGGTGTGCGCCGCCTGGGTCCTGCGGTATGCGATGGAGGCGACCGGGGCCGACCCCGCCGACATCGAGGTCTCCCTCGTCGGATCCCACGCCCTCCTGGCCAAGGGAACCGAAGTGCCCCATCACTTCCGGCTCTCGATCGCCGGGCGGGACGTCACCGACGAGTTCGACCTCGATCGCATCCTCAAGACCTGGCCGGAGCCGACCGACTGGGGGCGTGCCGATGTCTTCTCCCTCTTCGCAGCATCCGCCGTGAAGAACGCCGTCGCTCTCGTCGAGGAAGCGGCGATCGATTCACACGTCACCGCCCCCGACGGGCTCCCCGGCGGGTATCCCGCCCGGATCGGGAACGGGGAGATCCGCCTCGATCTGCCGGAGGGGATCGACCGCGACCGGGCCGTCGCCATCAACGACGATGCGGCCCGCTGGGACGGTATCGACCGGATCGAGGCCGACGGCACGATCGTGTACACCGAGGCCGCACGGGCTGCGATGACCGAGATCGGCTACGAGTGCGAGGCGGTCGCCTTCGACGGCCTCGCAGGCCAGGCCGAACGACTCCTGCAGTTCTACGACCGACTGACCGCGTAACCAAACTCGAGAGAAGGAACCCATGCCGACCTTCACCCGCAAGCCGCTCGAGGGCCTGTTCCCCCTGATCCCCCTGAGCCTCGACGACGACGAGGAGATCGACCTCGAAGGCGTCCGGCACAGCGTCCGGCTGGTCGCCGCCGGGAGTGCTCCCGGCTGCATCGTCTTCGGCTCGATGGGCCAGATGACGAACGTGAGCGAGAAGGAGTTCGATGCGGTCACCGAGGCCGCCGTCGACGAGGGCCACCGTGCCGGGATCGCCGTGGTCGTCGGGAGCACCGCCGCCTATCAGCGGGAGGCCGTCCGGCGAGCCCGCTACGCCGAGAGGGTTGGAGCCGACGGATCGATGCTGGCGGCTCCATACGCATTGCCGGTGACCCCGGCGTGGGCGATGGCCTTCTTCACCGAGGTGGCCGAGTCGCTCGACGGGGACATGGCACTGATGGTCTACAACTACTCGCCGCTCAACGGGTTGAACATCACGCCGGAGATGTGGGAGAGCCTCCTCGACATCGAGAACATCAAGGCCATCAAGGAATCGAACTTCGCCCTGCCGCATTTCGACCAGATCCTGCTCACCATCGCCGACCGGGTGAACGTGTTCTCCGGCAACGACCCGGCGTTCTTCCACGCTTCCAAGCTGGGTGCCGCCGGTGCGACCGGGATCTTCAGCTGGGCCGGCCTGAAGACCGGGACCCGTTTCATCGAAGAGTGCCGCAAGGGCAATCACGACGACCCGTGGGTCCGGAAGGCATTCGAGGCGCTGCAGCGCATGTCGGCCTCGATCCGCAAGCCCGGGATGCCGCTGATGCTGTCGCACGAGCACGGGTACCTGAACGCCATCTCGGAACTCGGCGGCGCCTCGCCCGGTTCGCCCCGGAAGCCCTACCGGAGGATCCCCGAGTCGGCCGTCGAGGAATTGCGGGCGGCGGCGGGGTCGCTGCAGGCCCTCGAGGCAGACCTGTGAGCGCCCCGGATCGGCGCCCCGGGGAGATCCTGGTCGTCTCACGCGACGAGGTCGCAGAACTGCTCACCCCGGCGGCGTGCCTGCAGCGGTGCCTCGACACCTTCGGATGGGTGGGCGCCGGCAGCGTCGTCCAGACCAATCCGGTCAATCTCTACGTGCACGATCGGTCGCAGCCCGAGCCGCCGTTCGGCCACGGGGTGGTGCAGGCGTTCCCGGCGATGATCCGCCCGCTCGAGCGGGCGGCCGTGAAGTGGCTGGGGAGCTACCGCCAGAACCCGCGCCGCAACCTGCCGGCTATCTCGGCGATCGACCTGGTGACCGACACCGAGAC
>Ga0316576_10002539_pt1 | contig 10405 bp, 9 predicted proteins | sample S0NA_FD_203075 | JGI IMG/M metagenome (GOLD analysis project Ga0316576, IMG submission 203075) | Rhizosphere microbial communities from salt marsh grasses in Alabama, United States - S0-2_050615r3r5 | ecosystem: Host-associated > Plants > Roots > Rhizosphere | place: USA: Alabama | collected... | reverse complement strand
GGCCGGTCGCAGCCCCAGCCGGCGTGGCCGGTCTCGAGGGAGCGCAGGGCCTTCTGGAACGACTCCTCGAAGCAGCGGCCGATCGCCATCGCCTCCCCCACCGACTTCATCGCGGTGGTGAGAACCGCCGGGGAACCGCGGAACTTCTCGAAGGCGAAGCGCGGCACCTTGGTCACCACGTAGTCGATGGTGGGTTCGAAGCAGGCCGGGGTGGCGCCGGTGATGTCGTTGAGGATCTCGTCGAGGGTGTAGCCCACCGCCAGCCGTGCGGCGATCTTGGCGATCGGGAAGCCGGTGGCCTTGCTGGCCAGGGCCGAGGAGCGGGAGACCCGCGGGTTCATCTCGATGACCACCACCTCGCCGTCCGCGGGGTTCACGGCGAACTGGATGTTGCTGCCGCCGGTCTCGACGCCGATCTCACGGATGATCGCGATGGACTGGTCCCGCAGCCGCTGGTACTCCCGGTCGGTGAGGGTCTGGGCGGGCGCCACCGTGATCGAGTCGCCGGTGTGAACCCCCATCGGATCGAGGTTCTCGATGCTGCAGATGATCACGACGTTGTCCGCCAGGTCGCGCATCACCTCCAGCTCGTATTCCTTCCAGCCCAGCAGCGATTTCTCGATCAGGATCTGGGAGACCGGCGAGGCCTCCAGGCCGTTCTTGCAGATCGCCCGGAATTCCTCGGGGTTGTAGGCGATGCCGCCGCCGGAGCCCCCCAGGGTGAAGGCGGGGCGGATGATCCGCGGGAAGCTGTCGATCGCATCCCCCACCGCCTCCGCCTCGTCGAGGTTGTTGGCGATGCCGGAGGGGCAGACGTTCACGCCGATGCGCGCCATCGCCTCCTTGAACTCGAGGCGGTCCTCGGCCTTGCGGATCGCCGCCAGGTCGGCGCCGATCAGCTCCACCCCGTAGCGCTCGAGGGTGCCGTTCTCGGCGAGGGCCACCGCCAGGTTGAGGGCCGTCTGTCCTCCCATGGTCGGCAGCAGGGCGTCGGGCCGCTCGATCTCGATCACCCGCGTCACCACGTCCACGGTGAGGGGCTCGATGTAGGTCCGGTCCGCCAGGTCCGGATCGGTCATGATCGAGGCCGGGTTGGAGTTCACCAGCACCACCTCGAACCCCTCCGCCCGCAGGGCCTTGCAGGCCTGGGTGCCCGAATAGTCGAATTCGCAGGCCTGGCCGATCACGATCGGCCCCGATCCGAGCAGCAGGATCCTGCTCAGGTCCGTGCGACGGGGCATGGCGGCGGGGACGCTCCGGGCCTGACCACCCTCTCACGCGGGCGGCCTTCGCCACCGTCCATCCGAACCGATTTCGCCGCGGAGGATCGCTAGTGTTGTCGGATTCTTCGGGCACCAGACCGGCCGATGAGCGAACTCCAGCGCCTGAAGGGGCTGCTTCCCCCGGAAATGCAGAGCTGGGTGTTCGTGGAAGCCGCCGCCTCCGTCGATCCCCCCCTCATCACCATCGAGGAGATCGGCCGCGACGAGATGGAGATCCAGGTGGACCTGGACCAGTGGGAGAACTTCGCGATCGACCACCGCAACCTCCTCTTCTGGCACGAGGTGGGCCGCATCCAGAACGACGCCGTGCCCCGCGACGGCTGGGAGATGGCGGCCCTGGCCATCGGTCTGGGCGGCGCCATCGGCGAACTCTGGGTGCAGGACGGTCTGCTGCTGCTGATGGCCCTGGGCCTCTCCGGCTTCGCCGGCTACCGCCTCTACCTCAAGAACAACTCCGAGAAGCGTCTCCAGGACGCGATCCAGGCGGACGAGCGGGCCATCGACCTGGCCTGCCGCTTCGGCTACAGCCTGCCCAATGCCTACAAGAGCCTCGGCGGCGCCCTCAAGCAGCTGGTCGAGCAGACCCGCAAGAAGCGCAGGCGGGCCTTCTACGAGGACCGTCTCGAGGCCCTGCGCCGCAGCGCCGGCAAGGCCCGGGCCGAGATGGCCCAGCAGCAGGGTTCTCGCCAGTCGGTCAGCAGCGAGAACGTCTATGGCTGAGTCCGGCGACAGCGAGGCCCTCGCCCGCCTCGCCGCCGAGGCCTGCGACGACCGCAAGGCCGTCGACATCCGGCTCATCCGCATCGAGGACGTTTCCTCCCTGGCCGACTGGTTCGTGATCTGCAGCGGCCTCACCGACGTCCAGGTGCGGGCCATCGCCCGCTCGGTGGAGGAGAAGCTGGAGGCGGAGGCGGGCCGGAGGCCTCTGCGGAGGGAAGGACGCACCGAGGGACGCTGGGTGCTGCTCGACTACGGCGAGGTGATCGTCCATGTGCTCACCCCCAACGAGCGCAGCTACTACGACCTGGAATCCTTCTGGGGGCACGGTGACCAGGTGCGCTACGTGAGCCCGGCGGCGGAGAACACCGGCCGGCCCTCCTGATGGCCCCGTCCGACGCCGGCTCCCTCGCCTGCCCGGTGCCGCCCGAGCAGCGCCCCCTGCAGGAATACGAACAGCTGCGGTCCTCCTGGTTCTTCTCCTGGCCGGCGGAGGAGGGGAACCGGTTTGCCCGCGCCCTGATCACCGGCTGGCTGCTGGTGCTGCCCGCCTGCCTGCTGGTGGCCTGGGGCAGCCTGCCGCTGCGCCACGACCCGCCGCGGCTGGTGCTGGCCGCCGCCGCCGCGGCGACGCTGCTGCCCCTGCTGCTGCTGCTGCGACAGTGGCTGGGCTGGAGCTACGTGCACCGCCGGCTGCTCGCCGAGCGGGTCGAGTACGAGGAATCGGGCTGGTACGACGGGCAGGTGTGGGAGAAGCCCCTGGCCTGGCGGCAGCGGGATCGGCTGGTGGCCCGCCACCAGGTGGGCCCGGTGCTGCGGCGGCTGCGGCGCGGCTTCGCCGTGGCGGGGGGCCTGGCGCTGGCCGGCACCGGGCTCTGCCAGGCTTTCTGACGAACACGCGCCCCCATGACCCTTTCCGCCGGCTTCAGCGGCGCCTCGCGTCCCACCGTCCCCCCCCTGGAGGTCCGCCTGCTCCGGGAGGGCATCGTGGAGTCCCGGCACCGGGTTCACGCCATGGTCTGCGACCGGCGCGGGCGGGTGCTGATGCGGGCCGGCGACCCCCATCAGCTCAGCTTCGTGCGGTCGGCCCTGAAGCCCTTCCAGGCCACCGTGTTCGTGGGCTGCGGCGCGGCGGACCGGGTCGGCTGCGGTGAGCGGGGCCTGGCGATCGCCTGCGCCTCCCATGCCGGCACCGCCGCCCACGCCCGCGAGGCGTTCCGGGTGCTCTGGGGGGCGGAGGTGGAGGCCGACCAGCTCCGCTGTCCGGTGCCGCAGGGGCACGTGAGCGCCCTCGAGCACAACTGCTCCGGCAAGCATGCCGCCTTCCTGGCCGCCTGCCGGGTGATGCACTGGCCGCTCGATTCCTACCTCCAGCTCGACCATCCCCTGCAGCAGGAGGTGCTCAAGCGGGTGGGGGAACTGCTGGGACTGCCCGGCGCCGAGCTGGTCTCCGCCCGCGACGACTGCGGCGCCCCCACCCTGCAGCTCCAGCTGGCCCAGATGGCCCTGCTGTTCGCCCATCTCGGGGCCGGAGACCAGCCGGACCTGGAGCGGCTGAGCCGGGCCATGCTCGCCCACCCGGAGCTGGTGGCGGGTGACGGCCGGTTCGACACCGAGCTGATGCGTCTCGGCCACGGTCAGGTGCTCGCCAAGGGCGGCGCCGAGGGCATCCAGTGCCTCAGCCGGGTGGGGGAGGGCCTCGGCGTGGCGATCAAGGTGGAGGACGGCGCGGCGCGGGCCAAGCAGGCCGTGGCGCTCCATCTGCTCGAGCAGCTCGACTGGCTCACCCCCGCCACCCTCGAGGAACTGCGGCCCCGCTTCCTGGCCCCGGCTCCCCACCTGCGGCTGGAGGTGGTGGGCGAGCTGCGGTTCGACTGAGCCGGGACCCACCGACTGTTATGGTGGACACATGCCGCGGGGTAGAGCAGTCTGGTAGCTCGTCGGGCTCATAACCCGAAGGTCGCGAGTTCAAATCTCGCCCCCGCCACCAACTCCCCCGGCTCCCGGCCATGCCGGGAGCCTTTTTGATGTCCGCCACGCCCGCCTGGGCGTCCGTGCCCTTGAGCGAATTCCAGCTGGCCGTTCTGATGTTCTGCCTCGGAGGCCTGGTGACCCTCGTCACGGTCGTGATGATCCTGCGGGGGCATCGCCACTGGCGACACCGTGATCCCTTCGACCGGTCCGCATGAATTCCTCCCCCCTTCTCGATCCCGGCATCGCCTGGTTTCTGCTGGTGGCGTTCTCGGTCCTCTGGATCGCCCTGGGCATCTGGTGGGGACGCCGCGGCGGCAGCAGCGCCGACGACTACCTGCTCGCCGGCCGCAACATCGGCCTCGCCCTCAGCACCGCCACCCTCATGGCCAGCTGGGTGACGGGCAACACCACCCTCGCCGCCCCGGAGGTGGGGTACACCCTGGGCCTGTGGGGCATGTTCGGCTACGCCCTGGCCGGTCTCGGCCTGCTGCTGTTCGCTCCCCTCGCCATCCGCATCAAGCGGGTGATGCCCCATGCCCGCACCAGCGGCGATTTCGTGCGCATGCGCTACGGCCGCCTCACCTGGGCCGTGTTCCTGGTGATCACCCTGGTGTACACCGCCGGCTTTCTGATCACCCAGGGGATGGGGGCGGGGCTGCTGCTGCAGTCCCTCTCCGGCTTCGACTACCGCGTGGGCATGCTGCTGGTGATCGGCGTCTCCACCGTGTACACCCTCTTCGGAGGGATGAAGGCGGTGGTGGGCACCGACTTCATCCAGTCGATGCTGATCATGGTGCTGCTGGCGGTGGTGGCAGTGCTGGGCTACAGCCGCTTCGGCACCGGGGCCATCTATGCCCAGCTGGCCGAGAACCATCCCTCGCGGCTCAACCTGCTGCTGCCGGCCGGATTGCTGTTCGCCTGGAACACCGGTCTGTTCAGCATGGGGGAGGTGTTCCACAACAACATCTGGTGGTCGCGGGTGTTCGCCAGCCGCGAATCGGTGGTGTTCCGCTCCTTCATCCTCGGGGGCGTCGCCTGGGTCACCGTTCCGATCGTCACCGGTTCGATCGCCCTGATGGCCCTGGCCCGCGACCTGCCGATCCCCCAGGTGAACATGGTCTTCCCGCTGATGACGGCGAGGCTGCTGGGGTCGGCGGGCGCGATGATGGTCTTCATCATCATCTTCGCCTCCCTCACCTCCACCCTCGATTCCCTGCTGGCCTCCACCGCCGATCTGCTGGCCGAGGATGTCTACCTGAAGATGCTGAGGCCCCAGGCCACCGACGAACAGGTGCGCCGGGCCGCCCGCCGCATCGTGGTCCTGCTGGGGGGCGTCACCGTGCTGCTCTCCTGGAGCTACATCACCTCCATGTATCAGCTGCTGCTGTTCACCGGCGCCCTGGTGGCCTCCACGATCTGGCCGATCGCCTACGGGCTCTACTGGAAGAGCGCCAGCCGCCACGGCGCCGTCGTGGCGATGGTGAGCGGATCGGCGGTGGGCCTGGCGGCCTATGTGTGGATCGCCCCCTACTGCGCCGCCCTGCTCTCCGCCGCCGTCTCGGCGGTGGTGATGGCGGTGTGGACCCACCTGGCGCCGGAGGACTTCGACTGGCGCCGGCTCGCCCATCACTGACGGCCCATGCCCTCTCCCCCGTTCCTCTTCACTGCCCCGCCTGCCGCCTTCACCCTGATCGTGAAGGGCGGCATCATCGGCCTGGTGGCGATGACGCTGCTCATCCTGGCGATCTGGGTGGTGGAGATGCGGCGGGGGCGCACCTGGTGAACCCGGATCACCCACCAGCGACAAGGCCTGCGGATGGTGAAGGATCCACCAAACGGCCTGGCCGATCGTCCGTCCGCCCGCTAGGGGTGGAAACAGTTCAGGCGGTGGATCCGTGCTGATGGAGACCCAGAGCGGGAGAACCGATCTGAGCGAGGCGAGCCGGTTCGACCGGAACTGCCCCGACATCTATGGCGACGCCCATCCCAAGGCGCTGCTGGGCAGCATCCCCGAAAACGGGGACCTGCTGCGGCCGCTGGCCGACCAGCACGTGCTCTCGATCCGCCAGTACGAGCCCGCCACCCTGCTGCAGCTCTTCCGGCTGGCGGCCAAGTTCGAGAGCAATCCCCAGCGCTTCATCCGCTTCAACTCCCCGCTGCAGGGCAAGATCCTGATCAACGCCTTCTTCGAGCCCAGCACCCGCACCCGCCTCTCCTTCGACAGCGCCTGGCACCGGCTGGGCGGCGACTCGATCAACATCACCGACCGCTCCACCACCGGCATCGCCAAGGGGGAATCCCACGCCGACATCGCCGAGATGTTCAACCATTACGGCGACTGCGTGGTGCTGCGGGATTCCGATGGCGAGTCGATCTACCGCATGGCCCCCTCGCTGCGGATCCCGATCATCAACGCCGGCAACGGCACCGATGAGCATCCCACCCAGGCGATGGCCGATCTCTACACGATCTTCAAGTGGCGGCCGGATCTCTCACGTCCCCAGGTTCCGCCCGAGGAGAGGGTGCGCATCGGCATCGTGGGGCTGCCGAAGCGCATGCGCACGGTGCGCAGCCTGTTGCGGATCCTCGCCCACTTCCCCACCATGGCGAGCGAGGTGGTTCTCTTCCACGATCCCTCCCTGGCGCCCTCCGAGATCTTCGAGCCCGGGCAGCGGGAGGACCTCGAGCAGGCCGGCCTGGTGATCCGCACCAGCACCGACCTCCAGTCCTGCGTCCCCGACCTGGATGTGATCTACATCAATGCCATCGCCTGGGTGGGGGACAGCTACGAGACCCACGGCACCAGCTTCCGCCTCCACGCCGACCTGCCGCTGCGACCCAACGCCATGATCCTGCACCCCCTCGCCCGGGGCGAGGAACTGAGCACCAGCCTCGATGCCACACCCCACAACTGGTATTTCTCCCAGGCCCGCGGGGCGGTGTTCCTGCGCATGGCGCTGCTCACCTGTCTGGTGGAGCGGGCCGAACGCGTGCTCGACGTGATCTGAGGAGGGCGGAACCATGTGTGGAATCGGAGGAATCTTCCATCGCGACCGCCAACGGCCGGTGGATCCCCAGCTGCTCGTGAACATGGCGGCGATCCAGGTGCACCGGGGGCCGGACGGTTTCGGCACCGCCGCGCCGGAGGGACTCGGGGTGGGCTTCTGCCATGCCCGGCTCTCGATCATCGACCTCAACGAACAACGGGCCCGCCAGCCGTTCCTCTCCGAGGACGGCCGGGTGCTCATGGCCCACAACGGTGAGTTCTACGACTTCCAGCGCATCCGCGCCGACCTGGTGGCCCGCGGCGCCCGCTTCACGAGCAAGAGCGATTCGGAGATCCTGCTGCGCCTCTACCAGGACCGCGGCATGGAGGCCACCCTGCCGCTGCTGCGTGGCGAGTTCGCCTTCGCTCTCTACGACCGGGAGGAGGATGCGCTGACCCTGGTGCGTGACCGTTTCGGCATCAAGCCCCAGTACTGGTGCGAGACGCCCGAGGGCATCGTCTTCGGTTCGGAGCTGAAGGTGATCTTCGCCCATCCCTCCGTGCAGCGCCGCTTCAGTCCCGAGGGACTGTTCCACCAGCTGATGCAGACGATGGTGCCGGGCACCACCGCCTTCGAGGGCATCCACCAGGTGAAGCCCGGCCATGTGGTGCGGATCGAACGGAAGCCGGGCGGAGAGCTGGTGATCCGGGACGAGCGCTTCTGGGACATGGACTTCCCCCGCCTCGGCGAACGCGACCGCTCCCTCGGCGAGCAGCACCATGTGGAGGCCGTGCGCCGGTCCCTGCTGGAGGCGGTGGAACTGCGGCTGGTGGCGGACGTGCCGGTGGGCTGTTACCTCTCCGGCGGCATCGACTCCTGTTCGATCCTGGGCCTGGCCGCCGCCCTGCGCCAGAACCCGGTGAAGGCCTTCACCATCGGCTTCGACGACAGCCGCTACGACGAGACGCCCATCGCCCGGGAGATGGCGGAGGCCACCGGGGCCGAGCAGGACGTGATGCTCCTCTCCGCCGAGGAGCTCTACGGGTATCTGGAGCGCACCCTCTGGCACACGGAGCGCACCATCTACAACACTCTCGCGGTGGCGAAGTACCTGATGAGCCGCCACGTGCACTCGGTCGACTACAAGGTGGTGATGACCGGCGAGGGCTCCGACGAGCTCTTCGGTGGCTACCCCGCCTTCCGCCGGGACATGTTCCTCCATGGCCTCGACGACCTTCCCGCCGAGGAACGGGCCACCTGGCAGGAGCTGCTCCAGGAGAGCAATGCCCTGGTGCAGGGGGCGATGCTGGCGATCGAGACGGTGGACGACCCGGATCTCGATGAGGTGGTGGGCTTCACCCCCAGCTGCCTCCAGCCCTGGCTCGCCTGCGCCGCCCTGGTGCCGCCGCTTCTCCATCCCGAACTGCGGCAGCAGCTCAGCGGCTACCGCCCCGGCGCGGCGATCGCCGCCGCCCTCGACCCCGACCAGCTCGAGGGCCGCCATGCCCTCGACAAGGCCCAGTACGTCTGGGTGAAGACGATGCTGGAGGGCCAGATCCTCACCTGGGGCGGCGACCGGGTCGACATGGCCAACTCGATGGAGGCCCGGCCGGCCTTCCTCGATCATCACCTCGCCGAGGTGGCGGTGCAGGTGCCACCGGAACTGCGGATCAAGGGCCGCACAGAGAAGTACGTGCTGCGGGAGGCGATGCGCGGTCTGCTGCCCGAAACCCTCTACCGGCGTGAGAAGTTCGCCTTCATGGCGCCGCCGGCCCACACCGACGAGACCAAGTGGAAGCGCATGCTCGCCCTGGCGGACGAACACCTCGGCGACGAGGCGATCGAGGCGGCCGGCCTGCTCAGCCGCGAGGGGGTGCGGGAGCTGTTCGACCGGCATGACGACCCGGCCACCACCGACGCGGAGAGGGTGCAGATGGATGCCGTCATCAATCATCTGCTGGGGGTGCAGATCATGCACAAGCTCTTCGTGGCGGCCGATCTCCCCAGCCAGGCCCGGGAGACGGCCGACCGCCTCGGCTGGACGGTGAGGAGCTGAGGAGAAGGTGAACGCGATGAAATGAAGAAATGCGAACTTGCCCCCCGGGGACGGCGGCATGGGTGACTGTGGCTCCAGGAGTAACTATCTTTTTGATAGGGAGCCATCCGTACACCCATGACCACCGCCCAGGATGTTCTCAGCGTCGCTTCCCGGCAGATCGGGAACCGTGAGCATCCCCCTGGCTCCAACAGGAGTAAGTATGGAACCTGGTACGGGATGGATGGAAATCCATGGTGTGCCATGTTCGTCTCCTACTGTTTTCATCAGGCGGGCATGCCGTTGCCCATCAAGACGAAGAAGGGGTTTGCCTATTGCCCTGATGGTGTGAATTGGTTCAAGAAATCCGGCCGCTGGTCACCCTCGAATCCTGCACCAGGAGATGTGATCTTTTTCAGTTGGAAACAGGATGACGTGGCCGATCATGTCGGGATCGTCAAAAGTGTCCTGCCCAACGGACAGGTTGAGTCCATCGAAGGAAACACGAGCACGGTGAGTAATGACAATGGCGGCCAGGTGATGGTTCGGCAACGTGGCGCCAGTCTCATTCTGGGATATGGCAAGCCTGCCTACGATGGTGTCTCGACCGCTTCCTCCAGTGTTGACACATCATGGCCTGGTGTCTACATCACACTGGCCTCTCCGGTGATGGTTTCAGAAGATATCAGAGTCTGGCAGCAGTGGATGATCAAACTTGGCTATCGGCTTGAAGCTGATGGCAAATATGGAGAAAACTCCTCCCAGGCCTGCAGGGACTTTCAGGTGAAGCAGGGGATTGAAGTCGACGGGGTGGTGGGGCCAGTCACCTGGGACCTGGCCTGTACGCTCGCCAGCGGAGCCCCCCAGATCTCCGGGGCGGCTGCCGGGCCCGCCCTTGCGGTGGGGGTGCCGACCGAGCCGGCGGGCGTACCTGCCGCCACCCTTCAGCAGGTCAATCACGGTACGTTCATCTGTACCCGCAATACCGTCGCAAAACGACGGCCGCTGCCCTCCAGCCAGCTCGGCGATTCCGAGAAGCAGACCTGCGCAGCCGGGAGAATCATCCCCTATGTGTCGTTGAAGCCAGCGGATGCCCATCACGTTCTTGTGGAGATGGATTTCGGCGCTGGAAACTGGTACTTCTACCAGCCGCACACGGATATTCAGCAGGATGATGATGCCAGAATATCCATGAAGCAGGAGGTGTGGTCCCTGGATGAGTTCGTGCCCCAGCTCCTGGCGATGGCACAGAAGCACGGCCTCCCCTTGAAAACCCAGCATGCCTATATTCTTGCCACCACGCAGTGGGAGACGGCCGGCACATTCCAGCCGGTGAGAGAGGCCTTCTGGTTGAGCGAAGAATGGAGGAAGACGAATCTGCGTTATTATCCTTACTATGGAAGGGGATA
>Ga0316576_10002538_pt1 | contig 10406 bp, 10 predicted proteins | sample S0NA_FD_203075 | JGI IMG/M metagenome (GOLD analysis project Ga0316576, IMG submission 203075) | Rhizosphere microbial communities from salt marsh grasses in Alabama, United States - S0-2_050615r3r5 | ecosystem: Host-associated > Plants > Roots > Rhizosphere | place: USA: Alabama | collected... | reverse complement strand
GCGATGTGTCGATCTTCGAATCGACCTTGATCGTGCCCTTGTCCAGCGCGGCCGCGACGGTGAACGGCTTCATCGTCGATCCGGGTTCGAAGACGTCGGTCAGGGCACGGTTACGCAGCTGTCCGCCGCGATTCGAGCGATCGGCATTCGGATTGAACGAGGGCTGGTTGACCATCGCCAGGACCTCGCCGCTGCGCGCATCCAGCAGGACCAGCGAACCGGAGACCGCGCGATGCCGCTTCACCGCCGCCTTCAACTCGCGGTAGGCAATGAACTGCAGGCGCTGGTCGATGCTGAGGGCCAGGTGATCGCCGCCGCGCGGGCTGCGGATGTTCTCGACGTCGTCAACCACCTGGCGGCGCCCATCGCGCAACACGAGCTTGGCGCCCGCTTCGCCGCGCAGCGCCTCGTCGTACGCCAGCTCGAGACCCTCCTGACCGGTGTCTTCGACGTCGGTGAATCCGAGCACGTGCGCGAACACCTCGCCCGCCGGATAGAAGCGCTTGTATTCGCGCTCCAATTGCACACCGCGAATGCCATGCGCCTTGACGACATTCATCACGTGGGCGGCATCGGCCGGCGGCATACGCCGCTTGAGGTACAGGAAACGTCGCTGGCTGTAGAGCGCCAACTTCGAACGCAGCTGTTCGGCGTCCATGTCTAATGCCTTGGCCAAGACCACCGTCTGCTGCGCGTCGGTGCCCAGCACCCGCGGATTGGCCGCGATCGAATCCACCGGCGTGCTCAGCGCCAACACGTCGCCACGCCGGTCAGTGATCAGACCGCGATGCGCGGGCATCTCGACGCGCGTCAGGTAGCGGTCGGCGCCCTCGGATTGCAGGAAATCCTTTTCCAGTATCTGCTGATCGACGGCGCGCCAGATCAGGGATGCACCAGCCAACACAAACAGCGCGAGCACCGCATAACGGCGGCCGGCATAGCTGGGCAGCGCCTTTTCCTCGCGCCGCAACTGGCGGGCCCGCTTGTCACGGCGCGCCGCCACCTACTTAACCACCACGATCTGTCCGGCCTCGGGAACACCCATCTGCAGACGCTCACCGGCGATGCTCATCACCCGCCCGAGCGCGCCGCGGGTCGCCAGCTCCAACTGCAGACGCCCCCACTCCATATCCGCCTGGTCGCGCTGAGCCACCACCTGCTGCAGCTCCACGAACAACGCACGCGACAGAAATTTCGCATACACCACGGCAATGCCGCTGGAGATCACCGCGACGACCAGAAATGCCAGCCAGAATCCCTGACCGCGCGTCATGCCAGTACCTCGGCGACCCGCAGTACCGCACTGCGGGCGCGCGGATTCGCCTGGATCTCTTGCGCGGAGGCGTGCGCCGCCTTGCCCACGACGCGTAACCGCCCCTGGGTCTCCGTGTACAACACCGGCAGGCCCTTCGGAAGCCTTGGCCCGTGCGCCGCATCGCGCATGAAGCGCTTGACGATGCGGTCCTCGAGCGAGTGGAAGCTGATCACCGCCAACCGCGCACCACGCGCCAGGATATCCAGCGAATCGCGCAGGCAGGCGTGCAGATCGTCGAGCTCCCGATTGATGAAGATGCGAATCGCCTGGAAGGTGCGCGTCGCGGGATGCTTGTGTTTTTCCTTTACCGGGCAGGCCTGGGAGACCAGTTCGGCGAGCTCGCGCGTGCCATTGATCGGGGCGAGCGCGCGGCGCGTCACAATCGCCCGCGCGATCCGCCGGGCGAAGCGCTCTTCGCCATACTCGCGCAGCACTGTGGCGATATCACCCTCGTCGGCCTGCGCCAGCCATTCGGCCGCACTCTGGCCCTGGGTCCGGTTCATGCGCATATCCAGTGGGCCGTCATTGAGGAAGCTGAAGCCGCGTACCGGGTCGTCGATCTGCGGCGACGACACGCCGAGGTCGAGCAGCAGGCCGTCCACGCGATGCGCAAGCCCGTGTTCGGCGACGATCTCCGCCAGTTCGGCGAAGCTGCCGTGCACGATGCTGAAGCGTTGATCCGCACCAAATCGCTTGCGCGCCACCAGCACCGCCTCTTCGTCCTTGTCGAACGCCAGTAGGCGGCCGTGCGTACCCAGCGCCTGCAGAATCCGGCTGCTGTGTCCACCGCGCCCGAAGGTCCCATCTATATAGATGCCGTCCGGGCGAACGTTCAGTGCCGCAATCGCCTCTTCGAGCAGGACGGGGACGTGTGACGAAGCGGTGCTCATTACAGTGACAGGCCCCCGAGCTGCTCGGACAGGCCACCCTCCGGAGAGGAGACATCGGCGAACCAGCGCTCACGATTGCCGTTCCACGCCTCCTCGTCCCAGATCTCGAATTTATTCACCTGACCGACCAGCGCGGCCCGCTTCTCCAGGCCTGCGTAGGCACGCAGCTCATTGCTGAGCAGGATCCGGCCCTGGCCGTCGAGCTCGACCTCGGAGGCATGCCCCAACATCAGGCGCTTTATCGCCTGGGCCTTGGGATCCATCGTCGGGAGTGCGACCAACTGCTGTGCGGCAAGCCGCCACTCGTTTTCCGGATACACCCAAAGACAGCGGTCGCTGTTGAACGGGCTCAGCGTGACCACGACCCGCGAGGCGCAGCAATCCGCCAGCGTCTCGCGGTGCTTGACCGGGACCGCAAGACGCCCCTTGGCGTCCAGATTGAGTGTACTGACCCCCAAAAACACGGCTGTGCCGCCTCCTCCTTAGGGTGGGTAAATCCCCCTAAATCCCCACAATTACCCACCTGAAGTAGAATATTAGGTGTCATACCCCACCCGGTCAAGCTCAATCGACGAAAAAAAAGCTTATGCCTCAGTAACTTAGGCGCCAATTGGCGAAACGCGGAAAAGTCCGTAAAACAGCGGACTAAGCATGCGAGTTAAAGTGAATTATCAAGAAAGAAGGCTAACGCAGGCGCAGGATCGGAATGCGATTCTCATCTCGTCGCGACACCCGGTCGGCAGGCGCCCCCCGGCAGGTCCCGTGTATTGCGATAGGGCCACCCCGCGGGACACGCTCTGGCGTCAGAGCACAACGGATCGGGAGATTGGAGTCGGCCGATAAGCCGGGTTCTGTCGAGGACGATCATTCATCTGGGACGCCCGTCACCGGACGCCTCGTGCGACCTACCCGGAGACACCTGCGGGCCGCAGGCTGCCAGAGGCGCGTCTCCCTATTTGGTCTTGCTCCAGAGGGGGTTTGCCGTGCCACCTGCGTTACCGCAGGCGCGGTGCGCTCTTACCGCACCCTTTCACCCTTACCTGTCGCCGGAACGGGTCCGGTGCCATTGGCGGTTTGCTTTCTGTTGCACTTTCCGTCGACTCGCGTCGCCCAGGCGTTACCTGGCCTCTTACCCTGCGGAGCCCGGACTTTCCTCCGCCGCCTGACGGCGACCGCGATCGTCTGGCCGACTCCAGGCGCCACCCTAGGGCATAGCGGTCGCACCCGCAAGTCCAGGTCCGGCACAGGGTTTGACTGTGCCGCACATCATCCCTCGGCCAATTCAAGGGCGCGCCGGTACAGGCTGTTTTTTTTCGCACCGGTGATGCGCGCTGCGAGCCCGGCCGCCTGCTTGAGCGGCAGTTCCTCCAGCAGGATGCGCAGCACATCGTCGACATCCGTGGCGCCCGCATCGCCACCCTCCCCGGCACCCGCGAGCAGCACCACGAACTCGCCCTTGCGCTGGTTTTCGTCGGCCTCGACCCAGTCCAGCACCTCGGCCAAAGGTGCCGACCTGAGCGTCTCGTGCAACTTGGTCAGCTCGCGTGCCAGCACCGCGGGCCGCTGCGCGCCGAACACCTCGACCAGGTCACGCAAGGTCTCGACGATGCGGTGCGAGGACTCGTAGAAGACCAGTGTCGCAGTGTCCCGCCGCAGGGCCTGCAGCTGGGCCAGCCGGGCCTGCTGGCGGCGCGGTAGAAAGCCCTCGAAACGAAACCGGTCGGTCGGCAGCCCGGACACCGACAGCGCCACTATCAGCGCGCTGGCGCCCGGCACCGGAACCACGGCGATGCCCTGCTCGCGACAGGCGCGCACCAGCGGGAACCCCGGATCGCTGATCAGCGGCGTGCCTGCATCCGAGATCAGCGCCAGCGACTCGCCCGCCTCGAGCCTTGCAATCACGCGCTGCACCAGCCCGACTTCGTTGTGTTCGTGCAACGCGGTCATCGGCCGATGAATCCCCAGGTGATCGAGCAGCCGCCGACTGTGCCGCGTGTCCTCGGCGAGGATCCCGTCCACGCTGCGCAGCACCTCGATCGCACGCAGCGTGATGTCGTCACGGTTGCCGATCGGCGTAGCCACAACATAGAGCCTGCCGGCCGTGTTTGACACCTCTTGGCCCACCTTTGATACTCGAGACCCCATCCTGACCGCACAGTCTGTTCCATGCAAGCCGCCAAGCCGTTACGCCTCTTGTCGATAGTCCTTTGGCTGCTTCTGTCCGCAGGCTGCGGGCAGATGCCCGAACGCCCCTCATATCCCGGCCCCACGGATCCCGAGGCAGCGCGCGCGGCCGAACTGCTGCGCTCCGGCCAGTACCTCGCCGCGGCCGACATCTATCGCCAGCTGGCCGTGCGCGCCACCAGTCCCGCACAGCGCGCGCAACACCTGCTGTCGGCGGCCGAGGCATCCCGCGCGGGCGGCGACTGGGACGGCACACGGGGCGCGCTTGAACAGCTCGCGACAATGCCCTTGGGCAGCGACCAGGCATTGCAGATGCGACTGCTGCAGAGCGAGGTGCTGCTGCAGGAGCGGCGCGCCGCCGACGCGCTGGACCTGCTGCGTGTCTGGCCGGGGCCCGGCGCACCGCCGGACCTGCAGATCCGCTTCCACCGTGACCTCGCCGCGGCCTACCGGCAGATGGGCAATCTGCTCGAAACGGCGAATGCACTGCAGGCGATCGATGCGCTGCAGACCGACCACCAGCAGCGCCTCGAGACCCAGACCGAGATCCTGCGCACGCTGGCGTTGCTCAATGAACAGGCGTTGACCGACCTGCAACCCTCGCCGCCCGGCGTCGCTGGCGGCTACTGGTAAAGCAACACGGCAACAATCCGGATCAGCTGGTGCCGCTGTTCGCCGACTGGAGACAGCGTTTTCCCCAGCACCCCGCATTGCCCGGACTGCTGACCAACTACCAGCAGCAGCTACAAGGCCAGTTGCAGCACCTGTCGCATATCGCGGTACTGTTGCCGCAGTCCGGCCCGTTTGCCCAGGTCGCTGCGGCAATCCGCGACGGGCTCGTCATCAGCCGCTTCGAACTGCCCGAAGACAAGCGCCCGGAACTGCGCTTTTACGACGCCACTGACCCGGTCGGCATCTGGCCCTTGTACAACCAGGCCGTGAGCGACGGCGCACAGCTGGTGATCGGGCCACTGCAGAAGCAGGGCGTGGCACAGCTGATGCGTGCCGGTCAGTTGCCGGTACCCGTGCTGGCACTCAACCAGGTCGAGATCGAGACCCTGCCGACGCCCGATCTGTTCATGTATTCACTGTCGCCGGAGGACGAGGCGCGCCAGGCGGCCGAGCGGACCTGGCTGGATGGCAAGCGGCGGCCGGTCATCCTCGCTCCGCAGGGGGCCTGGGGTGACCGGCTGGCGGCCGCCTTCGAGCAGCGCTGGCTCAGCCTGGGCGGCAGCCTGGCCGGCACCGGCCGCTTCGACGAGAGCAGCCATGATTACACCGACACGATCGAACAACTGTTGCAGCTTGACCAGAGCAACGCCCGCCATCGCGAACTACAGGGCTGGCTGGGCAGGAACCTGGAGTTCGAACCGCGCCGCCGCGACGACGTGGACGCGATCTTCATGGCCGCGCGTCCGGTTCAGGCGCAGGGACTGAGGCCTCAACTGCAGTTCCACCACGCCGGCGATCTGCCGATCTATGCCACCTCGGCGTCATGGGTCGGGACATTGAGCGCAACCCAGGCCGAGGACATGCGCGGGATCATGCTCATCGACATCCCCTGGCTGCTGTCCAGCGGACCTGGCGACACCCGCGAAATGGTCGTCCAGTATCTGCCGAATAGCGGATCGGGTTATGGGCGGCTGTATGCGATGGGCATGGATGCGCTGCGTTTGGTACCGCACCTGAAGCGTCTGCAGAGTAGCCGTTACGAATCCCTGGACGGCAGTACCGGCAACCTTTACATGGACGAAACCAACCAGATCCACCGTCAACTGATCTGGGTCGTGCTCGACACCGAGCCCAGGATCCTCGGCTACGCCCCGCGCATGGACCTGCAGCAGTGGGGCGATGCGGGGACGGACCCGGGTGCGCCGGTTGTGGACGGTAGCGCCCCCTCACCCTGATGGCGAAGACCCAGGATATCGGCAGGGACGCCGAGGACCGTGCCGAGGCACTGCTCGCCACGCACGGCCTGCAGCCGATCAGCCGCAACTACCGCTGCCGCGGCGGCGAGATCGACCTGGTGATGCGCGACCAAGACGCGCTGGTGTTCGTCGAGGTCCGCTATCGCAGCAATGCAAGCTTCGGCGGGGCGCTCTCCAGCATCGACCAGCGCAAGTGCCAACGGCTGATCCTCGCGGCCCGTCACTACCTCGCACGCAGCGGCTGGACCGGCCCATGCCGATTCGACGTCGTGGGCTTCGATCGTGGCAGCGAGGCACACTGGATTCGCGACGCGTTTGCGGCATGAGATCGACCGAACGCAGCGGGCATGCGACACTTTGACTCCGTCATCGTCAAGCGGACCGATCGAGCTTGGATCTGATCACACGCGTCACCACCTTGTTTGCCGAGAGTGCCCAGTTGAGCGCCAGCGCGGCCGCCTCACAGGCCGCGCCAATCGCGCAGGCGGCGCAGAGCATTGTCGAGAGCCTGCTGGGTGGCGGCAAGGCATTGAGCTGCGGCAACAGCGGATCGGCGGCCGACGCGCAATACTTCGCGGCACAGATGCAGCATCGCTTCGAACGCGAGCGCCCGGGCCTGCCGGCGATCGCATTGAGCTCGGACGCGGTGATCCTTACCGCGATCGCCCTCGACGACGGGATCGGTGAGATCTTTGCCAAGCAGATCAGCGCACTCGGACATCCGGGTGATGTATTGTTGGCCCTGAGCGCCAACGGCACCGCCAGCAGCATGACGAGCGCGGTCGAAGCGGCGAAAGAGCGCCAGATGCAGACCATCGCGCTGACTGGAGGCGACGGTGGCGAGGTGGCCGCACGACTGGGCGCCGGCGATATCGAGATTCGGACCCCCGCGCTGGAGACGCCGCGAATTCTCGAGAACCATCGCCTGGTGATCCACTGCCTGTGCGATTTGATTGATCTTCAACTGATGGGTGGTTAACTGGCAATGAAGGGTAAGGTTGCGGCGGCAAAGAACCTGTTGATCGGCGTGCTGGCACTGGCGCTCGGCGGTTGCGCCGCGGCGGTCGTGGGTGGTGCCGTGACAGGGGCCGCCCTGGTGCACGATCGGCGCAGCGCCGGCACGGTCATCGATGACCAGGACATCCTGATCCGCGCCATCACGATGCGCGAGCAGGACGAGCGGCTGAACCAACAGGCCAACGTCAATATCGATGTGTACAACCTCCAGGTCCTACTCACCGGGCAGGCAGAGAACATGCAGGTGGTCGAGGAATTCCGTCAGCGCGTAGCGGCCATCCCGCGCGTGCGCAACGTGTTCAACGAGGTCACGGTGGGTGCGGAGTCCACCTGGAGCGAGGCCACTGCGGACGCCTACCTGACCTCGCGCGTAAATATCGCGCTGTTCGACGTCGATCTCGAAGGCTTCGATCCGACCCGGGTCGAGGTGACCAGTTCGCTGGGCAGCGTCTACCTGATGGGCCTGCTGACGCCGACCGAGGCGGATGCGGTCACCGAAGCCGTGCGCTTCGTCAGCGGGGTGAAACGCGTGGTGAAACTTTTTGAATACATCGACCAGTGAGGTATCCCCGCCGGCGGCGCTCCCGACAGGGATGCAGGCCGGCCTGCGACGCCTGTTCTCCGCCCAGGACCTGCTGACTGCGGCAGGTGACTGCTGGGCCTACGGTTACGACAACAGCCGCCAGCAGGCCATGCCGCAAGCGGTGTGCTTCGCCCGCGATGCTCAGCAGATCAGCGAACTGATCCGCTTGTGCCGGACCCACCAGGTACCGCTGGTCACGCGCGGCCGCGGCACCGGTACTACCGGGGCGACGGTGCCGCTGCGCGGCGGCATCGTGCTGTCGATGGAGCGCATGCGCGAACGCCTGGAGATCGACCCGGCCAACCGCCTGGCCCGCGTGTCACCGGGCTACACCAACCAGGAGCTGCAACAGGCAGCGGCCAGGCATGGCTTCTTCTGGCCGCCCGACCCGACCAGCGCCGCGGTCTGCACTGTCGGTGGCAACCTGGCCTACAACTCGGCCGGGCCGCGCGCGGTGAAATATGGCACGCCGCGCGAGAATACCCTCGGCCTGCGCGCCGTCACCGGTCGCGGCGAGCTGCTCAAGACCGGCGGCGCGACCACCAAGGGCGTGGTCGGATACGACCTCACCCGGCTGCTGATCGGCTCTGAAGGCACCCTCGCGGTAATCACCGAAGCGACCCTGAAACTCACCCCGCTCGCCGAGTCCAGCCGCACCCTGCAGGCGGTCTACCGCGACATCCACAGTGCAGCTGCGGCGGTGTCGCGCATCATGGCGCAGCCGGTGACACCCTGTGCGCTCGAGTTCATGGACGGCACCGCGATCGACATGGTGCGCAGCTATTCCGACCTGGGCCTGCCGGAAGGCGCCGGCGCATTGCTGATGATCGAGGTCGATGGACCATTGGCCGGGATCGCGGCCAGCGCCGCGCAGGTCTCGGCTGTGGCGCAGGGAGACGGCTGCCTGCAGCTGGCCAGCGCCGAAAACGCGACAGAGGTGGAGCGCCTGTGGCGCACCCGCAAGGCGCTGTCTCCGGCGCTGCGCAATGTCGCACCGAAAAAGATCAACGAGGACGTCGTGGTGCCGGTCTCGCGGATACCGGCGCTGATCAGCGGCCTCGAGGCACTATCGCGCAGGTTCGCGGTCACGATCGTGAATTTCGGTCATGCCGGCAACGGCAATATCCATGTCAACCTGCTGGTCGACCCGGACGATCCGACGCAGATGGCGGCTGCGGATGCCTGCCTGGATGCGGTATTCGACCTGGTGTTGTCACTCGAGGGCAGCCTCTCCGGCGAACACGGCATCGGTTGGGTCAAGCGCGACTTTATCGATCGAGAACTCGACGCCACCAGCCTGCAGCTGATGGTGGCGATCAAGCGCCAGTTCGACCCCGACAATATCCTCAACCCGGGCGTCGGCATGCCCGATCCCTGAGCCCCCGGGAGGAACAGCCTTCCGCAGGCGGGGGCTTTGTTGGAGAATCCGCACGCAGCGCGACGCCGTTCGACCGCACGCCGGGTGAGAATCGTCGACTAAATCATCGGTCTTCCCGGTCGATGTCCTGCCCGTCGACCGTGGCCTTGAGAACAGGGAGAAAACAATGAGAATAACGTCGCCAATGCTCGCGCTGGCACTACTGCTGCTGCCGGGGCTGCTTTGGGCCTCGAGCGCCGGCGCTCAGCCCGTTGAGCTGACTACGCATTGGGTGGGCTACACCGCGATCGCGATCTTCGCCGTCGCTTACCTGCTGGTGATGGCAGAGGAATTCACCCATCTGCGCAAATCCAAGCCCGTGATCCTGGCCGCTGGCCTGATCTGGGCGCTGATCGCGGCCGTTTATCAGGGCATGGGTATCGACCACGCCGTCGAGGATGCAATCCGGCACAACCTGCTCGAGTATGCCGGGCTGATGCTGTTCCTGCTGGTAGCGATGACCTATATCAACGCGATGGACGAGCGCAAGGTGTTCGAGGCGCTGCGCTCCTGGCTGGTGAAGAAGGGATTCGGATTACGCCAGTTGTTCTGGATCACCGGCCTGCTGGCGTTCGTTATATCGCCGATCGCGGACAACCTGACCACTGCGTTGCTGATGTGTGCGGTGGTGATGGCGGTAGGCGGGGACAACAACAAGTTCGTACTCACCGCCTGTATCAACATCGTGGTGGCCGCGAATGCCGGTGGGGCGTTCAGCCCGTTCGGCGATATCACGACCCTGATGGTCTGGCAGAAGCAGATTGAGACGCCCCAGGGCATGGTCGACTTCTGGAGCTTTTTCATGCTGTTCGTCCCGTCGCTGGTCAACTGGCTGGTCCCCGCCGCGATCATGGCGATGACGGTACCGAAGGAGCAGCCCCATGCCGGCGGCAAGGCGGTCGTGATGCGGCGCGGCGCGCGGCGCATCATCGTGCTGTTCCTGCTGACCATCATGACCGCAGTGGCATACCACAACTTCCTGCACATACCGCCGGTGATCGGCATGCTGACCGGCCTGGCCTACCTGCAGTTCTTTGGCTATTACCTGAAGAAGACCCACCAGCGCAGCGAT
>Ga0316576_10002537_pt1 | contig 10410 bp, 5 predicted proteins | sample S0NA_FD_203075 | JGI IMG/M metagenome (GOLD analysis project Ga0316576, IMG submission 203075) | Rhizosphere microbial communities from salt marsh grasses in Alabama, United States - S0-2_050615r3r5 | ecosystem: Host-associated > Plants > Roots > Rhizosphere | place: USA: Alabama | collected... | reverse complement strand
CCCCGATCAGGCTCAGCGCGCCTTCGAGCGCGCCGCCCAAGGTCATATCGGCGTCGCCCCGCAGCTGAACTAGATCAAGCCGGATCGGCTCCGCATCCCTGGCGCGAAGGCGTAGGTCGACCCGTCCAGCTGGTGCCGACCAGTCGATGTTGCCGTCGAGCGCCAGCGTCCCGCTGCCCGCCGTGGCCAGCAGCCGCTCGATCTGCAGGCGCTGCCCGCGCAGCTGCGCGTCCCCGTCGATCTGGTTGAGCCAAAGACCCAGCCGACGGTCGCTCCAGAGGCCATTGGCGAGGCGCAGCCGACCATCGAGACGTGGCTCGATGCGTGTGCCGCCGATGGACAGATCCAGACCGACCCGTCCCTCTGCGCGGCGCCCACTGGCCCCTAGCCAGACATCGAGCAGCGCCAGATCGAGCCGGCCGTGGCCCCGCAGCCCCAGTGGGGTGCTCGTCGACCAGGGAGCCCCGGCGATGTGGCCATCCAATGCCAGCCGCGCGCGCTCGTCGATCCAGGCCTCGGCGTCGAGGCGCGTCGCCACGCCGTCGAATGTCGCTGTCAGTCGCGCAGCGGCCGGTGGTAGCCCGCGCCACGGGGAGTCGGTGAGCCCCAGTGCCCGGGCGCGCAGGTCGATCCGCCCGGTTGGCGCGCTCGCGCTGCCGCCCAGCTCTGCCTCGGCGTCGACCAGGCCCCTGACGACTCCCGCCGCCGGCAACCAGGGCGCGACCGCGGTCAGGTCCAGGCCCGCCAGACGCCCGTTCAGGGACAGGCTCGGATGAATCTGTCCGGTCAGCTCCAGCTCGCCGCCGGCCGCGTCCGCCGTGGCGAGACCGATGCGCAGCGACTGCAGGGTCACGCCGCCGGCTAGATCAACGTCGGCCGGCGCTAACAGTCTCAGGCGCCGGCCCTTTGTGTCCGCCGTGAGCCTCCGCAAAGCGAGGCGCCGCGTTTGTGCATCGAGACGGCCGGCTGCCGCCATGCGGATGTCCCCAAGCCAGGTGAAGTCCGGCAGGATCCTCCGCAGCCGGGCCTCGGCTTCGATCTCGACACCGTCGATGGGGCCGCGGGCGTGGATGTCCAGGTCGCCTTGGAGCTTGGACGCGGCCAGATCGCTGATCCTCAGGCGCAAATCGCCGCTCGGCAGCCGCGCCCCGGTCGCCTGGCGCAGATGGCCGGTCAATGTGGCGCCGGACCAACGAATCTCGCCCAAGCGCAGCTCCAACACCCCATCGGGGATCGGGCCGACGGTCAGGTCTCCGGTTATTGGCTCGCCGCCCCATCGCCCTGTCAGCACCAGTCGGGCTCGGGGCGTCATCGGCTCGATCTGCAGGCGTCCGCGGACCTGATCGCCCGCGGTACCCCCGCGCGCCGCCGTGGTTGCCCGCTGGAGCGCGAGATCCGCGACGATACGGGGCAGCCCGGGGGTGCCGGTCACCTGGCCGCGGGCGTTGAGCCCGACCCCTTCGGTGCTGCCGAACACGTTCGGTGCCGTCAGCTCGAGCACCCACGAGAGGTCCAGCAGGTCGGCCCCGAGACGACCCGCAAGCTCCAGGTCGAGCAAGCGTGCGTCGAGCCGCCCCCTGTCGATCGCCCACAGGCGACCATCGCGCCTGACCGTCAGTGCCAGCTGCACCGCGTTGCCGAGCAGGCTGTCCCAAGGTGCCTGGAGCCGCGTTGGCGCGACGCCGCGGGTCGCCGAGGGCGGGGAAGGTGCGGCCAAGTCGATCCGGCCCTTGAGCTGTAACGCGCCGGCCGACAGATCGGCGGCGCCGCTTAGCTCGGCACGGTAGGGACCCGAGGCGATCTCCACGTCGACGACGGCCGCGTCCAATGGTCCCAGCAGCTGCGCGTTCAGGGTCCAGTCGGCAAATCCCGGCGGCAGGGGGACGCCGCTCGATCCCGCCAGGGCCGCCAGCGGGCCATCCGCCGCCTCGCTGATCGCGACGCTCATGCGATGGCCCTGCGCCGCGGGCGCAAGGGTCAGACGATAGCGATCTTCACGCCCCGGAACCGACAGCAGCAGGTCCGCATCGACACCGGTGCCAACGAGTGTCGCGGTGCCGGTCATGACGGGCGGCGGCAGGGACGTCCCCGATAGGCTGGTCGCGAGCTGCGCGATGACCAACCGTTGGAGGCGCACCGGTGCGGGCAGCTGGAGCCCTATGCCGTCGCCGGTCCGGGGCAGGCGCGCAAGCTCGAGCCTGTCGATGGTGAGCGCCTCGATGTCCACCTCGCCGCGCAGCAATGTGGCAGGCCGCAGCACGAGGGCCAGGTCGGTGGCACGCAGCCACACACCATCCGCGTCGGTCAGCTCGAGACGCGCGATGCGGGGGCGAAACGGCAGCTCGCCGCCGATGCCCTGAACGATGATCTTCCCACCACTGGCCGCGGTCAGGATGCGCGCCAGCAGGCCGCGGCCTGCATCGGTATCGACCCCCACCAACAGCGCCAGCAACAGCGCGCCCGCGATCCAGGGGAACCGGGCCAGACGGGCCAGCTCAGGCCATGGCCGCGCTGGTCGGTTTCGCTGCCGTTGCATCAAAACGCCTCGCCGATGCCGAGATACAACTGCGCCGGCGCGTCGCCGGGGTAGGGCTCCAGGGGCACGGCGAGATCGGCCCGCAGCGCGCCGATCACCGTATGGAAGCGGATGCCGACCCCGACCCCGACCTTCGCCCCGCCAAGCGCCGGCAGGCCATCCGCGGTGACGCTGCCGACATCGACGAAGGCGGCCAGGCCCCAACGGCCACCGATGCGCCGGCGCAGCTCCAGGCTGGCCTCCAGCGAGAGGTTGCCGCCGGCCGGCGCGTTCCCCGCGGTGCGCGGACCGATGGCCTGATAGGGATAGCCGCGCACCGAGCCCGCCCCGCCGGCGTAAAGGCGCCAATCCGGCGGCACGTCGCTGGCGGCGGCACCGATGATGCGCGCGACCGCGACCCTGGCCGCAATCAGGCTGCGGGCCGGTCCAGCGCCGGCATCGGCAGGCATATCCGATGCCCGCAGCCTGGCGAGATCGAGATACCCGGCGGCTGTCAGCCGGGCGCGCGTGAAAGGCTCGCCATCCCCGTGTACCCAGGGCACGGGCACCAGCTGTGCGTTGAGGCGCAGCCCCCGCCGAGGGGCCAGCGCGTCGTCGGTGGAATCCCAGCTGAGCGACATCGGCAGCGACAGCAGGCGGAAGTCCTCGGCAGGCCCGTCCTGCGTGATGCGCGAGCGCTCGAAGGCCGCTCCCAGTGCAACGGAAAGTCGCGGCGAAAGGCGCCGCTCCAGTGCCCCGCCGATGGTCACGGCATCGCGGTCGTACGCGGTAAGGGATTCCCGGACCGCGCCGAGGTCGAGGGCCAGGTCGAGGTCCTGCCGCCAGCGATCCGGCAGGCGCAAGGACAGGTCGACCGCGTAATCCAGGTTGTCCCGCGAGGCGCCATCGATGGTGCCGATCTCGCCACGGATGGACAGGCGCTCGGCTCGGCCGAGCAGGTTGCGGTGCGTCCAGCCCAAGAGCAGGCTTGCGCCATCGTCGCTGGCATAGGCACCGGCGAGGCGGATCGTGCGCCGTTTGCGCTCCACAACGGCGACTCGCAGCGGCAGTCGGCCGTCGGCATCGGTCGTGGTCGCCGGGATGATCCGGGCCGCGATGAGCGCGTCGCTGGCCAGCAGGTCGCGGCGGGCCTGCTCCAGGCGGCTTGGACTGTAGGGGTCACCCATCGCCAGACCGAGGCGTCGGCGCACGTAGGCATCGCGCAGGCGCTCGAGCCCCGTGAGCTCGATGGTGCCGATGGCGACTTGGGGACCGGTTTCGACCCGATAGGTGACATCCATGGTGCGGGTGCGGTGATCCACCTCCGCCTGCGGCGACGGCACCGTCGCCAGCGCGTAGCCGTCCTCGCGCAGTGCATCGAGCATGGCTGCCCCGGCCGCAAGCACGCGGGCTGCGTCGGCCGGCTCACCGGCGCGGAGATCGATGGCGGACGCGGCGGACGCGGCGGACCCGGGGGGGTCGTCGTCGATAGTGATCACCGCGAGCCGATAAAGGGGGCCCGTGTCGATCCGAACCTTGACAGTCACCGCGCGGTCGCCGATCCCTGAGGCCAGGACCTCGGGTAGCATCGCGTCTGCAAGGGCGACCCCATCGATCTGCATGTCGATGACGGCGTCGTAGTAGCCGAAGCTGCGCAGGACATCGTCTATGCGGAACCGATCAGCGTCTGCGCGCGCGATCAGCGCGACGGCCGACACGGGCTCGTCGTCGGCCAGCGCCGCCAGCAATGAGGCCCGCTCCACCGCTGCATCGACCACCGCATCGCTCACGGGCGTGATCTCGACTGCATAGCGCAGCCCGGATGCGTCAAGCCCTGCGTGCGCCGGCGAGCAAAGGCAGGCCAACAGGACCGCCGGCACAGCGCCGGCGTGCGCAAGCGACCGATCGATGCTGCACAGGCTGCTTGTCGCGAGCCAATGCAAGCGGTCGATGATGGCATCCTTGATCGTTTGGGATGCTGAATCTTTTCTCGTCATTGCACAGCGGCCGATCTGCTGGTTGGCGCTCATGTTGCTAAGCTCTAAGGCCTGTACCAGCCCGCGCGGCGACAGTGGATCAAGCGAAGCGCATCCACCAGAGTCGCGGGCTGTAGATGGTCATCGCTAATCAGCCCGACCGCCGCACCGATGCACCGCTCGGCGTCAATGGGCGGCAATCGTCGCACGATGCAACCGCCGGCGCGACATCATCGCGGGCGAAAAAACGAGCATGCTTCGCATCCCCGCAGAACGCGTCTCGGCGGGAAGAACCGCCCGTCCACCACAGCTAGTCCTTACTCTTCAAGCCAACGCCATGAGCCATTCAATGTCTTTAATCCGGGCGCGGTTGCTCGTCGCCGCATGCTTGCTTGTCGGCGCTGCCACGCAGGCGAGCGGCGCCGACACGGCTGGCCTGAGTGCCTGCGTCGGCATCGCCGACGATCAGGCCCGACTTGCTTGCTATGACCGCCTCAGTGGGCTGACGCCAGCGACACCCGTGGCCCTTAATGCACCGTCCGCGCAGCACCGTTCAGCGGCGATGACGGCACCGGCCGCGGCAGATAGGCCTGCGGTGTCTTCCGCCAGCTCCGGTGGATCGTCCGACATGTCGCTGCTGACCCGGGCCTGGAGCTTTGCCCCGGACAGCGACCGTTATCTCATCAAGCTCTACCGCCCGAACTACTTGAACCCGGTGCGCTGGCAAAGTCGCACCAACGAGCGGCCGCTCGAGCCGCTCGTCAACACGTTGGAATACCTGGACGACAACCTGGACCAGGTCGAGGCGGCCTTCCAGATCAGCTTCAAGACGCGCTTCTGGGCCAGCGACGACCGCCGGTGGGGCGCCTGGTTCGCCTACACCCAGCAGAGCTTTTGGCAGGTTTACAACGGCGAGAATTCAAGCCCCTTTCGCGACACCAATTATCAGCCGGAGGTCAAGCTGGCCTGGCAGCCGAAGCGCCACTTCGCTGGACTCGACTGGAATCTGCTCAGCGTCGGCTACAATCACGAATCGAACGGGCGTGCGGATCCGATCTCGCGCAGCTGGGATCGGCTGATCGTCGAGATCGGCCTGGAACGTGGCAATTTCGCGCTGCTGCTGCGCCCGTGGATCCGCATCGACGACGACAGCGACGGCACCGACAACCCGGACATCACCGACTACTACGGCTATGGCGATCTGACCGCGATCTACAAATGGCGCGGTCACAGCTTCAAGTTGACGGGCCGCGGCAACCCTGCCGAGAAAAAGGGTGCCCTGCAGGTGACCTGGATGACACCGCCGCTGCTCGGGCCGCTGCGCGGCTACTTCACCGGCTTCAGCGGCTACGGTGACACCCTGCTCGACTACAACTTCCGGCAGAATGCCTTCTCGGCGGGCGTCGCGCTGAACGACCTGCTGGATCGGTGACCGGCGGCACCGATCTCGATCCGCCACTACCCCCGAGGTTGCGATATCGATGCTGGGTAGAGTCAAGCACTGGCTGATATTCCGTCTCGCTGCTACGCAGCGAGAAGCTGAAGACCAGCGTCGAGTCGGACGCGCGCACCATACTGGCCTACTTGCTGCTTCGCCAGCTCACCGCCGATACGCGCGGCCCCTTCGTCACTGATGGAGCTGACCGACCCGGACAACAGCCGGCTGTTCGTGCAGCGGCTGGAGAACGAGCACACAGAAATCGTCGTTACCTCACAGATCGTCAGCCACATGCTGGCTCGGGTCGCGCTGCGCCGGGAGCTGCGCTCGGTGTTCGACGAGCTGTTCAGTCCGGGCGGCTGCGATATCGCCTTTCGCGGGATCGGCGACTATGACCTGACGCCGGGCGGCTATGTCTTCGCCAACGTGCAGCAGGCCGCGGACGCACGCGGCGAGATCGCCATCGGTCTGCGCCGACACGGGCGCCGTCAGGACAGGAACGGAGGCGTCCTGCTCAATCCGGGGCGCGATGAACGACTCGAGCTTGCGGCACGGGATGAGCTGGTTGTTTTGACGGCAGCGGAGTGACCATCCGCGAGGCACGCTGCGCGGGACGATGTCGCCGCTGGACATTTTCGACGTCGAGAAAAGTCACCCTTTAGCCTAAGGTAGAGCGACGCGTTAGCCTACCGTACCATGCTGGCGGCGTTCGGCCGGCCGAGCCATCGCGGCCGCATTGCCAGCCTGGCATCGGGCTGTCGCTGCCCGCCGTCCATGCCACCTTCCTGCCTAGCCTTTTTGTCATGATCTTGCCCTTGCGCCGCCGAGACCGCGTGCTGCTGCTGTTGCTCCTGCTGCTGCCGCTCATCGCAACCGCCGACGATGCGGCTGGCTCGGACCCCGCCGCGACCGAGGCCGAGCAATCGCTGCCGACCGACTCCCCGGAGCCCGACGCCGACGAGACCCCTGTCGGCCCCGAGCTACCGTTCGACGCGGCGTTGGTCGGCCTGCCCGGGCTGCCCTGGCCGATGATCGCGCCCGAGGATTTCCAGCAGGCGTTGGACCTCATCGATGCGCGACTCGCCGAGGCGGGCGCTGCGCGCGATGCCGCGACGGCGGCGGTCGCCGAGGCCGAGGCTCAGGCCGAAGATGGTGCGGCCAGTGCAGGCGAGGACGTGGAACCGACGGACCAAGACACGGATGCGGTCGAGGAGCAGCAAACAGACGTCGCCATGCTCGCGGCGGCGGTGACCCTCGCCGAGCAGCGGATCGAGGCGCTGCAGGAGCTGCGCATCACCGTGCAGCGCAATGCGACCCTGAGCAGTCGGGTGGCCGGCGCCGAGGCCAAGCTCGAGCATCAGCGCGCGCAGGCCGAGACGCAGAGCGCGACCTTGGAGCCGCCCTATCCGGTCTCGCTGCTCGACCAGCTCCAGGCGGAGCTGACGGTGAAGCAGGCCCTCGAATCGGTTGCCGAGACGCGGGTAGCGTCCGCCGAGCGTCGCAAAGACAGCGCCCAGCGTGGGCTCAGCCAAGCCGTTCGGGAGCGACGCACGGCGCGCGATCGGCAAGCCGCGGCCGAGAGCGATGGGGGTGCGCCCGCGGATCGCGCCGCGCTCGACGAGGCGCTGGAGCTCGCACGGCTGCAGGAGCTGGTCGCGCGCGAGCACCTGGCGGCGATGGTCCGGGCCGCCGATCTGGCACGTATCGAAGACGATACCGCCGAGATCGAGCAGACCCTGATCACCGAGCGGATTCGCTTCCTGGAGGAGCGCGTCACCCTGCCCCAGGAGGTGCTGGGCGAGCAGCTCGCCGAGCTGGAAGCGGCCAAGGACAGGATGCGCGGCGAGCTGGATGCCCTGCAGCACGGCGGCGACAAGGCCGAGGCGGACCTCTTTCGCGCCCAGCGCCGATTGGCCAAGGCCGAGGCCGAGGCCGACGGCGACCAGGCGGCGATGAGCGAATGGGTTGCGGCTCGCCAAGCCGAGCTCATCGCGGCCCGTGCCAGCGTCGACAACCTGGCCATGGCGTTGGACGTGATCTCGCGCATGCAGGACTACTGGGAGCTGCGCTATCAGGTCATGAACGATCCCGATGCATTGGACTTAGGCGATCTGGTACGCCGTGTGATCAGCGATCTGGCCCAGGCACGCAGCGACAAGGAGAGCATCATCGAGCGGCTCAACGCGCTGCGGTCGATCCAGCTTGCGCAGGCCCGCCGCGCGCGCGATCCGAGCCTCGGCGAGGGGGTCCGCGAGGCAATGGCGGTGCGGAGCGCCGCCCATGATCTCGCCGAGCGCCACGGACGCGAGCTACTCGAGGCCCAGGACGAGCTGATCGCCCTGCTCGCTGGCATGCGTCATCAGCTCGAGCTGAGGCTGCGGGAGCATAACTTGTCCCTGAAGCTGCTGCAGGTGCAGGAGACACTGACCGGCTGGTGGGATGCCGAGATCATCGTCATCGACGATCAGAGCATCCGGGTGCGGGAGCTCGTGTCGGCAATGGCGATGTTTTTCGTCGTACTGCTGATCGTCTCGCTGATCCGGATGGCAGCCCGCCGGGCGCTGCGGCGGCGCAAGCAGAAGAGCCTGAAGACCGAATACGGCGACCTGCGTCTCGTATTGTCCGCGATCGCCGGCAACACCAACCAACTCTTCGTCCTGATCGCCGCCTTTTACGTGGCGATGACCTTCTCCGGTCTCGCGAGTCCGACGGTCGCGCGCTGGCTCTGGACCACGCTTGTGATCGCCTTCTATGCCCAGCTTGGCATCTGGGCGAATGCGGCCATGGTCGACTACTTCACGCGCCGGCGCACCCGCCAGGAGATGCGTGACCCCTCCACCGTCACCGGCTACGGGTTGCTGACCTTCTTCCTCCGCGTCGGCATCTGGATCACCGTCGTCGTCTCGCTGCTGGCCTACTTCAAGTACCCCGTCGCGGGTCTGGTCGGCGCGCTGGGCGTGGGCAGCTTGGCCATCGCCTTCGCGGTGCAAAACATCCTCGGGGACATCTTCAGCTCCATGGCGATCATCCTCGACAAGCCGTTTCGCGTCGGAGACTTCATCAAGACCGGCGAGACCCTCGGCACAATCGAGAACATCGGCGTCAAGACCACGCGCATCCGCAGCCTCTCCGGCGAGCAGATCGTGCTCTCCAACAGCGATCTGCTCAACAGCCGCATCCATAACTTCAAGCACTTCAGAGAGCGGCGCATCGTATTTCGCATCGGCGTGATCTACCAGACGCCGCGCGTCCAATTAGAGCGCATTCCGCACATGCTGCGCGAGGCGGTGGAAGAGGTGCCCGATGCCCGCTTCGACCGGGCCCATTTCGCCGAATACGGTGACTTCTCGCTCAACTTCGAGATCGTCTACTACGTGCAGAGCCCCGACTACGCCGTGTACATGGATACCCAGCAGGCGATCAATCTTGGCATTCACCGGCGCTTCGAGGAGGCCGGCGTCTCCTTCGCCTATCCGACGCAGGAGCTGATCCTGCGACGTGGCGGCCCAATGCTGACCGCCTCGACCGCCTGACTGTGAATCAGGAGCGGGCCGCAGCATGGACACCGCGCAACGGCCCGAAAGGCGCAAAGGGTCGCTCGATGCTGGTCGCAACGGTAATCGAGAAAAACAATGCCAGGATGGAGTCTTTCTTAGCTGCGACAGCGGTGTAGCGTCGACGCTTCGATGAGCTCCGCGGATCGAGCGTCCTTGGCGTCTTGGCGCTGCAAAGCCGTTTGAAGAGTTGACGCGCGATTGGATTGACCACGGGGGCTTCGTGCCCGCTTGCGACCGTGCTGGGTGGCTGTTAATCTCCCAGCGCATTCCGATGGGGGAGCCGATTGGTACTCCGTTTATTGTCCGCGGCTGCGGTCGTCCGATCCATTCCTATTGCAAGACAATCGTTCTGGGAGAGCTAGATGAGTGATCTGATTGTGGTGGCATTTCCGGAGCAGGAGCTCGCATTCGAGCTGCGTGCCGAATTGGCCAAAATGCAGAAGGCCTACTTGATCGACATCGAGGACATCGTTGTCGCCACCCGAGACGACAAGGGTAAGGTGAAGCTGCATCAGGCGGTGAACCTGACCAGCGCCGGTGCCGTCGGCGGCGGTTTCTGGGGGATGCTGATCGGCATGCTTTTCCTCAACCCGCTGCTCGGCGCGGCCATTGGTGCGGGGGCCGGCGCGCTGTCGGGGCGTTTCAGCGACATCGGCATCAATGACGAGTTCATGAAGGGGCTGGCCCAGAGCTTCGGCCCGGGCTGCTCTGCTGTCTTCGTCCTCGTGCGCAAGGTGACCGCGGATAAGGTGCTCGAAGGCCTGTCGCAATTCCGCGGAAAGGGGAAGGTGCTGCAAACGTCGCTGGAGAAGGATCGCGAGGACACGTTGCGGGCGTTTTTGGAGTCGCAAGGGCCTGAAGGCACGGCTTGAGACTGGCCCGTCCGGCCGCGGCGGCTCCACACCCTTCGCGTTGGGTGGAGTC
>Ga0316576_10002536_pt1 | contig 10411 bp, 4 predicted proteins | sample S0NA_FD_203075 | JGI IMG/M metagenome (GOLD analysis project Ga0316576, IMG submission 203075) | Rhizosphere microbial communities from salt marsh grasses in Alabama, United States - S0-2_050615r3r5 | ecosystem: Host-associated > Plants > Roots > Rhizosphere | place: USA: Alabama | collected... | reverse complement strand
GCACGCGCGCTCAGACTGGTGCAATAACCCCAATGTTAGCAGGCAGGCTTGTGAGTCGAATCCCTACATCGTCGATCCGGCAGGAAAAACGGATGACCGGCCGGCCGGGGTGCGGCCGCACCGCACTAGTGCGTGACGGGGCGCCCAGGGGCTGCGCGCAGCGGCGACATCCGGGGCGCTGGCATCCCTTGCCATGGCGCGGCGGCAACGAACCGTGATCAGGCATGTGCGTGTCGCCGCGGGCGTCGTACCGCGTGCGGTGGCGCTCAAGGCGCGGCGTCCCTGCCACGGCCGTCGTGGATGGCGCCCAGCAGGGCTTCGCGGCCGGCCGTTTTGGTGACATAGGCGGCGGCGCCGGCGTTCATCATGGCCTGACCCCGGTCCGCCTCGTGGTACATGGATAGGCCGATGATCCGGATGCGCGGCCAGTCCCGGTGGATGCGACGGGTCGCCTCCAGGCCGTCCATGCGGGGCATCGAATAGTCCATCAGCACGATGTCCGGCGATAACCGCTCCACCAGTTCCAGGGCCTCGAGTCCGTCGGCGGCCTGGCCGACGATGTCGATGCCGGGCTCGTCTTCCAGCAGCATGCTCAATCCCTGGCGCATCATGGCATGGTCATCGACGATGAGCAGACGCAACGGCCGGTCATCGGGTCCCATAGCGGTTCCTCCCCCGGTCGGCGCCAGGATCGTGTCATTCGTGTCGGTGAGAAAGGCATCGGGTTCCGGCACCGTCGAGGTGTCCAGGGGAGCGGTCAAGACCAGGCGGGTGCCCTTGCCGGGCTTGCTCTCGATGGCGCAGGTGCCGCCGAGGAAGCGCATTCGCTCGTGCATCGACAGTAGCCCGAAGCCGGTGGCACCGGTTTCTCGGCGGCTGGCCTGCTCTTTGCGCATGCGCTTGAGATCAAAGCCCTTGCCGCGGTCGCCGACGACCACGCGCAGCTGGTCGTCGCCCGCGCGCGTCAGCGTCACCTGCGCCCGGCTGCATTCGGCGTGCTTGACGACGTTGAACAGGGCCTCGCGCACCGACTCGAACAGTACGCTGCGAACGTCATCGGGGGGCTGCGGGAGGTCTTCGTCGATGAACAGGTCCACCCGCAGGTCGTAGCTCTCACGCATGGTGCGGGCCAGCCAGTCCAGTGCTTCGACCAGACCGGCCTCGTGCAGGATCGGCGGGCTCAGGTCCGCGACCAGGGAGCGGGCCGCGTCGATGGCGTCTTGGACCATGCCCTTGACGCCCTCGAGGGCGTCCTCGAGCGCTTGGTCAGGCCCCGCTTCGCCAAGCCGCCGCTCGGCCCGGTCGACGCCGAACAGGGCACTGACCAGCAGTTGCTGGAGGTGGTCGTGGAGCACCTTGGCAAGCCGCTCGCGCTCGCGGTGCTCGGCCAGCGTCAGCTGCGACGTGAGCCAGCCGAGTTGCTCGGCGCGGCGCTGGAGCTCGCGGTGGGAGGCCCGCAGGGCCTCTTCGGCCGCCTTGCGCTCGGTGACATCCTGGTTCATGCCGACATAGCCGAAGACGCCGTCTCCGACGTGGCGGGCCGAGGTCTCGATCCAGCGCCATGCGCCGTCGGCGCGGCGCATGCGCACCTGGCATACCACCGGCGCGTGGTCGCGCAGCCGAAGCTCCATGATCCGGAAGAACTCGTCCCGGTCATCCGGATGGATCAGATCGTACCAGCCGCCACCCAGTAACTCGGCCTCACTGCGACCGAAGAATTCGCAATAGGTCTTGTTGAGGAGGATGGCCCGGCCGTCCGGCGCGCCCCCCCAGATCATGGCCGGCAGCTCGTCGGCGAGGATACGGAAGCGCCGTTCGCTTTCGCGCGTGGCGGCCTCGGCCTGGCGCAGGGCCTCTTCCCGTTTGCGCCCGGTGATGTCCTCGTAGACGACGACGGCGCCCGTTCCCTCGGCGTCCAGCGGTGCGGCGGTGACGCTGAGCCAGCGCCGGTCGCCGGCGCCGGACTCGATGATCATCTCCTGATCGCGTACCAGTTCCCGCTCCTTCAGGGCGCGAACGGAGGCGTATTCGTTCGTATCCATCGCCCTCCCGTCGGGCCGAAGGATGGTCCACTGCGGGCCGTCGATGCGCCGGCTCAGGTGCTCGTCCTCGGATACGGCGAGGATCTGCGCCGAGGCCGGATTGGTTTCGATGATCTCGCCCCGATCGTCGGTGACCGTGATGCCGAGCGGGAAGTGCTCGAACAGGGTCTGGTACTTGGCCAGCGCGACCTTGAGCTCGCGCTCGATGCGCAGGCGGTCGGTGATGTCCACCGAAATGCCGCAGATGGCGCTGGCCTCGCCGGCCTCGTCGAGCAGCGGGAACTGTGTGGACAGCAGCGTGCGTCGGCCCTCGGAGGTCTCCAGGGTCTCTTCCAGTCGCTGCGGCTTCAGTGTCGTCAGCAGGGTTTGGTCGTTGGTCATGAGCTCCGCGGCCGTCTGTGGCGGCAGGATGTCCGCCGGCGTCTTGCCCGCCACCTCAGCGCTGCGCATGCCGAGCAGGGTTTCGCAGAGCCGGTTGATCATCAGGTAGCGGCCCTGGAGGTCTTTGACATAGATGTAGGCCGGCGCGTTGTCGACCATGCTCCGCAGGTGCGCCTCGGAGTCGCGTGCGGCCTGCTCGGCAATGCGGCGCAGCTCGATGTCCACCAGTGTGGCCAGGTCCCGGGCGGATGCCAGTTCGTCGTTGCTCCAGGGCGCGCTGCGCAGCCTGACGGTCTCTTCCCAGGCGGCGAACGAGCGGCGCGGCCTGATGCGGCCGTCGGTATCGATGGCGGCCTTGTTCGGCTCGCCGCCCCAGGTGACGTCGCGCAGTTGCTCTCCCCGGAACCAAATCAGCGACATTTTCGCATCGCTGCCGAGCGGCTCCAGGATGACCCCGGCAGCCACGTCCGCGAACGGAACCGCCCAGTCCAGGTGCTCGCTGAGACAGTCGGTGACGACCATGGATCCGCCCGCCGCCCCCTCGGCAGACCGGTGCTGGCTGCCGAGCTCGCGGGCGATGGACAGGATCTGCCAGGGACGCGGCGCGCCGCCGCCGGTGACGACGCGACCGTCATGCACAAGGGCGCCGCCGTCGGCACCGACGGCGCAGAGTAGGTCGTCGAGGCCGGGGCTGCGGATTAGTTCCGGCAGCCGGGCGCCGGCGCGCATGGCCTCGATGACCGCCTCGCGGCTGCGCTTGAGCCTTGCCTCGTAGCGGCGCCGGCGCACCTCTTCGCAGAGGACGATCTGTGTGGTCAGGTCGTCTGCCAGCCAGGTGATCAGCTCGCGCTGACGCTGGCACAGCCGGCGCGGCGTGTCGTGATGGCAGGCGATCAGGCCCCACAGCTCGCCGTCGTGTACCAGCGATGCGGTCATCGTGGCGCGCACGCCCATGTTGTGCAGGTATTCCAGATGCGCCGGGGAGATGCTGCGCAGCACGCTGTGGGACAGGTCCAGCGCCTCGTCGTCCGGTGTCGCCGGCGCGGGCAGCAGCGCCGCTGCGTCGGTATGAATGTCGTCGATGACGCGGATCGGGCTGGTCCGGTACAGCTGCCGCGCCTGCTCCGGCACGTCGCTGGCCGGGAAGTGAAGGCCGAGATAGGGCGTCATGTCCTCGCGCCGGGCCTCGGCCACGACCACTCCATGCCAGTCCCTTTCGAAGCGGTAGATCATGACCCGGTCGTAGCCGGTCAGCTCCCGGAACAGGGCGGCGGCGGCCTGGAGCTTGCCCTCGAGATCCGACTCGGCCCGAACCGGGGCGAAGCGCGCCAAGGTGTTCGACAACCAGGCCGTCGCATCGTCGGCGTCCGTGGACTCCTCTACCGGCTCCGGCTCCAGTTCGAGTACCACGGCGCCGTTGGTCTCATGTACATAGCCGGCGAAGCTGCCGTTCCCGGTGTCCGCCGCGGAGCCGGTGGGCGTCCAGCGGAAGTGGGCAGGCTGCCGCCGGGATTCCCTCCAGCGCGACCGGCCGCGATCGACCCGCTCCGCCAGCTCTCGGCCGAGGGTATCGGCCAGATTCCGGCCCAGGAAGGCATCGACGTCGAGACACAGCAGCGTCTGGCAATTTGCCGATACCCGCTCGATACGCAGGGCATCGCCGCGAAGGACCAGCACAACGCCGCGCCCCTGTACCATGCCCGGCCGGTGGATGGGCTCCTCGGCGCAGCGGCTGAGATCGGGCAGCTCGCGCTCTCCGACAGGGTCGCGCGGCTCGGCGACCGGGGGACAGTCGGGCGGTTCGGGATCGGTCACAGCCATTTTGTCGAAGGTCTGAGGGAATCGTGTCCGAACCTGGAGCGGTAATCAGGCTTCCGCGGCGGCGTATGGAAGGCCGCTGCCTCCGCCGGAGGGCCATTGGCATCGCACCGCCCATCTAGGAAATGTTCCTATTCTACCGTCTGTGTCGGATCATGGACGACGAAATCCGGCGAGGACGATACCGTCGCGTGGATGCAACGCGTCCGGTCGTGTCGGAAGCTCACGGACTGTCCATTGGGTGACGACCCGGATGTACATCGAGAGTACACGTCTGCGGATGAGGATGATACATGAGGCACGGGAATCCCGGTTCACTTGCCAAACCCCGGGGAGCGCCCTCCAGCCGCGATGCAACGACGCCGCCCGTTCACGGCCGGCGGCGCCATCGGATGAGGGAGCTCGCCTCGACGATCGCCGCCGCTCGTCTTACCATGCCGGTGATGTCCATGTTCCGACCCATCCCGCCCGGCACCGGGGTCGCAGACCCTTCCTATGTCGTCTGGGCGTTGTTGCTGTGCCTACTGATTTCCTCCACGGTTCACGCGCAGCCGGTGGAGCTCATGCTCTCCTGCGGGCGTTTCGAGGCCGAGGTGGCCCGGTGCCGTGCGGCGGCCGGAAACTGGGCCCGGGCTACGGGCAACCGGGTTCGGGTGCTGGCCGCGCCTCAGCAGGTGGAGCGCCGGCTGGCGCTCTACCAGGAATTGCTCGGCGTCGGTACGGACCGGCTCGATGTCCTGGAGATCGACAGCATCTGGACTGCCCGGCTGGCGCCGGACCTGCTGGACCTCAAGCCCTACCTGGCCGGTGCGGAGCAGGGCTTCCAGGCAACGCTGATCGCCAACGATACCGTCGACGGCCGTCTCGTGGCGCTGCCCTGGTTCGTGGATTTGGGCCTGCTTTACTACCGCACGGATCTGCTCGCTGCGGCGGCGATTCGAACCCCCGAGACCTGGCCGCAGCTGGAGGACGCGGCCATGCGCATACAGGACAGCCGGCGCGGCGCCGGCGATGATCGCTTCTGGGGCTTCCTGTGGCAGGGCTGGCGCGGCGAGGGATTGACCTGCAACGCGCTGGAGTGGATCGCCAGCTGGCGCGGGGGCGGTATCGTCGAGCCCGGCGGCCGCGTCAGCGTCGACAATCCCCGCGCCGCCTATGCGTTGTCGCGGGCGCGCCGCTGGCTGGGCCTGATCTCACCCGAATCGGTCCTTGCCGATTCCGAGGCAGCGACGCTGGAGCGGTTTGCGGCCGGCAACGCCGCCTTCATGCGGCACTGGCCCTATGCCTGGGAGGCACTGCAGGGACCGGAGTCGGCCGTGCGCGGCAACGTGGGTGTGGCACCGTTGCCGAAGGGCGGTGTCGGCGGGCGCCATGCCGCGGCCCTGGGCGGTTGGCAGCTTGCCGTGTCCCGGCACTCGCGCCATCCCGATGCGGCGGTGGACCTCGTGCGTTACTTGACTTCGACGGCGGTGCAGCGTGCGCGTGCCATCGAGCACGGCTATTTGCCGTCACGCAGCGGCCTGCTCACCGACTCCGAGGTGCTCGACGCGGCACCCTACATGCGGTTTCTGGCCGCGGACAGCGGCCTCGTGCCGACGGCGCGTCCGTCCACGGTTACCGGCGTCTGGTATCCCGACGTAAGCCGCCGCATCCAGAGCGCCGTGTTCGATGTGCTGATGGCGGGGCTCGATGCCGACGAGGCCGTGGCCGGGCTGGCGGCAGGCTTGAACCGGTTGAGCCAAGGCGGGACGAACTGGTCGGCACGGGCGCTGGCTCAGGGGCCGGATGAGGTTGGCGATGAGGCAGGAGGGGTTCGGGATCGCGATGGCGATGGCGAGACCGATATCCGTAGGGGGCGCGGAGATGTTCTGGGCCGGGCGGAGCAATAGTACTGGGGTGGGCCGGCGCGGGGGGAGGCTTGCCCCGGTACTGGCGTTGCTGGTCGTCGCGGCCGCTGTCCTGCCGGCCCAGGCCGACGGGCTGCGCATCGGAGTGTTCGGACAGGACCCGCCGCGCAGCTTCAGCGATGAGCACGGGCAGCTGGCGGGCTTCGATATCGACGTCGCCCGCGCACTCTGCGCGCAGCTGCGGTATCGGTGCGACCTGGTGCCGATGGAGTGGAGCGCGCTGATCCCCCGCCTCGAGGCGCGCGAGATCGATGCCGTCGTGGCCTCCATGTCCATTACCGACGAGCGTCGCAAGAGGGTGGATTTCACCCGGCCCTATTACGTCAGCCCGGCCCGCTTCGTCGTCCGCAACGGGATGCTGACCGATGCCGATTGGCGGCAATTGAAGGGTAAGCGCATTGGCGTACGCCGTGGAACCACGTTCGATCACTACATCACCGACAAGTACGCTGGCGATGCCGAGGTCGTGCGCTATTCGACCCAGCCCGGTGCCCTGCTGGACCTTGTGCTGGGGCGCCTGGACCTCGTCATCGGCGATGCGCTTGTGCTGGAAGCGACCTTTCTCAATGGCGCGCAGGCCCAGGACTTCGGTTTCGTCGGTCGCCCTCTCACCGATCCGCGCTGGTTCGGCTATGGCCACGGTATCGCCGTGGCCAAGAACGACCGCGGCCTGCGCACGCTGCTCGATCGCGCCATCGCCGACATTCATGTCAATGGCGTTTTCGATCGAATCCGGAGACGTTGGTTTGGCGGCGACCTGCGGGTGTCCGCAGCCGAGCCTCCGACAAACCCGGAATAACGCCTTTCTCGCAACCGATCGGCCTCGATGTTGCGATCCCGATTTCGATGTTGACTCGGACGAGCCGCCGCGGACATCAGCGATGCGGATGTCCGGCGGGCAACCGCCTTCAGGCCGAGCCGTCCGGCGGCTCCAGCCGCGCATCGTTGCGATCTTGGATCGGCGCGAGACCGTCTCCATGGTCTTCCAGCGCCCCGCGACCGGCGAGTCCCGCGAGCGCGGCGCGGCTGTCTCCGCCCAGGTGCATGGTCACGTCGCGCTGCGGGAATGGAATGGAGATGCCGTTCTCCTTGAAGCGCTTACCGATGGCGAGCAGCAGATCGGAGCGGATCACCAGGCCGCCGGGGCCGTCGTTCATGCTGAAGCAGTATTGCAGGCGGATGTTGACCGCCGACTCCGCATACTCCCAGAGGAACACGCCCGGCTCGGGGTCTTTGAGCACGTGAGGGTGCTCGTCGATAACCTGGCGGATCAGGTCCAGCGCCAGCTCGGCGTCGTCACCATAGCGGATGCCGATATAGAGCACGTGGCGCAGCACGTCGTCGCTGCGGGTCCAGTTGGTGAACTCCCCGCTGATGACCGAGCCGTTGGGGATGATGACCTCCTGCTTGTCCAGCGTGCGCACGGTCAGCGAGCGGATGCCGATGCGGGTGACGCTGCCGAGGTTGCTGCCGATGCTGACGAAGTCGCCCACTTTCAGCGGCCGCTCGGCCAGCAGCAGGATGCCGGAGACGAAGTTGTTGATGATGTTCTGCAGCCCGAAGCCGATGCCGACGCCGAGGCTGGCCGCGAACACGGTCAGCGTGGTGAGGTCGAAGCCGATGACCTTGAGTGCCAGCAGCACGCCGGCGACGATAACGACGTACTGCGTGAAGGTTGCCAGTGCCTGACGCAGGCCGGCATCGCGAATTCGCCGATAGGTCAGGTTGTAGCTGACCTGTTGGCTCCAGCCGCCGATGTAGAAGGCTCCGGCCACCAGGATCACCACCAGCAGGACGTCGGCAATGGTGAAGGCCGACTCGCCGAGCCGAAATATCGGTGTGCGGATGGCGGCCAGGAAGCCGCGTACCAGGGGCGTCTGGTCGTTCCAGTCCCACAGTCGGAGCAGCAGCCAGCCGGCCCCGAGCGTCGACAGCAGCACGCCGACGCGGTAGCCGGGCTCGACGAAGTGGGTGCGCCAGAAGTCGCCGAGCTCGGCATGGTCGCCCACGCGCTCGCCGAGACGGTCACGGATGTCGATGAGGATGCCGACGATTAGGAACAGGAGCAGGCCTATGACGACGGCGTGGGCGAGATAGGTCAACAGGGCCCAGGCCAGGTCCAGGAAGCCCGCCAGGCCGATGCCGCCGGTGACCAGCAGGAACACGGGCACGGCCCGCGACACCCACGCCAGCAGGGCCATGCGCGGCCGAAACCGCGCCGGACCGCGCCGGCCCAGCCAGAGCAGCAGATCCCGCAGCGCGAAGGCCGGCAGGGCCAAGGCCAGGACGCCGAGCATGGCCAAGCGGTTCAGCAGGTCGGCGAGGATCGGTGCTACCGGCAGCGTGCGGGTGACGATGAACAGGGCCGAGATCAGCGTGGCCAGGATCAGGCCCAGGCGCAGTCTCGCGTAGAAGCGGTCGCGGGCGTCCTCGACGTCGTCCTCGGGCTCGCGGGCGTAGAGGATCGCGCGCGCCACACCGAGCACGAAGGCGAGTGCCGGCACCAGGACCAGCAGCAGGACCGGCGGCCACAGGGCATCGGCACCGACGCCGTAGACGAGGCCCGCCAGCAGCCAGACCGCGGCGGGGATCAGCAGCGGCAGCACCCGGGCGAAGGGCCGCTCCACCACCGCCATCCGGCTCCCTGGGGATTGCCGGTCGGCCAGCGCGAACAAGGACCGGCGGCCCCAGAGCATGACCAGGGCCACGGCCAGGCCTCCGCCGATGGCCAGTGCATGGTGCCGCGCCCCGGTGCTGTCGATGCGATCGACGAAGTCGTCGCCGATGTCCCGGACGGCGCTGCCCAGCAGGGCAGGCAGCCGCAGGGCATTGTCGCGGAGCCGTCGCCAGTCCACCGCTGTCGCGGGCAGCGGCCGGTATTGGAACAGGGAGGCGGCATAACGGTCGGCGATGATCCGCTCGAAAATGTTGCGCTCCGTGTCCAGGCGCGTGAGCAGCGCGTCGATGTCCGCCTGCTGAAAGCCGACGAGCTGCTCCAGGTCGTCGAGCAGCGACAGCTCGGGGGCATCGTCGCCGCCCTCCCGCCGCAGCGAGGTCCGGCGGGCGTCCAGAACGCTCCGCTGGGCCTGCAGCGATGCCTGCGCCTGCTCCAGGCCCGCCGCCACGCCCGCCAGCCTTGACTCTGCGGCGGTCAGTACGTGCAAGGGCATCAGATCGTCATCGCGCAAGGCCCGCAGGTCGTCGAGGGCCTGCCCGGCACGGATCAGCTCCAGGTCGTTCTGGCGCAGAAAGCTGCGGAGTACCGCATCGTCGAGACGCACGTTCAGCATGCGCCGCCGCGCCCTGGCATCGGCGTCGTCGCCCTCGATACCTTGCAGCCGGGTGCCGAGGCGCGTGGCCCGGCGCAGGTGATCTGCGATGACCGATTCCAGCAGCGGCAGGCGCGGGTCCTGCTCGAACAGGCCCTCGCGGGAGATGGCGTCCAGGCTGAGCCGGCTCTGGAGTAGGCGCAGGCGCTGCTCCAGCAGCGCGCGCTGGCGCTGGGCCCCGCTGATCAGTCGCTCATACGCGGCGATGATGCGCCGTACCAGTGCGGCTTGCTCCGTCAGCAGGTCATGAGCCACCTCGGCACGTAATTGCCCGGTGGTGATGACACCGCCGCTCTTGATGCGCCCGGAGAGGCGCTCGAGCAGGCCGTCGATTCGGGTTAGGGCCAGGCGGCGCTGCTCCCGGCGCCCCTCGATGACCACCAGCCGTGCCTGCACCGTATCCAGGTCCAGGCGCGCCTCCCGCAGCAGGTCCGGGTTGACGGCGTCGGTGGCCAGAGTGCGCTCCTCTTGCGCCAGTTGCCGCTCGAGTGCGTCCACTCGCTTCGACATGTGCCGGCGTGCCTTCTCGATGTCGGACATCAGAGCGGCCAGCTCGATGTTCTGGTGCTCGATCTCGCGCAGATCCGGGATCGGGGGGACGGCCGCAGCGGAGGCGGCGGCCAGAAGCAGGCAGAGGATGGCGGGCAGGCGGAGCAGGGATGATTTTCGCGACATCGGCGCCTTCCGGGTCAGGACCAAGAAGGGCGTGATTCTAACGGGGCCGGGGCGGCGGGCGCGCCCCGGCGGCCGGTCCGCTCAGACTTTCCCTAGTCAGGGTCGGGAACGAAGGTCAGCACATTGCCATTGATGCAGTAGCGCTTCCCGGTGGGCGGCGGGCCGTCGTCGAAGACATGGCCCAGGTGGATACCGGAGCTGGCGCTGCGCACCTCCGTCCGGTGCATGCCGAGGGAGTCGTCCTCGTGCAGTGTGATCG
>Ga0316576_10002535_pt1 | contig 10412 bp, 9 predicted proteins | sample S0NA_FD_203075 | JGI IMG/M metagenome (GOLD analysis project Ga0316576, IMG submission 203075) | Rhizosphere microbial communities from salt marsh grasses in Alabama, United States - S0-2_050615r3r5 | ecosystem: Host-associated > Plants > Roots > Rhizosphere | place: USA: Alabama | collected... | reverse complement strand
GTTTCCAGGCCAATCACCTCCTTCTTGCCCTTGGCTAGCTCGGCGAAGTGCTGGTCCAAGCCGTGGGCTTGGTCGTAGCCGAGTCTTTCGAGCTTGGCCTGGAGAATCGTCGTGGCCACGAACCAGGGTCGGAATCGCTTGAGGGTGCTGACCGACATCAGTCCGCCCGGAGCGTACTTCTCGAGCAGCTGGATGGTCTTGGCGGTAACGTGACGGTCGAGCGAATCGCCGGCAGGATAGCTTGCGACCTCTCCCATCTTCATCCCGACGGACGCCAGGTGGATCTGGGTCAGATCAACCTCCAGCACGAGAGCATCGGCGGACGAGAAGGCGCTCTCGATCCTTGGGTCGAGCGGGTACAGATCCGCGCTCGCGACGTGGATCGAGCCGAGAAGATACATCGTTGTCCCGCCTGAAGTGACCTTCCACCACAGGCCCCTGGCCGGCTTCCGTACCGGTGCGACGGAGCCAGAAGCGCCCGGTTTGCTGCTCGTCGGCACGGGCGCCGCGGTCAGATGGACGGGCGCGCTGGCGGATGCAGCCGCCTCCGATTCGAGCGAACTGTGGCGACAGTCGATCCCGACGGCACCGACCACCAGCAGCAGAAGACAGGTCAGAAGCAGCCTCCACGGCCACGCTGCGTTTCTCATCTCGAAGCACTCCTATCACGGGGCCGGAAGCGCTGCACTCACGCCTGGTTCCGGCCAAAACTCGCTCCTCTGGCCCGCGCCGCCCTTTGCCAGTCGGGCATCATTTCGAACGACACGATGCTCTGGACTCCGAGTATTGTCGGTGTGTTAGAGTCGTTCATTCGAGGGTACAGCACGTGAGTCGGGACCCAGACGATCTCCCCGAGGGCGGGCAAGACGAAGAGCTCACGGCGGTCGTCAGCCTGTCGGATCTGAAGGGACCCATTCGCACCACCGCGCGGGACCGGCACTTACTCGTTCGCCTACAGGGATCGCAGGTCGGTCAGGTCGTGACGGTTCACGGAGCGGAGTGGAAGGTCGGTCGCGCGCGCAACGCCGATCTCTGGCTCGGGGACGGCGGCGTCAGCCGAGCCCATGCTCGCTTCCTCTGGGAGAGCGGCGTCTACGTTCTCGAGGATCTCGGGTCGGCAAACGGAAGCTACGTCAACGGTGAACGGATCACCCGAACCCGGCTGGATGACGGGAACGTTCTGCAGTTCGGTCCATCCGCGGTCTTTCGCTATTCGGTCACCGACGCCGATCAGGAGGCCATGCTCCAGCAGCTGTACGATGCGAGCGTCACGGATTCCCTGACGGGAGCGTACAACCGGGAGCACTTCGACAACCGTCTCGAGTCGGAGATCTCCTTTTCCAAGCGCCACGAGACCCCGCTCTCTCTGTTGCTGCTCGACATCGACTTCTTCAAGCAGGTCAACGACACCTACGGGCACCAAGCGGGGGATGCCGTGCTCGTCGAAATGTCGGGCGCGATTTCGTCCAATCTCAGAGCCGAGGACGTGCTCGCGCGCTACGGGGGTGAGGAGTTTGCGATGATTCTCCGGGGGATCGACGTCGAGAACGCCTACCACGTCGGAGAGCGGTTCAGGTCGCTCGTGCAGAGCCTGCTCGTCGAGTTTGGAGACCAGGTGATCCGGATCACGGTCAGCGTTGGCGTCGCGTCGCTCCAGTGCTGCGGTGAAGGCGCGGACTCCGAGGCGTTGATCGCTGCTGCGGATCGGCGCCTGTACGTGGCCAAGCGGGGAGGCCGCAACAAGGTCGTCTGGCAGGGATAGGGCGGGCAGCAGCGTGCGATTTCTGCGTCGAGGCGGGGACGAAAACAGGGCTCGCAAGCTCCGAGATCGAGCCATACGATTGCGCGAGAAGGGCAAGCTCACCCAGGCCGCAGCATGCTACCGCGAGCTGGAGGATCTCGAGCCAGCCCACGCGGACTGGCCCAAGCGAGCGGCCGAGTGCTACCGCAGACTGGGTCGGCATGAGGATGCCATCGCAGCGCTCGATCGGGCCGCGGCTCTCTACACCCAGGGCGGGTTCGTGCTCAAGGCGATCGCGGTGTGCAAGATGGCACTCGCCATGGATCCCGGTCACGCCGCCATCGGTGCGCGATTGGCCACGCTAGCGGGTCAACGCTGCATGGGCCTCGAACGGATCCGAGCGCGCCCAGGGGCTTCGGGTGGGACCGCACCGAAGGCAGCGGCCGGGGTCATCGATCGGGTCGAGCCCACCGGGCCGGCAGTCGTTGCGATCGACATGGCCCGGCCGGCTCCGCCGTCCGTTTCTCCTCGGTCGCGGCGGTCCCCGAGCATTCCACCCGGCGCCCCGCTCGAAGCCGTACCCTTGAGCGCCGTTGCTCCGGCCCACGAGTCAACCGAGCTGCCCCAGCCGCAAGGCGTAGCGGTCTATGAGCTCGACATCGATCTCGTCGACCTTGCACCCGAGCCCGACTCCGTGGACTTCGCGGCGAGCACCGATTCTGCGGTTCGGGATGCCGCTCGTGCGCTGCTCCCCCACACGCCACTGTTTTCGGACGTGAGCGAGGAGAGTTTTCGCAACCTGATCGACCGGGTGGCGCTCGAGCAGGTCGACGCAGGGGATGTCATCCTTCGCGAGGGCGCGCCCGCGGACGCCCTGTACGTGATCGTGGAAGGTCGCGCCGACGTGATCGCGGAAGGGCCGCCGCCGACCAAGTGGGGCGAGCTCGGTGACGGGGACTTCTTCGGCGAGATCGGCCTGATCAGCGACGCCCCGCGACAGCGGACCGTACGCGCCACGGAGTCGACTCAGCTGCTCGTGCTGGACCGCCCGATGGTCAGCGAAATGGTCGAAAGGGAGCCGTCCTTCTTGCCGGTGCTGCTGCGCTTCATCCGTGAGCGGTTGGTCGATCAACTGACGCGCACCAGCGAGTTGTTTGCCCCATTCGCCGAGGAGGATCGCCGTGATTTGATGGCGAAGTTCAGGTTTCTCGAGCTGGCGAAGGGGGCTGTGCTCATTCGGGAGGGAAAGCGAGCAGAAGGGCTTTTCGTGCTGCTCAGTGGAGAGGCCGAGGTGGTGCAAGGGGACGCGGAGCTGCGGCTCGCGATGCTCACGGCAGGAGACGTGTTCGGGGAGATGTCGCTTCTGGACCAGAGCAGTGCAGTGGGTACCGTGCGCACGACGCGCAAATCGTTTGCCCTGCTGATGCCGGGAAAGAGCTTCACCGAGGCGATCATGGCCCAGCCTCACATACTGGCCTACACGAGTGAACTGGCCGAGAGACGTCGCACGGCCAACACGGCCCCGCCGCCCGGCGCAGAATCGAGGATCGATCTGATCTGAATATGCTCCGACATGGTGTCCGGTCGTTGCCGCTGCGACCGGCTTCAATTCGAAAGTGACGAATGACGGACGACGTGCTCCCCCTCGAACCATCGCGGTCAGAAGAGGCGGTTCAGGTTCTGATCGACTCGTTTGCCCGATACGCCTTCTGGAACCACGTCTTGCAGGGAGCACCCGATCCGGATCGGCGCGTCCTCCCCGTTTACCGGATGATGGTCCGCTACTGCGTCGAATACGGCCACGGCTCCGTCCTCGAGGCGCCCGACGATGCGGGTCTCGCCGCGGTCGCGTTGTGGCTGCCGGGCGATCGCGCGGATCCGTCGTTCTGGAACGAGCTGCGGCTCGGGGGTCTGTCGATCCTCGCTGCGCTCGGTCCTGGCACGGTGGTACGACTGGTGAAGGTGAGCGGAGCCATGGCGCGGGTCCACGAACAGCTCGTCTCCGGTCCCCACTCCTATCTGTGGGCCTTGGGCGTCGTTCCGTCCCACCAGGGGCAGGGTCTGGGGGGACGTCTGTTGCAAGCCGGCCTGCGTCGGCTCGACAACGAGCAAACGGCCGCGTATCTCGAGACCAACGAGCCGCGCAACGTTCCCCTGTACGAGCGCAACGGGTTCGCGGTGAGCGACGTGCGCATGGTGCACGGCAGTCTCAAGCAGTGGTCCATGATCCGCCCCCCGGGCGGCGCGCGGTAGCGTCACTGCTGGGTTCGGTGCAACGATTGTAGGACGGTCTCGGCGTTGTGGCGGTGGCGTTGAGCCTCCGTCTCAGCCACCGAGTAGATCAGCGTGTAGGCAACGTGGCTATGGACGAAGAGCCGTCTCCACTGCACCCTCTTGCCCCGCGATCGGTGGATCAACACCTCGATGTCCGTCACCTCCAGTCCAGAAGCCAGGTGTTGTCGCGACGCCAGTACCCGCTTGTCTCGCGCCCTGTTCAGGCCGTTCAGGGCGGTGAGCCCGAACACTCGGCTGGGGTAATCCGCGGGCTTCGTGTGGCGCGCAAACATCACGCGTGGGGATCCCTTTGCCTGGTCGTTCTGCTCGTAGACGAGCCACGTCAGATTCATCGAGTCGGGCGACCGGGGAACGGGTTGGAAGTCGGTTGGAAGGTCGAGGGACCAGCCCTCGACCTCGATGCGTCGGAAACCACTCGGAGGGGCGGGACGCTGGTCGGCGCTTGCCGAAGGGGCTGGACCCGTCGTGTGGCCCTTGCACGCGAGCCCCGTGCCGAGCAACATGACCGCCGCGAACGCGAGTCGGGCGCGCCCGCGGGCATTTCCCATCGCTGTCGACATGAGGTTCGTCCCATACCTGAAACACCGGCCGACTGCCAACGTGTGGGCTCGACGCGGCCGCGGTGTTAGGGTCCAGAGCCGTTCGAGAGCTGGGAGTCGGCGGCACGATGTCGATGGCCAGCGACGGATACGCCCCCATCACTGCTCTGCTTGGGCCCACGAATACCGGGAAGACCCATCGGGCGGTGCAGCGCCTCCTCGACCACCCGACGGGGATGATCGGACTGCCGCTGCGGCTGCTGGCGCGAGAGATCTACGATCGAGTCACGGCTCGGGTCGGCGAGAGCGCCGTCGCGCTCGTGACGGGCGAGGAGAAGCGGATCCCTACGAGGCCCCGGTACTGGGTGTGCACGGTCGAGGCGATGCCGCTCGCGCAGGAGGTCGATTTCCTTGCGGTGGACGAGGTCCAGCTGGTGGGCCACCCGCAACGTGGTCACGTCTTCACCGATCGGCTCCTGCACGCTCGAGGAGCGCGGGAGACCTGGTACTTGGGTGCGGACACGGTGCGCCCTCTGCTCGAGCAGTTGGTCCCCACGGCTCGCGTCCAGGGGCATCCCCGGTTGTCGCGCCTGACGCACGCGGGGCGAAGCACGCTGCGCGCCCTCCCGCCGCGCAGCGCGGTCGTGGCGTTTGGCGTGCCTCAGGTCTACGAAATGGGCGAAAGGCTGCGAAGGACTCGCGGCGGCGCGGCGATCGTTCTCGGGGCCCTGTCCCCCCGCACGCGCAACGCCCAGGTTGCGATGTACCAGGCTGGCGAGGTGGACTACCTCGCAGCAACGGATGCGATTGGGATGGGGCTGAACCTCGACGTCGATCACGTGGCGTTTGCCGCCACGCACAAATTCGACGGGCGGGAGAGTCGCCCTCTGGAGGCGGCGGAACTCGCGCAGATCGCGGGGCGTGCGGGTCGCTATCTGAACGACGGGACCTTCGGCACGCTGGCGCCGGAGCCCGAGCTCAACGACGCCGTAGCGGCGGCGATCGAGCAACACAGGTTTGCGCCGCTGCGTACGGCCTGGTGGCGGAGTGATGATCTCGATTTCTCTTCCATCGACTCGTTGCTCGCGTCGCTGCAGAAGCATCCTCGGCAGCGCGGTCTGAGGTGGGTCGATCGGGCCGTTGACTACGAGTGCCTGCGGCTGTTGGCTCGCTCGCCCGCCGTCCGTCGGGCAGCGTGGGGAACGGAGCGGGTTCGGTTGCTCTGGCAAGCCTGCCAGATCCCGAACTTCTCCGGTTCCCTCGTCGAACATCACGCTCAGCTCGTCGAAGAAGTCTTCGCGCAGCTCGCGGGACGGACCGCACGCCTCGACCCCGATTGGCTCGATCAGAATGTTCGCCGGCTCGACGACCCACGCGGCGACGTTGATACTCTGATGCTGCGCATCGAGTTGACGCGGACCTGGACCTACGTGAGCCACCAGGCGCGATGGGTTGCCGATGCAGGCGCGTGGCAAGCGCGCACCCAGGGCATCGAAGAGCGCCTCAGCGACGCGCTGCACGAGCAACTGGTCCAACGTTTCGTCGAGCCGGGGCACGCTGTTGCTTCTCGGACGCGAAAGCGTCGCCGCTCGCTAGCGCCCCCAACCGAGAGCGAGCCGGACCAGAGAGGGGGACCCTTCGCGAAGCTGCTCGACGTGAAGCTGTCGCTCGCCGAACCGCCCCCGTCGCCACCCGTGGCCGGAGACAGCCGGTACCACACCATCGCCGATGCCGCCCACGATCGCTTCTCGTCCGACTCGGTGGGGCGCGTCTGTTTTGACGGTGAGGTCATCGGCCAGTTGACGCGCGGTGCCGACTTGCTGCGCCCCGAGGTCAAGGTCATTGTCCCCGACGGGGCAGGGGCCGGAGCGCGTTCACGGCTTCAGCGACGGCTCGTCGCCTGGGCTCGCGATCTCGTTGCCGAGCTACTGGAGGTGCTCCGTGACGAACGATGGGCTGCATTGTCCGGGGCAGGGCGCGGCGTCATGTACCAACTCGAGCAGGGGCTTGGCACCGTTGCCGTGCGCCGGGCGCGGTCGGAGATCGAAGCGCTCCGCGGCGAGGATCGCAAGCTGCTGGCGTCGTCCGGGATCGTCCTGGGCGTACGGCACGTCTATGCTCGTGCCCTGATCAAGCCTCATGCCGTCGAGCAGCGGGTTGCCTTGTGTCGAGCCTTTCTCGGCGATTCTGGTCTCGTACCGGAGCCAGGTCCGGCGACGGTGTCCCTCCCCGTTTCGTCGCGCATCGCCGCGCCAACATGTGTGGCCATCGGGTTCCCATTGGTGGGTGGACGAGCCATTCGCAGCGACTTCATCGAGAGGATCGACGCTAGGCTGCGCGATCTTGCGCGGCAGGGACCGTTCTCGATCCCGGCCGAAATCGCCCCATGGCTCGGATGCCCGGAGCAGCAAGTGCCCCAGGTCGTCGAAGGACTCGGCTACCAGCCGGACTCCGAAGGGCGATACGTCCGACGCCGTCGGTCGTCTCGGGGTCGGAGCGGGTCACGGCGACGGCGTCGGAGCGGGGGAGGTGCTTGAGCGTTCGCCCGCGGGCTCCGCCAGTGCCGGTAGGTCCCGTTCTGCTTGGCTCGGTCCAACGTAGACGTCGGGGGTGTACAGGCGGGATGCAGAGGCTGGGGCGCGGCAGCGCCCCCCCCTCATCTCGGCTCGCCGCGTACGCGGCTGCTCGCGGCGCGCGCAGTCCTCGGAGTGCGGAGGCGGTGGTCAGCCCGTACCGGTTGCGAATTCTTGTCAGACTTGGCAGAGATGTCCCCGCCCAAGACCATGCCAGTGCAGCCCGCCGACCCAGCGCCTCCCGGAAACGCCCTCGAGAATCGGACGAACCCCGTCTGGGCCGAGCTCGTACAGCTGGTTCCGGTCGTCGCACTTGCTCTCCCCTTCATCCTCACGGGCGAGGTGGACCTCGCGCGGGCTGGACCCGGGTTCTTCGTTGCGGCGGCGCTGACCATTCCGATCACGGTCGTCGTCTACCGACACGGATACCTGTCGAATCCCATTCTGGTTGGCGCCTCCCTGTGGCTTTGGCTGGGGGCGGCGGCGTTTGGATTCCACTGGGCTGCCGTGGTGCAGTGGTTGGCGGAAACCCAGGCGTTTGGCCTTTTCTTAGGAGCGCTGTGCGTCGGGACGGTGTACGCGCTGGTTTCTCCATGGGGCTACGTAGGATTCCGCTCGCCCCACGGGGGATGGGTGCGACGTGCGTCCCTTGGCTTGCTCGCCCTAACGGTCCTTTCTGTCGTTTGGGCGTGGTTCATGAGACACGATGTCCGACTGGGGGGCGGTCTTCCCTTCATCTTGCTCAATGTCGTGCGTCGCGTGTTGATCGCTCGGGCTCCGTCCGGAGCTGGGACCGGAGCCTGAGCTCAGGATTCGGTGGCTGCGATCCTGTGGGGGCCGGCGCAAAGGCGAGGGTTACGGCGCCGCGTCGCGACAGCAGCGAAACCCCGTCGAGTAGTCGTGATACTTCCATCCGTGCCCTGGCGTCAGGAACCTGCACCCGCGTCCGTGCTCGGCGGTGGTGCTGAAGAAACCCCCCATGAAAATCCCCTTGCCGTAGTTGGCCCCGATCTTGGCGCGAATGTCGTCGCGAAGCGGGATCTTGTTGGGCAGGTCGTAGTCCACTTGGTCGCTGATCCACTCGTGCAGGTTTCCCACCATGTCATAGGTGCCGGCGTCGGAGGTGCAGCTCCGATACGCCCCGGTGAGGGCAAGAAACCCCGGTTCCTGGTCCAGTCGGGGACTGTTGAAGTGCTCCTCGTACTTCCACTGCCGAGGATCTTCCCCGAACAGCTTGCCGAGTAGATGGGGCTTGCCCGTGTTGCACCGGCCCGGTTCGAACTCGGCGCCGTAGGGGTACGCATGACCCGCCGTGCCCGTGCACGCCCGATACCATTCGCCAAGAGTGCAAAGCCGTTTGCCCGACCGGCGGCACGCGTCGAGCGCTTCCTTACGATTGACGTAGGCCTGCGGCATCACGCCGGGCTCGGATCGGGCTCGATACACTGCGCCCCGTTCGGGACGAAGGTATGGGGGATGCGGGAACTCTTGGCCGTCCGGTCCGAGTCGAACGAGGTGTGCCTCGTAGCGATCGACGCAGGCGCGCCCCACGAGAGCCATGTCGGACGGACAGCGGCCCATGGGGGTGCGAGTCGGGGCGATGGTGCTCGCGCTGACCGGTACCGATGTGGCACCCGTCGACTGCTTCCGTCCGGAAGCCGAGGGCGTAGCGTTGGCCCGAGTGGAGCTTGACGTCGCTGAAGCGCGGGCTCGGGCGGGGGCGGCGCGCGAGCTCTCTTGGCAGCTCCAGCCAGCTGCTGCCAGGAAGCCCGCCAAACAGGCGAGCGCAATGGTCGAACACTTCGACCGTAGAGCATGCTCGTTGAACTCGCGGGAGGGGGCTCCAGGCCCCTGCCGGCCCCAGGCCCCGCCTGGCCGCGATCGGGCGGGCGCAGCCCTTGCCGTTCTCGCGGCGGGGCAAGAAACGACCGACAATCGCTTTCGGTCAACTGGCAGGGCGGCGAGAACGCCCGGAGCGACGCGCATTAGTCGTCGAGTGATTCGAGCTCGCGGTCGAGCCGCTCGTCGAGGTCGGTGCCCTCGGTGCTGGGTTCAGCGTCTTCGTCCGACGCTTCGTCCTCGCTGCCGGGGCGCACGAACCTACGGAGAACGAAAGCCAGCAGTCCGAGACTTGCGGCTGCGATCAGGAAAGGTAGGCTCCACATCCACGGACGCCGGGGTCCAACGCAGAGCTTGTGCTGGACTCGCTGTTCGAGTCGGGCACAGATCTCGTTCTTGGTGAGACCGTCGTCGACCCACTGCCGGATCTCCGTCCTCCACTCAGCCGCGTTCGCGCTGCCACACGTGGCCAGTGTAGAGGCAGGGCAGAACGGACTATTGATGCTTTCCGTGATCTCGCGCACCCTCCGGTCTTTCTCGTCGTCGTTGCCAGCAACGGCAGCGGTGGTCAATCCCAGCAACAAGGACAGCCCGACGACGAAAGCGCAAATGGGGATCGACCAGAACTTCACGCGATGAATCGTAGAACCACCGACGCGCCTTTGCTACACGTTGGTGGCTTTCGCTCCTTTGGGGGCGGTCCAAGCGACATCAAAGGAGAAGGCAGTGACGACAGCGCTAGTCTTGACCCTCATCGGAGCCGATCGCCCGGGCCTGGTCGAAGCCGTGAGCGAGGCGGTACTTCGGCACGACGGCAACTGGCTGGAGAGCCGCTTGGCCCGGCTGGCGGGAAAATTCGCTGGTGTCGTCCTCGTCACCGCCCCACAGTCCGAGGTGGAGGCGCTGTCCGCGGACCTCGCGGCCCTCGCTGAAAAGGGACTGCGCGTGGCGGTCGAGCCCGCCTTGGAAGAACCCGACTTCAGGTCCGAGGTGCTCGAGCTCGAGATCGTCGGGCATGATCGTCCCGGAATCGTCAAGGAGATTGCGCAGTTGCTCGCCTCCCATGGCGTGAACGTGGAGGAGTTGACCACCCATGCAACCAGCGCTCCCATGTCAGGCTACGTGATCTTTCAGGCCCGCGCCCGCTTGTTCGTGCCCGAGGGTCTCGACGTCGAGAAGCTGACTCGGTCCATCGAGGAGGTCGCCAATGACTTGATGGTCGATATCCAGCTGGGCGCCCCTCGGATCGACGCGAAGTGAGAACGCGAACGAGCAGTGCTAGAGCAACGAGCAGGTTGCTTGTTGCGACAAGCCAACGAGCTAGAGCACCGATCAGGGAGCAGACGCCACCCAGGAGCCGCTGAAAGCGCTCCCTCGCTTCGTGGTAGGGGCGCTTTCCGGGGCTCCGTTGCGGTTGGCAACCGG
>Ga0316576_10002534_pt1 | contig 10413 bp, 9 predicted proteins | sample S0NA_FD_203075 | JGI IMG/M metagenome (GOLD analysis project Ga0316576, IMG submission 203075) | Rhizosphere microbial communities from salt marsh grasses in Alabama, United States - S0-2_050615r3r5 | ecosystem: Host-associated > Plants > Roots > Rhizosphere | place: USA: Alabama | collected... | reverse complement strand
GCTTCAACCCGCCCCTGGCGCGGCTCGCCCTCGCCCACCGCAAGAGCCTGATCAACACCTCGTACGTCGCTCCCGAGATGGAGGAGCTCGACGCCGACGCCCGGCGGGAGGGGGTCCTGCTCCTCAACGAGACCGGCCTCGATCCGGGCATCGACCACATGTCCGCGGTGCGCGTGATCCACCGGCTGACCGTCTCCGGCGGGACCGTGACCCACTTCACCAGCTGCTGCGGCGGCTTCCCGGCCCCCGACGCCAACACCAACCCCTGGGGCTACAAGTTCTCCTGGAGCCCGCGCGGCGTCTTCCTCGCCGGCCGCAACGCCGCGCGCTACCTGCGCGACGGCGAGCTCGTCGAGATCCCGGGGCCGGAGCTCTTCGCCCACCACTGGCCCTACCAGGTCGAGGGACAGGGCGTGTTCGAGATGTACCCGAACCGCGACTCCCTGCGCTACCTCGAGCCCTACAACCTCAAGTCGGTCCAGGGCATCTTCCGCGGCACCCTGCGCTACCCCGGCTGGTGCTCGACCCTGCGCGCCGCGCGGCAGCTCGGGCTGCTCTCGCTCGACGAGCAGGAGTGGCCCGGGGGGACCACGTTCCGCGACTTCACCATGCGCCGGGTGCCCGCCGGCGACGGCTCGACCATCGATCGACTGGCCGGCTTCCTCGGCATCTCCACCGACTCGTTCGTCATCGCCCGCCTCGAGTGGGCCGGGCTGCTCTCGGACCGCACCGTCCCCGCGGGCCGCGCCGCGCCCCTGGACGTGTTCGCCAACCGCCTGGCCAGGCTGATGATCTACGGCAAGGGCGAGCGCGACATGGTCGCCCTGCGCCACACCTTCCGCGCGACCTTCCCCGACGGGCACACCGAGGACGTCACCTCGTCTCTGGTCGAGGCCGGCGTGCCCTTCGGCGACACGGCGATGGCGCGGACGGTGTCGCTGCCGGCCGCCATCGCCACCAACCTCTACCTGCGCGGCGAGATCGACGTCACGGGCGTCCAGATCCCCACGCTGCGCGAGATCTACGACCCCGTCCTCGAGGAGCTCGACGAGCTCGGCATCCGGGTCAAGGAGACCTGGACGACGTCCTACCCCGGCCCGCTGAGCTGACCCGCGGCTAGAGCGCGCGGTCAGCGGAGAAGCCCGAAGATCACGGCCAGCGCCGCGAGGACCAGGCCGAGGCCCATCGCGAGCAGCAGGGCGCGCTTGTCCACGACCAGCCTCGATCGCGGTGCCGCGCCGCCCGCCATCGAGCGCTCGATCGCCTGCAGCTGCTGGCCGGGGTCCATCTGGAGGGGATCGAGGCCGTCGAGCAGCCGCTGGCTCTGCTCGAACGTTCGCCGGACGGCGGGGGGCATCTCGTCGAGGCTGCCGTAGTGCTGGCCGTTGACCGTGTAGCTGGTGCTCGAGCTCACGTGGTGGGTCGCGGTGCTCTGGACCCCGTCCTGGCCGGCCCGGGCGACCATCCGTTGCATCATGTCCGGGACACCGTCGCCGTCGCGATCGGCGAACATCTCGGAGAGCCCCCCCCCAGGCGCGCGCGCCTCCGGGTTGGACTGCTTCGTACCGCAGTAGGGGCAGCGGACGAGCGGCTCGTCGCTGTCGTCCAGGCTCGCTCCACAGTTGCCGCATTTCATGGCGTTTGTTCCCGGCTCGGATGGGCCAACCGGTGGAATTATCCGCAACAGCGGCGAGCGTGGCAACTGCGCGAGGCGCTCGTCCCTCAGAGCGCGCCGATCTGCTTCCTGGGCACCCAGCCCTCCAGGCCGTTGGCCAGGCGGATCCGCGTCCAGTCCCCCTGGTGGCCCTGGAGCCGGACCTTCAGCCCGGCGTGCAACCGGAAGGCGGTCTTCGTCGAGGCGTCCGGCCCCTCGCGCACGGCGAGGGTGTTGGGCAGCACGATGCCGCTTTCGACCCGGGCGTCGTGGTACACGCGCCCCGCGAGCAGCAGACCTCCGACGAGGGCCAGCAGCGCGACGAAGCTGTTCGCGGCGATCAGCCCGGCCCGCGCAGGGCCGGGGCGGATGAACCGCAGCAGGAACAGCACCGCGAAGGTGACCCACCAGAGCACGAGGAACAGCACGGCCCAGCCAGTGGCGGTCATCAGGTTGGCGGCCCGGACCCAGAACGGCTCCCGCATCGTCCCCTTGAGCTCGTCCTTGATCTTGTCGGCGACCAGCGCGCGGACGGTCTCCAGGTTGAACCGGGCGTCCTCCGCGCCGGGATCGAGCGCCAGCGCGCGCTCGAAGTGGTAGATCGCGTGGCCCAGCTCGCCGAGCTTGAAGAAGGCGCAGCCCAGGTTGTAGTGCAGGTCGGCGCTCTCCACCGGGATGGCGAGGATCCGCTGCAGCCCGTCCACCGCCTCCTGATACCGGCCGGCGTAGTAGCTCCGGACCGCGGCGGCGTAGGCCTGATCCACCGTCTCCGCCCGCGCCTCCCCGCGCAGCGAGACGAGCAGCAGCGCCGCGATCGTCAACGAGCGGCGCATCACCCCTCCCTCCCGCGCAGCTCGACGCGGCCGAGACGGTCCAGCAGCCGGCGGACGCGATCCAGGCTCTCCCCCAGCCCGGCACGGTCCACCGCCCCTGGCGCGAACCTCGCCGCGTCGCAGGCGTCGAGCTCCTGCGCCACATCCTGGACCAGATCGGCGGGGAAGCCGCCCCGCTCCATCCGCTCCTTCAGCTCGGGCCGGGTCAGCCCCTCGATGGGCAACCCGAGCCGGTGGTCGAGCACGCTGCGCATGCTCCCGGCGAGGGCCGCGTGGAAGCCGGTGACGTCGCCCTGGCGCATCCGCTCCTGGGCGCGCGCGAGCTGGGCGCGTGCCCGCCGCCCCGCGGCGCGCCGTAGCGACCCGGCCGTCTCGCGCCGCAGGCGCGCGCGAAGGCGCTCGCCCCCGCTCCAGCCGGCGACGAAGGCCACCGGGAAAAGGGCGAGGAGGATGAACAGCGTCCGCAGGTAGGCCGGCGCCCGCCCGGGCTCGTGGCGCAGGTGGCCCGCGGGGCGCGGGGGGCGGATGGTCCGGCTCAGCACGTTCTTGGCCACCGACTCCCCGGCGCCAGGCCCCCCCGCCGGCATCTTGCCCGTCACGGTCAGGGACAGCGGGTCGGTGCTCGCCCGCCTGTACTTCTCCTCGACGGGATCGAAGTAGTCGAGGTGGATCGGCGGGAGGCGGAGCTGGCCGGCGCGGGTGGGCATCAGCAGGTAGCTCACGATCTTCTCGCCGCTGACCGAGTCCTCGAGCGTGAACCGCTCCTCCACCGTCGGTTTGTAGACCTTGAAGCCGTCGAGATCGTCGAGCGTCGGCGGCTTGACCTGGCGCAGGTTGCCCCGCCCGCTGATCACCAGCTTCAGGGTCACCCCCTCGCCGGCCTTGATGCTGCTCCGGTCCAGGCTGGCCGCCACCTCGAGCTCCCCCACGTTCACCTCGTGGAAGCCGCTCGGCCGCCCCTGCTCGGGCAGCGGGAGGACCTCGATGGGCACGGCCTCGCTCGTCTGCTCGCTCGAGGCGGAGGCGAACGTGTCCAGGGTCCGGACCCGGGCCCCCATGGGCCCGACCTCGAGCGTACCGGTCTGCTGCGGGAAGAGGGCCTTGCGGGCGATCACCGCGGCGTAGAACATCCTTCCGCCCAGCATCCGCTGCTCGAAGACCAGCCGCCTCGGCGAGCGGAGATCCTCGCTCCAGAAGTTGTCGGTCGTGGGCTGCTTGGTGGTCTGAAACCCGAGCACGTCGGAGCGTGTGAACAGGTACCAGGTCACCACGACCTGCTGACCGAGGTAGACCTTGTGGGGCTGGGCCACGGCGGCGAGGAAGACCGGCTCGTCCGCGCGGTGGACCGGGAAGCCGGGGGCGCCGGCGCCGGCGTCCGGCTCGACGGCCGGAGCCGGCGGGGTGATCGAGCTCCCCCGGGCCTGGATCGTCACCCGGCCCGAGGAGATGCGCTTCCCCCCGACGATGATCGTCGCCGGCCCGATGGTCAGCGCTCCGCCCTTGAGCGGCGTCACGTTGTAGGTGTAGGACTCGCGGCGCCGGACCTGCCAGTTGATGATCTCGATGTTCTGCGTCGTCATCCCCCCGCCGGCGACCTGGAATTCGGGCCCAAAGGTCGGGGGGAGGTAGCGGTCGTAGCCCTGCTGGCCCTCCACGACGATGCTCACCGTCACCTGCACCGGCTCGCCCACGCTGACGATGTGGCGGCTCACCTCGAGGGTCACCCGGCCGGTCTGCGCCATCGCCCCGGCGGGCGCGAGCAGCGCCAGGGTGACGAGGGATATGCGCACGAGCCGGGTCATCAGCGCTCCAGCCTACCAGTCCTTGGTCGGGCGGTGAAAGCCCTGGCCCTGCACCTGCCGGGCCCGTCGCTTCTGCAGGTTCTTGTCGCTGCGATCCAGGGCGTCCAGCACCGCGTCCATCTGGCGCTGGCCAGGCCGCGGCCTGGGCTGCTGTTTGTCCTTGCCGGGCTCGGGCCGCTGCTTTTTGTCGCCCCGCTCCTGCTGCTTTTTTTGGTCCTGCTTCTTCTGCTGGTCCTTCTTCTTCTGTTGATCCTGCTTCTTCTGCTGGTCCTGCTTCTGCTGCTGGTCCTGCTTCTTCTGCTGGTCCTTCTTCTTCTGGTCCTTCTTCTGGTCCTTCTTCTTCTGCTGGTCCTTCTTCTCCTGCTCCTTCTTCTTCTTCTCGATCATGCGCAGGGCCAGCTCCAGATTCCACTTGGCGGCCTCGTGCTTGGGGTTCAGGCGCAGGGCGCTCTTGTAGGCGTCGGCCGCCTCCTCGTAGCGCTTCTGCTCGTACAGCGCGTTGCCCAGGTTGTAGAAGCTCTTGCCCCGCAGCGCCTTGTCCCCTCCCCGCGCAGCCTTGCTCAGCGCCTCGGCCGCCTCCTTCATCTTGCCCAGGCGGTAGAGGGCGATGCCCCGGTTGTACTGCACGCCGCCGCGATCCGGCAGCTCCTTGGCCGCGCGGTCGTAGTGCTCGAGGGCCTCCTTGTACTTCTTCTGCTTCAGGCTGGCGTTGCCCTGGTCCACGTCGTCGTTCTCGGTCTTGAACGGGTCGAAGCCGACCAGCAGCGGCGCCACGAGCAGCAGCGCCAGGAGACACGTCGGCGTTCGGCGAAGCGCGTGTGGGCACCGGCCGGCCCTCAGCGCCGTTCTCGTCGGGCGTCTGGTCATGCGTACCTCCTGTCGACAAGGGGGACCCGCCGGCGGTCGGGCAGGCAGGCCTCGAGCAGCAGCAGGAAGAGCCCCGGGAACAGGAACCAGAAGTAGACCTCGTCGAAGTGTCGGATCAACCGCGCCTTGGTCTCGGACTTCTTGAGCCCGGATATCTCGCTCAGGATCGGCTCCACGCCGAAGCGGCGGGGGTCCATCGAGATGTAGCGCCCCTTGGTGATCGAGGCGAGCTTGCGCAGGGTCTTCTCGTCCAGGCGGGTGGTGACGAACCCGCCGTCCGGCTTGGGCATGTACCCGGCCACGGTGCCGTCCTCGTTGAGCAGCGGGATCGGCTCGCCGGAGCGCGAGCCGATGCCGACCGCATAGATCCGGACACCCTGCTTGGCCGACTGCTTGGCCGCCTCGATGGGGTCGCTCTCGTGATCCTCGCCGTCGGTGAGCAGGAGGATGACCTGGGCGCGAGGCGGTCCCTTGCCCCGCACGCCGGCGAGCAGGCGGTTGGCGGCGACGATGGCCTTGCCAATGGCCGTGCCGCCCACCGGCATGTCCAGCGGCGTCATGTCCCGCCAGAACAGCTTGGCCGCGGTGTAGTCCGACGTCAGGGGGTAGCTCATCGTCGTGCCGGCGAAGGCCACCAGCCCGACCCGGTCGCCCTTCAGGCTGTCCAGCAGCCGGGCCAGCTCGGCCTTGGCGCGCTCGATGCGGCTGGGGTAGGCGTCCTGGGCCAGCATGCTCTTGGAGAAGTCCAGGGCGACGACGATGTCGATGCCGACCCGGGGCGCGAGCGTCGAGCGCTCGCCGGCCTGGGGCCGGGCGACGCTGAGGATCACCAGCCCGAAGCCGAGCACGAGCAGGATCGCCTTGATCAGCCGCAGCGCCGGGCTCACCGAGTCGGCGAGCCGCCGCACCTGCTCCAGGTGGCCCAGGCGGGCCAGCGTCCTCCGACGCCAGCCGTAGCGCAGCGCCAGCCCGACGACGACGGCGGGCAGCAGCAGCAAGAGCCAGAGCAGCTGTGGGTTCGCGAACCTCATGGGAACCGCCTGAACCTCGTCAATACGAGCAACAGCTCGAGCCCGAGCAGCGCGAGCCCGATGGTCACGAACGGACGGAACGCGTCGGAGTAGACCGCCGCCACGTCGCGGCGCGTGCTCTTGTCCAGCTCGTTCAGAATGCTCTCGAAGTTCTTCTCGAGCGCCTCCCGGTCCGTCGCCCTGTAGGCCTTGCCCCCGGTCTTGGCCGCGATCTTCTCCAGCAGCTCCGGGTTCACCGGATACTGACGGCGCACCTGGATCGGCCGGCCGAAGAGGTCGCGGCCGGCCTGGACCGCGCCCTCCTTGGGCCCCATCAGGATCGTGAAGACCTTGACCCCCATCGCCGAGGCGTAGCGCGCGGCCTGCTGCGGGGTGACGTTGCCGCTGTTGTTGTCGCCGTCGGTGAGCAGGATGACCACGCGGCTCTTGGCGTCGGAGCGGCGCAGCCGCGCCAGGCTGACCCCGAGGGCGTTGCCGATCGCCGTGGCCGTCCCGTCGACCAGCCCGAGCTGGAGGTCGGAGAGCATGGTGCGCAACACCGAGTAGTCCAGGGTCAGCGGGCAGTGGGTGTAGGCCTCCTTGCCGAAGACCACGAGCCCCATGCGGTCGCTGCGGCGCCGGCGGATGAACTCGTCGAGCACCCGCTTGGCCGCCTCAAGGCGGTTCGGCAGCAGATCCGTGGCCTCCATGCTGTTGGAGAGATCGAGCGCCACCATGATGTCGATGCCCTCGACCTCGACCCGCCCGCCGCGGTCCCGGGTCTGGGGCCGGGCCAGCGCCAGGGCGAACAGCGCCACCGCGACCACCCGCAGCACGCCGGGGAGCGGCGCGACGCGGGCGACCATCCCGCGGCGGAAGCGCGCGAGGAGCCCGCCGCCCGAGTAGCGCAGGGTCGCGGTCCGCCCCCGCTTGACGAGGAGCACCCAGTAACAGAGCGGCACGGCCGCGAGCAGCAGCAGCGCCCAGGGATTCTTGAACGAAAAGCGGCCGGCCTGGTCCAGGGACCAGATCAGGTAGGCGCCGATGGGGGCGGCGACGAGCAGCGTCAGCGCGAGGGGGATCTGCCAGGACCTGCGCTCACGCGGCATCGGTCCCCCCCTTGCTCGCCCGCGCGGGGGCGGCGATGAGCGAGGTGTCCTGCACCATGTCCTCGGCCTCGGTCTTCGCCTCGCGCGCCGCGTCTGCCTCCGGCTTGTACTTGGCGAACTTGATCAGGTCCCAGGCGTCGAAGGCCCGGACGAAGCGCCGGCGCACGTCGCCGTGGACCCGGGCCTGCTCCATCGCCTCGGACACCTCGCTCGTGGTCATCTCCAGCGCGTCGAAACCCCAGCGCCGGCCCACGTACTGCCGCATGATCTCCGAGAGCAGGAGGTAGAGCTCCTTGTAGCGCTCCTCGGCGATGTACGCCTCGACGTCCAGCTCGCCCAGCCGCCGCAGGGCGATGACGTGCGCCGGCGTCGGCGGCGGCGGCGGGCGCAGCCGCTCGCGGCGCGCGCGCAGGTGGCGGGCCACGAGGAGGGTCACCACCGTGGTCAGGACGACAAGGATCAGGCCGACCAGGGTGTAGATCAACCACCAGGCGCGCTGGTAGACCTGCACCGGCGGCGTCAGGTCCTTGAGCTTGGGGTTGGGCTCGTTGGGCATCACGCTGCGCACGACGATGGGCAGCGGCTCCGTCTTCAGCGTGACCAGCTCGCCCCCGGGCCCGAGGGCGGTCACCTCCACGGGCGGCAGGGTGAGCTCGCCCAGCTCGTAGGCCGCGACATCGAGCACGAAGGTCTGCTCCACCTCGGGGAAGCCCCCCTTCTCCCGCGGCGGGATCTCCCGCGTCGACTCCCGGCGGGAGAGCTCGGAGAACTTGCCCAGCTCCAGCGTCAGCGGCAGGTTGACCGAGACTCCCTTGCGGTGGCGCACCTTCAGCGTGACCTCCACCGGGTCGCCCAGGCGGGCCACCGCCGGCTTGACCGTGGCGTTGAGCTTCGGCGCCCACTCGGGCAGCGGCTGCACCGGCGCGGGCACGGCGGGTCGGCTCGTGGGCTGGCTCGACGGCTGGCTCGACGGCTGGCTCGCGGGCTGGCTCGCGGGCGCTTCGGCGCGAGGCGGCGCACCCCCATCCTCGGCCCGGGCCGGCCCGGCGAGGGCGAGGAGGGCACACAGCGCGGCGATCCGGGGCGCCCGCGTCCTCACCGCCTCAGCCTCCTCTCCCGCGCCTTGAAGAAGTCGACCAGCGCCGGCAGGTAGGGCTGGTCCGTGCGCACGTTGACGAAGTCCATCTTCATCCGGCGAAACATCTGCTGCCTGAGCTCGCGGGCGCGGCGCATGTAGAGCGAGTGCGCCACGGCCTCCGGGCCCGTCGTGTCGAACTCGACGATCTCCCCCGTCTCGTAGTCCACCAGGCTGACCAGCCCGATCTCCGGCAGCTCATCCTCCAGCGGGTCGGTGATCGTCACCGGGATCAGGTCGTGCTTGCGGTTGACCACCCGCAGCGCGTGCTCCAGGCGCGGCGGCAGCGCGTGCCGGCGCGGATCCGGGGCCTCTCCCTCGGGGGGCGGGACGAGGAAGTCCGAGAGCAGGAACACCACGCTCGAGCGCTTGGTCACCCGCCCGAGAAACTCCAGCCCGGCGGCGAGCTCGGTCTGCCGGCTCCGCGGGCGGTAGCTCAGGATCTCGGAGACCACGCGGAGCACGTGCTTCTTGCCCTTCTTGGGCGGCACGAACTTCTCGACCTGATCCGTGAAGATGATCAGCCCGACGCGGTCATTGTTCTTGATCGCCGAGAAGGCCATCACCGCCGCCATCTCCGCCGCGATCTCGCGCTTGGTCTGCTCGCAGGTGCCGAAGAGCCCCGAGGCGCTCATGTCCACCAGCAGCATCACGGTGATCTCGCGCTCCTCGACGAACAGCTTGATGTAGACGTCGTTCATCCGCGCCGAGACGTTCCAGTCGATGAGCCGGATGTCGTCGCCGGGCTGGTACTGGCGCACCTCCTCGAAGGCCATGCCGCGGCCCTTGAACACGGACTGGTACTGCCCCGCGAGCTGGTCGTTCACCAGGCGGTTGGTGTAGATCTCGATCTTCCGGATCTTCTTGATCAGCTCGCGCGCGATCACTACGGCACTTCGATCTGCTCGAACAGCTTTCGGATGATGTCCTCGGTGTTGATCTCCTCGGCCTCGGCCTCGTAGGTCAGGATGATCCGGTGACGCAGGATGTCGGGGCCGACGCTCTTGATGTCGTCCGGGGTGACGAAGCCCCGGTGCTTGAGGAACGCGTGGGCCCGCGACGCCTGGGCCAGGTAGATCGAGGCGCGGGGGCTGGCGCCGTACTCGATGAAGTCGGCGATCCCCTTCAGGCCGTACTGCTTCGGGTCGCGTGTCGCCGAGACCACGTCGACGATGTAGTCCCGGATCTTGTCGTCCAGGTAGACCTGGTTCACCACGCCGCGGGCGCGCAGCAGCTCCTCGGGATCGATGATCGCCTCGGCGCTGGGCACGCTCTGGCCGGTCATCCGGTCCATGATCTGGCGCTCCTCCTCCCGGCTGGGGTAGGTCACCTTGATCATCAGCATGAAGCGATCCAGCTGGGCCTCGGGCAGGGGGTAGGTCCCCTCCTGCTCGATGGGGTTCTGGGTGGCCATCACCAGGAAGGGGCGCGGCAGGTCGTGGGTGGTGTCCCCGATGGTGACCTGCTTCTCCTGCATGGCCTCGAGCAGGGCCGACTGCACCTTGGCCGGGGCCCGGTTGATCTCGTCGGCCAGCACCAGGTTGGCGAACACCGGCCCCTTCTTGGCCGAGAACTCGCCGGTCTGGGGGGTGTAGATCACCGTGCCGATGATGTCGGCCGGGAGCAGGTCCGGTGTGAACTGGATGCGTTGGAAGTGGGCCTCCATGACCTGGGACAGGGTCCGCACGGTCAGGGTCTTGGCCAGGCCGGGCACGCCCTCCAGCAGCACGTGGCCCCCGGTGATCAGCCCGATGAGGACCCGCTCCACCATGTAGCGCTGGCCCACGATGACCTTGCCCACCTCGGAGAGCACGCCGTCCACGAAGGCGCTCTCCTTCTGTACCATCTCATTGATGACCTTGACGTCGTACTGCATGGCTCCTCTCGGATCTCTGGCCGGGACACGTTCGCGGCGTGAGTCGTCGATACAAGACCTGCCGGTCGGGCTTTGTCAACGGCTACAACCCCGAGTCACCCCAACACATTCCCGTTTTTTTCCCGGG
>Ga0316576_10002533_pt1 | contig 10418 bp, 9 predicted proteins | sample S0NA_FD_203075 | JGI IMG/M metagenome (GOLD analysis project Ga0316576, IMG submission 203075) | Rhizosphere microbial communities from salt marsh grasses in Alabama, United States - S0-2_050615r3r5 | ecosystem: Host-associated > Plants > Roots > Rhizosphere | place: USA: Alabama | collected... | reverse complement strand
GCGGCCGCTGGATCGTCACCGAGGTCTCCTACACCGGCGCAGCCTTGCCGGTGCTGACGAGCAACGAGCAGGTCGAGCAGGCGCTGACCGACGGTGACCTCGTCGTCACGGACGGCGACGCCGCCCGCTTCGTCTGCCCGGTGATCAGGCTGTAGTCATCGAGGCCGGGTGACTGTGGAGTCGTCCCGGTAGAACGACCAGAACCGGGGCGGGGCGAACGCGTGCCGCACGCACACCTCCGGAGGGTGGACCCGGCACACGCGGCCGGTGCAGCTGCTGACGTACGTGAGGCCCCCCATGACCCGCAGCGTCTGGTCGAGCAGGAACAGCACCGGCAGGTGGGAGGGCCGCCTGGCGTCGACGCGCTCGGCGTGGCAGGCGGCCTCCCACGTGCGGGGCATCTGGGTGGCGTCGTCCTCGACGGGCAGGACGCAGCCGAGGGCCCGCACGCAGAAGTCGGGGTACTCGGGGTCGTCGGCCATCGCCTGCCAGCACCGGCGCACCGCCACGCTCGGCAGGCCCAGCGGCCACAGCCGCCGGTGTCGACGCACATGCACCTCGAACCACTGCCGGATCGCCGCCTCGAGCAGCCCCTGCGGGTCGCGGTACCGGGCTGCCTCCGGCGGCGGCCACCCCGGGAGCGGTTCCGCCCGCACCAGGGCGACCGCCGAGCGCGGGTCGTAGCGCTCGATCCGAGGCATCAGCACCTCCTGCGGTCGTCGGCGGGCGGCGGCGTCGTCCCAGTGTGCACAGCGGAGACGCCCTCCCACCACCTCAGCACCCGTAGCGCACGGACGGTCGTCCACCGGCTCGGGCCTCGGGGCTCGAGCTCGAACCACTGCCCCCGGCTGGCGGGGTAGGCGGCGTACGTCACCCAGCGTCCGTCCCGGCGACGGCCCCCGCGCACGACCGTGATCGCGTCGGTGAGACGCTCGTCGCGGTCGGCGTCGGCGTCGGCGAGGTGCTCCAGCCCGCGCAGCACGTCGAAGTGCCACTCGGGGAAGGCCGGGAACCGGGTGCTGGCCGGGATGGCCACCTGGCCGGTGCGGTGCGAGCGGTAGAGCCGGTGGTCGAGGAAGAACTGCCGGCCCCGCTGCTGGGCGGACGACGTGGCGAGCCCGCCTCCGGACCGCTCGTAGGCGAGCAGCGCCTCCAGTGCCTGGATGCTGGTGTGGAACGAGCTGTGCTTGGCTCTGTCGGTGCGGGTCGCACAGTTCCACCCGCCGTCGTGCTGCTGCTGGCTCAGCAGGTCGGCGACGAGGTCGTCCACCCGGGGCGCCGTGACGCCGAGGGTGCAGGTGAGCCGGACCAGGATGGCGGTGATGCACGTCTCCGGGACACGCCGGCGGGACCACCAGCCCCAGACCTGCTCCAGCCCGCGCAGCGCCGCCGGGTTCTCGGCGGGCAGCCCCAGCCACATCAGGTGCAGCAGCGTGTAGGTGGTCGACGTCCACTTGGGGGAGTAGGCGCCCTCGCCCCACCCTCCGTCGGGGTCCTGCAGCCCGAGCAGCCGAGCCCCCCAGCCGTCGGTGGCGACCCGGTCACGCTCGCGGGCGACCTCGGCGGCTGGGGCACCGATGAGCTCGCACGTCCGCCAGCGCACGGCGGGGTCACCGTCGAGCAGCCACGCCGCTGTCGCGTCGTCCACGACGGCCATCGTGCCGCGCCCGGCGTGTGTTCGGCACCGCTCGGCGACGTCGTCGGCGTCGATCCCTGCGACCACCGGACTCGACCTGCTACCCATCTGACGTGGATGTCGCGCTCGTGGTCGCGATCGCCTTGGCGGGGGCGTTCGCCCTGACGAACGGCTTCCACGACGCCTCCAACGCCATCGCCACCCTGGTGGCGACCCGCGGGGCGACCCCGGGGCAGGCCGTCGCGCTGGCGGCCGTGTTCAACATTGCCGGCGCGCTGCTGCTGGGCACGGCGGTGGCCGACACCATCGCGACGATCGTGGAGCTTCCTGCCGACGAGACGGTGACGGCCGTGGGGGCAGGGCTGGCCGGTGCCACCGTGTGGAACGTCGTCACGTGGTGGAGAGGTCTGCCCTCGAGCTCGGGCCACGCGCTGGTAGGTGGGCTGGTGGGCGCGGCTCTCGTCGAGGGTGGCCCCGATGCGGTGCTCTGGGGCGGGTTCGAGGGCTGGCACCCCGTGGGGGTGCTCGGCACGCTCGTCGCGCTCATCACGTCGCCGTTCGTGGGCCTCGCCCTGGGGTACGTGCTGCTGCGCCTGTTCCGACGGCTGGCGCGGCGGTGGACGACCGCGTGGCGCAGGCCGATGACCGGGGCCGGGTGGGTGGCGTCGGCTGGGTTGTCCTACAGCCACGGTGCCAACGATGCCCAGAAGGCGATGGGCGTCATCGCGGCGCTGCTGCTGGCGGGCGGCGTCAGCGACGAGCTGACAGTGCCGCTGTGGGCGAAGGTGCTCACCGGCCTGGCGCTGACCCTGGGCACCGCGCTCGGTGGGTGGCGGATCGTCAGGACGGTGGGGCGCCGCATCTTCCCCCTCACCCCGATGGACTCGGTGTCGAGCCAGGTCGCCTCGACGGCCGTCATCTACACCGCTTCGGTGATCGGGGCCCCGGTGAGCACGACCCAGGTGGTGGCCTCCTCGGTGGTCGGGGTGGGTGGTGGCCGTCGCCGCTGGGGCCACGTCCGGTGGGAGGTCGTGCGCGACATGCTGCTGGCCTGGCTCACCACGATCCCCGCGGCCGGCGCACTGGCCGCGGCGATACTTCTGGTCTGGAGAGGAGTGGCCGGATGAAGCGTCACAGGTGGTTCCTGCCCGAGGCCCCGGACGTCTACGCGATGCTCCGCGCGCAGTCGAGCGTGACGCTGGAGGGGATGGCGGCGTTCACCGAGTGGACTGCCGGTGACCTCGACCGCCAGAGCAACGTGCGGGACGCCGAGCACGACGCCGACCAGGAGCGCCGGACGTTGATCGAGGCGGTCCGCGACGCGTTCACGACGCCCCTGCCGTCGGAGGACTTGTTCGAGATCTCCCAGGGGATGGACGAGGTGATCAACGGGGCGAAGAACCTCGTGCGCGAGGCCGCCCTCATGGGCGTCATCCCCGACCCGGCGATGGAGGACATGGCCCGGCTGCTCGAGCAGGGCATGCGCGAGCTCGACCACGCGTTCGACCACCTCGGCACCGACCCGGTGCAGGCCACCGACCTGGCCGACGCGGCGATCAAGACCCAGCGGCGGCTCGAGCGGGTGTATCGGCGGGCGATGTCGGAGCTCATCGAGGTGCGTGACCTGCGGGAGGTGCTGGCCCGGCAGGAGCTCTACCGCCGGATGACCCGCATGTCCGACGACGTCGTGGCCGTCGCGGATCGGGTCTGGTACTCCAGCGTCAAGGAGGCCTGACCCGACCCTCGGGCGCGGGGCCACCGGGCCGGCGGGTGCGGCCCGGCGTCCGCTCGGCCCGTCCGCCGAGCCCGGCGTCCGGACCCGTCCGGAACCCGCCCAACCCCCGCTGAACGAGGCAAGTGGGTGCTGCGAGAGGTTCCTGCACCACGTGCAGTACCCAGATCGGTACTGGACGTGATCACTTGGGGCTGGGCGGCCCGGTTCGGGACCTTCGGCAGTCCCGGGCTGAGTCCCTCGGTCTAGCCAGCCACCCCTGCCGGGGTGTGGACTGGTGCCTGGCGCCGTGCTGGTGCTGCTGCTCGGTGCCCGGGTCCTAGGGAGGAAGCATGCGCGGACGTGTCCGTCGGAGCGGGACATGAACGACATCCTGCTGACGGGGTTCCCGGGCTTCCTCGGTTCGGCGCTGCTGCCCAGGATCCTGGCCCGCCGCGAGGGGGCCCACGCCTACTGCCTCGTGCAGGAGCACTGGGTGCAGGCCGCCACCGAGCGCGCCGCCGAGATCGAGGCCGCCCACCCGCACACCGCCGGACGCATCTCGCTCGTCGAGGGCGACATCACGATCCCCGGCCTCGGAATCGACTACGTCGACCGGGCCCGCGTCGCCGACGTGTCCGAGGTCTGGCACCTGGCCGCCGTCTACGACCTGGCCGTGCCCGAGAGCGTCGCCCGTCGCGTCAACGTCGAGGGCACCGCCCACGTCATCGAGTTCTGCCTGGGCTGCCGCGACCTCCGGCGGCTGCAGTACGTGAGCACCTGCTACGTCAGCGGCGACTACCACGGGGAGTTCCCCGAGGACGAGATCGACCTCGGGCAGGGATTCCTCAACCACTACGAGTCCACGAAGTTCGAGGCCGAGGTGCTCGTGCGGCGGGCGATGAAGGCGGGCCTGCCGGCAACGATCTACCGCCCCGGCATCGTCGTCGGGGACTCCCGCACCGGCGAGACGCAGAAGTACGACGGGCCCTACATGTACGCGGAGTACCTGAGCCGCCTCCCGAAGATCGCCCTCGTCCCTGGAGTGGGCGACTTCGAGGTCGTGCGTGCCGGCCTGGTTCCCCGCGACTACGTCATCGACGCGATGGACGTCCTCTCGGTCATGGACAGGTCCGAGGGACGCACCTACGCGCTCACCGACCCGAACCCACCCACGACCGGGGAGGTCGTCGAGATCCTCGCCGAGTACCTGCACCGCAGGCCGATCCGGGTGCCGCTACCCCTCGGGCTCACCCGCTCGGTCGTGGCCCACGTCCCGGGGTTGGAGAAGGTCCTCGGGCTGCCCGCCGAGGCCCTGGACTACCTCGCCAGCGAGACCACCTACGCCACCGCCAACGCCGTCACCGACCTGGAGGGGACGGGGGTCGCGTGCCCCCCGTTCCGCGAGTACGCGGTGCGGATGCTCGACTACTGGGCCACCCATCCCGAGCACGGCTCCCAGGCGATGACCTGACGAGCACCCGACCAGAAGGAGCCGATGTGAGAGACAAGCCGTTCGTGATCGTCAACGTGAGCCTGGCCGGCTCCGAGCGCGACTACGACGCCCACGTGACCTTCCTCGACCATGAGTTCCACCTGCGCCGGCTGGGCGCCAACGGTGACGTGCGCGCCGCGACGGAGCTGGTGAAGAAGTGGGCCGACGAGGCCGACGTCATCGCCGTCACGGGTGCTCGCGAGGCCCGCGCCATCGGCCTCTACGACGGTGACCTCGCTGCCGTCGACCGGGTGAAGAAGGCCAGCCGGATGGTGCCGATCACCGACGGTGCGGCTCTGTCCGACGTGCTGCAGGAGTGGTCGATCCGGCACGTCAACACCCTCATGCCGGGCTACTTCACCAACGCCCGGGTCGCAGTGCTGGGCGGCAGCAACCACAGCGGCACCATCCGCATCCTGCGGGAGTACACCGAGAACTTCGAGTTCGCCGATGCGCTGCTGCGGCTCGACCTGGCGAAGCGGGCGGTCTCCACCCCCGTCGTCGGCATGGTCAGCGACGCGGCCCTGTGGCCGGTGCGGCGACTCCCGCGTGCCGTCACCTCTCGCATCAAGGGTCCGGGTCGGCGGATCAGCTCGGCGTTGACCCGCCGGTCGCTGGCCGACTGCCACGTCGTCGTCGGCACCTTCGAGGAGATCGACGCGTTCGGGGTCGGCAACCTGCGCGGCAAGACCGTGGTCACCTCGGCTCTGTCCGACGTGCGGCTGGCCGAGATCGCGGCCAAGGACGTCGACATGGTCCTCGACTGCGTACCCCAGCCCTTCGACGTGACGATCAACGCCGCCGTGCTCGAGGCCATGATGGTGGCCACGTCCGCCAGTGCCCTGGGCCAGCTCACCAACGACGACCTGCTCGACATGGTCGTCTCCGCCGACCTCGAGCCGCGCGTGCTCTACCCCAACGGGTACCGGCGTCGCAGCCGGTTCGCCTTCGTCATCCACCCGCTGTCGCAGAACTACATCGCCAACGTCGAGCCGTTGCGCACGATCGAGCGCTACGCCCCCGGGCCCGTCATGGACGGGGTGGAGAAGGTGATCGCCTACATCCCGCCGTTCCTCTACAGCCGTGTCACCGGGGTCACGTCCCCCACCGGGGACGAGGCCGAGGGCTGGCTGATCACCGTCGGTGGCACCCCGAAGGAGATGATGTCGCACAGCCCCGAGTTCACCTACGCCCGGCTGCTGGCCGCGGCCGACCAGGCGAAGAAGCTGGGGGCCCAGGTGATGGGTCTCGGGGCATTCACCAAGGTCGTCGGAGACGCCGGGGTCACGGTGGCCAAGCAGGCCCCACTGCCGATCACCACCGGCAACAGCTACAGCGCGTCCGGAGCGCTGTGGGCAGCGCACGACGCGCTCGAGCGGCTCGGCCTCGCCGAGTTCGACGAGCAAGGACGCATCACGGGCAAGGCCATGGTCGTCGGAGCGACCGGAGCCATCGGGTCGGTGTGCGCCCGACTGCTGGCCCTGGCCAGCGACGACCTGTACCTCGTCTCGCCCGAGACGGCGAAGCTGCTCGCGCTCAAGGGTGAGCTGGAGAAGGAGAACCCGCGGGCCACCATCCACATCTCGGCGACCCCGGGAGAGTTCCTGCCCGAGATGGACATGATCGTCACGGCCACCTCCGGTGCCGGCAAGAAGGTGCTCGACATCATGGCCGTCAAGCCCGGCTGCGTGATCACCGACGTGGCCCGGCCACTGGACCTGTCCGCCGAGGACGTCGCCAAGAGGCCCGACGTGCTCGTCATCGAGTCCGGCGAGATCGAGCTCCCCGGTGAGGTGCGGATGGGCGACATCGGCCTGCCCAAGGGGGTGGCCTACGCCTGTCTCGCCGAGACCGTCGTGCTCGCCCTGGAGGGTCGCTACGAGACCTTCACCATCGGCCGCAACATCGAGTGGGAGAAGGTCAAGGAGATCTACCGGCTCGGGCTCAAGCACGGCATGAAGCTGGCCGCCATCGCCGGCGTCAACGGCGTCTACACCGACGAGGACCTGGCCCGCATCCGCGAGCTGGCCCTGGCCCGCCGGGCCGAGATGGCGGCAGCCTCCGCCTGAGCCGCCGTCAGGCCGCGACGTCCGCGCTGTCGCGGCGCGGGGCGAGCAACACCGCCAACGCGTAGGCGGCGTAGAGCAGCAGCACCGCCAGCAGCTGCCCCCAGGACCTGCCGGGAAGCACCGCCAGCAGCAGCAGCCCGGCCAGGGCGCCCCCGCCGAGGAACCAGCCGCGGTGCGTGGCGGCCGCACTCGGGGCCTGCCCGACCAGGCGCCGGCCGGACGCTGCAGCCGCCGAGCCACCGGACAGGAAGAGCACAGCGCCGGCGATCACGGCGAGCACCACGACGAGCACGATCCCCGTCCGCAGCGAGCTGAAGACGGTGTCGAACCCGGCGCCGACGGCTCCCGCCAGGCCCTCGGACTGCACCGCCGCCACGATCGACGACTGCAGCGGGCCCAGGCCGAGCGCGAGCAGGGCGAGCAGCAGCCCGGTGCCGACGACGATGCTCATCGTCGTACGCAGCCGCCGGGTGGACACGGCAACGGCCAGGCCGATGAGCACGATCGCGGCGATCGGAGTCAGCCACACGGCGACCCGGACGGACTGGTAGGCCGCCTGGGCCGCGGCGAGGTCATCGGAGGCGAACAGGGTGACCTGTCCGAAGTCGGCGGGCAGGTCGGTGCCCAGGCGATCCTCCAGCGCGGCGACGGCCTGGTCGATGGTCTCCGGCGTGAGAGTGGGGGCGCTGATCTCGCGGCCCAGCACGCCGGAGACGAAGTCCGAGCCCTCGGCCAGCAGCAGGTTGACGACCGGGGTGAGGTCCAGCACGACCACACCGTTGGAGGTCTGGACGGTCGTCGTGTCGGTACCGGCGAGGACGCCGATGCTGATCCGGTGCCCGCTGGCCAGCGCGGCGTCCCACGCGGTCCGGAAGGCGTCGGTCTGCACCAGTCGCCCCGCCCCCTGGGCCAGGAAGTTCTGCGCCGCCGTGCTGATCGGGCCGGCCGCCACCGCCACCTCCTCCGGCAGGGTGTCGCTCAGCCGTTGCTCCAGGTCGAGGGCGTCGACGAGCTGCGCAGCGGCGGCGTCCCCGACCGCGGCCGCGACCTCCGGCTGCTCGATGACCGACCCGACCCGGTCGACGAACAGGTCGGTCTCGGTCAGCGTGCGGAACGTCCACACGGCCACCAGCGCAAATGTCGTGGCCAGCACCGCGAGCACCACCAGCACCCACGAGACGACACTTCGCACCCGGGCAGCGCGGGCGCTGCGCTCACTGGCCAGCTGGTGCTGCAGCGACTCGAGCTCACGGCGAAGCTGCGCCACCTCGGCGTTGGTCTCGCTCATCGGGCGCCCCTCTCCAGCCCTCCCACCCTAGTGACCGCACAGCCCGGTCGGCCCTACGGTCGGGGCATGACTGCCGTCCCCGACCGGATGCGTGCCGCCGTCTACAGCGAGTACGGGCCGCCGGACGTCCTCTCGCTGCACGACGTGCCCGTCCCCACCCCCGCGGAAGGTGAGGTGCTCGTCCAGGTCGTGGCCTCGTCGGTCAACGACTGGGACTACCACCTGCTCACCGGCGAGCCCTTCGTCAACCGGATGAGCGGCCTGCGGGAGCCTCGGTTCCCGGTGCTCGGCGCCGACGTCGCCGGGCGGGTCGTGGCCCTCGGGCCCGGGACGAGCCGGGTGAGCGTCGGCGACGAGGTGATGGGGGACGTGTCCGGAGCGGGCTTCGGGGCGTTCGCCGAGTACGTGAGCGCTCCGGAGGCCGCGCTGGTGGCCAAGCCGGCGTCGCTGACGTTCGAGCAGGCGGCCGCCCTGCCGCAGGCCGGTGGTCTGGCCCTGGCGGCCCTGCGCTTCGGCCGCCGCGTCCAGGCCGGGGACCGGGTGCTCGTCAACGGTGCCGGCGGCGGCGTGGGCACCCTCGCCACGCAGGCCGCGGTGGCGCTCGGGGCCCACGTCACCGGGGTGGACGCCCCCCACAAGCTGGCCGGGGTGCGCGCGGCCGGGGCCGAGGAGGTGCGCGACTACACCCGCGAGGACGCCTTCACCACCGGTGAGCGCTACGACCGCATCGTCGACGTCACCAGCCGCCGCCCGTTGCGGGCCTACCGGCGGGCGCTGCGGCCGCGTGGCGTCGCCGCGATCATCGGCGGGTCCATCCCACGCGTGTTCTTCGCGCTGGCCGTCGGCCCGCTGACACCGCTCGCCGGCGGCAGGCGCCTCGGGGTGCCGCTGTGGTCGGCCAACGACGAGGGGGACACGGCGTTCCTGCTGCGCCTCGTCGACACGGGCGCGGTTCGGCCGGTGCTGGACAGCGTCTACCCGCTGGACCGGGTCGCGGAGGCGTTCTCCCGCTTCGACGCGTCCGAGCACGTCGGCAAGATCGTCGTCACGGTCGGGTCGTGACGCGTCAGGCGTCGAGGCCCGCGACGCGGCGCACGTGGGCGGCGAAGCCTTCGCGGTCCTCGACCGTGACGGTCAGCCCCGGGTGCGGGACGGCCCCGAACGGGTCGATGCCGCGGACCGGCTCGCGCATGAGCAGGCACACCCCGCCGACCGTGCTGGTGCCGAAGGTCAGGCCCCGGTCGGTGCGCGACAGCCGGGTCCCGATCGCCTTGACCGCCAGGTAGGGACCCGTCAGGCAGACGTCGGCGACGTTCGACGTCGGCGTCTCGCAGCGCCACGGCCCGAACCGGGCGGCAACCGTCTCGTCGTCCACGTCCACCCAGGCGGTCGTGGGCCGCACCCCCAGAGCGGCCAGCAGCGGTCGGTACCGCCGGTCGAACCGGAACGGGTAGCGCGTGGTCGCCATCGGACACCTCCGCGATCGATTCTTGTCCGGTTCTCACCTGCCGCACGCCTGCGCCTTGACCGCGACCCCGAGGCTGTGGGCCGTGAGCGCGACCCTCACGACCCCCGAGGCTGCTCCCCGCAGCACCCCCGAGCGTACGGCCCGGCTGGCGAATGCCCCGGAGTCGAGGCTCGCCGCCTGGCACGTCGTCGTCCCGGTGCTCGTCGTCGTCGGGCTGACCACCCTCGCGTGGGTGTCGCACGGCGGGGTCGCCGGACTGCTCGGCGGAGGGCGCGGGGCGTGGCTCGCGCTCGGGCAGCTCAGCGGGCTGTGGCTGGCGCTCGCCGGGTGGGCCGGGGTGATCCTGGCGGCCCGGCCGGGCATCGTCGAGCGGCGTTTCGGGCTCGACGGGCTGCTGCGGGTACACCGCTGGGTGGGCATCGGCACCGGTCTGCTCGTGCTCGTCCACGTCGGGGCAGTGCTGGTCGCCGGTCGGGCCGACGGCGCGACGAGCGTGGCGTCGATGTCCGCCGGGCTGGTGGCGCTGCTGGCGGAGCCGTGGATGGTCGCGGCCGTCGCCGGAGCCACCCTCTTCGTGCTCGTGGCGCTGTCGTCGTGGCGGAGGCTGCGCACCCGCATGGCCTACGAGACGTGGTACTTCCTGCACCTCACCGGCTACCTCGGGGTGCTGCTCGCCGTCGCGCACCAGTTCACCGCCGGCACCGACATCGCCACCGACCCCGTCGTGCTCGCCTGGTGGGTCGCGGTGTCG
>Ga0316576_10002532_pt1 | contig 10418 bp, 8 predicted proteins | sample S0NA_FD_203075 | JGI IMG/M metagenome (GOLD analysis project Ga0316576, IMG submission 203075) | Rhizosphere microbial communities from salt marsh grasses in Alabama, United States - S0-2_050615r3r5 | ecosystem: Host-associated > Plants > Roots > Rhizosphere | place: USA: Alabama | collected... | reverse complement strand
GAAAGAGGGCGACGTTTTGATTCAGGCGTGCCTCTTCCCGCTTGATTTCTGCCTGCAGCAGGGACTGTTTTGCCTTGGCCACCGCCCGGGCCTGCTTTTCTTTATCGATTTCCATGGGCTGCCTCGCGGAAAAGAAATTCAGGCGCGACCTGAACGAGGTCTTCGCTCAGGGATTAAGGGGTTCAGCCGTGCACCGCTGTTCCCCCTCATTTTACGCCGGCACCGACCCCAGAAGCGGGAATCCCATCTGCTCCCGCTGCGCCACGTAGCTCTCCGCCACGCGCCTGACAATATTTCTGATCCGGCCGATGTAGCGTGTGCGTTCCGCCACGCTGATCGCCTTCCTGGCGTCGAGCAGATTGAACACATGGGAACACTTCAGGCAGAAGTCGTAGGCCGGCAGTATCAGTTCCCGGTCGATCAGTCTGGTGGCTTCCGCTTCATACGAATTGAAATAGCTGATCATCTGCTCGACGTTGGCCTCTTCGAAGTTGAACGTCGAAAATTCCACTTCAGCCTGGTGAAAGATATCCCCATAGGTGATCTCGTCGTTCCAGGCGATGTCATAGACGCTGTCGACACCCTGCAGATACATGGCGATGCGCTCCAGACCGTAAGTGATTTCGGCGGTAACCGGATGCAGATCGATCGAGCCGGCCTGCTGAAAATAGGTGAACTGGGTGATTTCCATGCCGTCCAGCCAGACCTCCCAGCCCAGGCCCCAGGCGCCGAGCGTCGGCGATTCCCAGTCGTCCTCGACGAATCTGATGTCATGCTCCAAAAGGTTCAGACCGAATCGCTTGAGGCTCTCCAGATACCGTTCCTGGATGTCGAGCGGAGACGGCTTGATGACCACCTGGTACTGATAATAGTGCTGCAGCCGGTTCGGGTTGTCCCCGTAGCGCCCGTCGGTGGGGCGACGTGAAGGCTGCGGATAGGCTGCTTTCCAGGGTTCGGGGCCGAGTGCCCTGAGCAGCGTGGCGGGATGGAAGGTACCGGCGCCGACTTCCATGTCGTAGGGCTGTTGAATGACGCATCCCTGCTTGGCCCAGTAGGTATCCAACTCGAAAATGATATCCTGGAAATTCATGATCTCTCCCTCGCTGCACAGGATCTTCGCAGTCCCTACCCCCGAAGGGAGGACCCGGTGGTGGTAAGCCTTGTCAAAAGACTGGTTATAATTGCTATCTTGACTTTTGTCCAGCCGATCTCCATTATATTCTGCTGGCTTAAAAGGTAAAAATCAACCTGATTTACGGCGACATACCATGATCGATGCAGGCGGCGGAGATGGACGGATAAAGACGCTTCTCGAAGAAGCGAGGAGGATTGCCGTGGTCGGCCTGTCACCGAGACCCGAGCGCCCCTCCCACCGGGTTGCCGCCTACCTGATCAGTCGCGGCTACGATGTCATTCCGGTGAACCCGGGGCACGACGAACTCCTCGGCCGGACCTGCTATCCCAGTCTTGAGGCGGTTTCTGGAAAAATCGATATCGTCAACATCTTCAGACGGTCCGAGCAGGTGGCGCCGATCGTTGATCAGGCGGTCGAGGCGGGAGCCGGAGCGGTCTGGATGCAGCTCGGAATTGTCGATGAGGCTGCGGCGACACGGGCTGAACTGAGCGGCATTACGGTTGTCATGGACCGCTGTATCAAGGTCGACCATTCGCGACTGTTCGGCGGTTGATTGATCATGGAACCGCAGAAGATCCGCATCCGTGGCGCACGGATGCACAACCTCAAAAATATCGACGTCGATCTTCCCAGAAACGCGCTGGTGGTCTTCACCGGGCTGTCGGGTTCCGGCAAATCGACGCTCGCCTTTGATACGCTGTATGCCGAGGGACAGCGGCGCTATGTCGAGTCGCTTTCCACCTATGCCCGCCAGTTTCTCGGCCAGATGGACAAGCCCGATGTGGATTCTCTGGAGGGGCTGTCGCCGGCGGTGTCTATCGAGCAGAAGACCACCAGCAAGAACCCCCGTTCAACCGTCGGTACCGTTACCGAGGTATACGACCACCTGAGGCTGCTTTTCGCCCGCTGCGGAAGACCGTGTTGCCCGGAGTGCGGAAAGGAGATCCGCTCCCAGTCGATCGAGGATATGGTCACGATCCTGCTTGCCGAGCCGGAGGACACCAAGGTCATCCTGCTGGCACCGATGGTCTCCGAGCGGAAGGGACGGCACGAGCAGCTTCTGGCCCGCATCCGCAAGGAAGGATTCGTGCGGGTGAGGGTCGACGGCGACATCGTCCATACCGACGATGTTCAGGCCCTTGACAAGAATAAGAAACACACCGTTGAGATCGTCGTTGACCGGCTGGTTCTGAAACCGTCGGTGCGAAGGCGGCTTGCCGATTCGATCAGCACCGCGGTGAAGGTCACCGGCGGCTTCCTGCTCGCCTATTATCCGGACCGCGGCAGCGAGCAGCTGTTCAGCGAACTGGCTGCCTGCCACGAATGTGGTATTTCGATGCCGCCGCTGTCGACTCAGCTGTTCTCGTTCAACAATCCCCAGGGGGCCTGCCCGGAATGCGGAGGGCTCGGGGTCAAACAGTTCTTCGACGAAAGTCTGATCGTGCCCGACCACTCGCTGTCGATTGCCGACGGCGCGATCGCCCCGTGGGGGTGGCGGAATGAATCGACCTACACCGGCCAGATGCTCGCCGCGGTCGCCAGGCACTTCGGGTTTTCGCTCAAAACCCCGTTCGGCAGGTTGTCTGAAAAACAGCGTAGGATCATCCTCTACGGATCAGGCAGGGAGGAGATAGAGTTCTTCTACCAGAAGCGGAAACGGGTCATGACCGCGCTGAGAAGCTTCGAGGGAGTTATCCCGCAGCTCGACCGCCGCTATCACGAGACCCAGTCGTCGATGATCCGCGATGAACTGGTCCGCTACATGAATGAGCAGGTCTGTCCGGTATGCAGCGGCGCCAGACTCAAGCCGGAAGCGCTGGCGGTGCGCATCGGCCGGCACAACATCCATGACCTGACGATCCTGTCGGTGGGCAAACTGCTGAGGGATCTGCCGCTGCTTCCATTCAACGATCGAGAACGGGCTATCGGGGAGCCGGTTCTGAAGGAAATCGTCGATCGATTGTCCTTTCTCGAAGATGTTGGACTGGGATATCTGACCCTGGCCCGGAAGTCGGGAACCCTGTCCGGCGGCGAAGCGCAGCGCATACGCCTGGCGTCGCAGATCGGGTCGCGCCTCGCCGGCGTCCTCTACATTCTCGACGAACCCAGCATCGGTTTGCACCAGCGCGACAACCAGAAGCTCATCAATACGCTGATTGAACTCAGGGATCTCGGCAATACGGTAATCGTCGTCGAGCACGATACCGATACCATCCTGGCTGCAGATCATGTGCTCGATATGGGGGTAGGCGCCGGTGTTCACGGCGGCAGCGTGGTATTCAGCGGCACGGTGGTCGATCTGCTCGATCAGGAACAATCGGAAACCGGTGCCTACCTGTCTGGCCGAAAGGCCATCGACATCCCCGGGGCCAGGCGCACGGTTAGACGGCGGGGGGCAAAGGTGCTGAAGATAAGCGGTGCCACCGCAAACAACCTGAAAAAGGTGAACGTTTCATTTCCGCTTGGCGTGATGACCTCGGTAACTGGTGTTTCCGGTTCGGGGAAAAGCAGCCTGATCATGGAGACCCTGTTCAAGCTCGCCAAGTTCGGGAAATCGACCCGGCACGACAGCGTCAAGCGCGGAGGGGTGGGCTTGAGCGGTCTGGATCAAATCGACAAAATCGTCGACATCGACCAGAGCCCGATCGGCCGCACGCCGCGCTCGAATCCGGCAACCTATGCGGGTGTGTTCACCCCGATCCGCGAGCTGTTCGCGCAGCTGCCGGAATCGCGGGCACGCGGCTACAAGCCCGGCAGGTTCAGCTTCAACCTCAAAGGCGGCCGCTGCGAAGCATGCGACGGCGAGGGAGTGCTGCGCATCGCGATGCACTTTCTGCCCGATGTATACGTGGTCTGTGAAACCTGCAAGGGCAGACGCTATAACCTGGAAACCCTTGATATCAGATACCGGGACAAGACGATTCACGATGTGCTGACCATGACGGTTGCCGAAGCGTTGGAATTCTTTGCGAATATCCCGGCTATCAGGAGTCGGCTGCAGACCCTGTACGACGTCGGTCTGTCCTATATCAAGCTCGGCCAGTCATCGGTGACGCTTTCCGGAGGCGAGGCACAGCGAGTGAAGCTGGCCCGGGAGCTGTCCGGCAGAAGCAGTGGTAAGACCCTTTATATCCTCGATGAACCGACCACCGGTCTGCATCCGGCCGATATCAAGCACCTGCTGGAGGTTTTGAACCGCCTGGTTGACCAGGGGAATACGGTGCTCGTGATCGAGCACAATCTCGATGTGATCAAGACGGCTGACTGGATCATCGATATCGGTCCGGAGGGCGGCGACGGCGGTGGCGAGGTGATCGCCTGCGGGACGCCCGAACAGGTTGCCGGCGTCGGCCATTCCTATACTGGAGTGTTTCTCAAGCAGATTCTTGAATCCAACGGGGTGAGCATGAACGGCGGTAAGGCAGCCTGAAACAAACCTTGCAGCCCCCGTCCATTTGCAGTTTAATGCCGGCCAGTTCACCATTAACCATGATTACATACCAGAAGGAGTCGCCATGGCTGAACAGACAAGCACGGAGACGCAGGGCTCGGCAGAGAGTCCCATTCTGCGGATGCAGAAGATGTACATCAAGGATCTTTCGTTTGAAAATCCCAACGCCCCCGATGTTTACCGGGTGGGTCAGAAGGCCGAGCCGAGCGTGGAGCTCAACCTGAAGCTGAACAACAGAAAGGTCGGGGAAGACCATTGGGAGGTTTCACTGGAAATCAACGCCAGGGTCGCAACAAAAGAGGACGAACCGCGGGTGCTGTTTATTCTCGAGATCGAGCATGGAGCGGTTTTTCTGCTCAGGAACATACCCGAACAGCATATGCCGATGGTCCTTGGTGTGGAGTGCCCGACGCTGCTCTTCCCCTTTACCCGGCAGGTTATCAGCCAGGCCTCCGTCGATGGCGGCTTCATGCCGCTCCTGATGGAGCCGGTCAACTTCATGGCCTTGTTTCAAAACGCCCAGAAGAACAGAGAGCAATCGAACTGAGCAGCTCGCTGGATGGAAAAAGCGAAGAGGCCGTTTATCCAGGGGATAAACGGCCTCTTCGTTTATGGCAGGTCTGTTTGAGGACGGAGGTTACAGCCCGTAGGCAACGAAATTGTCTATCAGCGTGTTCACTCCCTTTTCGATTGCGCTGTCGAACAAGGCATCATACTGATTGTCGGCATACACTGATTCCGGCGATACCGCGACCCGGATTCGATTTGTCCAGACGAGGTTTCCGGTGGCGGCCTCCTGGACCCAGATTCGCATCTGCACGACTGCCTGTTCGTTACGTGCACTGTTGTAGGACAGATCACCTAACGCTGCACCGGTAGCGCCCCAGAAAATTGCGTTTGAGGTATTATTGGATGCCCCGAACAGGGTCGTGTCATCGAACGGCCATACCGTATGGTATCCGATCAGGGCGCCCCAGGTTGCACCTGCCGCCATTTGGCCATAACGATCATACTCGTCTGACCCGGCGAAACCGACGGCAATTCGAGAGGTACCCTGAACGATGAACGGCAGAATACCTTTCTTCCACGGTTCCCAGCTCGGATCCTGACGCGTTTTGTACTCGAGGATTCGACCGCGGACGATGTAATCGGCATTGAAACGGCGGCCAATCATGGCCACGGTTTTTTCATCGAGGCCATGGGTACCCGGGGCTGCCACCGCTCTGTTTTGGTTTTGCACCTGCTGCTCGGAGATATAGCCGCGCAGCACAGATTTCATGGTGTCCGACCACTCGCCGTCGAGTTCGTTTCTGAGCGATTTCGCATGCACCTCTTCGTAGGCGGCGAGGCTGATCAGGTTCTGCTCGATCATATAGCGGAACACATCTTCCTGGATCGAGGTGGAAAAGCCCTGGGCCATGAGGCTGTCGGTCAGCGACTCGGTAATCTGCGAGCTGCGCCGGTACGCCGAGACCATATTGTCGGCGAAACTGTAATCGGCGAACGGCAGTATCACGACTGCTTTGCCGTAACCCGGAGAATTCTGTCCCCCGCCTTCAGGAACCTTGAGCGATTCAACAACGGTCTGACCGCAGCCGGCCATAGCCAACGCCAAGATTCCGACGATCAGATATTTCAGCCTGTTCATAGTAATCTCCCTGCCAAATGATGAAATATGGTTTTCTGTTCTCACTTACCGGACGATCAGATAATTCTCGGCCTCAGTATGATAATGAGTTCACGCTTCTGTCTGACTTTTTCTTCGTATCCGAACAGATAGCGGATTACCGGAATCTTGCCGACCAGCGGCGCGAAATTCCCCTCGGTATCGTTTACTTCGGAGATCAGGCCGCCGATAACGAGCATTTCGTTATCCTTGACCCTGACGGTGGTGCTCATCTCACGCACCCGAACCCGCGGTAGACCGACTTCGGTACCTTCCAGACCGACCTGCTTGTACTCGATCGGTTCCTCCAACTCTGAGGTGATCGGCACGAGGTTCATGATGACCTCTTTGTCGTTGAGAATGTTTGCCGTCAGAGCAAGGCTGATTCCGGAGAGTACGCGGGCGGTTTCGACGGTGTAGGTCAAAAGGGTGTTTATACCGCCGGTATCCCGGTCCACTTCGATACTCTCGATGTAGGTGACGTTTTCACCCACCGAGATCAGAGCCGGTTGGCCGTTCATCACGCTGAGCTTGGGGTTTGACAGAACCTGTGTGTCACCCTGGGTCTTCAACGCGTTGAGAAATACGCTGAACGGAGCGGCCTGCAGCGAAACCTTTGAGATGAACCGGGTCGGGTCATACACCGGTCCGTGGGTTTCGCCATCGTCGTAAGAGGTGTTGTTGGAATGGATGTATGGCCAGACCTGCCCGCCGCCGCCATCGCCGGTGGCGGGATCGCCGAAGGTGACGAGCCCCTGCACGTTGAAGTTTTTCAGCACCTGATTCCAGTTGATGCCGATCGATGAATTGTCCATCAGGTGAACCTCGATGATCTTCGCTTCGATGGATATCTGTTTGTAGAGCTCGCTGGTCAGGCTGTCGAAATATTCCTGGAGACGGTCGAGGAGCGGGCGCGGAGCCACGACGGTTACGATTCCGACCGGTTTGTCGATGAAGTACTGGACACCGCCCGAGGATACTCTTCGAGTGGCCTGCTGGACCGGTTCATCCGCCTGGGCACCCTCCTGGGCGGCGGCAACTTCCGGGGTGACGGCGGTGGTGCTCCACAGGTTTATGATCTTGTCCATATTCGCCTGGACACTTTCCCAGATGTCGAACGTGTTCTGGTCGCTTTTCAGCTCGACCGTGCCGTCGACGTTGGAGTCGACGCCTTCGCCGCCGAGCACGTTGCCCCCCGTCCCGGTCCGGTAGTTTTGCCGGATGAACGGCATGGCAATGCGGAACTGCCGTGTTTCCTTGTATTTTACGACAATCGTATTGCCCTGCATTTCATGGAAGTAATCGACTTGTCTGAGCAAGTTGTCCACCGCCTGATAGAAATCGTCGTTGGCGTTGATGTCGACATCGACAAGCACATTCTGATCGACATCGCTGGCCCACGACACGTTCATTTTCTTCAGGGCGGCCAATCGTTTCAGGATATCCCACAGCGGCTGGGGGCCGCGGGTAGACTTGATGGTGGCGCCGACCTTGACGGCGGTTTCCTCCTCCGTCAGAATCATGTCCTGATCATCCTCAGTGTCGACCATATAGGCGGGACTCTGGTACATGATGGGCAACGACTCCGGTGGTTTTTCTATCGGATTCTTTGCTTGGATGGTCTGCTGGTCTGGAACGATCGGCTCCTCAACAACGGGCTGTTGCTGGTTGGTGCACGATGTCGCGAATAAAATGAGCAGCAGAATGGCCAGATAGTGCATGCGTCTCTTGGTTGCCTTCATCATTCAGAACCTCGTCGACAATTATCAGTAATGAGAATATCCGGTAGATACCTTTTGTTTATTAATTCTCCGCAGTAGCCCTGCTTTCAGCGTATTGTTTGAGGTCCGGGCGTATCTGATATCCCGATGCCAGCAGCGCCCGATATTGCTCCTTGGCCTTGGCCCGGTCTCCCAGTTTGTCGTAAATGCGGGCCTTGCTGACCATGGTTTGAACATTGTCGCCATAATAGGTGCCGTAGGTGTCGAGCAGTTTCAGCGACGCATCGAGCCGATTGTTGTTCTCCGTAAAGGCGGCATAACTGATCAGTGCCTCCTTCATCGGCGGATCACCGCTGATACTCTGGGCAAAGCACTCGAGCGCTTCGGCGGTCTTCTCCATATTGGCTGAACTGATCGCGCAATAGAGGGCGGCCTTGGTGTCGGACGGGTCAATGGCCAGGGATTTCTTCGCAAAGTAGGCAGCCTTGGCATTGAGCAGCAGCCGGCCGAGATAGAGGTTTGCGAGCTTGTTGGATATGCGGATATTGTCTGGCCACAGTTTGAAGGCCTCTTCATACAGCGCTGAGGCCTCCTCGAAACTGTTCTCTTTTTCCAGAGCATAAGCCTGACGCAGCAGTTCTTTGGCCTGCATGATCTCCGCTGGCTGGCTGGCGGATTCCTGAATAATCAGGGCTTCTTCCTTGACGACTTCGATGTCGGCTTCGAAGGAGAGGTTGTCCTCGGCCTGCTCGGGCCATTCAAACTGCTTGTTTTTCGGATAGATCACCAGCGTGTTGTAGCGCTCCTCCTTCTGCAGCCCGGTGAGGTTCATGATGATATCGAGCGCGAATTCCCAGGGCACGTCGTTGAGCGCAAGGGTCAGCGTTCCCTTTACGGCCTGATCGACAATAATGTTCATGCCGGAGATTTCCCGGAAGAGTCTGAACACGTTGTGCAGGTCTATCTTGTAGAAGTCGACGCTGATTCGCTCTCCTTTGTATCCGGAGAAGGAAAAACTGTCTTGCAGCTGAGCGAATTCATCATCTTTCTGGGCCTGCGGCGCCTTGATCCCGACGCCTCCCTGTTGGGGAGACTCGAACATCGATTCATCGAGCTCTGCTTTGGCCGGTTCGGCGGCAGTGCTTGCAGCGGCCGCAGGTGCAGCGGCGACGGTCTCGCCCGGCTGACCGATGATATTGATGGTGAGATCATTTTCGATCTGCTGCACATCATAGGTCGCATTGTTGCCGATGGTGAACTCGAATCGGGCTACCGGCGGGTCCTGATCCTTCAGCATCGACAGGTTGAGCCTGGCCACGTCGTTGTCCGCCAGGATCTTCTGAGGATCGATGGCGCTGTCCAGTTCGGTGTCGGCAATATCGACAATGAGTCGATACGGATCGAAGCGCTCGGAAACCGTATATGCGGGGGGAGAATCCCCGCGAATGGTCATATCCAGGCTGTCTGATCCCAGGTTCGTTTCGATACTTGAGATCTTGTAGATCTGCGTTTGACTGACGGCGACAGATGGTGAATATCCAATCTGATATGCGCAAACGACGGAGAAAATGGCCAATAATGTAGTCGTAAACCTGGTATACATTGTCTATTCTTCTCCCTCTCTTTTTAACACCATAGCGATCTCGTTCTTGAGTGTCTTGCCGCTACGGGTATATGCGGTTTCTTCTATGATAACTCTGTCTTCAGTTATTTTCGTGATAACGCCCCGGCGGCCGATCTTCATGCCTTCCTCGATAATGTAGCCTCTGCCGGTAGAATCCTGAACCATAGCCATCTTGTCGCCGCCCGTGAGCATCAGAGCCACCAGTGTCAGCTGGCCGGGCTCGAAGAGCTGCATGCCGGTCAATACCTCGTTGTTTTCGATGATTTCATCCGGCGTGATCGGATTTCTTCTTGCCTGCTCAGATACGAACGGGGCAAAGGGATCCGCCCGGTTTTCCATCCGATATTCATAGCTTGATGTGCTCTGTTCGATTGCCACCGGCTCAGTCTCTTCAGGAGGTGTTTGTTCACCGTTCTGAGGGTCCGCGGCAATGGACGGGTGACAGAGAAAGAGCGAGACAATCACTGCGAGATACCGTGTGATGACTTTCATGATGTTCCGGCTGTTGAGTATCATATCCATGGATTGGTCTGCCCGGGGAGCCTACTTCCTCCCCTTTTTCTTCTTGCCGTCGTCTTTTGGCAACTCTTTATTGGTGAATCGATAGGTAACCAGTTGACCGCTGGCACTGACGATCCATTCACCCAGCGCGGATTTCTTTGGGGAACCCGCCGACAGATTGGTTACGCTGACGATCCGGTCCAGTTTGCTGACCCGGTCCAGAAATCCACCGATATTGTGGTATGGCCCCTTGATGCTGATTGCCACCGGGACCTCGTTGTAGAAGTCTCTCTGCACCTCTCCTTTGGGGGTGATCGATA
>Ga0316576_10002531_pt1 | contig 10419 bp, 5 predicted proteins | sample S0NA_FD_203075 | JGI IMG/M metagenome (GOLD analysis project Ga0316576, IMG submission 203075) | Rhizosphere microbial communities from salt marsh grasses in Alabama, United States - S0-2_050615r3r5 | ecosystem: Host-associated > Plants > Roots > Rhizosphere | place: USA: Alabama | collected... | reverse complement strand
CAGTGCGACCCAGGGGAAGAGCAGCGCGACGCGAGGATTCCGGGCGATCTGCCGCGCCTTACGGCTCTCGTAATTGGTAAAGAAGACGAACCCGCGCCGGTCGAAGAGCTTCAGCAACACCGTGCGGACAAAAGGCTGCCCCAACTCGTCGACGGTGCAAAGGCTCATGGCGTTGGGTTCCGGCAAGCCGGTTTCGATCGCTGCCCGGAACCAATCCTCGAACTGCCTGAGCGGGTCCGGGTCGAGACCGCGCCGCGAGAGTCCCTGTTGCATCGCCGCCTGCCTAAAAGCATCCGCGTTCATTGAAAATTGTCTACTGCAATAAAAAAAATTAGGATAATTGGCTCGCTAAATGCTGGAGGTATCTGTACGGTTGCGGGCAAGACCGAGTGGGACGGTCAATCTTCCATGATCCCCCCTGGAGGCCGCCACTGAACCTCGATAGGGCGATGTCTCAGAATACGTCATCGAGCGGATCGTCAAAAAGACTCAATCGGAGCCTCGTCATGACCCGCCAACACCAGATCCGAGTCCTGCAGCAGGATTGGGCAGACAACCCCCGTTGGACCGATGTGAAGCGCGGCTATTCCGCCGAGGATGTCGTCCGCCTGCGCGGTTCCGTCCAACCGGAGCAGACCTATGCCAGGCACGGGGCCGAGAAGCTGTGGCGTCTCGTTCGTGGCCATTCGAAAAAAGGCTATGTCAACTGCATGGGTGCCATCACGGGAGGCCAAGCGCTGCAACAGGCCAAGGCCGGCATTGAAGCCATCTATCTCTCGGGCTGGCAGGTGGCCGCGGACGGCAACACCTCGGAGACCATGTATCCGGACCAGTCCCTGTATGCCTACGACTCCGTGCCTGCCATGGTGCGGCGGATCAACAACGCCTTCAAGCGCGCCGACGAGATCCAATGGTCGAAGGGGATTGAGCCGGGTGATTCGGCCTATATCGACTATTTTCTGCCGATCGTGGCGGACGCCGAGGCTGGTTTTGGCGGTGTGCTGAATGCCTTCGAGCTCATGAAGAACATGATCGAGGCCGGGGCGGCCGGGGTTCATTTCGAGGATCAGCTCGCGTCGGTCAAGAAGTGCGGGCACATGGGCGGGAAGGTGTTGGTCCCGACGCGCGAGGCTGTCCAGAAACTGATCGCGGCACGACTCGCCGCCGACGTCATGGGCGTACCGACCCTGCTGCTGGCTCGAACCGATGCGGAGGCCGCGAATCTCTTGACCTCCGACGTCGATGACAACGACCGCCCATTCGTAACCGGCGAGCGCACGAACGAGGGCTTCTATCGCGTGCGCAACGGATTGGAGCAGGCGATCAGCCGGGGCCGCGCCTATGCACCCTACGCGGATCTGATCTGGTGTGAGACGGGCACCCCGGATCTCGGATACGCACGCGAGTTCGCTCAGGCGATCCTGGCGGACAATCCCAGTAAGCTCCTTGCCTACAACTGCTCGCCTTCGTTCAATTGGAAGAGGAATCTCGACGATGTGGCCATCGCCAAATTCCAAGATGAGCTGGCCGACATGGGCTACAAGTACCAGTTCATCACCCTTGCGGGCATCCATAGCATGTGGTTCAACATGTTCGATCTCGCCTATGACTATGCCCGCGGTCAAGGCATGCGCCACTACGTTGAGAAAGTCCAGGCCCCCGAGTTAGCAGCTCGCGAGAAGGGGTATACCTTCGTGTCGCACCAGCAAGAGGTGGGGGCTGGATACTTCGATGACGTGACCACGACCATACAGGGGGGCGTATCCGCGGTGACCGCTCTGGCTGGTTCGACCGAGGAGACCCAATTCTGAGCGACGCCTCAAGGAACTGACCCCCGATCGCCGGGGTCCGACTCGGTTAAGCCGGCCGGCGGTGTGCAAGCACCGCCGGTTTTTTTCGTCTGGGCACAGAACCGGGCGCGGCCGTTTCCGAGCGCTGGCGAGCATGATAGAGTCAATGCCCAGAGTCTCCTACACGATATGTGTTAAACTGAGCGGTGCGAGGCCGGTTTGATCGGGCCCGTCAGCATGACATGCGCAATGCTGCGGTGCCTCGCCGAGTCGATGACGTGTCTTACATGGAACCAGCTCAATGAGTGGGAAGCCGCGGCGAAGCGCAGTGCAATCTCTCGGTCGCATCCTCGGGGAGCCGCGGAACCGCTTGGCTCGCTGTGCTTGCGCGTCTGCGTGACCGCCTGGCCCCGATGCGTCGGCGATCCTCCACTTTCTCGCCGTCCTTGGCCTTGATCGGGTTGGTCGCAGTCGCCCTGGTCCTAGGGCTTCATCTCGACTACGAGACCTGGCTCGGCGTCCCCACCGGAGCGTCGATCGAGCTGATCGCCGATCTCGGGGAGACGCCGCAGGGCGGGTCTCCGCGACTGCTGTCTGGGCGGGATGTCCTACCTTGGGCCCTGACTGCAGTTGTGGCGCTTGGTCTGGCTCTTCTCGTGTGGCGGCGTCGGCATGCGTTGCGGGTGCTATCGGCTGGAGCACGCGTGCAAGCGACCGCGGCGGCCAACCGCTGGACGTTGGGTCACGACGTACGGGCGACTGCGCCGGGTGCTCGGGTAGCCGATCTCGAGCACGTTCTCGACATTGCTGCGCTGCTACTGATCGGTTTGGATCGTCAGGGTCATGTCCAAATCATCAACCAGCGTGGCTGCGAGGTCTTGGGTCTCGACCGCGGGCGAATCCTCGGTCGGGATTGGGTGGAGTCCTTCCTGCCCGTGCGCGAGCGAGAAACCATGCGGGTGATCCTCGACCAAGTCGTCGCCGGCGCGGCGGATCAAGTCACCGGGATCGAGGGCACGGTCCTGCGGTCAGACGGGACGGAGCGCCTCATCGAGTGGCGCAAGAGCAGGCTCCGTGACCGCAGGGGCCGGGTGATCGGTGTGCTCGGATCGGGCACGGACATCACGGAGCGCAAACACGCAGAGCGCGCCCTGTCATACCTGGTGACGCTGGAGACGATCCTGGTCGAGGCCTCACGGTCCCTGGTGGCGGCGCCAGCCGACGCGGTCGGTCCGCTGGTCGAGAATGCCTTGGGTGCCGTGGCTCGGCGGATGGGGGCAGACCGCGCCTATGTCTTCGTGCTCAGCCGCGACGGCACCAGCATGCGCAACACGGAGGAATGGAGCGCGACCGGGCTGGGGCTCGGGCGGGTCGACGCCCCGAGTGTACCCACCTCACTCATCCCGCGTTGGATGGACACCCTAAGGCACGGAGACGACATCCGCATCGATGACGTGGGGGGGCTCCCGGAGACCTGGCGCGTGGACCGTGAGCAGCTCGAGCAGCTCGAAGTGCGGGCTGTGGCTGCGACCGCCATTCGCACCGCCGGCCGGCTGAGCGGTTTCGTCGCGGTCGAGATGTTGAGCGGCCCATACGTTTGGCGAGACGCGGAGATGCGTGCGCTCGGTTTTCTCAGTGACCTGATCGGCGGTGCCTTCGAGAGAAGGCGCAACGAGCTCAAGCTTCTCGAGAGCCGGAGGCAGCTCGAGGAGATTGCGCTTTACGATCCCCTCACGCGCTTGCCGAATCGGCGGCTCCTGGCCGAGCGAATGAGTGAGGCGGTCACGGAAGCGCGCGAGAATGGGTGCTTGCTCGCCGTCTGTTACCTCGACCTCGACGGGTTCAAACTGATCAACGATACGCACGGCCACAAGGCGGGCGATCGGGTCTTGGTGACCGTCGCAAGCCGGCTGCGCGGGTGCCTGCGCGAGGCGGATACCGTCGCCCGACTCGGGGGTGACGAGTTCGTGTTCTTGATGAGCCGCCTGCAGTCACTTGCCGACTGCGCCGCCCTGCTGGAGCGGGTGCTCGCCGCGCTCGCCCAGCCCGTCCTGATCAACGGCCACGTGCTGTCCGTGACCAGCAGCGCCGGGGTGGCCCTGTATCCCCATGACACGGGCGACGCGGAAACCCTTCTGCGACATGCCGACCACGCCATGTATCAGGCCAAGCAACAGGGTCGGAATCGCTATCAGCTCTTTCGGGGAGAGGAAGGTCCGTCGGACCAGGCGCACAGGCCCGAGCTGTTGAGGATCCGTGAGGCGATCGAGGGTGAGGAGTTGCGACTGCACGTTCAACCCCAGGTGCACATGTCATCCGGCCGGGTAGTCGGTGTGGAGGCGCTGGTCCGTTGGCAGCATCCCGACCGTGGTCTCTTGCCGCCAGGGGAATTTCTGCCTTTGATTGAAGGCGACGCGCTCCTCCAGCAGCTTGACTGGTGGGTAATGAATCGGGCAGTGAGGTGGCTCGGGCAGTGGCAGGAGTCCGGCCTGGATCTGACGATGAGCCTCAATCTATCGGCGTGCTCACTTCAGGACGCGGGCTTCATCGCCGGCTTACAGGAGCTGCTCACGCAGCATCCATCGATTGCTCCTTCGCGGTTACTGCTTGAGATCGCCGAGTCCGAGGGTTTGCGCGACGTCGAGACCACGGCATCGGTCATTCAGGCCTGTGCCGTTTTGGGGGTACGCTTTGCGCTGGACGGGTTCGGTAACGGCTATGCGTCACTGACCGATTTTCGTTGCCTTCCGGTGCAGACCGTAAAGATCGACCAGACGGCGGTCCGCGACATCCTCCGCTCGCGCGATGATCGCAATCTCGTTCAAGGCGTCATCGGGATCGCGCGCGCCTTCCAGCGGGAGCTCATCGCGGAGGGTGTGGAATCCGCTGCGCACGGCTTGCTGCTGATGGATCTGGGTTGCGAGTTCGGTCAAGGGTTTGCGGTCGCCGACCCCATGCCGCCGGAGCGGCTTGCCTCTTGGATCGCGGCCTATGTGCCGCCGTGCCTGTGGCACAGGCGAACGAGCGTGGATTGGTCCGCCGCCGACCTGGTCCTCCTAAGCATGGAGGCAGTCCACCGCGACTGGGTTGATCGCGTGGTGCGCTGTCGCCTCGCCGACGGCTCAACCAAGACGTTGCCGGAGCTGCAGCCCGAATCATGCGATTTTGGGCGTTGGTATCTCAATGACGGTCGGATCCGCTACGGCGAGCTCACTGCTTTCAAGGTGTTGGACGCGCTGCACCGGCGCGTTCACCAGGAGGCTTGCCTGATGCTCGAGGTGGAGCCGACCGATCGAGACTCGGAGTCCGAAGCGATCGCACGCCTGATGCGCGAGCGGGACGGCTTTATCGCGGCCATCCACGTCCTCCAGCGCCAGGTACTCCAGGGCCGACATGAGTGGGCCGATGTTCACCCTTCGACTTGAGTTCGGTCCCCCCTGCGCGCGCCCCAGCCAGAGCCTGGCCGTGTTACCGCGGCTGCCATAGAATCGCGTCGAGGCCGTCTCGTTGCGGCCGGCCACCGGATCTCTCGCGCTGAGGATTGGCCTGCGTTCGCGGTGCGCGCCAATCCGGACTACGCATTGGGTTGACGCCATGGCTTGGACTGAGGCTAAGCAGATTGCCGAGGCGATCCTCGATGGCTTCGAGCGTCATTACCGGCTCTTTCGTGAGATCACCGACGGGGCGAGGGCCCGCTTCGAGGAGGCGGATTGGCCGGCGGTGCAATCTGCCGCGCGCGAGCGGATCAGCTTCTTCGACACGCGCGTGGGTGAGACTGTCGCCTTGTTGCGCCGTGAGCTCCACCTGCGCGACCCCAGCGACATTCTCTGGCGTCGAGTCAAGATCGAGTATCTGCGCCTGCTGCCCCTGCATCATCAGCCTGAACTGGCTGAGACCTACTACAATTCCGTGTTCTGCCGGCTGTTCGATCGCCGCTACTACAACAACAGCTATATCTTCGTTTGGCCGATGCTCTCGACCGAGCACCTCGAGGCGGAGATCCCGATCTTCCGGCCTTACTATCCCGCCCGAGACGGCTTCGCCCGGGTCATTGCCGGGATTCTTGGGGGCATGGGGTTTCAACGCCCCTTCCGTGATCAACGCCGGGATATCCGTTGCCTGATGCGCGCAATCCGCGACCGGTTTCCGCGTAACCGAGCCGTGCACCAAAATTTCCAGCTTGCCGTTCTCTCGGAGCCCTTCTATCGCAACAAGGCCGCTTACATCATCGGCAAGGCGATCAATGGCGCAGATCAGATCCCGTTTGTCATCCCGATCCTCAATAACGAGGGGGAACGCGGCGCGGGCGGGGGACTTTATGTGGACACATTGCTTTCCGGCGAGGACGAGATCTCGGACGTCTTCAGCTTTTCACGCGCCTATTTCATGGTCGACACGGAGGTCCCGGCCGCAGTCATCGATTTCCTGCGCCCGCTGATGCCCCGCAAAGGCAAGGCCGAGCTCTATACCGCTATCGGGCTGCAGAAGTTCGGCAAGGCCGAGTTCTACCGCGATTTTCTCAAGCACCTCCGCTACTCTGCAGACGACTTCGTGGTCGCCCCGGGCATTCGCGGGATGGTGATGTGCGTCTTCACCTTGCCCTCCTTCCCTTTCGTGTTCAAGGTCATCAAGGACCGCTTCCCGCCGCCGAAGGAGATGACGCGGGAGACCGTGAAGGAGAAATATCAGCTGGTAAAGTTTCACGACCGAGTTGGGCGAATGGCTGACTCCTGGGAATACTCTCTGGTTGCCTTCCCGCGCCACCGCTTCTCCCCTGCCTTGCTCGAGATGCTCGAGCATGACTGCGCCGAGAGCCTGGAGGTGGAAGAGGGTCAGCTGATTATCAAACACCTCTACATCGAGCGCCGGATGTCACCCCTGAACCTCTATCTGCGTACCGCGGACGATGAGGATCTCCGCCACGCCATCGGCGAATACGGCGATGCGATAAAGCAACTGGCTGCGGCCAACATCTTTCCGGGGGATTTCTTGTTCAAGAACTTCGGTGTCACGCGCCAAGGCCGTGTCGTCTTCTACGACTATGATGAACTTTGTTATCTGACTGAGTGTCACTTTCGGGAGATTCCACCGGCACCTTACCCAGAGATGGAGCTTGCAGACGAGGCCTGGTACAGCGCGGGACCGAACGATGTCTTCCCGGAGGAGTTCGAGACCTTCCTGTTGACCGACACGCGCATCCGCGCCCTGTTCTGGGAGCTGCATAGCGAGTTGCTTGACCCTGCGTGGTGGCGGGCACGCCAGGACCACATCCGCTCCGGGCACCTAGAGGATGTCTTCCCCTATCCGCGCGAACGGCGCTTCGGTCTGAGGGAAAAACAGCCGCCAGCGTCCGGGGCGGGCGATCGAGCGCTGCATCCGGCAGCGCTTCCCTGAGCAGCACCGTCATTGGCCATCCCGGCCAGGAATCAGACGCAACCGGAAAACACGGTTTCCCGGTTCCTTCATTTTCGGTCGCTTGGGCGAATCAGAGAGGCGGGTCATCCACGGGTCGCCGGACGCGCTGAATAGTCCAGCGGACGAAGGGTCAACCCCTGGGGGGCATGAACGCCCCGTCACAACACAGAGGAGCTTGGAATGATGAAGCAGCCGCTTCGACTGAAGCTGCGTGCCGCCTGGTTCGTGATCCTGCTGTCGGGGTTTGCGGCGGCGGCAACCGATGCGCCGGCGGAGCTGAGCGCGGGGCTGCAGAATCCCGGATACCACGAGCAGCCGCGCTGGTTTAAACACTCCTTTCTCGACATCCGCGAGGATGTTGCCGAGGCCACGGCCGAGGACAAACGCCTCGTCCTCTATTTCTACCAGGATGGCTGTCCCTACTGTGCCAAGCTCTTGCAGGAAAATCTCGCCGACAAGGCTATCGTCGACCTGATGCAACAGCGCTTCGAGGTCGTGGCCATCAATCTGTGGGGCGATCGCGAGGTGACCGGATTGACCGGCGAGCCGACGACCGAGAAGCAGCTTGGAGCGGACCTCAAGGTCCAATTCACACCGACCATGCTGCTGCTCGACGAGGGGGGACAGGCCGTACTGCGCATCAACGGCTACTTTCCGCCGCATCGATTCAAGGCGGCACTGACCTACGTCGCCGAGCGCCGCGAGCAGGTCGGCGAGTCTTTTATGGACTATGTCGCCCGGGTGAGTCCGGTCGAAGCAAAGGGCAGGATTCATCAGGAAGGGGGTTTCATGTCCTCCCCTTTCAGGCTTGGGGACAATCGAGATGTCTCGATGCGTCCATTGGTTGTGATGTTCGAGCAGCCAGTCTGTCGAGATTGTGATGAGCTGCATGAGGACATCCTGCGGCGGGAGCCCGTCACCTACTCACTGAGCGCCTTCGATGGGGCGATCCTGGATGCCTTCTCATCTGACATGCTGCAGACCCCCGGCGGTCGGGAGATGCCGATCCGCGAGTGGGCCGCGGAGCTCGCGATCAAATACACTCCGAGCCTGGTGTTCTTTGACGCCACTGGGCGCGAGATCTTTCGCACCGAGGGTTTCTTGAAGGCCTTCCACATCCATGGTGCCCTGGACTATGTCGCGACCGGTGCCCATCTGCGGCAGCCGAATTTTCAGCGCTACCTCGCGGAGCGCCGCGAATCCTTGTCCGCGCTTGGGGTCGAGGTCGATCTGATGGATTGATGGTGCCGCAGTCGCGACTTCCTCGCCTGTCTGCCGTCGTAGGATGGCGGCACTGCTCGAGCGCGCTGACCGAGAAGCTGGAAGCGATTCCAAGATGGCGGGCCGATCCGGGCGGCCGCAGCTCCAAGACGGAGCCCGGCATTTCTACGTCGCCTCCGTTGCCGCCCCCCGCCGTGCCCGCTCGTCGATTGCGAGACTCCTGTCCGCCAGCCAGACTAGGAGCACGACGGGGACGCCGATCAAGGTCGTGAAGACGAAGAATCCGGGATAGCCGATACCGTCGACGATGGACCCCGAGTAGCCGCCGAGGACCTTTGGCAAGAGCGTCATGAGTGAGCTGAAGATTGCGTACTGTACCGCGGTGAAAGAGACACTGGTCAGGCTGGACAGAAAAGCCACGAATGCAGCACTAGCCAGCCCGGCTGCCAGATTGTCGGCCGCGACAGCGAGGTAGAGTAGCATCAGGCTGGGACCCGCGAGGGCCAGGACGACGAAGATGAGGTTGGTCGTCGCGGACAGGATTGCCCCAAGCATCAAGATCCGCATCACCCCATAGCGGGTCGCCAGTAGGCCCCCGAGGAGTCCGCCGCCGATGCTGATCACGACGCCGAAGGTCTTGACCGCGGTCGCGATCTGGGGTTTCGAGAAGCCGATATCCTGGTAGAAGACATTGGAGATGACCCCGAGGACGATGTCGGAGATCCGATAGAGTCCGATCAGGGCAAGCAGAAGCATGGCCGTCCTGAGGCCGTAGCGGCGAAAAAAATCCAGGGCCGGCTCGATCCAGGTCTCAGATGCCATGATTCGATTCACCGCTCCCGCGGCGACCAACAGCCATCCGGTGGCCGCCCCTGCCGAGACGGCCAGCGCGAAGTGCAGGGTTTCGAGGAAGAATCCGCCGATCGGCCCGCCGCCGGCAGACGATTTGAGCGCGCCGAATAATTCACCGGAGAGGAAGAACGCGCCAGCGAAGGCCGAGGCGCCCGCGGCGAAGACGCCGACCAGCCGGAGGTAGTCCGATGCACCATAGACATGGGCGTCGGTTCGCCGGGTCTCGGGTTCCTTGATCAGCAGGGTCGCGAGCACACCGACGAGCATGGTGCCGGCCATCATGAGGTAGGTGAGCCGCCACGCCTGAAAGCTGTAGTCGCCTGCCTCCGAGCCGAATAGAGCGGCCAGGTAGAGTGCACCCGCGCCGGCGACGACCATGCCGGTCCGGTAGCCGGCGATGTAGGTCGAGGACATGAGTCCCTGTAAGCGCGGAGGCGCCGATTCGATGCGGTAGGCATCGATCACGATGTCCTGAGTGGCCGAGGAGAAGCCCAGCAGCACCGCCGCGAGCGCCATGCCCCTGACCTGTCCGGAGCCTGTGGCCGGATCGATCAGCGCCATCGCGACGATGGCGGCAATGACGGCGACCTGCGCCATTAACAGCCAGGAACGCCGCCGCCCGAGGCTGCGGGTCAAGAGTGGCACCGGGAGCTTGTCGATCAACGGCGCCCAGACGAACTTGAAGGAGTAGCCCAGTGCGGCCCAGCTGAAAAAGGTGACGGCGTTGCGTTCGACTCCGGCCTCGCGCAGCCACAGCGAGAGGGAGGAGAAGATCAGCAAGAGAGGTATCCCGGCGGAAAATCCGAGAAAGACCATCGAGATCACTCTCGGATTCAAAAACTCCCGTCCCGCCGCCGTCCAGGCCGTGGAGCTCCTTTTATCTGTCGGCGTCATCGGGCTCTCTGTTCCGCCTGGGCGTGAAACTCCGGCCGCAGGGCGGTGCAAATTCACCAGGGAGCGCCGGAGGACACTGCCCCAGGGATCCCCGCCGCCTCAAGACTGACATGATTGCGACTGTCAGACGCCGGACTGCCGACATACTACTATGATCCGGGCGGCCTCCGTGCCTATCGGCTCGATCCTGTGGCGAACATAGGTCGATCAGACTGCCGAATGAACGCGACCGCCCGCACTGGGCGCC
>Ga0316576_10002530_pt1 | contig 10420 bp, 9 predicted proteins | sample S0NA_FD_203075 | JGI IMG/M metagenome (GOLD analysis project Ga0316576, IMG submission 203075) | Rhizosphere microbial communities from salt marsh grasses in Alabama, United States - S0-2_050615r3r5 | ecosystem: Host-associated > Plants > Roots > Rhizosphere | place: USA: Alabama | collected... | reverse complement strand
AGCGGCATTATCCGGGTCGTGGCGGTGGGCAACCCCATTAACTTGGGATTCGAGGTTTGCGGCAATCTGAAAATCCGCATCGATCTGAAAAAAACCGATCACGTTACCGGCGAGTTGGCAAAGATCGACGAACTGATCTGGATCGCATTGACCACGGGCGGAGCCGATATCGATGTGGATTTTGCTGTGCGCTCCATGAAGGAGCTGCAGGATCTGATTTTTCACAAGATAAGCAAAATCGACGGGGTGTTGTCCACGGAAACGTCCCTAATGGTGGACCTGATAAAAGAAAAAAACGATTACGGCACCGCCTGGGACTAACCATAGACGGGCCAATCGACATTGCGGTCCGGTTTGACATGGTCAGCAATATTAGAAAGAATGTTTTATTCAACGTCACAATCAAAGGAGGCCGAACATGGTGGAAAGACTGCGGAATGGATCGTGGGCGGCAGTATGTCTAATCGGCATCTGTTTATTGCTGTTCGCCTTTTCTTCAAATGTGCATGCAAAAAAATACCGGCTCAGCGTAGGTTTTACGGCTGAAGAAGCGCTTGAGAACCTTCAGATGGGCGAAGCCATGCAGTACACCGAGATGGGAGCCGTTTTCTGGCCGCTGGTTTACGACCAGCTCTGGATCATGGGGCCGGCACCCGATTATGATCCCCTGCCCATGATCGTCGAACGCTGGGAGACGGATGACTATCAGACCTGGCGATTCTACCTGGTGAAGAATGCCAAATTTCATGACGGTAAACCGGTGACCGCCAGGGACGTGGCTTTTACTTTGTGGTACCTGCCAAAATCCAACCCGGCCTGGGATTACCCGGACAATGATATCGAAGATAAAACGTCGATTAAGATCATCGATGACTACACGCTTGAGTTCACCCTTGCGGCCAAGTGGCCCGGCAAGTACCCACCGGCTTCGTGGATGCCGGTGCTGCCGGAACACATCTGGAAATCCCACAAGAGAAAACTGGGCAAATTCGAAAACAAAAAATGCATCGGTTCCGGGCCTTTCAAGCTGAAAAAATTCAAGGGCGGTGAGTACATATGGATGGTCAAGAACGAAAAGTACTGGGGGCACGTCCCGGCTGTGGATGAAGTGGTTTTCAAAAGCTACGGCAGTCAGGATGCCATCAGCATGGCCATGAAAAAAGGTGATATCGAATTTATCGGCTACAATGGTGCGCCTTCGGTATCCTATGAAGATTATAAAAAGGCCGATAATATCGATGTGAAAATATCCCCGGGCATTGCCCTGCTGTGGTTTTCCTTTAATCTTCACAAGGAAAACGCTATCCAGGACAAACTGGTGCGGCAGGCAATCATGTACGCCATCGACCGCGACCGCATGATCCAGATGGTGTACCTGGGGCATGCCAAGCCGGCTTACAGCTTCATTTATCCTGAAATGGACACCTATAATCCCGACCTTCCCAAGTATACACACAACGCCGACAAGGCCCGCCAGATGTTGGAACAGGCCGGCTATGTGGATGCCGACGGCGACGGTTACCGTACGGATAAAAAGACCGGAAAAACCATGTCTTTCGACTTTTTGGTTCCATCTGCCTGGCCGGACGAGGTCAAGCTGGCCAAGGTGGTCAAGGAGCAGCTCAAGGACATCGGTATCGAAATCAAACTGAAGGTAGTCGATCTGGATACCTATTACCAGTTCATCTACACCCCCACCGACGACCAGTTCGACATATCCGTGTCCAGCGAAGAGCCCGGCCCCAACGGTTCCTGGATCTGGGAGTTCGTCAGGGGCTACAACCATGGGGGCTCGGGGTGGAATCAGTCCTATTACGACAATCCCGAGTTCGACAAGACCCTCGACGCCATGAATTCGGAGGTCGATCCGCAAAAGCGGAAGGCGCTGACCTTCAAGCTTCAGGAAATCGTCGCCGAGGACCTTCCCTATGCCTTGCTGATTAGAGCGGACATGATCGATCCTTACCGCACAGACAAGTTCGAAGGCCATGTGGCCTGCATGGGCGGCTTTTCGTCGTGGATCAACGCCTGGACCTATTTCAAGATCCGACCGAAAAAGTAGACCGTGTTTTCGACCACAAGGCCGCAGGGGGCAATCCAGGAAAAATCACTGCGTGCTCCTTGTGCCTTTGAGGTCTCTTATCATAGGGGTATTCATATTGGGGTTAAAAGGATTCATTCTCCGCAAAGTCGTGGCGGCCTGCCTGACCATCGTCGCCATCGTGTGCGTCAACTTCGTCATCTTCAGAATGGCCCCCGGAGACCCGGTGCGAATAATGTTCCGGGACCCCCGGGTCAGCGCTGAAAAGCTGGAGGAGATGAAGCAGACCTTCGGTTTGGACAAACCGTTGAGCGGCCAGTTCGTGGCCTACGTCAAGGGGATGGCCCGGGGGGATCTGGGGCAGTCATTTTCACACCGGCGGCCCGTATTGGAGGTGATCGCCGCCAAAATTCCGGCCACCCTGCTGTTGGTGGTCACAGCCCTGATAATCGCTGTTTTTCTGGGTGTGGCTCTAGGGGCGTTGTCCGGTTGGAAAAGCGGGACGAGACTGGACACGTTTATCCTGACAGCGTCGCTGACCATGTATTCGATCCCTACCTTTGCATTGGGAATCATACTGCTGCTGGTGTTTGCTTATCACATCGCCATCTTCCCGCTGGGCGGTATCGCTACACCGGCGTCGCTGTATGAAGGCGCCGAGCTGGTGTGGGACGTTCTATGGCATTTGTTCCTGCCGGCCCTTTCCATCGTGATCTGGTATGTGGGAGAATACGTATTGCTCACCCGAAGCTCGATGATCGAAGTCATGGGCCAGGAGTACATTACCACGGCCTACTCCAAGGGACTCAAAAAATTCAGAATTCTGAAAAATCATGCGCTGCGAAATGCCTTGCTGCCGGTGGTGACCATCACAGGTGTCAACCTGGGGTTTGCCGTGGCCGGTGTCATCGAGGCCGAGACAGTTTTCTCTTGGCCGGGTGTGGGGCGGCTGGTGTATGACGCCGTATCGCATCGCGATTATCCATTGCTGCAGGGCGTATTCCTGCTGTTTGCCTTTTCCGTGGTTCTGGCCAATCTGGTGATCGATCTGATTTACGGATACATCGACCCCCGGATCAAGGTGAGCGGATAGGAGCGGCCATGAATCAGTTGACTATTAAACTTGAAAAACTGAGAATATTTTTCAAACTCCTTTTCAGCCACAGGATGGGACTGGCAGGATTTGTCGTTATTTCGATATTTTTGTTCATGGCGGTCTTTGCGTCTTTTCTGGGAACGGTCGACCCCGCGCGAACCGGTGCTGTCGAAGACATTCTTCAGTCGCCCTCCCCGAATTTTTGGTTCGGGACCGACGATCTGGCTAGGGATATCTGGAGCCAGACCATTTTCGGCTCCAGGATTTCACTGACCGTCGGGTTTGTGGCCGCCCTTATCACGGTGGTGTCCGGTACGCTGGTGGGTCTGATTGCCGGATTTTATGGCAGGATACTGGAAGAAGTGCTCATGCGCATCGTGGATTTTTTCATGATGCTGCCGGAGCTGCCCCTGATGATCGTTCTGGCGGCTGTTCTGGGACCCAGCATGTGGAATATCATCCTGGTTGTAAGCTTGGTGAGCTGGCCTACCACGGCACGTGTCGTTCGATCCCAGGTCCTTTCGCTCAAGGAGAGGCCCTTTGTGGAGGCATCTCGGTGCATCGGGGCCGGCAGCATGCGTCTGATGTTTGGTGAGATTCTGCCCAATGTGGTTCCCCTGATGTTTGCCCAGGCGGTGATCATGATCACCGAAGCCATATACGCCGAAGCGGTTTTGAGCTTCCTCGGTCTGGGTGACCCCACCAGCATCAGTTGGGGCATGATGCTGCACTATGCCTTCGAATCCGGCGTAATTGCCCGTTCCATGTGGTGGGTGCTGCCGCCCATCGTCAGCATCGTGGCCCTTATCGTGAGCTTCAGTCTTCTCGGAACAGCGGTCAGCGATGTCCTGGAGCCCGGCTATAAAGAGAAAAAAGGATTCTAAAATTCAATGGCGTTAATCGATGTACAGGATTTAAAAATCCAGTTTTTAACGTTCCGCGGGCCGGCCAAAGCGGTTGACGGGGTCAGTCTACAGATCGAAAAGAACCAAACCCTGGGTCTCATCGGAGAGTCCGGCTGCGGCAAGACAACCATGGCTATGGCCATCATGCGTTTTGTCAAACCGCCCGGGCGCATTGTTGGAGGAAAAATCCTTTTCAACGGGTCTGATATCGTCAGCATGAACGACGAAAAGATCCGGCGGCTTCGCGGAAAACACATCGCCATTGTCAGGCAGGAAGCCCAAAACGCCCTGAATCCGGTGATGACCATCGGCCGGCAGATTACGGAGCTGATCGTGGAACATGAGCCGGTCACGAAGAAAGCGGCTCTGGCAAGAGCCCGGAACCAGCTTAACCTGGTGGGCATCAATGAAAAAAGGGTCGACAGCTATCCCCATGAATTCAGCGGCGGCATGAAACAACGGGCCATGGTGGCCATTGCAACGGCCTGCAATCCCAAACTGTTGATATTGGACGAGCCCACCACCGGTCTGGATGTAATCGTGCAGCGGCAAATATTGAGTATGCTCAATAACCTCAAACAGGAGTTGCACCTGACATCGGTGTTTATCTCCCACGACCTTTCCGTGGTGGCGGAAACCTGTGACAGGGTTGCGGTCATGTATGCCGGCAAACTTATGGAAGAGGCCGACACCGTTGAGTTGTACCAGCGGCCCATGCACCCCTACAGCCAGGCGCTGATCGGCGCTTATCCCAGTTTGAAGGGTGAAAAGAAGCGGTTGAAAAGCATTCCCGGCGCGCCTCCCCGGTTGATCGACCCGCCGGACGGATGCCGTTTTGCACCGCGCTGCAACCATGCCATGGACGTGTGCAGTGAAGCCGAACCTGAAGCAAGGGAGATGGCGGGCCGGCGCGTGGCGTGTCATTTGATAGAATAACAGGATTCGAGGGGCCCAGGGCCCAAGGGCTCAAGGGGTTTTCCTCAGCTGTCGGCATATGTAGATGGTCAAATGAGGGCCAGGATCTAACAGCAGATAACTCCCTTAATAAGCCACCGGCTCAGCCGGCGGTCGCTGGTTTGCGCCTTTTATCCCGTATAGGACATATAAAGAGACACAATGGCTACCAATCATATTTTAAGAATAGAAAACCTGAAAAAGTATTTTTCCCTGAGAAGCGGATTGCTGTCCAGGCTGGCCGGCAGGGAGGGTTCATATATCAGGGCGGTGGACAATATCAGCTTTCACGTGGGCCGGGGCGAGATCCTGGGTTTCGTGGGGGAGAGCGGTTGCGGCAAGTCCACCATGAGCCGCACGATTCTGAAGCTTGTCGAACCCACTGGGGGAAAAATATATTTCGACGACACCCGGGTGGATGCTCTGGGAAAAAGCAGCTTTAAACCGTATCGCCGAAAAATGCAGATGATTTTTCAGGACCCTTTCGGTTCCCTGAATCCCCGGCGAACCGTTTCGGAAACCCTGCGGCAGACCATCCGGATTCACAGTCTGGCAAACGGCAAGGCCGCCGAAGACGAGCTCATTACCCGGACTCTTGCGGAAGTGGGCCTTCATCCGGTGGACGAGTACTGGGACAAGTATCCGGCGCTTTTAAGTGGTGGACAGCTGCAGCGTGTGAGCATCGGACGGGTGCTGATCCTGCAGCCCAAGCTGGTGATTGCCGACGAGTCCGTATCCATGCTGGATGTGTCGGTCAGAATCGGCATTCTGGATCTTATTCTGAAAATGCGGGACAAATATGGCATTTCCTTTATCTATATTACCCACGATTTGATCACGGCACGCTATGTTTGTGACAGGATTGCCATCATGTATCTGGGAAAAATCCTGGAAGTCGGGCCCACGGAGACGATCATCAACCACCCGTGTCATCCGTATACAAGGGCTCTGATCTCGGCGGTCCCCGTGCCCGACCCGACGGCCAAGACACGCGAGCTTCCCATCCGTGGGTATGTGCCTATCATGCCGGAGGACACCATCGGCTGCTGCAGCTTCGAACCCCGCTGTTTGGAACGCAGCAAGTTGTGCCGAACCGGCCAACCGAAAATGGTGCAGGTAGGTGACGGCCATTTTGCCTCATGCTCCTTGATTGAAGGGCGTGACAGTGGCGCATGGCCTGCAAAACGATAGGAACGCAACATTAGATGACGGTTGTCATCGAACAGGCCAACTCCACCGCTTTGCACCGATATTACTGTCGGAAGTCATGATGCTGCAGCGCAGCAAGACCATGACGGCTGATATAACCAAAAACAAGGAGGACGAAAATGAAAACAAGAGTTGCTTTTGTAATGGTTGTGTTGATGAGTGTCGCCCTGCTCTTTGGTTGTGCGAGCTCGGGAAAACTGGACCCGAACATGGTGCGTACGGACGATCTCCAATTTTGGGAAGATTGCGCTTGGACGGACATGACACCTGCGGAGCAAGATCTGTGGAAAGTATTGGGATGGAATGAAGCCAGCTGGGAAGGCGAAGCCAAACAGCCCGCTTCGGAGGACAAATACTGGAACGCATTGACACCGGAGGAACAGGCAGCGGCAACTGCCCTGGGTTATACCAAAGAAAGCTGGGACGAGGAATGACGTCGTGTTCCACAAGTTTATAAAACGCGACGTTGTCGCCAGCACATCAAAATTTATACGTTTGAATTCACCCCCGCCGTCCATGCCTGCTGGTGGACAGCGGGGTGATTCAATCTTGTCAGAGATTGCTTTCCCGCTGAAGCGGTTGGGTCATATTGCATAAGGAACCAAAAATGAAAAAATTGTTATTGCTCGGGGCCGGCGCACAGGGCAGCACCGTAGCCAAGCGGATGAACGAAGAGCCCAATGTGGCTGAGATTGTCTGCGCGGACTACGACGTGGCGGCTGTGAAGGAAATGGAGCGCACCTTGCAAAAGGCCACGGCGCTCGAGCTGGATGCCACCAGGGTTGAAAACATCGTCCGGGCAGCACGGGGCGTTGACCTGATCGTTAACGCCCTGCCCATCGTCCTGTCGCCCAATGCGTTGCAGGCCGCTCTGGAAGCTGAGGTAAGCTACCAGGATTTTGCCGCGGCCGAATTCGAGAACCTTGCTTTTGACAAAGGCATCGAACTGCTGCTCACCGAGTGGAGTGACAAATTCGAGGCCAGGGGATTGTCGGCCCTGATGAGTACCGGATCAGCTCCGGGTCTGGCCAATGTCATCACACGGGAAACCGTGGAAAAAATGGACACCTGCGACACCATCCAGATCCATGTATACGAAGGGGTCTGGGCCAAGCGCTTCTTGCCTTTCTGGTGGTCCCCTGAAGTTGCCTTAGGCGATATGAGCTGCCCGGCCTACTGCTACGAGGACGGGCGGATCAAGGAGACGGAACCCTTCAGCCATGAAATGTGGATGAAATTCAGAGGCATCGACCGACAAATCCGCATGGTGGAACACGCCCACGACGAACCGGTCACCATGGGGCTGTTGGCCGACAAATACCTCAAGGGCGCCCGGAACATCTACTTCAAGTATGGCGGCTTTGGCGTCGATTTTGCCGAACCCCTTTACCGCATGGGGCTGCTCTCCAGCAAGCCGGTGGATGTCAAGGGCACGACCATCGTGCCCATGGATCTGGCCCTTGCGCTGACGCCCCCGGCACCCAAATATCCCGAAGAGATCAAAGCCATTCTTGACGAAGGCTTGGAGGCCGAAGAAGGCGCCTTCCTGATTCGAGTAGACGGAGCCAAAGATGGCAAGCCGGTGCGGATAGACAATTACGTCAATGCGCCCGGGGTGGCCGAAGCTTTCGAAAAGGCGGGTTTAACAGCCGAAACCTATCTGACCGGCCAGTGCGGAGCGCTGTTCACCAAGATGTTCGTGAACGACAAAATCCATCAGAAAGGGTTGTTCCCGCCCGAAGTGCTTGACGACCAACAGCGCGCTTACTACCTCAGGGAGGCGGCTAAGCTGGATATTACCGTGGATCGGATCGTGGAAGAGCGCCTGCAATAACAGCGCTGCGATGCATATCGACTGAAAGCCAAGCTGGAAAATTTTTACCGCACCGTGCCAGAAGCGATAAATTCGTGCCGTGACGATTAGCTCCGAGGCGCTATCCCTCAACTATCTCCCCGAAGTCATAACGCTCCTTGACATAGTCCAGGACGGTGGAAACCTCGGTGTCCAAGACGCCTTCGATGGCGTTGATGGTGTCGATCAACGTCTTCAATTCGGTCGACGATTTGACGTAGTATTCGGTTTCGAAGTCATACACGCCCATGCTGCGGGCGACAAAGTAGAGGGAATCGATGGCTTTGAGCTTTTCGGCGATCTTGTGGATGGCTTTGATGTCTGCCTTGATGCGAATGCTGCCTTCGATACCGAACCCCAGCTTCAAGGGGTTGACCATGGCCACGATTTGGATGAATTCTTCCTTGGTGAGCCTTTGCAGGCGGTAGCGAACGGTGGTTTCGGAAATACCCGCTTTTTTGGCGATGTCCGTGTTGGACATGCGCCCGTTCTGCTGCAGCAGGCGGATGATTCTCATGTCTGTGGCGTCGATTCGTTTTTCCATCATTTTTTACATCCTAATGCTCGCGAACAAATTTCTCACCCGTGGGCGGACAATCGTTGGCTTCCGGGCGACAGTGACCTGAATGCCCTGTCACTTGAAATCTTCCTTGTTCAATCCATACCGTTTCATTTTGTTATACAGGCCGCGGGGATGAATCCCGGCAATTTTAGCGGTTACATTGATTTTACCCTGGGTTTTTTGCAGCACCGACCTCAAATAGCGCCGCTCCACCATCTCCAAGGCAATTTGCTGAACTTCGGGAAGGGTTTTCTCAAACAATGCCTGCCAATCGATAGACGGCCCTGAAAAGAGGTTCAGGTCATCGGTGGTATCCCCATGAAAGGCTTGGGGCAGTTCGGCCATGCCGATTTCGTCGGTCTTGCTGAGCAGGATAGCGCGTTCGACCACATTCATCAATTCCCGGACGTTTCCCGGCCAGTCGTATTCACACAGGGCCTTGAGGGCCCGATCCTGGACCGTGTTGATTTCCCGGCCTATTTTATAGCGGTAATATGCCACAAAGCGCCTCACCATGGCTGGAATATCTTCCCTGCGATGTCGCAACGGGGGAATATCGAGCGTCAGCACGCTGAGACGATAATAGAGATCCTGCCGGAAGCTGCCATTATTGATCCGCTCTTCCAGATTTTGATTGGTGGCGGCAATGACACGCACGTCCAGGCCGATAGTCGTCTCCCCCCCCACCGGTTTGACTTCATAGTTTTGTAAAACACCCAGCAACTTGGTTTGCAGATGCAGGGGCATCTCTCCAATCTCATCTAAAAAAATGGTGCCGCCGTGGGCCAATTCAAATGCGCCCCGGCGATAGCGTATGGCGCCGGTAAACGCGCCCTGCTCATGGCCGAACAACTCGCTTTCCAGTAGCTGATCGGGCATGGCCGCCATATTGACGGTTATGAAGGGTCCTGCGGATCGAGGGCTTTGAGCATGGATCGCTTTGGCCAGATGCTCTTTGCCTACCCCTGTTTCACCCAAAAGCAAAATGGGCGTATCGTTGGCAATGACCTGCTGTACATCTTCCATGAACAGCTGCATCGCACGGCTCTCCGACACAAAATCGGCAAGCTTGGGCTCCGATGCTCCGCGGCGGTCAAATCGCCGGCCCTGGATATATTGGCGCCTGGAATCCAACGCGGTTTCAATCGCTTCAGACATGCTTTTTTTGGATATGCCGCCATAGAGGACCAAATCGGCACCGGCGGCTGTCAGCTGTGCGTGGTCCTCGGCCACATCTCTGTCCAGAATCACAATGGTGGTAGGATTTTCCGGCAAGTCGTTGAGCATTATTATGCCGTCTTCAGTCGCTCCAGGGATCAGCGCTTCGTTGATAATGATAACATCACAGGCGCTTCGCATCAGCTTTTCCCACACAGCTTGATGCCCCCCAATGGCTTCGATGCGTACGTCCGAAGCTGAAAGCTTGCGCTCCAGATAGCCGAGCAACCGATTGTCCTCAATCGCCAGTGCAACCCTTATTATCACCACCGACTCCTTTTATCGGCAATTAGTTACCGTTTTCTGGCCGTTTGTGAAAGATATGACAACCGGTACGTTAATGCAACCAAATAATCCACGATGCGCCTTAACGGATTTTTAATACAACATATCTATTTTATATGATTGGCAATAGATCATTTTTCCGATGGCTTGAATCCGTGATAAGAGAAAAAAGAAACCTACCTGAATTTAATGGTAATCTAATACCGATATTTTATATTTAAGTATCTAAATACCACTAATTGAAGCCTCAAAAGCAGTCTCTATATTAAAATAATAGATAAAACGAATGGTTAGAAAA
>Ga0316576_10002528_pt1 | contig 10429 bp, 7 predicted proteins | sample S0NA_FD_203075 | JGI IMG/M metagenome (GOLD analysis project Ga0316576, IMG submission 203075) | Rhizosphere microbial communities from salt marsh grasses in Alabama, United States - S0-2_050615r3r5 | ecosystem: Host-associated > Plants > Roots > Rhizosphere | place: USA: Alabama | collected... | reverse complement strand
GAGATCCAGTTCTTGTACCGCGTGCTCCAGGGCTGGTTCCTCCCGGATGAGCTCCCGGAGCCGACCTTCCCGGACCCGCTCCTGGGAGATCCGGCCCGCCCCGGCGGTGTCTCCGACGGCCACCACGTCCAGCGTCACTCCGGGACGGCCCAGGACCCGGGCGAGAGCGGCGGCGAGACCCGCCCGATCATCCGTGGAGAGGCGCTCCAACACCGGAGCCGGGACCGGGAGCACGAAGGTGTCGTCCCCCTCTCCGGAGACCAGCTCGCAGCCGCGCAGGAATCCGGACGTACCGGCGGGAAGATCCCCGGCGCCCTCCACCACCCGTTCCCAGGCTTCGTGGAGATCCCGGGGGCGGGGGGTGGACGCCGCGGCACCCCCGTCCTCGTATCCGCCCTGGACAGCGGGGTCGCTCCCCCGGGACGACCGTTCCGGGATCCGACCTCCCGTGCCGGCGGCAGAGGCCGGTACCGACGACGAGCCCGGGTCCGGATCCTCACCCTCCCCCTCGGACGGCGCAGGCACCGGGTCGATGTCCGAACCGGGTGCTGCCACTCCCCGGACGTCCCCCCCGTCGGCGCCATGGCCCGGCGCGTCGCTCCCCGGCGCCGGCTCCGAAGACAGACGATCAGGGGCGTCGCCGTCCCGGTGACGGGTCGGACCTGGACCGGCTTCGGCGGGCTCACGCTCCGCCGGCCCGGGAGGGTCCCCGAGGGGGGCACCCCCGAGACCCCGGAGGAGCTCCTCCAGCCCTACCGTTCGATCCAGGTAGCCCAGTCGCAGCAGGAGCATCTCCAGGAGGAGCCGGGGGTTCCCGCTGCGTCGCAGACTCCCGCTGGCCTCCAGCTCCGAGGCCAGGGAGAGCATCCGGACCAGATCCTCGGGGGCGTAGCCTTCGGCGCGCCGCTGAAAGTCGTCCCGGAGGTGATCGGAGAGCTCCGGCACCGGTTCCCCGGGGGTGAGGCGGATCCGGAGGAGGGTGCGGAGGTTGTCCACGAGCCCCGCATAGAACTCCCCGAGGTCGTATCCCTCGTCCAGGAGCGCCTGCACGTAGGTGAAGATCTCGCCGTGGCGCCGGCTCTGGAGAAGATCCAGAAGCGCCAGGTAGCGCTCCTCCTCCACGAGTCCCAACACCCGTCGCACCGCATCCTGGGTGATCTCCCCACCGGAGAGGGCCAGGACCTGATCGAGAAGCGAGAGGCCGTCCCGCATCCCCCCGTCGGCCTTCCGGGCGAGGATCCGGAGGGCGTCCTCGGGGGCAGCCTGCCCTTCCGCCTCCAGCACCTGCTGGAGACGCTGGACGATCTCGGAGACGCCGATCCGTCGAAAGTCGAACCGCTGGCACCGGGACAGGATCGGCGCCGCCGCCTGCTGGATCTTCTGGGGCTCGGTCGTGGCGAAGACGAAGATCACCCGAGGGGGCGGCTCTTCCAGGATCTTCAGCAGGGCGTTCCAGGCCTCCCGGGTGAGCATGTGGGCCTCGTCGACGATGTACACCTTGTATCGGTGCTCGTCGGACGGGGCATACATGGCTCGCTCCCGCAGGTCCCGGGCATCATCGACACCTCGATTCGAGGCGGCATCGATCTCCACGACGTCCAGGGCCGTGTGGCCCGACCAGATCCGCCTGCAGCTGTCGCAGACCCCGCACGGCTCACCCGACTCGTCCCGGTCGGGACAGTTGAGGGCCATGGCGAGGACCCGGGCGAGGGTCGTCTTCCCCACCCCACGCGGTCCGCAGAAGAGGTAGGCGTGGGCGACCCGGTCGCCGGCTACGGCCCGCCGGAGCGTCTCCGAAACGTGCTCCTGGACGGCCACTTCGGCGAACTGCCGGGGCCGGTATCTGCGGGCGAGGGCTTGGTGGGACATGGACCGGGTCGGGGCCGGAACGAAAAAAAAGTGCCCCAGGCTACCCGCAGCGGCGATCACCACACGTACCGCTGCTACCGGCAAGGTCCTGACGGGGTTGGCGGGCTCCCGCCCTGCGGACCTGGGGCACGTCTGATGGTAGTGGGAGGCCCCGGGGCGGGTCAACGCCCGACCGGTCATCCCGGCCGCGACCCCGGCGACGTCCCCCGTTGCGGCGGCAGGCCGTGGACTCGTGTCTCCCTACGCCGACGGGTCCGCCCCGGCACATCCTCGTGGGCGGTCGGCGGGCGGCGCCCAGAGGTGAGCCGAGCCCGGGACCCCTAGCCCCCGTCGCGCCCCAGGCGCAGCCCCTCCAGACCCTTCGCCTCGTCGATGAAGAGCTGGAGATGGGGGAAGGGGATTTCGATGTCCGCCTTCCCGAGGGCCTTGCGGATCTTCTCCGTGTATTCGAAGCGCAGTGGCACCGCCAGGGATGCGTCCCGGATGTGGACCCGGAGGAGCATGTCCACGCTGGAGTTGTTGAGGGCGGTCACCACCACGTCCGATCCAGGATCCGCCTCCAGCCGGTCGTCTCCGCGCACCGTGCCCAGGACCACCTTCCGGGTCTCATCGATGTCCTCCTTGTAGGCCACGCCGAAGGGGATGTCCACCCGGAGGGGCAGATGGGCCGACTGGTTGATCACCGCCTGGTTCACCATCTGCTCGTTGGGGATGACCACCACCTCCCGGTTCCGGGTCTCGATCCGGGTGGAACGGAGGCTCAGGTCCCGGACCCGGCCATCGGTCTCCCCCACCTTCACCCAGTCCCCGACCTGGAAGGGGCGGTCCAGGAGGATCGTCACGCCGGCGATGAAGTTCGCCAGCGACTCCTGGGCCGCGAAACCCACCGCCAGACCGGCGATGCCGAGACCGGCGATCACCGCGGAGACGTTCAGCCCCAACTGGGACAGGGCGACCAGCGCGATGAAGCCGATGCCCAGCACCCGGAGAGTCTTCACCACCATCGTGTGGGCGCCCCGGCTGACCCGACGACCACGCTTCAGGAGCCGGTCCACCGCTCCGAGGGCGATCCGGTAGAGGACGTAGAGGGCCACGGCCACGAAGGTGGCGCTGAGGAGCCGCGGAAGCATGGAGGCCGTGGCCCGGACGAACCCGTCGGCCAGGAGAGCCAGGAGCCCCCCCCAGTCGCCCTCGAAGAGAAGTCGTCCCGCCGAGGACACTTCGTCGCCCAACGTACTGAACACGTCGGTCGCCGTGTCCGCCGCCGTGGGGCTCGCCGCGGTGTCCTGGACCTGGCCCACGATGGCATCCACGGGGGTTTGAAGGGCTCGAACGACGATACCGGGGATCATCAGGAGGTGGGCGGAAGGGGGGAGATGGAAGTCTCGTGTGCCACCCCGAGCCTCGGGAGAAAGGTCCCGAAGGCGCGGTTCAGGCCCAGTAGTCCACCACGGTCACGGTCAGGCTCCCGCCCCGGGAACCCTCCGGAGGAGTGAATGCCGGAGCCTCCGGGTAGAGCACGAGCTTGTGCCCCCCCGGGATCCCGATGAGGAAGCGGCGCACCGTCCCCTGGGGAACCCGTACGGTGGTCAGGGAGGTGGACGGGTTCGCGGCGTCCGGGTCCTGGGTGTAGGCGGCGACCACGTCGAACACCACGTCGGGGACCTCCGCCCCGGCCCATTCCGGGAAGGCCTCCACCAGGACGACGGTCTCCTCCTTGGCGAAGCTCTCGAAGACCGTGAAGGCTGCACGCCCCTCCCCGTGGGACGAGCTGCGAAGGGTATGGGGAAAGGGGTCGAAGACGAGGCTCGTGGCGTTGGATTCGATCGTCATGTGGGGCTCCTTCACGGTCCGGGAGCGCCCCTGCGGCCGACGGGGCCGGAGGAACGCCACCCTGGGAGGGTCGGGCACCCTGCATCTAAGCCGGTGCCCACGGGAGCGGCAAGCCCGTCACGCCCCCTCCTCGAGGCTCCACACGCGCTGCCCTCCGAGGGTCTCCGGCACCGCGAGCTCCCGGAGGCCCGGAAGGGCGTCCCCGTCCAGGAGCCGGTCCAGGAGGATCCGCCGGCCCTGCCCGTCGGGCGCGACCCACGCCCGGTCCCGGCCGGGACAGACCACGATGAGGTCCACGCCCCGCTGCCGTGCCCGGGCCACCGCGGCGCCAGGGTCCGTGGCTGTGAAGAGGTCGTGCACGGCCCGGATGCCCTCCCGGTTCCGATGGTACGGAGTGGCCAGGACCCGGTGGGGTGTCCGGTAGAGGAGGACGGGGCCCAGATCCATGTGGGCCGCCACGGTCCAGGGACCGGGGCCCAGGGCTCCCCGGGGGCCCAGGAAATCCGCCACGGCCTCGCCGTCGCACCGCCGATCCGTCGACGTCGGGGAGGGCGTAGCCGGGGCCGGGGTCGACGCCAGGAGGACCACACCGGCGACGAAGGGAGCCAGGAGGAGGCCACCGAGAGCCAGGAGGCGGGGAGCCAGAGGCGGGGCCCCGAGGCCATCCCCCGAGGGCCCCGCCCACGCGAGGAAGGCCGCCGCCACCGGCCCCGTCAGGACCCCGACGTACGTCACCCATCGCACCTGCAGGAGCGCCACGCCGAGGAACACGACCATGGCCACGAGGAGCAGCACCAGCGCCCCCTCCCCGCCGGTCCGGCGGACCCGAAGGGCGAGCCAGCCGGCGAGGACCAGCGCAACGCCCGCCTGGACCAGGAGGAACCCCATCCTCCGGAGGTCCGCCGGGAAGAGCCGGGGCTGGAGCTCCGGGACCTGGGAGAGCCACCGACGGACCACCGGGTCGGTGACCTCGACCATGGGCCCCCCGAAGAAGGCGGGGGCGACGAGCCAGAGGAGCAGGCCCGCCCCCGTGGCGGCCCCGACGCCGATCGCCGCCCGCCGACGTTCGGCCCCCGCCCCGTCCGCCGACGCCCCGGCCCGTGCAGTCCCATCCGCGACGACCCAGACTCCGAAGGCCAGGCCGGCCACCAGCAGGTGGACCCAGGAGAGACGGTCGTAGGAGGTGGCGCGCCACCCGGGGCCCCGCTCCAGGACCAGGGCCGCGGCCACGCCCAGGGTCAACGCCAGGGTCCACCGTCGCTGGAAGCGCCCCTGGAGGCCGCCCCGCCGGATCCACTCCAACAGGCCGGTGCCGAGGAAGACGGCGAGTGGAAGGAGGAACTCGGTGCTGGTCCACAGACCCAGCGCGCAGACGAGTCCCAGCCCCCAGGCCCATCGGCGGCTGCCGGGCTCCCGGGATCCCCGCAGCGCGAAGCCCAACGCCACGGCGAAGCAGAGGAGGATGAGGGTGTGATGGTCCGCCCGGCCGACCCGGGCGTAGAAGACCAGGGCCGGCTGCGCCAGGAGGACCAGAGGAACCGCCCACCACAGACGCGGATCCCCCAGCGGCTTCGCCGCCCAGGTCCCGGCCAGGATGATGCCCAGAAGGAGGAGCGGGGGGACGACCGCGCCGGCCACCCGGAGCCCCCCCTGCAGGTCGGTGAACGGAGCCGCCACCGCGACCGCTGCCAGGAGAACCAGGTCCATGGGACGGGTCCAGTGGAGCGTATCCCCGTCCGGCCAGTTCGCCCGCCGCTCGGTGGTGTCGAACCACCCCCTGCCCTCGACGAGCTCCCGGACACGCAGGAGCCGGGTGTAGTCGTCCGTGTCCAGGAACCGATCCCCCGCCCGGACGTCCGGAGGGGAGAGAAGGGTGGCCGTCGCCGCCACCACCGCGGCCAGGACCACGACCCGGAGGAGGGTGCGGCCCATCGTCACGCAGCGATGTCCCGTGGATCCCGGTACGGTGCCAGGGAATCCCCTTCCGGGGGAGCCGTCAGAAGGCTGACCGCCCACAGGAGGAAGAAGGAGACCACCACCCCCGGCAGCACGGGATCCACCGTCTCCGGACCCGCCGCCTCCCACAGGAAGGTCGCCCCGGCACCGCCGAGCATGGCGGCCAGCGCCCCCTGACGGTTGGCCCGGGCCCAGTAGACCCCCAGGACCACCGGGGCGAAGAAGGCGGCGGCCATCAAGGCCGAGAAGAGAAGGACGATGAACTGGACGAGCTCCCCCTCCCCCACCCCGCTGGCCAGCAGGATCAGGGGCACCGTCCCCACGACCACGATGCCCGCCCGGTCGATCCACAGTCGGACCCGGCGGGAGGCTCTCTCTCCCGCCAGGGACCCGTAGAGGTCGTGGGCCAGCGCGGAGCCGGCGACCAGGAGGAGGGAGTCCACCGTGGACATCATGGCCGCGGTCACCGCCGCGAGCATCAGGGCCCCCAGGACCCCCGGGAGCACCGTGGTGGCCACGAGGGGCATGGCCAGATCCCCCGTGGGGAGGGCGGGAAAGAGGACCCGGGCCGACAAGGCGAGGAGGAAGACCAGGAGGTTCATCCCGGTGGTGAGGATGACCGCCAGCAGGATCCCCCGACGGACCGTGGTCATGTCCCGCATGGCGTAGAGCCGGACCAGCTTCTCCGGGGTGCTGACGGAGCCCAGGGTGAAGGCCACGGCCATGGTGAACAGGAGAGGGCCCGGGAGGGCACCCCAGGCGAAGGTCCCGGGGTCCGCGACCCGGGCCCAGGAGAGGAGGCCCTCGAGGCCCCCGAGATGCCGGAGGGCCAGGGGAACGGCGGCGAGAGCCCCCACCGTCATCACCGCCAGCTGCAGGACGTCGGTGTAGACCACGGCCACCATCCCGCCCACCATCGTGTAGACGACAAGAAGGGCGGTGAACCCCGTCATCCCCCAGAGGGTGGGAACCCCGAAGAGGGTGTTCGCCACCAGCCCCCCGGCCACGATCTGCGCCTGGATGTAGACCACCGTCGCCACGAGGATGATGACGGCACCCACCGTGCGGACGGCCTTCGAGCGATAGCGGGTCTCCAGGAAGGCCGGGAGGGTAAGCTCCCGGACCCGGGTGAACCGGGGGGCCAGGACCGCCGCCATGAAGCCGTAGGCCAGGGGGATGGTGAGGACGAGCCAGGCGAAGGACCACCCCACGGTGTAGATCACGCCCACCGTCCCGATGAAGGTGCCGGCGCTGGCGTGGGTGGCCGCGAGCGTCGCCCCCCCGGTGAGCCATCCCAGGCGTCCCCCTGCGATCCAGTAGTCCGACTCGTCCCGGGTCCGGCGCACGGCCCAGGCACCCAGGGCGAAGAGGGCCACGAAGTAGCCGCCGAAGACCCAGAGAGCCGCCGTCACGCCCGCCCCTCCGCTCGAACCATCCAGCCCAGATAGGCGAGGGTCACCACACCGAAGGCCGCGAAGAGGCCGGTGAAGACGAATCCGGGGGGCGGCATGGACGGCGGGTCACCCGGTCCGCCGCCACCACCTCCCCCTCGCTCCCCGGGGTGCACCAGCCCGGGAGGCGCCCCCTCCACCCGGGAGCGAGCCAGGGCCGGGAGGACCGGCATCCCGGCCGCCCACTCCGTCGCAGCCCCACCGGATTCGGCTCCGGCGGACGCCTGGAGCCCTGCGGGAAAGGAGCCGGCGAGAACCACCGGTGCCGGAAATCCGATCCGGAGCAGAACCCGGTTCGGGGCGCCGTCCATCGGTGCCCAGGGCACCACGATCCACGGGAGGGCCAGCTCCGCCTCGCCGCCGGGTCCGTCTCTACCGGTACGGAGGGCGCCATCGACGCGGTAGGCGAGTCCCAGGCGGACCCCGTCCGACTGCTCGGCATCCAGGGGGATCCGTCCCTCCCAGAACGCCGGGCGGGTTTCGGTGAGCGGCACCGGGACGGGAGGGCCACCGTCGAGCGTGGCGGTCACCTCCCGGGGCAGGCCCCCGAATGCGAGGGCCTGGAGGGGCAGGAACCGTCGTCCCTCGAGCCCCTCGAGCTCCATCGTCACCTCCACCCGGGCCCCCCCGCCCTCCCCGACCCGGGCGGTGAGCTCGGCGCCCATCAATCGTCCCGGAGCCCCCCCCTCGGTGGACCCGGGTGCCGACTGGGCGTGAAGGGCGGTCGGGAGGAGCCACAGGAGGAGGGGCAGGATCGGGAGGCGGGGCCCCCGACGTCCCGCCGGACCCGGCCTCATCCCCAGACTTCGGTCAACACCCTCAAGACGTTGCCCCCCATCACTTTGGCAATGTCTTCGTCCGAACATCCCTCCCGGACCAGCCACCGGAGTATGGTGTGGCCGGCCTCGGTGGGGTTCTCCAGCCCCCGGACCCACTCCACCGGCTCGAACTCCGGTGTGCCGCCCCCCCGGGATTCCTTCAGGGAGAGGTTCCCGGCGTAGAGCCGATGCAGCCCTACGTGATCCCCGTACAGGGTGTCCGGCCCGAATCCCACGTGGTCGATCCCCACCCGGCTCCGGATGTACTCGAAGTGCTCCATGAAGGCCTCGATCCCGTGCCGCCGGTGGGTCGGCGTGAGGGTGGTGTGGGGCGCCGCCTCCACGCCGATCACGCCTCCCCCCCGGGCACACGCCTCCAGGACCTCGTCCGGGGCCAGACGGTTGGAGTCCCAGAGGGCCCGGGCACCGATGTGGGAGAGGACCACGGGATGCTCGCTGTGCGCGATGGTGTCCAGGGTGGTGCGGTCTCCACAGTGGGAGCAGTCGATGAGCATGCCCACCTTGTTCATGCGGGCCACGGCCTTCCGACCCAGCATGGTGAGCCCACCGTCGGAGGGCTCCTTGAGCCCGGAGCCCAGTGCATTCGCTTCGGAGTACGTGATCCCGAGGGCCCGGACGCCGAATCCGTAGAGGAGGTCGATCCGGTCCACGTCGTTCTCGATCATGGCGGCGCCCTCCATGGAGGCGATCCACGCGACCCGCCCCTCCCGGTGGGCCCGCCGAAGGTCCTCCACCCGCCGAGCGTGGATCACGAAATCCTGGTGCGCGAGGTCGCAGAGGCGCATCCCCAGGTCGTGGAGCACGTCGTCCCACTGCCAGCCGGTCCTGGAGCGGATCGTACAGATCCCGTCCAGGAGGTTGTCGAAGACGGCGTCCCAGATGCCCTTGGACAGCCCCTCGAAGGCGGTGGCCATCCGTCCTTCCCGGACGTAGGCGGGGGTGTCGGAGATGTCGGCCGGGAAGATGCCGGCGTGCTCGTGCATCGAGACCAGCACGTGGTCCCGGCGGATCGCCTCGACCCGGGCCTCCTCGTCCGCCGAGAGGGGGAGGGTCCATCCCTCGACCCGGTCCACTTCCCGGGCCAGGTCGAAGACCCGGTGGTCCTCACCGGGCGTGAGGTACTGGAAGGAGGTGTACCCGTCGTACGCGTTGGGGTCGGGCATGGGATGGGGATGGCGTGAGGAGCGTGGCGTGACCGGTCCGGAATCGAAGGTCCCCGGCACGGACGCGCAACGACGCGAAGGGTTCAGGTCAGGCGAGGCCAACCCCTCGCCTGGGCCGCCTGGTCCCGCGCCGACCGCCCGACCGGGCCGGGGGGGCCGCGAACCGGGTCTAGTCGGACCCGATGTCCAGACCGCAGGCCTGCCAGGCCTCGTGGGTATGATCCCGGTCCCCCGCCAACAGGTCGTGGAGGATCTCGTGCTTCACAACGAGCTCGTCGAACTTCGAGTCGGTCCGGAGCGTGATGTCGTGGGGGGAGTTCCACCGGGCCCGGAGGTCCTCCCCGGTGGGGAAGGTCTCGATCTCGAACCAGGAGACCCGATCGTAGTTCCCGGCATCCAGGCCGCTGCACGCCACCACGCTGCCCCAGTAGAGGGTGAAGACCGGGCGCGGCGGCTCGAAGGCGATCCGGAGCTGGATGAAGAGGGGGCCGTCGCAGGCGGCGAGGACGGCGGTCAGCGCGACGGCCACCGGCAGAAGCGCTCGGGAGCGGCCCGATCCGGGGATGCGCTTCACCGGGCGGCGTGGCGACCCCGCGGGAGGAAAAGATAGCCCTGTACGGGCCACACCAGCCTGTCGACCGCCGCGATCACACCGCGGTCGGTGAAGTCCACGAGGGTGAGTCCGAGTGCCTGCTCCAGGGGCAGGAGCGCGGGCTCGTGATCGGGACCGTACCATACGACGGCCCCTGCGTTTTCGTGGTCTCGTCCGAAGACCCAACCACGTGCGTTGATGGCGGCGGCGGAGAGCCCCCCTCCCGGGTTCGGTAGAGGCATCCTCTCCCCACGCTCCCACAGCGTAGGGTCCGACGCCCGCGAGGTGGACCCCACAACCTGCCCCCGATCATTGATGCTGGATGCCGTTCCACCGTCGGGAGCGTCCAGTTCGACCGGAGGCCCCCCTCGGGGCCAGACAAGCGGTCGAAGGGTACCGTCGGACGAGCGATGGCCTCCGAGGACGTCACCCCGGGTGTTGATCGCCGTCACCGTCACACCCCCGGCCGAGGCGGCAGGCAGGGGGAGAGGCGTCATCACGCCGGACCGCCAGACGAACGGTCGCCCTCCACTGACGCCGGCCACGACGCCCCGGTCGTTGATGGCCGATGCCTCGGACCGGACATCGGTTCCCAGGGAACCGAGATCCACGGCATGTCCACGGTCCCAGAGGACGGCCTTGCGCAGGTAGGGGGCGACGTCGTCCCGGATCCACCCCACGATCTGGCCCCGCTCGTTGATGTCGTCTGCGGTTCCCCGGTAGGGC
>Ga0316576_10002527_pt1 | contig 10429 bp, 9 predicted proteins | sample S0NA_FD_203075 | JGI IMG/M metagenome (GOLD analysis project Ga0316576, IMG submission 203075) | Rhizosphere microbial communities from salt marsh grasses in Alabama, United States - S0-2_050615r3r5 | ecosystem: Host-associated > Plants > Roots > Rhizosphere | place: USA: Alabama | collected... | reverse complement strand
ACCTGGTTGCTCAGGCTGTCGTGGGTGTCGGCCTGCCCCTGGTTCACGGCGCTGCGGATGCCGTTGAGCTCGTAGAAGTGGCCGAAGCCCATGCCCAGGTCGGTCCAGCCGCTGTTGATCGCGACCACCGGGCGCGCCTGTCCGGGCTGGCGGTTGGCCAGCGCGAACTGCTTGGCCAGGGCCCAGGTGCCCACGGCGTCGGCGTTGAGCCCGGGAAAGACGAAGCCGAGCAGCGGCTTCTCCGCCACCCACTTCTTGATCCGCGCCGGATCGGTGATCGGCGCGCGGTCGGGGAAGATCAGCGCCATCGAGCCCCGAAAGCCCTGCATGTGAAAGCTCTGTCCCAGCGCCTGCCAGTCACGCTTGCCCAGCACGCTGGTGTCGTAGCAGGCCGGCGTGGTGAAGGAGACCTGCTGGGCCCGCGCTCCCCGATGCCCGGAGAGCAGCGCGAGCAGCGCCACCAGCGCGACCCACGAGCACCGCTGATGTCCTGGTGATCTCATCGCACGCCTCCCGGCTCCTGCTCAGCGGCGCGGGGCCGCGATCTGCTGGTCCACGGCCTGCAGCGCGCCCTTGGCCCTGGCGTAGGTGTTGACCAGCATCTGGCCCGCGACCTGGCCGTAGCGCTGGGACCGCTCCTGGTACCTCTGCATGTAGGCCGGGCCCTTCTTCTGCAGGAAGCGCTGCTGGGCCGAGCCCTGCCCGCCGTGGGTCCAGATCTGGTACTTGATCGCGTCGGTGGCGATGTTGCGGCGCAGCCCGATGGTCGCGATGCGGCTCTCCATCTCGCGCTCGGCCTGCTTCTGCTGCACGCGGAGCTGCTTGGCCTGCCGCCAGGCCGCGGTGAGCTCGGCCTTGGAGGCCCCCTTCGCCTTCAGCGTGGCGATCTTGGCCAGCGCCTGGGCCCGCTGCTGCTTGATCTGGTAGATCTTCCGGTTCCCGACGAGGTTCGCCTCGGAGGCCTGGTAGGTGACCCAGACCTTGGCCTCGGGCGGGCTTTCGCGCTTCATGTGGTCGAGCATCCCCTTCTGCTTGGAGGCCATGTTGCCGTAGTAGCTCGCCAGCTTGCTCAGCGCCTTGGCCCGGCGCTGGGCGCGCACCTTGGGCGCCAGCCTGCTGTCCTGCGGGTGGTCGTAGAGCTTGATGCCGAAGGCCTTGGCGAAGGGCTGGATCTTGAGCGACGGGACACCGTCCGGGTTGAGCCGCCCGAGGGGCTCGTTGAGCATGTGCGTCGCCCGCTCGTGTTTGACCCTGGCGATCACCTTGGTCGGGGTCTGGTCCAGGCCGAACATGTCGGTGGCCGCCGTGCCGATGGAGGCCAGGTGGCGCACGCCGGTGGGCTTGGGCAGGGCCGCGCCGAGGTCGTAGGAGTAGGTCCGCCGCATCACCTGCTTGAGCAGCTCCGGGTTCTCGCGCTTGAGCTTGCGCTCGAGCGCGAACAGCCAGTCGGAGTCGTCCCCGGCGCCGGCGCAGTGGTTGGCGGAGAAGATCTTCGGGTCGAGCTCCTTGGCGTTGGGGAGCACGGCCTTCCACCAGTCGTGGAGCAGGCCGGCCATCTTCTCGGCGACGATCTTGTCACCCGACGGCTGACCGAGCTCGTTCGCCCGCCGCTTTGCCAGGTAGTTCACGCCGCCGTCCTCGTTGCTGGTGAAGCCGGAGTTGACCACAAAGGCGGTGGGAGACGAGATCTGCTTCATCAGGGTCAGCATCGCCCGGGCGAGCCGCGGGTTGCTGCCGGCCCGGGTGGTGAGCTCCTGACGCAGCTCGGCGTTGCCCAGGTCGAAGCCCCGCGCCGCCTTCTGCAGCTCGGGCCGCTTGCTGGCGATCCTGGCCATCGCGCGCTGGAACACCCGGCTCTTCTTGGCCGCGACGATGGCGTGCTTGAAGTTCACCGCGGCCACGTTCTTGCCCATGGTCGCCGAGCCGTAGTCGTCCACGGGCATCCCCACGGTGGAGATCCCGGTGAGCATGCCACCACGGCGGATGTAGGTCTCGGCCGCCTCGCCGAAGATGAAGTGCTTGCCGCTCCCGTCCGGCAGGCCCATGGGGAAGTAGAGGCCGATGTCACCGCGCTTGCCCCACTTCTGTATGCGCTTGGCCATCGCCATCTCCACCATGTCGCCGTCCGAGAGGCTCGGGGTGTAGGCCGAGATGGAGATCATGTTCGGCTCGGCCTCCGGGTTGGGCACGTGGGCCTCCCGGAAGCTCTTCGGGCCGAAGACCATCCCGCTCCAGAAATTCATCAGGCCGCTGGCCTGCTGACCCGCCATCTGGGTCATCTGGCGCGCCATCTCGTTGGCGTTTGGGACCTGGGGCTGCTGTGCACGGACCGGGCTGCCCGAAGCCAGCGCGGCGATCCCCACCATCAACGCGAGCCGGACCCTCAGCGTAGTTCCCCTTGTCATTGGTTCACCTCTTCCTGTGAATGGCCGCCATTCCGGGCGCGGGATGGCGTTTTCCACCGTGACGTTCCTCGGGGGCAACTTTGCAAGCACCAGACCACCCGGCAATCGGTCGAGATCACGCGGGATCAACGCGGCGGGCGGGCCGGGGGGAGTGGCCGAGGTTCGGTGGGGGTGTTGGCTACTGTCCCAGCCGCTTTCCTTAACATCCCTTGGGGCTTTTCGAGGTGCTGGCCACCAAACGACCCAGGTCGGTCACCAGCTATCGGAATGTCCCAGGGAATCACTTTGTTGGAATATCGATGCGTCACCGATTGGTCCCGTTCGTGCTTGGCGACGACCGGCGCGCCTGCGCAAAAAGGAAGGAAGGTGAAATATGAGGAAGATGATCGCTGGAATGTTCGTGACGCTGGGGCTGGTCCTGCTCGCCGGTGGTGCGGCCCACGCCGATCCCTTCTCCCTGCTGGCCAAGCACTCGGCCTACGGCGTGGGAGTGTTCAATGGTCAAGCCACGGGGCGCGGGCTGAGCTTCACCCGCCTCAACCCCGTCGTTCGGTTCAACCCGACGCTGAACAGCTCGACCCACCCGGCGGTGGTGGGGACCGGCGCGGCGACCACGGCCCAGGGCCACGCTGGCCGGGCGCTCAGGGCCTACATGGTCGGCAACGTGAGCCTGGGCGAGGCGCGGATGACGCGCGCGGCCCACGCCACGGGCCTGAGCCACGGCTTGACCGGCCACGCCATGACCACGCCGCTGCGCTGACCATGTCTCTCTCGCGATCAAGCGTGATCTACCTGCTCCCCCTCTGGCTGGCAGCCTGCTCGTCGTCGGGGGGGGAGCAGGATCTCGGCCTGGACAGCGTGGTTGACGCGGCGCGCGACAGCGTGGAGATGGACACCACACCGCCGCTCCCCGACGGGCCGCCACCGCCCGGGACGTTCAGCGAGGTCGCCTCGTTCGGCAGCAACCCGGGCGCCCTGCGGATGTTCACGTACGTGCCCGGGGCGATGCCCGCCGGACCGGCGCCGCTGGTGGTCGTGCTCCATGGCTGCAGCCTGACCGCGGCTGAGTTTGCCGCGGCCTCGGGCTGGAACGACCTCGCCGACCGCAAGCGATTCTACGTGATCTACCCGCAGCAGAGCGCGGCCAACAACCAGTACGCCTGCTTCAACTGGTTCGAGCCCGGCGACACCGGCCGGGACAAGGGCGAGGCCCTGTCCATCGTGCAGATGATGGATCAGATGGCCAAGGACCACGCCGTCGACCCCACGCGCGTGTTCGCCACCGGGCTCTCGGCTGGCGCGGCGATGGTCGTCGCCCTCGGTGCGGCCTACCCCGACCGCTTCGCCGGCCTGGCTCCGATGGCGGGCATCCCCTATGGCTGCGCCACGAGCGCGGTGAGCGGGGTCTCCTGCATGAAGGGTGTGGACAAGGCCGCGACGGAGTGGGGCGCCCTGGCGCGCAAGGCCTACCCGTCCTACGGCGGCGCCTACCCGGTGGTCTCCCTGTTTCACGGCACGGCCGACTCGATGGTCGCCTTCGCCTGCGAGAACGAGCTTGCGGAGCAGTGGACCGATCTGCACGGCGCGGACGCGACCCCGGACGTGGAGGACAGCGTCGGGGCCCACGCCCACAAGGTCTACAAGGACAAACAGGGCGCGGCGGTGGTGGAGACCTTCGCGCTGCAGGGCATGGACCACGGCGTCGCCGTGGACCCGGGCAGCGGCGAGGGGCAGGGCGGCAAGACGACCTGGTTCTCCTTCGACGTCGATCTCTGGGCCCCCTACCACGCGGCGAAGCTCTGGGGCCTATAGCGTCCTTACACAGCGGAATCCCAGGTTGTCGAACTGGTTGTTCGGGATCGCCTCGTCGCGGTGCGCCGAGCGCAGCGTCTCGGCGAAGTCGAAGTAGTGGCCGCCCCGGGTCACGCGGGTCGTGCCGTTCGCCGGACCGACCGGGTCGGTGACCTGCCCCGTTCCGAGGTTCGCCGTGTACCAGTCGCCGGTCCACTCCCGCACGTTGCCGGCCATGTCGACCAGGCCCCAGAGGTTGACCAGCTTCTGACCCGTCGGGTGCGTCGCTCCGCCGGAGTTGTGTTTGTACCAGCCGATGGCGTCGGCGTTGGTGTCGGCCTGCTTGCACTGACCGATGTAGCCGTTGTACAGCGGCGTGGTCGTCGTCGCCCGCGCGGCGTACTCCCACTCGGCGTCGGTGGGCAGCCGATAGCCCGGGCAGTCGATGATCGTCTTGGTCCCCTGGTAGCTCGCGCTCACCGTGCAGCTCGTTGTCTTCTGCGTCCCGCTGCAAACGTAGCAGAGGGCGTGACCCGTCAGCGTGCTCAGGCTGTTGCAGTAGGCCGCGGCCTCGTGCCAGCTCAGAGACTCGACGGGGCAGCTCGCGCCGCAGGCGGTGTTGAAGGACGGGTTGTAGCCCATGCGGGCGAGGAACTCTCCCTGGGTCGTCTCCATCTTGGAGACCGCGAAGCTGTGGACGATCACGACGGAGTGTTGGGTCTCGTCGCTGTCCCGACAGGCCTCCGACGTGGGCGAGCCCATGGAGAAGGTCCCGGGCCCGACCGTGACCCAGGAGCCGGGCGGGGGCAGCGCGCTGTCAAGCAGCGGGGCGAGGTCGGGGGGGATCGACTGGTCGGGTGACGGCGCGTCCGGCTTGTGCGACTGGTCCGGCTTGTGCGACTGGTCGAGCTTGACCAGTTGATCCGGCTGCAGGTCGGTCGGTTTCTCGTGGTCCAGGCCGGGCAGATCGAGGCGCTGCGCGTCCTCGTTTCGTGTGTCCGGGCGAGCATCTCCGAACAGGGAGAGGTCGGGGGATACGACGTCCAGCGCGACGTCGTACGGGGGCAGGAAGCCGTACCTGGTACAGCCGCAGGCGAGCGCCAGAACGGGCAGGATGTGCCTCGGGGACAGCACCGCCACCCAATGCGCCTGAGCGGGTGAAAGGATGCGTGTTCTTTTCGATACGGCGCTACTTCAGGCAGTGTCGTGTGATCATCGCGAGCTGCACGTCGGCGGTCAGATCGCGCAGGCCGTAGTGGCCGTAGGGCGGCGAATAGTAGACCTTTTCATCGGTGTGGCCAGGGACTCGGCAGGTGTTTTTGCCCCAGACGAGGCAGGCGCCGCCGACCACCTCGTCGGCCGCGGACCAGATCGAGTAGCGGTAGCTGCCCTCGTAACGCGCCTGCTGGTTGAGCTCCTCGATGAACGCCGACTGGCCGAGCACCTGGCCCCAGACGAGCTGGCCGGGGTAGAACCCGTTGACCACGCCGCAGGCCGGCACCGCGGGGGTCGTGTAACAGGCGGAGAGCCCAAGGTTGCCGCCGGCGATGCCGACAAAGGTGTCGATCCTGTCCGTCAGGGGCGGGCCGACCTGGTACTCGCCGCCTGCGGCCGGGTCCGTGGCCTGGCCGCCGAGGATCGCCTTGCGCGCCATGGTCACGCCCATTGAGTGGGCGATCACGTCGACCTTCTGGGCCCCGGTGTAGGCCAGCACCGCCTCGATGAAGGTGCGTACCTGCATGATGTTGGCCCGGGAGTGGGTGTAGCTCCAGATCATTGTCGCCTCTGCCGGGCCGTAGGTCGTGGCGTAGAGCTCGGCCCGTCGGTAGCCCTGGTCCACGAAGTGCTCGAGCGAGGCGTCCCAGCCGCCGAAGGGCCCGCCGAGCGCCCGGTCCGCGTTGCCGTGGATGAAGATCACCGGCTCGCGGCGGAGGCAGTCGCTCGCGCTCTCCAGCCCGCCGAAGCTGCCCCCGCTCAGGTCCGCCCGGTCGAGCTCCGCCGTCGGGTAGCCCTTGCTCGCAAGCCAGGCCTTGAAGTGGGGCGAGAGTCCCTCGGGCACCGTGGCCCCCTCGGTGGAGCTGCAGGCGGTCTGGAGCAGGGGGCCGCCGTCAGCCGCCGCTGCGCTGTCCGGGGACACCAACCAGTCCTGTCCCTGGCTATCCGGCACTCCGCCATCGGCGAGGTAGGGGATCGGGTCGGCGGCGCACCCGGCGACGAGGAGCAACACCAGACCCGCGCGGATCACGGGACAAACCTGCTGGCGAGCATCTGCTGGACCAGGCCGTGCCCCAGATTGGAGAAGCCGTCGGTTGTGCGTTGCGTAGAAGAATACAGGACCATCAGACCCAAACCGAGGACCACGCAGCAGCCTGCGAAAATCCGCCAAAACTTTGTTTTCATGGTGTGTTCCCCGCTACCGATTTGAGATGGTGTCACGGCGAACCGAGCAGGTCAAGGGTGTATTTGTTGCAAAGCACAAAAAATGTGCACTGCAACACAAAGGTCAGGGATTCTCAGCGTCTACGTCGGCTCAGGCCCAGGCAGAGGAGCAGCGCCACGCAGGTGAGGAGCCAGCCCTTTTGCGGCTGGACCACGCTACAGCCGCAGCCGCCCTCCAGCGTGGCCAGCGCCTCGCCGCCCGCGGCGTCGCTGGCCCGGCCGTCGGCTGGGTCTTTGGAATCCCATCGAGGACCGTCCGGGCCCTGGCCGTCGATCTGCGGCGGGCCGTCGATCTGCGGCGGGCCGTCGATCTGCGGCGGGCCGTCGATGGCCTGCGCGTCCGCCGGCGCGCCGTCCGATCCCGATCCGTCCGGAACGGGCACCGGGGCATCCGGCATCGCGGCGTCCACAACGCTGTCCGTGGTCGGTCCGGCGTCGGGTGGGACCACCGACTTGACGACGTGCAGCACCCAGTCGTTGGTGTCCGGCGCGGTGAAGGTCGGGCCCCCGCTCGCCGCCTGGTGCGCGCCGCTCCGTGGGTTGAACCAGCTCGCGGCGTAGCTCGGGGGCAGGTTGCTCAGCTTGGTGCTCCCGCCGTTTTCCAGGTAGACGATGTACTCGTCGCCGCTGCGAGCCAGGCACCAGCCCTTGGTCGCCAGATTGTCGGAGGGCTGCATGCCGACGAGGTTGACCTTCAGGTCGGCGATCAGCTTGCGCGTGTAGCCGACGAAGCGCATGCCGTCGGTGACGTCGGTGGAGGCCAGGACGGTCGCCTCGCGCATGTTGAAGTGGAAGAAGTCGATGTGAGCGCCCGCGGTGAGGCAGGCCCAGGCCTTCGCGCGGCGGTAGGCCGGGGTCCAGACGTTGGTCGTGCAGTCGTTGTCGCTGATCAACGGCTGCTTCTTGGAGAAGGCGGTGACCAGCGCGGCGTGCACCTTGGCCGCGTCGGTCTCGCAGTGGTCCAGCATCTCGTGGTTGGGCAGGTCCCGCGGCATGACCAGGTGCTGGGGGAAGCCCTTGGCCTTCTCGCGGGCGGTGATCGCGTTGGCGAGCTGGTTCTGCCAGGCCGTGCCCGAGGCGGCGTAGGAGACCGTGGCCTCGTTGGCCACCTCCCAGACGATGTTGGGCTGGTCCCCGAGCGCGTCCACGGCCTTCTCGACCAGCGCCTTCTGGATCGCGAAGACGGGGTGGGTGGGGTCGACGAAGTCGGCGGGGGCCGCCACGTCGATGCCATTGACGTTGTTGGCGCCCTGGTAGAAGTCGTACTTCAGGCCCCACTCGCGCTGGATGTCGGTGGAGGCCTCCGTGATCCACTTCTTGTTGTGCCAGCAGTCGAGGATCGTGATCTGGACCACGATCCCCTTGGAGCGGGCATAGGTCACGACGTCGCGCCAGTAGTCGAAGTGGGCCTGGTTGAGCTTGGTGATGTCATACTTCGGGCGGCCGTCGGCGGCGGTGCCCGGGCCGGGGCGCTGGTAGGGGATGATCGAGCTCCCGAACTGCTGACCCATGGTCAGCACGTTTCGGAAGTAGGACAGGCCCTGCGCCGCGAGCTTGTCGATCAGGTCCTTGTAGTACTGGGTGTAGTTGGTCTGGTCCGAGGTCAGCGTTCCGATGGCGGGGTAGTAACCCGCCGGGTACCAGGCCTGACCGCCGAGGGCGAAGCGGTGGGGATCGGTGGGGTGGAGCAGGGGCGGATCGTTGATCGGGGCGGCCAGCGCCGCGCGGGCCATGAGCGCGATGGCGAGGCTGAGCAGCGAGAGGCGGGCCGGCATTGGTGCTCCAGGTCCAGCAGGGCAACGAGAGAGTAGCACGGGCGACGGCCGCTCAGAAGACGTCTGTCGCAGGCCGCGCAGCGGTCCACGCGGGTGCCGCCGCCCCGGTAGTCGTAGGCGCTCATCTCGGCGCCGCAGCCCGGGCAGCTGCGCCTGGGGTGATCCTTCGAGCCGGCGGGGGACCGGACGCCGCGCGCAGCGCCGGGGTACACGCCCTGGGGGCAAAGCGGTGCAACCTGTGGTGGGCGTTGGCTCAGTACGGCAGATCAAACGCATCGCGCTCGAGCTGGCCGAGCGGGTCAACGAGGTAGAGCAGCACGTGGCGCCAGGGCGAGGGCTCGAGGCGGCGCAGGCGCTCGTAGATCCAGAAGCGCCCCTCGCCGATCAGCGCCCCACCCGCCGGGCTCCAGAGCAGATCGATGCCGGAGGGGTGCTTGTGCCAGCCCTCGATCAGGTACTCCCAGGCCACGGTCCAGGCCACGGTCATACCGAGGGCGAGCCACCACCGGTGGCGGTACTGGCGGTGCCGCAGGTAGATCTCGGAGCCCATGAGCCCGTGGCCCAGCAGGTTGATCGTCCAGGGGTCGTGGTCCCACTCGAAGAACGCCTCGGACGTGTCGAAGTCCGGCGCCGCGCTCCACGAGCCCTTGAAGGTGCTCCAGTTGCGCTCGTTGCGGCTGATGTCGTAGGTCACCGGCCAGCGCATCGAGGCGCCGACGCGCATGAGGAACAGTAGCCCCGCGCTGTGCGCGGTGGGCACGAGCCAGCCCGGCTCACGGTCTTCGGTGGAGGGCTCGGCGTGGGCCGGGGCAGAGAGCGCCAGCAGCGCCAGGGCCAGGCCGAGGCCGCGGCGCGCGCCAGTGTCAGCGCCATGCATCAGAGCTGCCGGGTGAGCTCGATGAGCCGGTCCCGCAGGGATCCGGGCACGCCGGGATCGAGCAGGCCGAGCACCGCCACCAGGGGGTGCGGCGCGGGCGGGGCGCTCTCGGCGCGGCGGCCGAGCAAGCGACCGAGGAGGCTCGCCGAGCGGCGGCGCGCCGGCACGGTGGCGGCGGCGGGCGCGGGCGGGGCCTCGGCCGCGTCCTCGGCCAGCTGGTCGAGCTCGGCCGCGGGTGGGGCCTCGGCCGCGCTCTCGGCCAGCAGGTCGAGCTCGGCGGCGTCCAGGTCCTCGTCGGCCGCGAGCAGCTCGTGGTCTTCCGCCTCAACCGCGCGCATGGCGCGGACCGGCGTCACCTCGAGCATGGTCGGCTGCAGCGCCCGGCGCATGCGGGAGAGGGCCCGGCTCATGCGCATCCGCACCGTCCCCTCCTTGAGCCCGAAGACCAGGGCGAGCTCGCTGTACTCCAGCCCGTGGCGGAAGCGCAGGACCACCAGGGCCCGCTCGCCCTCGGTGAGCTGCCTCAGGGCCGAGGCGACCTCGGCGCGGCGGGCGATGAGATCGTGGGCCAGCGGCCGGTCGTCGGGGTGCAGGTCGGGATCGCCCCCGGTGTCGGGGGGCGCCCCCTTCCAGGGGTCGCGCTGCGCGGCGCGCAGGTGGTCGATGCAGCGGTTGCGGGCGATGGTCAGCAGCCAGGTGCGGGGCGAGGCCTCGCCGCGGAAGCGGCCCAGCCCGCTGAAGGCGCGCCCGAACACCTCCTGGGCCAGGTCCTCGGCGAGGTGGGGATCGTGGACCATCGCGCGGCAGAGCCCGACCACCTCGTGGGCGTGCCGCTCCACGAGCCAGGTCCCGGCTCCGCGCAGGTCGCCGGCCTGCAGGTAGGCGGTGAGCTCGGTCTCGGTGGAGGCCTCCACCTGCCTACTGTAGTCCGGCGGGGCCCCGGAGCGGACCAAAAAAAACCGGGGCGGCAAGAAAGCGGCCCCCATGGGTGTGATCGACAAACCTGTTCTTGCGGAGCTAACCCAGGTGTCCCTGACCACCCACGCGTTGTCCGTGCAGGAGACGGACAACTCCCTCCCGCGCCCTCGACGAGCCGCGTTGTCCGTGCAGGAGACGGACAACTCCCTCCCGCGCCCTCGACG
>Ga0316576_10002526_pt1 | contig 10432 bp, 11 predicted proteins | sample S0NA_FD_203075 | JGI IMG/M metagenome (GOLD analysis project Ga0316576, IMG submission 203075) | Rhizosphere microbial communities from salt marsh grasses in Alabama, United States - S0-2_050615r3r5 | ecosystem: Host-associated > Plants > Roots > Rhizosphere | place: USA: Alabama | collected... | reverse complement strand
GGTCCAGCCGGTGAGGATCCCGATGGCACTGGAGGACTGGCCGGCGGAGACGTCGGGCAGGCCCTCCACCTGGAGGCGACAGGAGATCTGGTCGTAGCGGAGGGTCTGCTTCATCGGGTTCGGGGACGGCCTCAGGCCGCCGCGTCCAGGAGGCTGGCCCGCAGCCGCTCGAAGCCCCCTGTTCCGGCCCCCAGGGCCAGCCCCTGCACCAGGTTGCGGCGCTGGGCGGCGCCGGCCTCGGGATCGATCAGGGCCTGCACGCCGCTGCGGCGTGGATTCATGCGCTCCCGCACCAGATCGGTGAGGCGAGTCTGGAACAGCTGCCAGCGCTGCTCCGTCACCTCGGTGGGTTCGGCGGTCGTGAGCAGGGCGCGCAGCATCGGATAGAGGCGGTCGGCCAACTGGCAGAGAATACGGATCAGGGCGTCGGTCTCCACCGGCTTGAGGTTGCCGCGCCGGCAGTTGCGCCGCAGCGGATTGTGGCAGCGGCGCTTCCAGAGTTCGACACGGTTGGGGAAGAGGCCGTCGAAGCCGAGCTGGCGGCTCATCCAGAGCATCGCCTCGCTGCCGTTGTAGTCGAGCGCCTCGGCGCAGAGGAGCATCAGGTCGAGCCGCTCCAGTCCGCGACGGGGGAGGGGACGATCGGTGCCGTGGTCGGCGGCGGCCGCCGGGGCCGGGGATTCCTGAACCATGGCTGCGATGATGCCAGCGCCCACGGCCATCCGTCACGCCATGAGCAGCCGGCTCGAGAGCAGCACCGCAGCGCCCGGGGCGGATCTGCGGCGGTGGGTGCGGGAGATTCCCGATTTCCCCAAGCCCGGCATCCTCTTCCGCGACATCACGCCCCTGATGCGTGATCCGGCCGGCTGGCAGGAGATGGTGCGGCGTCTCGGGGCGGCGAGCGAGCGGCTCCAGCCCGATCTGATCGTCGGCATCGAGTCACGGGGCTTCATCGTCGGCACGGCCCTGGCCACCGCCCTGGGCATGCCGTTCACGCCGGTCCGCAAGGCCGGCAAGCTGCCCGGTGACGTCCACGGCATCGATTACACCCTCGAGTACGGCAGCGACCGTCTGGAGATCCACGCCGACGGCTTCGAGCATTCGCCGCGGGTGCTGGTGGTGGACGACCTGCTGGCGACGGGGGGCACCGCGGGGGCCTGCGCACGGCTCGTCGAGCGGGCCGGAGGTCGGCTCTGCGGTTTCGCGTTCGTGATCGAACTGGCGGACCTGGGGGGCCGCAGCCAGCTGCCGGCTGAAGTGCCGGTGGAATCCCTGATCGTCTATGCCTAGGCCCGGGGGCCCTGGAGGGCGTTGACAGGCTGCCTGGCCACGGGCTCCAGCCTGCGGCCGTCCTCCATCACGACGGCCCGCAGGCCGCCCCCCCACTCCACGGTGCGGTGGCTGCCGATGGCGTGCCAGCCGAGAACGCGCAGATCGGCCGGCACGCGGGAGTTGTCCACCGACTCCACGGTGATGCGGGCGTCGGGTCCCTCCCCATCGACCGCGATGACCCTGCCTCCCAGCTCCCATTCGCTGTCGGCCGTGAACGCCACCCGATCACCGACCCGGAGGGCGGGGAAGCTTTCCGGAAGGTAGTGATGGCGGTTCCGCCTGGCGCTCAGTCGGTTCATGGCGGATCCTGGCGCGGGTGCACCTTTTGTAGCATCGACTACAATAACCTGCCTGGTTGTCCGAAAAGGGTGCGGCCGATCAGGGCCAGAGATGCTCCTCCTGCCATGCGAACACCTGCTCGAGCTGATCCAGGCTGATCAGCCCGAACCGCCACAGCACCACCGGCAGCGGCGCCTGCTCCAGCTGGGCCTGGCGAAGGCCGAGGGAGATGGCGTTCTCGCTGATGCCCAGCTGGTGTCGCAGATAGCGCAGCAGAGCCGCGGAGGGAACGGGCTGGGGTGAGCTGCTGGTGACCATCGCGTCAGCCGGTGGGCCGCGGCGCCATCCGGCCGGGGCCGTGGGTCATGGTCGCCAGAACGCCGCGCCGCAACCATGGCAGCCCCTCCAGCAGAGCGAGGCCGAGCGCACGGAGCGGCGCCACCGGGCGCAGACGGTTGGAGAAGGTGCGGGTGAGCAGATCGGTGGCGAGCAGGGTGAGCATCAGGTCGGGCCGGCGGCGGCGGCCGTAGGCCGGGCCGATCCTCCGCGGCGCCAGCCGGCCTGCGGCGGCGTGGCGGGCCAGCCGGTGGAGCTCCTCCACATCGCGCCAGCAGAGGTTCAGCCCCTGGCCTCCCACCGGATGGCAGCGGTGAGCGCTCTCCCCCACCAGAACGGTGCTGCCGCGATGCAGGCGGCTCGCCAGCCGGAGTTCCACGGGGAAGGCCCGTGGAGGATCCAGGAGGGCGTCGGGCTGGAGCTGATCCGGCAGGACGCCGGCGAGGAGATCGAGAAAGGCGACCGGTTCGAGGGCCTCCATCCAGCGGCACCGGTCCAGGGGGGCGCTCCAGACGATCTGGAACCGACGCGCCCCCAGCGGCAGCACGGCGAAGGGCCCCTCGGGGCGCAGGATCTCCCAGGCTTCCGTGTCCGCCGTCCCCCGCAGCTCCACCTGGGCTGCCAGGCATCCCTGCCGGTACCGCCAGCCCCACCAGCGGATGCGCCGGGCCCGGCGGGTCTCCGAGCCGGGGCCGTCCGCGGCCACCACCAGGTCGCATCCCCCCTGCACCTCGGGCCCGGCCGCGGCCCCCAGCTCCAGGGCCACGCTAGCCGTGGCCTGGAGTCGCTCCAGCAGCAGATCCATCAGGGCGCGGTGGTCCACGATCCAGCCCACCGCCGCGACGCCGTTCCCGAGGTCCTCCGGCGAGAAGTCCACCTGCCGGTCCAGCCAGGGGTCGATCAGCCGCAGCCGGCGGAAGGGCTGCACCCGGCAGCAGAGTTCATCCCAGAGGCCCAGGCGCTCCAGCAGCCCACGGCTGGAGTGGGTGAGGGCGTAGGCCCGCCGGCGGGCCAGCAGTTGCGCCGCGTCGAGCCGGTCCCGCAGGGTCACCCTCCATCCCGCCTCGGCCAGGGCGAGGGTGGCGAGGCTGCCGGTCGGGCCGGCGCCGTACACCCGGGCATGGAGCGGGGCGGTCATACCGGTGGCGGCACTGCACAACGAAAAGGCCGCAGCAGAGTCTGCTGCGGCCTCGGCCTCGACCGTGGCTGATCAGCCCAGGCCGAGCAGCCCGCGGGTGAAGGCTTCCCCGCCGAGGGCGAACTCGGTGGCCAGCAGGGCGATGAAGCCGAGCATGGCCATGCGGCCGTTGAGCTTCTCGGCACGCTCGTGGAATCCCCAGCCGCGCTCGGGGCTCACCACTTCCATGCGGGGCTCGGTGGCGAAGGCGTTGAGACGGCCACCGTCCTCGGTGGTGACGGAAGCGCCGCGGATGGTGGTGGGGGCGGAAGTCATGGACAAGCTCCTTTGAGAAGTGTTGCGACAAATGTAACGCAATGTTTCGGTTCCGTCAACGCGGGCCCGTCGATGCCGGTCCGTCAATGCAGCCGCAGCCGGCAGAGCTCCTCGAAGGCCGGCCTCAGCAGGTAGGGGTACTCCCCCACCCACAGCTTCAGCTGGGGGATCCAGGCGTCGCTGATCGCGCCGATGCGGGAGAAGTCGCGCCGCTCGCTCAGCACCAGGGTGCGCACCACCATGCCCGGCCTGATCTGCTGGTGCTTCTTCTCCATCGGGAAGCGCACCTGCCCCAGGTAGCCGTCCTCGTCCTCCAGTTCGAGGCACAGCCAGGTGCGGCGGTTCTCCACCAGCTCCAGCCGCCCCTCCCGCGTGGCCTGCTCCCGGCGGTCCTGCACCACCTCGCGGGTGTAGAGCCTGCCCACCTCCCCCTCGAAGATCGCCGCGGCGGGATAGCGCCGCAGGGCGGCGTTGCGGCGGCCCGCCTCCACGATCGGCCCCCAGAGCAGGTAGAGGAGAAAGGCCATCCCCACCACGAGGAAGATGGGCCCGGCCTGGCCGCGGAAGGCCAGGCTCTGGCTGATCAGCAGCGAGATCACGCCGCCGATCACCGAGATCAGCACCCTCTGCAGCAGCTTGCGGGGGTTGCCGCTGCAGGCGGTGAACTGGGGGCCGGTGGCCACCGCCGGCACCAGTCGTTGCAGCTCGCCGGGCCGGAGCGGGATCAGCATCGTTTCAGAGCAGTCGCTCGAGCCCGTAGACCAGTCCCGGCAGCTCCCTCACCCGCCGCACGGTCCTCAGCACTCCCGGCATGTAGGCGCTCCGGTCGATGGTGTCATGCCGCAGCGTGTAGCTCTCCCCCGGAGCGCCGAACCTCACCTCCTGATGGGCCACCAGCCCCGGCAGCCGCACCGAGTGGAGCCGCAGGCCGCTCGGCCGCTCTCCCCCCCGGCATCCCGGCAGGCTCTCGTGCTCCTCCACCTCGGCCGGATTGAAGGTCTTGCCCAGCTCCTCCATCAGCTCGGCGGTCTTGATGCAGGTGCCGCTGGGGGCATCCGCCTTGCGGTTGTGGTGCATCTCGGTGAGTTCGGCCCAGTCGTAGAAACGGGCGGCGGCGGCGGCGGCCTGCTGCAGCAGCACCATGCCCACGGAGAAGTTGGGGATCACCGCTCCCCCCACTCCCGCCTTCTGGGCGAAGGCGGCCAGATCCGCCAGCTGCTCCGGCGAGAGGCCGGTGGTGCCGATCACCGGATGGACGCCGTAGGCGATCGCCGCCCGGGTGTGCTCGTACACCACCGACGGATGGGTGAAGTCCACCAGCACCGCCCCACGGCCGGGACCGGCCTGGCGCACCTGCTGGGCGGCGGCGCAGAGGCTGCCCTCGAAGTCGGACGTGACCGCCACCTCCAGCTCGCCCAGGCCCAGCTCGAGGCCCACGTCGGCGCCCTCCCGTCCGGGGGCGTTGTCCACCGCGCCCACGAGCTCGCAGTCGACGGCGTCCCGCACGGTGCGGATCACCTCGGCACCCATGCGTCCGAGGGCCCCGGCCACCACCACGGGGATCGGCGCGGTCGTGGCGGGATCCGGCGCGGCGGGGGAGGTCATCGGCGGGGAGGGCGGCGACGGGTTGCAGCGAGCTTATGGGGACTCGTGTAACGGCTGGAACGGCCGCTCGCCCCGGCGGGAGAGCCATCCCTAGGCTGCTTCACATTGCTCAATCCAGCCGCATGTTCACGCAGGTCCGCTCCGCCAGCCGTCGGGTCAGCCCTGCCCCCGAGACGCTCGCCGAGGGCCGCTCGGTGATGCGCGTGGTCTACGTGGTGCTCGAGCCCCAGTACCAGAACGCCCTCACCACGGCCGCCCTGGGAATCAACGAGACCGCCGGGGGGCTGGCGGTGGAGCTGAGCGGCTATCTGATCGAGGAACTGCGCGATCCCGTCAACTACGCCGACTTCTGCGAGGACGTGGCCCGGGCTGACGTGTTCATCGCCTCGCTGATCTTCATCGAGGACCTGGCCGGCAAGGTGGTGGAGGCGGTGGCGCCCCACCGGGCGCGGCTCAAGGCGGCCGTGGTGTTCCCCTCGATGCCCGAGGTGATGCGCCTCAACAAGCTCGGCACCTTCTCGATGGCGCAGCTGGGCCAGAGCAAGAGCGCCATCTCCCAGTTCATGAAGAAGCGGCGGGAGAAGGGCGGCTCCACCGGCTTCCAGGACGCGATGCTGAAGCTGCTCAACACCCTGCCCACGGTGTTGAAGTACCTCCCGGTGGACAAGGCCCAGGACGCCCGGTCCTTCATGCAGAGCTTCCAGTACTGGCTGGGGGGAACGCCGGACAACCTCAGGAACTTCCTGCTGATGCTGGCGGACCGTTACGTGTTCTCCCGCGAGGCGGAGGACCGCCCCACCCTCGAGGTGGCCGATCCGGTGGTGTTCCCGGATCTCGGCATCTGGCATCCCCTGGCTCCGGGGATGTTCGAGGACCTGCGCGAGTACCTCAACTGGAACGCCAGCCGCACCGACCGCCGCGATGGGGAACGGAGCGGACCGGTGATCGGGCTGGTGCTGCAGCGCAGCCACATCGTCACCGGTGACGAGGCCCACTACGTGGCGGTGATCCAGGAACTGGAGTACCGCGGCGCCACCGTGATCCCGGTCTTCTGCGGCGGCCTCGACTTCAGCAAGCCGGTCAACCGCTTCTTCTACGACCCCCTCGATCCCGAGCGGCCCCTGGTGGACGGGGTGGTGAGCCTCACCGGCTTCGCCCTGGTGGGAGGCCCGGCACGGCAGGACCACCCCCGGGCGATCGAGGCGCTCAAGCGGCTCAACCGGCCCTACATGGTGGCCCTGCCCCTGGTGTTCCAGACCACCCAGGAGTGGGAGGAGAGCGACCTGGGCCTCCACCCGGTGCAGGTGGCGCTGCAGATCGCCATCCCCGAGCTCGACGGCGCGATCGAGCCGATCGTGCTGAGCGGCCGCGACGACGCCACCGGCAAGGCCCACACCCTGCAGGACCGTGTCGAGGCGATCGCCGAGCGGGCGATCCGCTGGGCCTCGCTGCGCACCAAGCCCCGCACCGACAAGAAGCTCGCCATCACCGTGTTCAGCTTCCCGCCGGACAAGGGCAACGTCGGCACGGCCGCCTACCTCGATGTGTTCGGTTCGATCTTCCGGGTGCTGGAGGAGATGAAGGCGCGCGGCTACAGCCTCGGTGACGAACTGCCCCGCAGCCCGAAGGAGCTGATGGAGGCCGTTCTGAAGGACCCCGAGGCGATGGAGGGGGCGCCCGAGCTGGCGATCGCCCACCGCATGAGCGTGGAGGAGTATGAGCGGCTCACCCCCTATTCCGCCCGGCTGGAGGAGAACTGGGGCAAGCCGCCCGGCAGCCTCAACAGCGACGGCACCCACCTGCTCGTGTACGGCCGCCATTTCGGCAACGTGTTCGTGGGGGTGCAGCCCACCTTCGGCTACGAGGGGGATCCGATGCGGCTGCTGTACTCCCGCAGCGCCAGTCCCCACCACGGCTTCGCCGCCTACTACACCTATCTCGAGAAGATCTGGGGTGCCGACGCGGTGCTCCATTTCGGCACCCACGGCTCCCTCGAGTTCATGCCCGGCAAGCAGATGGGCATGAGCGACACCTGCTACCCCGACTCCCTCATCGGGGCGCTGCCCAACCTCTACTACTACGCCGCCAACAATCCCTCCGAGGCCACCATCGCCAAGCGCCGCGGCTACGCGGCCACGATCAGCTATCTCACTCCTCCCGCCGAGAATGCCGGCCTCTACAAGGGCCTCAAGGAGCTCGGCGAACTGGTGGGCTCGTACCAGCAGCTCCGCGAGGGCAGCCGCGGCGTGCAGATCGTGAACGCGATCGTGGAGACGGCCCGCCAGTGCAGCCTCGACCGGGATGTCGCGCTGCCTGAGGAGGATGCCGCCGGCCTCGACATCGACGCCCGCGACGCGGTGGTGGGGGCGGTGTACCGGCAGCTGATGGAGATCGAGAGCCGTCTGCTGCCCTGCGGCCTGCACACGATCGGCAAGCCCCCCACGGCCGAGGAGGCGATCGCCACCCTGGTGAACATCGCCGCCCTGGAGCGGGAGGAGGACGGACTGCGCTCCCTGCCCGCCCTGCTGGCGGAGGCGAAGGGCCGCACGATCGAGGACGTGTACCGCGGCAACGACGCGGGCGTTCTCGCCGATGTGGAGTTCTGCCGCACCCTCACCGAGGCCAGCCGCGCCGCGGTGGGGGCGATGGTGCGCCAGGTCACCGGCCGTGACGGGCGGGTGAGCCTGCGACGCAACTTCGGCTGGCTGCTGGGGCTGCTGGAGCGGATCGGCATCCGTCTGCCGAGCCCCTGGCTGCGGGCCTGCCGCCAGGCCGGGTTCGCCAAGGTGGACGTGGCCGCCCTCGACCGTCTCTTCGAGTATCTGCGCTTCTGCCTCGAGCAGATCTGCGCCGACCAGGAGATGGAGAGCCTGCTGCGGGCCCTCGACGGTGAATACGTGCTGCCGGGGCCCGGCGGCGACCCGATCCGCAACCCCGGCGTGCTGCCCAGCGGCAAGAACATCCACGCCCTCGATCCCCAGGCGATCCCCACCCGCGCCGCCATCGCGGCCGCCAAGGGGGTGGTGGACCGCCTGCTGGAGCGGCAGCGGCAGGAGCAGGGGGCCTGGCCGGAGACGATCGCCTGCGTGCTCTGGGGCACCGACAACATCAAGACCTACGGCGAATCCCTCGCCCAGATCCTCTGGTTCATCGGCGTGAGGCCACTGCCCGATTCCCTCGGCCGGGTGAACAGGCTCGAGCTCATTCCCCTGGAGGAACTGGGCCGCCCCCGGATCGACGTGGTGGTGAACTGCAGCGGCGTGTTCCGCGATCTCTTCATCAACCAGATGGCCCTGATCGACCAGGGGGTGAAGCTGGCCGCCGAGGCCGACGAACCGGAGGAGAGCAACTTCGTGCGCAAGCACGCCCGCGAGCAGGCCGAAGCCCAGGGCACCACCCTCCGGGAAGCCGCCACGCGGGTGTTCTCCAATGCCAGCGGCAGCTATTCCTCCAACGTGAACCTGGCGGTGGAGAACAGCACCTGGGAGGAGGAAGGCGAGCTGCAGGAGATGTATCTCTCGCGGAAGACCTTCGCCTTCAATGCCGACAACCCCGGCGAGATGAACCAGAAGCGGGAGGTCTTCGAATCGGCCATGAAGACCGCCGACGTCACCTTCCAGAACCTCGACTCGGCCGAGATCTCCCTCACCGATGTGAGCCACTACTTCGATTCCGATCCCACCAAGCTGATCGCCAACCTGCGGGAGGACGGCAAGGCCCCCTCCAGCTACATCGCCGACACCACCACCGCCAATGCCCAGGTGCGCAGTCTGAGCGAGACGATCCGCCTCGATTCCCGCACCAAGCTGCTCAACCCCAAGTGGTATGAGGGCATGCTCAACTCCGGCTACGAGGGGGTGCGGGAGGTGGCCAAGCGGCTCAACTTCACCCTGGGGTGGAGCGCCACCAGCGGTCAGGTGGACAACTTCGTCTACGAGGAGGCCAACAACACCTTCATCAACGACCCCGAGATGCGCAAGCGGCTGATGGACCTCAATCCCCACAGCTTCCGCCGCATCGTGGGCACCCTCCTCGAGGTGCACGGCCGCGGCTACTGGGAGACCAGCGACGAGAACATCGAGCAGCTCCAGGGTCTCTATCAGGACATCGAGGACCGCATCGAAGGGGTGAGCGAGGGATGAGCGGCCCGATGAACCCCATCGTCAAAGGTGTGGCCTACGTGAGCGTGTGGGTGGTGCTCTGGGGCACGGTGGCCTCCGTGGCGGATCTCGTGCTGCTGGAACGGGGCATCTACACCGCCGGCACGGCGGGTCAGGCGTTCACCTTCACGGCCTACGGCATCGCCGCGGTGGTGCTGGCCGTGCGCCTCTCCGGCCGTTTCCTGCAGCGTCAGGACTGAGCCACCGCCTCCGCCATCCGCGCCGTCTGCACGATCGGGCCCACGTCGTGCACCCGCAACACGCTGGCGCCTTCCCCGATCGCCAGGGCGCACACCGCCGCGGTGCCCCACAGCCGTGCCCGCGGCCGGGGCTCGTCGAGCACCGCGCCGATGAACCGTTTGCGGGAGGGGCCCACCAGCAGGGGGAAGCCTTCGCGGCCCAGTTCCCTGAGACGCCGCAGGAGGCTGAGGTTCTGGTCGGTGGTCTTGGCGAAGCCCAGCCCCGGATCCCACAGAAGCTGATCGCTTCTCACGCCGGCGGCCAGGGCATGCTCGGTGGCCCGCAGCAGTTCCTCGCGCACCTCCGCCACCACATCGCCGTAGCTGGCCAGTCCGTCCATCGAGAGGCTGTCGCCGCGGCTGTGCATCACCACATAGGGGCAGCCGGCCGCCGCCACCAGAGCCGCCATGGCCGGATCGCGCAGGCTGCCGCCCGCCGCCGTGGCGGTCAGGTTGGCGCCGCGCACGTCGTTGATCCAGTCGGCCCCCGCCGCCAGGGCCGCCTCGGCGACGGCGGCATGGAAGGTGTCCACCGAGAGCAGCGGTCCGGCATTCTCCGCCGCCCCATCCACCGTCCGCCGCGGAAACGCCGCCCGGATGGAGCGCAACGCGGGCAGCAGCCGCCGCAGCTCCTCCGCCGCACCCACCTGCCCGGCGCCGGGCCGGGTGCTCTGGGCCCCCAGATCGAGCACATCGGCCCCCTGCCGGACCATCTGCCGGGCGCGCCGCAGGGCCTGCTCCTCGCCCTTCAGGAGGCCGCCGTCGCTGAAGGAATCGGGGGTGAGGTTGAGCACCCCCATCACCAGGGTGCGGCGCGCCCGGGGCATCCCCCCGCTCAGGCGGTGACGGGCACCTGGTAGTTGGCGATGCGGCCGAAGCTCTCCGGATCGAGGGAGGCACCGCCCACCAGCACGCCGTCGATCTCCGGCTGAGCCATCAGCTGATCGATCGTGGCCGGATTCACCGATCCGCCGTACTGCACCACCACCTCCGGATTGCCCACCCAGCCCCGGATCAGGCCGCAGACG
>Ga0316576_10002525_pt1 | contig 10436 bp, 8 predicted proteins | sample S0NA_FD_203075 | JGI IMG/M metagenome (GOLD analysis project Ga0316576, IMG submission 203075) | Rhizosphere microbial communities from salt marsh grasses in Alabama, United States - S0-2_050615r3r5 | ecosystem: Host-associated > Plants > Roots > Rhizosphere | place: USA: Alabama | collected... | reverse complement strand
CCCTCGCCTGCCGCCAGGGACCGGTCCAGCCTGCCGTGGTACTCGCGCAGGATCGCCTTGTCGCGTTCGCTGAAGTAGTTGTCGACCAACGGCGGGTATTGCGCCAGCGCGCCATGCGCATAGCGCATGACCTCGCGTTTGTACTCCTTGAGCAGCGAGATGGTGTCGTACTCCGGGTGCCCCTGGAAGAACACGAACCGAAAGCCATCGGTACTGGTCGCCAGGTGCACGCCCACCGCGCTCTCGGCGAGCACGCACAGACCGGCCGCGTCGAACTGGGCCCGCGATACGTCGTTCCAGCGCGAATGCGGCACGTCGAAGCGTGTATTCACGTCATTGACCAGCGGGTGCCGCCTGGCCACCAGGCGGTGCGGAAACACACCCCAGGTCTTGGCTGGCCGCGGCACCCGCCGCTGACCGTAGCGGAACTCGAGCACCGCGTGGGTCGCGAGGCAGCTGCACAGGGTAGAGGTGACGTTCTGGTAGGCCCAGTCGATGACCTCGATCAGTGGCTCCCAGAACGACTGGCGCGCCAGGTCCGGCCCGACCACGTTGGCACCGGTGATGATCAGCGCATCCAGCCCCTGCTCGCGCAGCTGTTCGAAGGTGTCGTAGTACTGCTCCACATGAGCACGCGCGGCCTCGCCGCGTACCAGTTCAGGCAGCGTGAACGGATGCATGTAGAACTGTGCGATCGGGTTGCTCTCGCCGACCAGGCGGAAGAACTGGCGTTCGGTCGCGGCCAGGGCCTTGTCCGGCATCATATTGAGCAGGCCGATGTGCAGCTCGCGGATGTCCTGGTGCAGCGCCCGGTCGGGTGGCAGCACATTGACCCCCTCCTCGCGCAGGCGTTCGAAGGTGGGCAGTGCATTGTGGGCGACGATCGGCATGGCGTTACTGGCTGCGGGCGATGGCCGTTTCGAGCAGGTTCAGGAAATCCTGCTCGTCACGCACCTGCGCGACCTCGCGCGAGGTCACGGTGTAGCCCTGCCGCGCGATCTCTTCGTAGCGGGGCACGCGCGAATGGAACAGGCGCGGAAAGACCCAGCGCGTGAACGCATTCGGGTCCATCTCGGCCGCGTACTGCAGGCCATTTTCCTGCAGGTACACCGCCAGCTGCTCGAGCAGGAAGCCGGGCCGGTAGTACAGCGGCTTGGGGTCGCTCTGTGCGCGCGCGATCAGCTTCTGTTCCTCCTCCTGATCGGTCACCTGGATGTAGAGGATCAGGGTGTGCCTGACCAGCAGGTCGATCACACCCGGCTCGTCCAGCTCGCACAGCGAGCCGCCGACGTCATTGACGAAATTATCATAGCCGTAGATCTTCTGCGCCTTGTCGATGAACGCCGGCACGTCATGCATCGCGGCGATCTCGGCATCACGGTACAGTGCCTGGCGGCGCTGGAAGTCCTCCAGCGGCACGCCGCCGAGTTCCGGGTTGCCGAGCTTGCCGACGAACGACAGCACCGGCCCGAGATCGGAGATCTTGATGTTGTTACGGATATAGATCCAGTCGTTGCGCAACAGTTCACTCAGGAACGGCACCTGCATGGCCTGTTCCTTGATCAGGTCGAGGATGCCCTCGTCCAGGTAACGGGTGCCGATCCGGTAGTCACCCGAGTAGTGGTACCACTCGTGGCGGCGCAGCAGCGCGGAGATATAGGTCTTGCCCACTCCGGACATGCCGAGCAGGGTGACATTCTTGTTCTTCCAGTTGCGGAATTCCTCGACAGTGAACTTCACGGCTTGCTCCGTCGCATCGATTCAAGCCGCGCATTATCCGTCATGCGCCACGACGGGGGAAATGCGCAGCGCGGGCGCCTGCGCGTCAGCGCGCCGTATGGCACCGTATGTGCCGGAATCCGGTGCATTGCGGCTTGCGCCTGATGCGGCCTGCGCGACCCGCCGGACCATCCACCGAACCGCGCCGCCCACAGCAAGGGTCGAACAGCACGAGGCGCCGGGTTAGACGACCCGTCGCAGCTTACTGGTACCACCCGGCATGAGCTCGAAGCACTCGCCCGGACCGGCGACCCGGTAACCGAGGGCACGCATGGCCTCGGCGGCGTCCGGCGACTCGTAGTGATACAGCACCAGGCGCTCGCGCAACGCGGCAGGGTAATCCGTCGCGAGATCCGCGGACCCGGTGTGCGAGGGGCTGCCGTGCAGGCCGCAATCGTGGAATACGGTCTCGGCGCCGGGCGCGAATTCGGCCAGGACCTCAGGGATCGGCCGGGTGTCGCCGGTGTACAGGAAGTAGCCGCGCATTGCGATGCCAAAGGCGGCACGGTAGCCGTGGTGGTCCACCGGGAACACCTCGAACGACCGCCCGGCATGCCAAAACTGGTCGCCGACCGGGATCACCTGGAAGCGGTCCCAGAAGTTCACGCCGCCCTCGGCCAGCTTGAACGGGTCATCGGCCAGCTGGTGCTGCAGGCGCCGGACGATGTCGGCCGGCAGATAGAGTCGCGGCGGTGCCAGCTGCGTCTGTTCGCAGGCCAGCTGGTAGAACAGGCTCTCCAGGCCGGCGGTATGGTCGAGGTGGGTATGGGTGATGAACAGCGCGGTCGGCAGCGCGGCATAGCGCTCGCGGTAGGCAGGCAACACCGTCGGCCCGCAGTCGATCAGCAGCAGTGGCTGCCCGGCCGCGTCCTCGACCACCGCGGCGGAGTTGCCGAGCGCATGCGCGGCGGCATTGCCAACCCCGAGAAAACGCAGCCGCAGCACATCGGACATCGACAGTCTCCCAACTCTGTTTGCCGCGCCGATTATAGACACCTGGCCGTTCGGGTCGAATCAAGCTTGAAAATATTCGCCGCGCCGGCGCGGGTGTGCGCGCCGCGGCCCCTATACTCAGCCCTTTGCATCGCCAGCAGGGGCAGGATGGGGCCGCGTAACCTCGCCATTGTCGTGTATTGCACCGTGGTCGGCTTCGCCGTGCTGTACGCCACGCAGCCGCTGCTGCCGCTGCTCGCCGAGCAATGGGGACGCCCGATCGGCGACACGGCCCTGCTGACCACCGCAACCATGCTGCCGCTGGCGCTCGGGCCGCTGCTGTACGGCTATGTGCTGGAGCGGGTCTCGACCAAGCATATGCTCGGCGCCGGGTTCGCGGTGCTGACGCTGGCCCAGTTCGCGATCAGCCTGGGGCCCGGTTACCCGGTGTTTTTCCTGCTGCGCAGTATCGAGGGTATGATGCTACCGGCGATATTCACCGCGCTGATGACCTACAGCTCGGCGGCAGGCGGGCAGCACAGGACGCGCCGCAACATCACCATTTACATCGCCGCGACGATCGCCGGCGGCTACAGCGGGCGCGTGCTGAGCAGCCTGCTGACCGATCTGTTCGACTGGCAGAGCGCATTCCTGTTCTGGGCCTGCGCCGCGCTGCTGGCGACCCTGCTGACCACCCGCCTGGACTCGGACCCGCGCCTGCGACTGGGCAGGGTCAGGCTGGCCGAGATCCGCGAGCTGGCGCGCCGACCGGTCTATGCAGAGGGCCTGGCCAGCGCCTTCTTGCTGTTCTTCGTATTCGCGGCGATGCTCAACTTTCTGCCGTTTCACATGCGTGACAACGACCCGACGATCTCGCAGAGCGAGATCGGCCTGGTGTACACCGGCTACCTGATCGGCGTGCTGATCGCGCTGTCCTCGCTGCACCTGATCCACTTGTTCGGCGGCGAACGCCGCACCCTGGTGATCGGCAGCCTGGTCTACCTGGTCGGGACCGCCGCGTTTGCGCTACCCGGCAACGGCCTCGCCTACCTGTCGATGCTGGTGTTCGCGGCCGGGATGTTCACGCTGCACAGCGTGCTTTCGGCCTTCCTGAACCACCTGGAGACGCAACGCAAGGGCCTGATCAACGGTCTGTACGTGTCCGCGTATTACGCCGGTGGGGCGCTCGGCTCGTATTTCCCCGGATTTCTGTACCAGAAAGTCGGCTGGTCGGCGTTTATCCTGTTGCTGATGTCGCTGCTCGCGGTGCTGACCGGCCTCAGCCTGATGTTGCGGCACACCCCCGGGGCAGCCCCCGCAGAATAGGCGAATGGCTGAGTTGGTGATCTGGCGCAACACGTCGAATGGCTACGGACTCCTGCAGATCGCGCTGCACTGGACGCTGGCGGCGCTGATCGCGGTGCTGCTGCCGCTCGGCCTGTGGATGACCGGCCTCGACTACTACGATCCCTGGTACAACGAGGCACCGGACCTGCACCGCAGTATCGGCGTGCTGGCGGGCCTGGTACTGGCGCTGCGCGGCCTGGTCCGCCTGACCCAGGCACAGCCGCGCGCGCTGACCCGGCCCGGCTGGGAGACACGCCTCGCGCTGACCGGGCACCTGCTGCTGTATGCGCTGCCGCTGCTGCTGGTCGTCAGCGGCTACCTGATATCGACCGCCGATGGTCGCGCCGTCGGGGTGTTCGGCTGGTTCGGGATCCCGGCCACACTCCACGGCATACAGAACCAGGCCGACATCGCCGGCGACATCCATTTTGCGCTGGCGATGCTGCTGCTCGCGGTGATCGCGCTGCACGTGGCGGCCGCGCTGCGCCACCACCTGGTCGACCGGGACGACACCCTGCGACGCATGTGGAGACCGGGGATCACCGCTGCCGGGACAGGCGAGCGGGAATGACCGCGGTGGGACGAACGATCGGAGCACGCTGTGCGATGCCGCCCGCACCGCACCCCGGGCACACGGATTCGTGCAGGGGCCGCACACGACGTGTTCCATACCCGGTGTGCGGCGAACCCGTAGGCTGCGATAGGCCTAAGCCGTATCGCACCACCGCGCACAGGCGTGCGATTCGAGGGGCGCAGCGGCGGAATTCGCAACACCTATCAACCGAAGCTGGAGGAAAGCAGATGAAAAAATCCGTGATTCACACCCTGGCCGCCAGCCTGTGGTTGCTGGCCGCCAGCGTCCAGGCCGCCGACTACGTGATCGACACCAAGGGCGCGCATGCCTTCATCCAGTTCCAGATCAAACATCTCGGATACAGCTGGCTGGTCGGCCGCTTCAACAGCTTCAGCGGCGAGTTCAGCTACGACGAGGCCAACCCGGATGCCGCGAAGGTCGCGGTGACCATCGACACCGCCAGCGTCGACTCGAACCACGCCGAGCGCGACCGCCACCTGCGCGCCGAAGAGTTGCTCGACGTGAAGCAGTTCCCTCAGGCGCGCTTCGTCAGCACCGCGTATCGCGATCTGGGTGACGGCAAGGGCCAACTCAGCGGCGACCTGACCCTGCACGGCGTCACCCGGCCGATCACCATCGACGTGACCCAGATCGGCGCCGGCGACGACCCCTGGGGTGGCTACCGGCGCGGTTTCGAAGGCCGCACCAGCTTTGCACTGAAGGATTTCGGCATCCAGCGCGACCTCGGACCGGCCTCCCAGGTGGTCCAGCTGTGGCTGGGCGTCGAGGGTGTGCGCAAGCAATAGCGCCCGGCGCGCCTTCGACCGCGTCGGACGCTCGGCCGGAACCCTCAAGCCACTTCCGCGAATGCCGACTATGCTGATAGGCATCACCGGAAGCGCTCAGTGGCATGACCTCGAAATCAGCACGATCACCGCGTTGGAGGAAGATGGCGGTCGCGGCAGTCGGCGCGCTGGCGCTGGCCGCCTGCAGTTCCACGCGCGTGAGTGGGCCGACCGAGATCGGCGACGGCATCGCCCAGCCGGTCGCGCCGCTGCGTCACGAGGTGATCCAGGTCGCCGCCAGCCAGGTCGGGATCCCGTACCGCTACGGCGGCAACTCGCGCCGTGGTTTCGACTGCAGCGGCCTGGTGCAGTATGCGCATCGCCAGGCCGGTATCGAGATACCACGCACCACCGAGTCGCAGTGGGCCAGTGCGCGCACACCGGATCGGCGTCAGCTGCTGCCCGGTGACCTGCTGTTCTTCGACGTCGACGATAAGAAGAGTCGGCATGTGGCGATCTACGAGGGCGACGGCCTGTTCATCCACGCACCCTCCTCGGGCAAGCGGGTCAGCCGGGCCTCGCTCGACAACCCGTACTGGCAGAGCCGCCTGATCGGCACCAAGACCTTCCTGTAGCGCCGGCACCGCGTATTGCACCGAATGTGGCGTTGTCCGGTGCATTACGGCTGGCACCTCATGCACCCTACGTGGGCTAAGACCTTTCTCTAACGAGGTAAAACCATATCGCATTGGACCGTATGTGCGGCAATCCGGCGCATTAAGGCTGGCGCCTCATGCACCCTACGTGGGCTAAGACCTTTCTCTAACGGGGTAAAACCATATCGCATTGGACCGTATGTGCGGCAATCCGGTGCATTACGGCTGGCGCCTCATGCACCCTACGTGGTTAACAGGATCACCGGCCCAAATGGCCCCCGCACAATGCATGCGTGGAGGGTGCAATAGCGCAGCGTATTGCACCGCGCGCGGCGCTATCCGGTGCATTGCCGCCGGCGCCTCATGCACCCTACGTGGGCTAAGACCTTTCTCTAACGGGGTAAAACCACATCGCATGGGACCGTATGTGCGGCAATCCGGTGCATTACGGCTGGCGCCTAATGCACGCTACGTGGTTAACAGGATCACCCTCCCAGACGGCCCCGCGCAATGCATGCCTGTAGGGTGTAATAGCGCAGCGTATTGCACCGCTTCCACCACGATCAGGCACATTACCAACGGCGCGCGCCGTGGCCGACGCGCCTCAGACAAAACCCGCGAAATGCGTCGTGCCATCCACATGCTGCGCCGCATACGCGACGCCCACGCGCTGGATCTCGGCGATGTGGTCGGTGCTGTCCATCAGGCGCACATGCTCGGCCGCAACGTCGGCCAGGCCCAGTGCCGCTAGGCCGGCCGGCGTGACGTCCGGATCGTAGCGCACGTACGAGAACAGCCGGTCGGTGGCACCGCGCTGCGCCGCGTCGACGGTCATGCCGCCGAACTCGCGATCGATCTCGGCGCCGTGACGGCACTCGCCGATCGTGCGGCAGGCCATGTCCCAGCCGTCACTCGCCGCGTTCATCAATGCCGAGGGGATGTTCTTGGCATGGTCGAGCAGCCACAGATCATCCCCTTCGAGACCCGGTCGTGCATTCGCGCTCCTGCCGGTGCCCACCGAGACCACCAGCAGCTCGTCCACGCCGCTCTTCCAGCCGATGTGGTATGGGGCCGCGGTCGCCATCTGGAAGGCCAGAAAGGCCGGGTTGTTGTACGTGGTCACGCCGCCATCGACGAACACGAAGTGGTACTCGCGTTCGGTGCCTTCGGCGAAGGTCACCACCTCGGGCGGAAAGAAGGTCGGCGCCGCGGTGCTGGCGCGCACCAGCTGCCACAGCGGCAGATCCAGGTTGCAGTCGAGGCGCGGCGAGCCGTCGTCGCGCACGCGCTGATTGTACTTGCCGAACGGGTTGTTGCTGACCGGCCAGGGCGAATCACTGGTGTGGTTGCGCATCACCATCATCAGCAGCGTGCGCAGGCCCTCGTCGCCGAGACAGGCATGCGGCCTGCCGGCGCCCGGCTGGTAGCCGAGTGCCTTGTCCAACTCGGCCTGCAGCATGCGCGCCAGCGGTTCATCGTTGTAGCTGTAACGCAGCCGCTTGAGCAGCGCGGCCTTGTCGAACATGTCCCGGCCGCTGGCGACATAAAATTCGCGGATCTGGTCGACCGACATGCCGCACGAGATACACGCGGCGATGATCGCGCCGGTGCTGGTGCCGCAGGTAAAATCGAACCAATCGGCCAGCACCAGTTGCGGATTCCCGGTCGACCGGCGCAGGTCGTTCTCGATCCCGGCCAGGATCTCCACCGAGATCAGGCCGAGGATCCCGCCGCCGTCGCAGGCCAGGATCTTTTTCGGCCCCTCGGCCCGGATGCGCTTGCGCAGCTGCTCTTGCATACAACCCTCCCTCGATTATCGGAATGTGGCGTGTCGATGATCACCCGGCTTGGTCAAGACATGGCGTCACAATGTGCGGGTGTCGATCCAGGACACCTGCCCGGTGCGCTTGGCCACCTCTTCGTACATGTGCGCGGTGCCGCCCGGTCCGTCGCCTCCGGCACCGTTCCACAGACAGACGAAGTGGACCTTGTCCACGCCCCAGGCGAGTGCCGTGTACAGCAGCCAGCGGTTGCAACGCTCATAGGGATAGCCCTTTTCGGCGAACGTCGGCGGATCACCCAGTTCCTTCGGCGCGGCCAGGACCGGCCGACCGAGGTTCTGCCGCGCATCCAGATAGCGCTGGCGCCAATGCTCACCGCAGCACAACACCGAGCGCTGCATGAACTCCGCCTCCAGGAACGGCTGCAGCCAGGAGATGCGCACGCCCAGCGCCAGGCAGGCCTCGGTGAACAGTAGGTCGCCACCGCAGGCGCCCTGGGTCAGGGCCAGGTCATCGGGACCCGCGTCGAGTTCGCGCAGCGTGGTCGCGATGCGCTGTGCGGCGACATCGACCCGGCTCTCGGGAAAGCGTTCGCCGGCCCGATCCGGGGCATCGACCATGTGGCCGCTGAACAGGAACACGCGGCGCGGCACCCATTCGCGCCCGGGCAGCGGCAGACGGCGCATGGCCCGGTCGAGCACGTCGATCCCGGCCTGCACGTTGGCACTCGCGAAGCCCAGCTCCTGAAGCAGCAGCAACTGGGCGCGGCAGGCGTCCAACGCGAACCAGTCATCGCGGTTGATCGCGACCGCCGCCTTGTAGGCCGCCTCGGTCGACTGCGGCGTACCGACCAGGACCTGCAGATCGCCGAGCGAGGCACGCGCCCAGAACTGGTTGTCAGGGTCCTCCTCGCATTCGGCGGCGAAGCGCACCGCGCCCGGAATGATCTCCGCCGACTCGTGGAACGCGACGTCGCCGGTCAGGTATTCGTGCAGGCGCATCAGCGCCAGCGCATTGATCCCGGAGTAATAGTGCTTCGGATCGGCCCGGAACGCGGTCAGGTAACAGCTGATCGCCTCGCGCAGCAGCGCGTCCTCGTAGCGGGCGTCGTCGAGACGCTGCTCAGGCGAGGAATCGGGCAGCCGCCAGCTCGCCACCCAGGCGTCCTTTTCGACCCGTCCGAGCAGCGCCCAGGTCTCCGCATCCTTCGGCCGGGCCTTGAGCATACCGCGGTAGTGGCTGCGCGCCATGTCGATCTGGTAGTCGCAGCAACCCGCCGCCGCGAGGCGCTGCAGGCACATGCCCTTCTCGCGCAGGCCGACCAGATGCTCCGGCTCGATCGCGAGACCCTTTTCGAGCTGCTCCAGCGCAAAACGATAGTGGCCGATGCGGCGCAGCGCCTTGCCGGCGCGGATCCAGGCGGTGGCACGGAACGCGGCCACCGGAGCCTCGTCGGCCAGCACCAGCATATCGCCCACGCGGCCCTGCCGGCGCGCCTGGATGATCCTGCCCTCCCAGGCGTCGTAGGCCTCCCAGAACTCGCGGAAGTCGCCGACCCGCAGGCTGCGCCAGTCGGGTTCGATCAGGTTCGGGATGAGCTGGTAGACCGGGCTCATCTTGCGCCCGTGCCAGGACTCCATGGTGTGCGTGACCATCTCGCACAGGCGCTCTCGGTCGCCGATGAGCGTGTCCGGATCCGGACCGCCGCCGCGAATCCCGTAGCGCAACTTGCGGTCGGTATAGACATCGAAGGCCTTGGTGGCCTGGCCGCCCGAGACCAGCACCACGCCGCGCGCGCGCAGCGCATGGCGCACGCCGAGTTCGTACCAGACGTTGGGGTTGTCGATGGTCAGGTCGACGACGACCAGGTCAGCGATCAACAGCTCCTGGAACATGTCGACCCGGATATCACCGGCGCGGGTCTCCTCGTCGGCACGGAACGCGAACAGGCCGGCCGCCTCGAGCGCCGGCTTGATCAGTTCCGCGTACACGCGGTTGAAATCCACCGGCAGGCCATCCGGCCCGGGCTTGGTACCGAACGGCATGGCCACGAAGGCATGTGGCTTGATACTCAATGCAGGCTGACCCCGTGTCGCTGGCACCCGATGCTAGATCCTGGTCAGCATAGCACCGAACCGCACGGGCCATTTCTGGCCCGCGCCGGGCCCGGCGAGACGCATCGCGACTCAACGCCGGGCACGCGTTACCATCTGGACGACACCGTCCGCCGGCCATCACCGCATGCCCCGCCCAGCCGTTCCACATTGCATCGCACTGCTCGCCCTGCTGCTCGGGCTGGGCAGCGCGCTGGCCGAGGGCACCGACCCAGGCATGCGATACGGGGTGCGCATCGAGGCACAACCACCACGCCTGGCCATGTTGGCGCGGCAGGTGCAACACGCCGCCCCCACGGTGCAGTGGGACTTCGTCAACATCACCCTGGACGTGCTGCTTGTCAGCTATCAGGAGGAGCTGAGCGATGCGGCGACCGAGCGTGCCAGCACCCCCGAGCGCCGCGCCAAGCTGGCGCGCTGGCGACGTGCCACCCGCGACCTGGTCGCGCGCCTGGAGTCCTCGCGCG
>Ga0316576_10002524_pt1 | contig 10437 bp, 10 predicted proteins | sample S0NA_FD_203075 | JGI IMG/M metagenome (GOLD analysis project Ga0316576, IMG submission 203075) | Rhizosphere microbial communities from salt marsh grasses in Alabama, United States - S0-2_050615r3r5 | ecosystem: Host-associated > Plants > Roots > Rhizosphere | place: USA: Alabama | collected... | reverse complement strand
AATGCCTGGGCCGCCGCGTCGTTGCCGCCATAGTTCGCCGCGACCTTGTAGCCGGCATCCTTCAGCGCGACGCAGATCGCCTCTCCGATGCCACGGGTGCCGCCGGTGACCAATGCTGTTCTTGCCATCGTTCTCTCTCACTTGGGTGGGGGTGAATGTCGGCGCGGTGAGACCCGCGCTTCTTACTGGGGCGATGGTAACGCAGCCGGCGGCGGGGTGCTCCACTCGCGGTCCCGCTCCCCGTGGACCCGGATGGCAGGGCATCCGCTGCCGCAGATCCCTGATTTCGCGGCGCGCGATGTCACCGGGCACCGGCGAGGACCCCGGCCGCTGACCGCGTCCTAAGCAGTGAGGTATTTCCGTGCCGCCACGACCCCGGACAGAAACCCCCATTCGGTGTCCGGCTGTCCGCTAGAATAGAAGACGTTGCCGAGGGCAGGGGCCGCCGCGGCCTGGCCTGATCGGCCCCGCGACAAACGACAAGCCGAACGCGCAATTCCGCGACGTCGAGCGAGATTTCGCCCTGGCCGGCGCATCGGGCCGGGGATGGAGGACAGAACCATGTTGTCGAGAGAACGCTTCACCGCGGTGGTGACGACCCTGCTCGTCTGGAGCATGGCCGGCGCCCTGTTCGGGGGGCTCTTCATCGGACTCTACCAGGTGCTCATCGTGCTCGGCCTCAGCGGCTGGCAGCCCCTGGTGCTGGGCTCGGTGGCGGCGGCGATGACCACCGCGGCCTTCTACAGCGCGATGCCGGTGGCGCTGGTCGGGGCGACCGCAGGCGTCGTGGCTTCCATCGGCGAGTTGATCGTCAGCAGCCATCAGGTCGAGCTGTCGCTGATCGCCGCGGTGTCGGGGGCCGCCGGCCTGGTCGCCGGCTCCTTCTACTCGTGGATGGTGCGGCGCAATGCCCGTCCGCTGGCGGAGACGCTCACCGGCCTGCTGGCCGGGCTCGGCGCCGGCGTGATCCTGTCGCTGGTGCTGCTGCTCCTGCCCCTGACGGTCGGGCCGCTGGTGCTGGCGGCGGGCATCGTTGCGCTGGTCGGGGCGTTGTTCCAGCTCAACGAGCACTGGATCGTGCAGACCTGCCACGGCTGGCTGCCGGACGGCTTGGCCGCGCCGCTGGTCTCGGCGCTGATCGCCGCGGTGGTGGGTGCCAGCATCTGGCTGATGGGGGGTACCACGGCCGCCGCCCTGGACATGGAGACCAAGGGCGCCATCGACCTGGTGCTGCACGACGTGCCGCTGGGGTTCGCCGGCGGGCTGCTCGGCGGTGCCGTCACCGGCATGCTGCTGGAGATCCTCGGCTTCCATATCGAGGACCGGGAGACCGCCTGAGCCGGCGGTCCGGGACCGGGAGCAGGGAAGCGCCAAAGAATTCAGCGCTTCCCTGAGCGACTGCTCCGGCGGGGCTACTTATAGGCGCCGACGCCGCAGAAGAAGCCTTCGTCGTTCTTCATCACATAGGTGGTCTTCGGCTTGACCTCGTCGGTCCCCGGGTAGGGCCAGTTGTACTCCACCCAGCCGGCGCCGGAGTCCTGTGCCACCTGAATCATGTCCTTGAACAACTCGTCTCCGTACTTGTTGAAGTCCTTCAGATTCTTGCCGACCAGCTCGGGCTTGATCGGGTGCGACAGCATGACGCCGTCCATGTCCATGCAGAAGACGTAGAGATCCTTGTCCTGGAACTCGCCGCTCGGGTTTGCGAAGGCCTCGAAGGCCTTGTCCTTGCCCATCTCGTTCACCGCCTGCTGCGCCTTCTCGGACATCGCCTTGGCCTCGTCGGGCGTGGCCATGTCGGCGGCCATGACGGAGCCGGCGAAGGCCAGTGCGGCGATGGTTGCGAGGGTCTTGTACATGTCGGTTGTCCTCTGACTCTGAGTGGTGGGAGCCGGCAAAGTAGCGCACTGCAGCGGCTTGGTCCAGGCTCGGTCACGTGCCTGCCGGCGTCCGTCGGGGGCCGCGGCGCCGGCGACACGCATCCGGTCGGACGCCGGGACTTTGCCGCCGGAAACGGCTCGTGGATCTCCGTCGCCGGATTGCACCAGTTCCGAGCGTGCTGCGCCGTCTTGGTGCGAGTCCTGCTACCTGGTCATGCGCCCGCGTTCCCGCCGCGTAGTCGCCCCCGATTGCGCCGGCGCTCCGATCCGTTTGTTTTTTCGCTCATTCCCTGACAGTTGCGTCCGGTCGGACTCGGGTAATCCCCCATTGGTGGCATGATTCCTGCTGTCCGGGCTGCTGCTTTCAATGCACCGCTTTTGATCAACCGGAGACAACAATGGAGCAACTGCAGTCGGGTGCCGACGTTCTCTTCATCCTGATGGGCGCCGTGATGGTGCTGGCCATGCATGCCGGATTCGCCTTCCTAGAGGTCGGCACGGTGCGGGCGAAGAACCAGGTCAACGCCTTGTCGAAGATCCTGAGCGACTTCGCCGTCTCGACCATCGCCTATTTCTTCGTCGGCTTCAGCATCGCCTATGGCGTCGACTTCTTCTCCGGCGCCGCCGAGCTCCAGGAGAAGAACGGCTACGAGCTCGTCAAGTTCTTCTTCCTGCTGACCTTCGCCGCGGCAATCCCGGCGATCATCTCCGGCGGCATCGCCGAGCGCGCCAAGTTCTACCCGCAACTGCTCGCCTCCCTGTTCCTCGTCGGCCTGGTCTATCCGTTCTTCGAGGGCATGGCCTGGAACGGCAACTTCGGCATGCAGTCCGCCATCGAGGCACTGTTCGGCGCGCCGTTCCACGACTTCGCGGGTTCCATCGTGGTGCACGCGATGGGCGGCTGGATCGCGCTGGCCGCGGTGCTGCTGCTCGGCCCGCGCCAGGGGCGCTATCGCTCGGACGGCGGCATGACCGGCCATCCGCCGTCGTCGATCCCGTTCCTGTCCCTGGGGGCCTGGATCCTGACCGTGGGCTGGTTCGGCTTCAACGTGATGTCCGCGCAGACCATCGACGCGGTGAGCGGCCTGGTGGCGGTCAACTCGCTGATGGCGATGGTGGGGGGCGTGCTCGCGGCCCTGGTCGCCGGCAAGAACGACCCTGGCTTTCTGCACAACGGGCCCCTGGCGGGTCTGGTGGCCGTCTGCGCGGGCTCCGATATCATGCATCCGGTCGGGGCACTGATCGTCGGGGCCGTCGCCGGCGCGCTGTTCGTCTACACCTTCACGCTGACCCAGAACAAGTGGCGCATCGACGACGTGCTCGGCGTCTGGCCGCTGCACGGGCTGTGCGGGCTCTGGGGCGGCATCGCGGCAGGCATCTTCGGGCTCGAGGCCCTCGGCGGCGTCGGCGGCGTGAGCTTCCTGTCCCAGGTCGCGGGCAGCCTGGTGGGCATCGTCGTTGCGCTGGCGGGCGGCTTCGTCGTCTACGGCGTCATCAGGGCCGTGATGGGCCTGCGCCTGAGCGACGAGCAGCAGTACGAGGGTGCGGACCTCAGCATCCATCGCATCACCGCCGAGCCGGACTACAACCGCGGCGAGGTCTGAGCCGCCCCCGCGGCCGCTCGGCGGCCGCGGGGCAGGGCACGCCAGCTCGTGGCCGGCGGTGCCCCGGAGAGGGTCCGGGTCAGCGCACGGCACGTCGAAGCCTGGGGGTGCACCCTCTCCGCCAGGGCCGCGCCGGGCGGGCCGGTGGCGGATGCGAGAGGCTGCCGTCAGCCGATGCTCTGCCAGAACGGGGAATCGCTGGACAGGAACTCCTGGTAGGGCAGGTAGTGCGAGCCGTCGCAGGAGAAGTTCAGGCTGATCATGCCATTGAAGATGTTCAGCGAGCCCGAGCGCAGGTAGATGACGTCGTCCGCGTAGCGCAGCCGGCGGAATCCGTCGAGGATCGGGCGGATTCGCTCGCAGGGTATCTCCGCGTCCAAGGGATAGTCGTGGTGGGGATAGGCCAGGCAGATGTCCGGATCGGAGAGGGCATCGTAGCCGAGGATGCGGTAGCGGAACGGATCGTCCCTGAGCCAGATGGTCGCGCGGCTGCTGGAGAAGTGGATCTTGCAGTGGAAGACGCCGCTCTCGGCCACCAGCTCCTCGATCACGGACAGCACCGCGTCCATGTTGCGGTCGAGCAGGCTTTCGACCCGCTGCTGCTCGAACAGGGTGCCGCGGATGGCCGGGTCGCCCTTGAGCTGCTGCCACCGGTTGGGCTCGCGGTAGACCTCGCGGGTCAGGGGCAGGTCGCGCAGGTCGAAGTCGGCGCCGAGCAGCCCCACGGGCTCGCCGTCGCGCTCGATGCGCTGCACCGCGGTCAGAGACGGCCGCTTGGCGCGCAGGCTGATGTAGGCCTCGGACAGCAGCAGCCCGTGCTCCGGTATCGGCTCATGCATGTAGGGCCGCTGCGAGCGGTCGCGGCCGAAATCGGCATCGATCAGGCCCTCGGCGGCGACGTTGGACGTGATCTGCACCGCCCGGGTGTCCAGGACGTAGAGGTAGCGCGCGTACGGGACGGACCGCAGGCCGTCCTTGAGGGCCCACTCCAGCGCCGGGCGCTGGGCCCAGACGGCGGCGCAGCCCTTGGCCAGGAACGCCATCGGCTCGATGAGCATGTTGAACAACGCAAGGCGCTGGCGCGCGACGCTGGTCTTCAGTGTGCTGGTCATTTGGGTCCGTGGTTGTCTCGCTCGGGCGATTGTAGGCGCCGGGGCGCGGGCTGTGAACGGGCGGGGCAGAGGTGGACATCCAGCCGCGCGCTGCCGCGGCGCATGATGCCGGGAGGGATCGGAACGATGAATCTCGTCGGGATGCTGATCGCCATATCGCTGCTGCTGCTCGCGGGCCTGGGTGTCGCGGCCCTGCTGCTGGCCGGGCGCCGGAGCCGGGATGCAAACGCCGATGATCCGCCGCCGCGGGATCGTTGAGCGGCGCCGGACGCCCGCGCGGTGCTCGTGTCTGCCCGCGCGGCTCGCGCCCCTCACCGCCGGCGATGGCGACCGACCCCGGTGCGCACGTCAGCGTCGCGCGGCCGATCCTCCTAGCCTCCGGCACCGTCTCCGTCAGCGGGCCCCGTAGCAGCTCTCCCGGTCACAGCGCACCAGCACGCTGTCGCCGCCCTGGCAATGCACGCGGTGCAGCTCGCTGGCGCTATCGCCGGAGATCAGCTCTGCGCCGACGTCGTCGAGCGTGCAGCCCTGCGCCCTCGCGTATTGCTCGGCGTGGTAGGCCCAGACCCCCACTTCCACGTCAGCCTGCTCCGGCTGGGTCTGAGGGTAGGCGGGCACGGGTGCAGAAGCGGGCGGCCCCGCGGCCGGGGACAGGGGCTTCACCCGGACCTTGGCGGCCGCGGCCGGCGCCGTTGCGGGCTCCCCTGCCGGGCCGGGCGTGTCGTCCGCCGCCCGCCCGTTGGGCGCGATCGCGCTCCATTGCCGCTGCAGCGATTCCAGCGCATGACTGAGGTTGCTGCGGTATTGGGGCGTAACGTCGTTGACCCATTGTTTCGACGTGTGCGCGTACCAGATCTCCTCGGCGTACAGATAGGCGTTCACGCCGGCGGGGGTGGCGACGAAGTCCGCGCGGATGCGCAGCGTCGTCTGATCCGGGACGATGGCGTTCGGCGGTCCCATGCTGGCCGGCTGCTCCAGCATGGTCTCGAAGAGGACGTGGTCGCGCCCGCTCTCGACGACCCGCCAGCCCTTGACGAGGGCCGCGTCGAGCGCGAGCGCCCTGGCGCGCGCAACCGTGGCGCCCTGCAGGAAGATCCCGGGCCGCTCCCCGGGGACGGGGGCGGCCAGGCAGGTGCCGGCCACACAACCGGCCAGCATCAGCCCGATCAGCAGCGCCCGCGGCGACCGGCGGCGGCCGCGCGCCGGGCCCGAGGGGGCTGACATCGCCGGCGCGTCGCCGCGCTCCGCCGTCGAGGCCGGTGCCGGGGCCAGTGCCAGCCGGAGCGGAGGCGCCTCACCGGGCATCGGCTCAACGCATGGCCTGGCAGATGCCTCCCTGGCATTTCACGAGCATGTTCGCCGCGCCGGCGCACTCGACCTCGTGCAGCTCGAAGGTATCGGTCTCTTGCAGCAGCACCGCTCCCCGGTCGCCGAGGCTGCAGCCCCGCAGGCGGGCGTAATCCTCGGCGTAGTAGGCCCAGAGGCCCTTGCGCGCGCTGGTGTCGAGCACCAGCATGTTGTTGCCCCCCGCCGGCTGCTCGCGGCTCGCCACCGCGGGCGTCGTGGTCGCGGGCAGGCCGGTGCCGCTGGCCGGCGGAAGCGTGGTGCGGGGGGCGGTGCCGCGCGCGACGACGGAGGTCGGCGGCTCGGTTTCGACGATGGCCGACGGTACCGGCTCGCTGGGCTCGATGATCGACGAGGTCCGCTCCGATCGAGCCGGCGCCGGCGCCGACTCGACAACGCGGCGACTGGACCGCTGCCGCGCGGGCATGGGCTCGGGCGCTGGTGCCGACTCGGCAACGCGGGGACTGGACCGTGGCCGCGACGCCATGGGCTCAGGCGCCGGCGCCGACTGGGCAACACGAGGACTCGGCCGCGCCGGCGCGGGCGTGGGCTCTGCTGCCGCCGGCGGAGCGGCGGAGGGCTGCGCCCCGGCTGTAGTCGCGAGGCCGGCGGTGGCCGCAAGCTCCGAGTCGCCCGCCCGACGCGACTCGGCCTGCTCCGCCTCATCCAGCGGCGTCGGGGCCGGGACCGCCGATGCCACCCTGGTCCCGCTCGCGAGCCAAGCGGACTGCAGCGAGCTCAGCGAGATCAGCAGCTGGCTCTCGTAGTCGCGGGTGTAATCGATGCGCTGCTCTTTCTCCGTCCCGGGATTGCTGATCAGAAAGGCCCGCAGCGCCACGATAGTGCCGTTTTGGCGCTCGGCAAGGTTGGTCTCCACCTCGACGCGCGGGGGCGCGAGCGTCGAGTCCAGCGTCGCGGCCTGCGGCGAGCCGGCTGGCAGCGACCGGGACAGACGCAGCTGGTTCGGCGCCGCATCCTCGATGGCCCAGCCCTTGGCACGGGCCTGTCCCATCGCGACGGCGCGCGCGTGCACGAGCTTGGCGCCGTTGAGCTCTGTCTGCGGCAAGTCAGAGATATTGCCGATCATCACCGAGCCCGTGGGCGTCGATGCACAGCCTGCCAAAAGGATGACGAGCCACGACAGCAAGGCGAAAACCAGCGAGTGCTTCACGAAAGACTCCGAGCGGCCGATCAAAGATAACCGGGCACGGTGGCGGGTGCCGTCCGGCACCGGCCGCCATGACCAACAAAATGACCCATGCTAGCACAAGGGAAACGCTGATTTATCGGCGCTCCTCGGGCGCCGGGGGCCGCCTGGTCATTTTCGGCGCGCCTGCGCGGTCGGGAATGGACTTTCGCGCGGGAGTCGCCGATCAGTCGGGCGTCTGAGTCCCTCCGGCGAGCGTCGAGTGCCGCGCTGCACCCGTCAGTGCAGGCCCATCTGCTCGATGATCGCGCGCATGCCCGGGTTCTCCATCACCGCGCGAAAGCGCGGATTGTCCTTCAGGGCCTCCAGGTTGCCGGAGGCGATCAGTCCCATCAGCTCCGGATCGGCGATCGCCCGTTGCAGATCCGCGTCCTGTTGAAGGGCCATGATCATGCGCATCAAGTCCGGATTGCCGACCATCTGCCGCTGCAGCGATTCGATCTGACCGGACATGTCGGCACCGTCGGCGCCGGCGGTCGGCGCGTCATTGGTGGGGGCGCTGCCGGCCGCGGCGGCGTCCGCGCGGCGGATGACCCGGATCCGCGAGGCCTCGATGTCGACGCTGCCCAAGGTCGGCGACTCCACGCGGTACCAGCCGTCGCGCATGCCGGTGACCTCGCCGATGACCACGCTGCCGTCGGTGAGCTCGACGCGGCTCGGGTCGCCGGCATCGGCGGGGCGCACCACGGACAGGGCCGAGAGCAGCAGGCCCGTCAGAAGCAGACCCAGCCAGCGCACGGGCCCTGCCGGCTGGCGGCCGAATAGCGGGCGGCCCGGGAGAGGACCGGCCGGCAGAGCGCCGCCCGGGTGTCCGATCCGCGGAGCGAAAGCGCGGACGGCGGAGACTCCGGGCAGCGGATAGGCAGTGAACTGGCGTGACATCGTTGGTCTCCGCGGGGCGGTCATGGATGCGGGGGGCGTGGTCGCCGGTCGGGGCCTCAGTTGAGGCCCATGATGCCGCGCAGCTCGGCGCTGTCGACGACGTGGCAGTAGATCATGTTGATGATGGCCAGCTCCTGCTCGTGGAGCGCGTCGGCGCCGGCGGCGCAGCAGTCCTCCACCAGGACCACGTTGAAGCTCTCGTCGGCCAGGCTGCGGACCGTGGAGCTGACGCACTGATCGGTGTAGATGCCGGTCACGATCACATTGCGGATGCCCATGTTCGAAAGCACCAGCCGCAGGTTGGTGCCGGTCAGCGCGCTGTCGGTGGTCTTGGTCACGACGATCTCGCCGGGGGCCGGCGCCAGCTCCGGGATGATCTGCGACGCCTCCGTGTCCTTCGGCATCAGCAGATTGTTCCATCCCGGCATCTTCTGGCTCAGCGAGCGATCGCGGCCGTCGTCGAGCAGACAGGCGATGCGCGCGTGGATCACGTCGATGCCGTTGGCGCGGAAGCTGTCCTGCAGCGCCCGCAGGGTCGGGATCACGGTGCCGCGCATGCGCTCGTGGAACGGCGCCCAGCGCGCGCGGTCCGCGGGGTCGTCGTGCAGCACCATGCCGTAGTTCTGCACGTCGATGCACAGCAGCGCGGTCTCCGCCGGCGGCAGGACCAGGTCTTCGGGCTCCGGGGCGCCCTGGTAATAGAAGGAGCGGTGGCGGGTTTTCCAGGACATGGCGTTCTAGAGAATTGTTGAGCGATGGGTGCCACTGTGCCAGATCGACCAGGGAGTTTCGAGGGGTGGGGGAGCAAGTGCGTCGCGCGAAGGGCGGGGGCAAGCAAGCGTGCAGTCCGCGGGGCGGCGGGTCACCGCAAGACCTGTCGAGCGAATTCATGGCGGTGGCGAAGCGCTGCGGATTGCGCATCTTCAATGCCCCACCGCGCGAAATCCCTAGAATGCCGCTCAGATTTGATTCGCCATTCGACCCGGAGCACCCCGTTGAAACAGACCCTGCTGCAAGAGAAATACCCCGTCTACACGCTGGAAGTGGCCAAGGCCGAGACCAGCATGCCGGACGTCGACGCCGTGATCGGCTACCTGCGCGACTGCGTGGAGCGGCATGAGATCGCGCGCATGATCGGCGAATTCGATCACCTCGCCCACACCAACGCGCTGGCGGACGGCCATGTCGCCGACGACATCCAGGCCGCCAAGCACATCCTCTTCTGCTTCGGCACCCATTTGCCTAATCCCCAGGTCATGGCCGTGCGCCCGCGCTCCATCGGCGTCGTCGACCAGGGCGACCGGTTCGTGATCAGCTTCCTCGAGGCGCCGATGCCGCTCGCCAACAACGCCATGGAGGCCTGGGTCAAGGCCATCGTCGACCGCCCGCAGCCCGCCGCGGCCTGACCGGTCCCGCCGAGTGGCCCCGCTGGCCCGAGCCGGCGTGTCGCGTCGCTGGCCCGCTCGCCAGACTCAGCTCCCCGCCAGCAGCGTCAGCCCCGCCAGCAGCGCCAGCAATACCAGGAAATAGAGCAGTAGCCAGCGGTAGGCGGGCTGCCAGAGGCCCTCGCGGTGCAGGAAGCCGCTGCCCGATAGCGTGTAGGCGCCGGCGCGCGCCGGGTCGGGCCGCGGTCCCAGCCGGCTGACCAGCGTGCAGACCAGCGCGGCGACGACGAGGCCGGTCAGGTTCCACCACATCCAGTGCACGCCGGCGAGGAGCAGCCACAGCGTGAGGTTGAAGGCCACCCCGGCGCCGACGCCCGCGATGATGCCGCGGGACGTGGCGCGCCGGGACAGTACACCGATCAGGAAGGCGGCGAGGATCGGGCCGTAGAAGGTGGAGCCGACCTTGTTGATGGCCTCGATGACGGTGTCGGAGATCCCGCCGAGCAGGAACGCGAAGGCGATCACGACGAGCCCCCAGGCCACCGTCGTCACCCGGCTCAGGGCCATGACCTGGGCCGCGCCCAGATGCGGATGGCGGCGCTCGACGAAGTCGCGCATGGTGGCCGCGGACAGGGCGTTCAGCGCCGAGTCCATGCTGGACATGGAGGCCGCGAGCAACGCCGCGATCAGCATGCCGCGGGCGCCGGCGGGCAACTCCTGCACGATGAAGGCGGGCACCAGGAAGTCCAGCTCGTCCGCCGGGACCTGCGCGCGCAGTCCGGCGTCGGTGGCGAACACCGCCGCCAGCACCAGGCCCAGGGAGACATAGCCCAGCGTCAGCGGAAAGCGGGCGAAGCCGTTCAGGTACAGCGCCCGGCGGGTATCGGCGATGGACCTGGTGGCCAGCGCCCGCTGCGCCTGGCTCTGATCGGTGCCGTAGTAGGCCATGTACAGGAACAGCCCGCCCACCAGGAATCCCCAGAACGGCACGCCGCCGTCACCGCCGCCGGTGAGGTCGATGCC
>Ga0316576_10002523_pt1 | contig 10437 bp, 9 predicted proteins | sample S0NA_FD_203075 | JGI IMG/M metagenome (GOLD analysis project Ga0316576, IMG submission 203075) | Rhizosphere microbial communities from salt marsh grasses in Alabama, United States - S0-2_050615r3r5 | ecosystem: Host-associated > Plants > Roots > Rhizosphere | place: USA: Alabama | collected... | reverse complement strand
GGTCGGCTCCTCCCCGGACTCCTCCTCCGCGGACTCGGCCTCGGCGGTCGGCTCCTCCCCGGCCTCCTCCTCCGCGGGCTCGGCCACCGCGGGCCGCTCGGGGATCGACGTGACCGAAAGCACGATCCGACGGTTGATCGGGTCCGACTCGAGCACCTTCATCTCGAGTTGATCCCCCTCGACGAACCGTTCGGACGGGTCCTCCAGTTCCTCCTCGACCCCGAGCTGGCTGATCGGAACGAAGCCCTCGACCTCGTTGCCGAGATCCACGACGACGCCCTTGTCGAGCAGGCGAACGATCTGCCCCGACCACTCCGTGCCCGGCTCGTATTCTCGGGCGAGCTCGTACCACGGATCGTCGTCGACCTGCTTGAGGCCGAGCGAGATCCGCTTCTGGTCCGGGTCGATGTTGAGGACGATCACCTCGACTTCCTCGCCCTTCTTCACGACCTCCGAGGGATGCTGCACCCGGCGCGTCCAGCTCATGTCGGAGATGTGGACGAGCCCATCGATCCCCGGCTCCACCTCCACGAACGCCCCGAACGAGGTGAGATTCCGAACGACGCCCTTGATCTTGGTCCCCGGAGGATACTTCGCGGGGAGGGCCAGCCACGGGTCCTCCTCGGTCTGCTTCATGCCCAGGGAGATCTTCTTCTCCTCCTCGTCCACTCGCAGCACCACGCACTCGATCTCGTCGCCGATCGAAACGAGCTGGGACGGGTGACGCACGTTCCGGGTCCAGCTCATCTCGGAGATGTGCACGAGGCCCTCGACCCCCTTCTCGAGCTCGACGAACGCCCCGTAGTTCGTGATCGAGACCACGCGGCCCTTGACGCGGCTCCCGACCGGGTACTTCGCGGCGACGTCCTCCCACGGGTAGGCCATGAGCTGCTTGAGGCCCAGCGAGATTCGCTCGCGGTCCCAGTCGATGTCGAGGACCTTCACCTCGAGCTCGGCCCCGATCGTCGTCACCTCGGACGGGTGACCGATGCGGCCCCACGACATGTCGGTGATGTGGAGCAGTCCGTCCATGCCGCCGAGGTCGATGAAGGCGCCGAAGTCCGTGATGTTCTTGACCACGCCCTTCCGGACCTGGCCGACCTCCAGCTCCTTCTTGAGGTGCTCGCGCTTCTCCGCGCGTTCCGCCTCCAGGATGACGCGGCGCGAGACCACGATGTTCCTACGGCGCTTGTTCAGTTTCAGGATCTTGAACTCGTACTCGTTCCCGATCAGGTCGTCGACGTTCGGCACGCGGCGCAGGGCGATCTGCGAACCCGGAAGGAACGCGTCGACCCCCATCAGGTCGACCGTGACCCCGCCCTTGATCTTCCGCTTCAGCGACCCGGGGACCGGCTGGTCGTTGTCGTAGGCTTCCTTGATCTTCTCCCAGACGCGCAGGAAGTCGGCCTTCTTCTTCGAGAGCACGACGACGCCCTCGGAGTCCTCGAGACTCTCGAGGAAGACCTCGACCTCGTCGCCCGGCTCGATCGTCTCGGGATCCCGGAACTCCTCCAGCGGGACCGCGCCTTCGGACTTGAACCCGACGTCGAGGATGACCGAGTTCTCCGTCTTGCGGAGCACGGTCGCCTTCACGATCTCGCCCTCGGCGATCTCGCTGAGCGTGTCCTCGTACATCGCCAGCATCTCCTCGTACTCCTCGTCGGAGTACTCGCCGGCGTCGAGATCGACCGGGACGTTCATCGCCGGCGGAGCGCCGGACGCTCCCGTGATCTCGAGAAGCTCCCCCCCGTCCGGGGCTCCGTTCGCGGAATCGGCCTCGACCTTCGACTCCTGGGGCGCCGGGGTCTCGGGCGCCGGGGTCTCGGGCGCCACCGCCTCGGGCGTCACGTCGAGATCTTCCTCCGTCGGGCTGACGGCCGGAATCTCGGTGTCGGGATCGGGAGAACCGGTGGGGGTCTGCTCGTTCGTCATCGGGTTCGAGTCGCTTTCTGCGTCGTCGCGTCCGGCCCCTCGGCCGGTCAAAAAACGATCGGCCGGCGCCGGGACCCAGCCCGCTTCGCCAGCCGTTCCGGTGAGGGACGCGACGTCTGGTTGAGGTTCACGCTCACGGAACCGGAAATTAGCGCGTCAAATTAGACGAAACGTGACACTCCGTCAACCGATCCGCGCCCCTCTGGCGACGGCCAGCGCGACGATCTCCTCGACCACCTCCTCGGGGTCCATCCGGGTCGTGTCGATGAGAACGCTTTCCGCGGCGGGCCGCAGCGGCGCGAGCTCGCGCGATGCGTCCCGTTCGTCCCGCTCCGCCAGCTCGCGTGCCGCCCGATCCAGCCTCTCGGCCGTCTCCGGCTCCCCGTGGTCCCGGAGCCGGCGCCTCGCACGCTCCACGGGGTCGGCCACGAGGAACACCTTCAGCTCCGCCTCCGGGAAGACTACCGTCCCGATGTCGCGGCCGTCGCACACGACACGGCCGTTCGTGCCGGCGGACCGGAGGACCTCGAGCACCCGCGCCCGAACCTCAGGGCGTGCCGCGACCGTGGACGCACGCGCCGCCGTCTGGGGCGCCGTGAGCTCGTGGCCCGGCTCCTCGCCCCGGACTCGGACGGACGCGGAGGGAGGCCTTGCTTCCATCTCGAGATCGAGGCGGGCCAGCTCGCGCCCGACCTCGTCCCTCCCCTGCCCCCAGGCGTCCCGAAGACCGACCCAGGCGACCGCGCGGTAGAGGAGTCCCGAGTTCAGATGCGCGTACCCGAGGCGCTCTGCCACGCGACGCGCGGTGGTGCTCTTGCCGGACGCCGCCGGTCCGTCGATCGCGATCACGATCCCATCTGCGCGCTCGGTTTCTCCGCGCCCGCCGCTCACCGCCCGCCTCCCGGGCCGAGGCGCTCGAGGTCGCGCCAGAACCCCGGATACGACACGGCGACCGCTTCCGTCTCGTCGACCTCGATCTCGCATCCAGGCGCGGCACCCAGGGTTCCGAACGCCATCGCGATCCGGTGGTCCCCACCGGTCCGCACGCGCCCGGTCAGCGGGCGCTCCGTGCCCTCGATCCGGAGTCCGTCCTCGAGCTCCTCGCACCTCACTCCGAGCCCGCGGAGGTTCTCCGAGATGCGGGCCAGGCGGTCGCTCTCCTTCACCCGGAGCTCCGCCGCGCCGCGGATCTCGCTGACGCCCGGGATTCGAGCCGCGAGGACGGCGAGCACCGGGATCTCGTCGATGCACCGGACCGCCTCGTCGGGCCCGAGCCGGAACGATCTCATCGGACCCGGCTCCAGCGAGATCGTCCCCACGGGTTCGCCGAGCCGCTCGCTTCGGATCCGGGTGTCGAGACGGGCCCCGGCCGACTTCAGGAGCTCGATCCAGCCGGTCCGCGTGGGATTCAGCCCCACGTCTTCCAGCCGGAGCGGCCGGCCGGTCAGCAGCGCGGCGATCCCGAGGAACGCCGCCGAGGAGAGGTCCCCGGGCACCTCGAGTTCGAAGCCCGCGATCGCCCCCCTGCGCCCTCTCGTCGGCTCTCGCCCCCCGGCGAGCCGGGCCCGCGCCCCGCCGTCCGCCAGCGGGCCGAACTCGACCGGCACCCCCAGCGCGGCGAGCAACCGCTCCGTGTGGTCGCGCGTGACGGCGGGCTCGTGGATCTCGACTTCCGTTCCGGATGCGAGACCTGCGAGGAGAAGCGACGATTTCACCTGCGCGCTCGCCACCCGGGACCGGTACCGAAGGACCCGCAGGGAGCCGCTCGCGCGCGGCTCCACCTCGACCGGGAGCCGGTCCCGGTCGCGCTCGTATCGGAGCCGCCCTCCCATCGCCTGGAGCGGATACACCACCCGGTCCATGGGGCGACTCGACAGGCTCGTGTCACCGACCAGTGTCGCCGGGACCCCGAGCCCCGTCAGGAGCCCGACCACGAGCCGGGCCGTGGTGCCGCTGTTGCCGCAGTCGAGCGGCCCCGCGGGGTGCCTCCATCCGGTCGGACCGGACACCGAGACGCGGGACTCGCCCGACGCCGCGAACCGGGTCCCGAGCGCCGCGAGCACCCTGCGGGTCGAGGCGAGGTCCTCCGACGCCGGCAGGTTGGCGAGCTCGCAGCGTCCGTCGGCGAGAGCGGCGAGGATCAGGGCCCGATGCGCGATCGACTTGTCGCCCGGGACCCGGACCGGTGCGGGGTTCAAGACGCCTCCTCCGCCTCGCGAAGCGGCAGCTCCATCACCGTGCCGTCCTCGGCCGCCGTGACCGAGTCGAACGCCGCCCGGGCCTCGCGAACCAGTCGTCGCGGCTGCTCCGCGTGCCGGGCGCTGAAGTGCGTCAGCACGAGACGACCGACGCCGGACCGGGCTGCGACCTCGCCGGCTTCCCGGGCCGTCGCGTGGCGGGTCGACACGGCCCGTTCCTGTTCCTCCTCCGAGAAGGTGCTCTCGTGGATCAGGAGGTCCGCGCCGGCGGCGACGCGTTCGACCTCGCGCGACGGACGCGTGTCGCTGGAGTAGACCAGACGACGCCCCGGCCGGGGCGGACCGACCACGTCCTCCGGCCGCACGATCCGACCATCGGGCAGTTCTACCGGCTCCCCTCGGTGGAGACGACCGAACAGGGGACCTTCCGGAACGCCGATCTCGGAAGCCCGGGCCACGTCGAACCGGCCGAGGCGGTCATCCTCGATCAGGGCGAGACCCGTGGATCCCGGCGCGTGGTCGGTGGCGAACGCCCGAATCTCGTATCCTTCGAACCGGGCCGCGGAGCCGGCCGGCAGCTCGCGGACCTGGAGCGGGAACGTGAAGCGGTCGCCGCCGATTCCGACCACGGACCGAAGCAACGCGAGCGAGTCGTCGGGACCCCACACGACGATCTCCTCTTCCCGACCCTGGAGGCTGAGTGTGCGCAGGAGCCCGGGCAGGCCGAGGTAGTGGTCCGCGTGCAGGTGCGAGATGAAGATGTCGCGCACCCCGAACCCGACCGAGAACCGCATCATCTGCCGCTGTGTGCCCTCGCCGCAGTCGAACAGGAACAGATCGCCCTCGCGCTGGACGGCGAGAGCGGAGACGTTCCGACGCACGGTGGGCCGGGACGAGGCGGTACCGAGAAACGTGACCCTGAGCACGGCGCCAACCTACGGCATGATCCCCGGAGGTCAACGCCGCGCACGACGACGGGCACGGTTCCTGCTCCGTCCGCCATCGAGGCGCCGGCGTTCCCATCGCACCGGCTCTCCCCGCAACGGGCGCGAACCCGGGAAGGAATCGGAACGGACGCGAGATGTCGCCTGACCAAGCCGACACGCCGGGAGGCGACCGATACGAACTGCTGCGGCGGCTGCGCCGATCCGAGCGGAGGATCCGCGCGATTCGCAGGCGCTGGAGGGCGTTCCGCGAGGACCCCGACCCGGCGACGCTGGCCCGGGTCCGCCGGCAGCTGGACCGCGCCGGCGATGAGCTCGACCGCCTCGCCCGGGCCCTCGCCGGGCCGCCCGGCCGCGAAAGGGAGGGTCCGGCGACGGCCGCGGCCAGTCCCGGCACCGCGGGCGCCCGGCCGACCCCCCGGGACCTCGTGGAGGCAGGGCGGGAACTGGAAGCGGCCGTCGGCGAAGCGCTCCGGGCCTGGGCCGGAACGCGCCGGGCGCCGGAGGTCGGTCCGATCGAGCGGCTGATCCGTCACCTGGACGAGGCAGCATCCCACGCCGGCACTCTGACGGCGGCGCTGGAGTCCCTGGACACCCGGGCCGGCTCGGGCGACGAGGGGGCCGTCGAGAAGGCTCCTGCCCCCGCGCCGCGGCGAGACCCGCCCGAGATTCGCGCCGCCACGACCCTCGACGGCCTCCTCGCGGAGCTCCGCGCCGAATGGGCCGAGATCCGGAAGCACCCGACGCCGACGCGGGCCGCGGCGCTCGCGGAGACGATCGAGGCGGCGCGCGTCCAGGCGTCGTCCCTCCGGACGCTCGCCGCCTCCGACTCGCCTCTCTCCGACCCCGACGCCCTCCGTTATCTCGGCGGGGCGGGCGACGCGGTTCGCTTCCGCCCCTATCGGGACGAGGCGACGGGGGCATACAACGGCGCGGGCTTCCAGATGGCCGCGGGCGTCGAGCTCGACCGATGCCGTCGCTACCGCCGTCCCCTCGGTCTCGTTCTTCTCACGCTGGACCCGAGGCAGACGGACAGGCTGAGGCCCGTTCTCGGGTCCATCCGCAGCCTTCTGAGAAGCTACGACGTGGTGGGGCGCGTCGGCACGACGGAGCTCGCGCTCGGTCTTCCCGAGAGCGACGGGAGGGGAACGCGTCGCATCGCCGCCCGGCTCCTGCGCGCGCTCGACGAGGCCGGGCACCGCGGCGCCGTTACCGGCCTCGACTACGCCGTCGCCCCCGACGACGGCGCCACCGTGGAGGCTCTCCTCGCCGCGACACGGCATCCCCGGACCTGATCCCCGCGGCGAGCGGGAGTCCCCGGGTGTCGGCAGTCCCCCCGATCTCAGTCGTCCGCGAGGGCCTGGCGCACCAGCGTCGCGAGCAGCTCGACCGGCGCCGCGCCGATGACCTTCCGCCGCCCGAGCAGGATGACGGGCACGGCGTCGATTCCGTAGCGGTCGGCTTCCGCCTCGGCGGCGGACAGTTCGCCGTCGTAGCGACCGTCCTCGAGCGCTGCCCCGAGCCCCTCGCGATCGAGACCGAGCGCGTCGCAGGCGGCGAGCAGCGAGCTTCGGTCGTCGAGCCGGGCCTCTCCCGAGAAGTGGGCCCTGAACAGCCCGTCGAGCACCCGATCGCGGACCCGTGGACCGAGGTCCGCGGCGAACTCTATCGCGCGCAGCGCCGCCGAGGAGTCGGGGACCCGCGCCGGCGGGTCGTACGGGAGGTCGAGGGCCGCGAGTCCCCGCCCCGGCCCTTCCTGCGCGTCGGCGCTCCACCCGACGGTCGCGAGGGGGTCCGGCACCGCCGCCGTTTCGTCCCGACTCCGGCGAAGCGGCCGCCAGCCGACGGCCACGGGCAGGCGCGCCTCGATCCGCCGCAGGCGGGCGAGGGCGAGGTAGCTCCAGGGGCAGACGAGGTCGCCGTACAGCCAGGCAATGACGGGTCGTGTCACGGTCCGGGCTCGTCCTCGCCCGCCCCGCCTCCGGATCTTCGCCCGCCCGTCCTCCACAGCGCGAGCAGCTCGCGCTCGCGACGGTCCGGGTCGGCAGGGGGGACGGTGAACGGGGTGCCCGCGGCGTCGAACCGCTCGAACGGTCCCTCCAGGCTGGTGAAACGCGTCCCGAGGATCCCCGGCGCGGCTTCCGGCGACCACGCCGGCCCCGTCGCCTGTGCCAGCCAGTGTCGCCCGTCCGGCGCCCGGAACACGGCCTCGGTCGGAGTCAGAGGCACCGCGGCCCGGCGGAGGTCCGCCAGTTCCCCGTCCGAGAGGTCCCCCAGCGCGCGTCCGCCCTCGAGCAGCGCGCGGTCGCCCCCCGGGAGGAACACGATCAGGGCCTGCCCCGCGGCCGTCCGCCGGACCTCTACCGCCACGATTCCCGGCCCCGCGTCGCGTGCGCGGCGCGGTTCGGGACGATCCGTTCCGTCAGCCATATACGCCCTCCTCGACTCCCGCGTCCGCCCGGTCCGCCTCCCGGGCCCGGCTGGCGAGTGCCTCCTCCGCCGCGGCGTCCACCTCCGCGATCACCTCCTGCTCGATCCGACGGAGCACCTCCCGGTTCCGCGCCTCCAGGTCCTGGCCCCGCACGCCGGACCCGGTCTCGCCGAGGGCATCGCCGGCCGGGGCACTGCGGTCCAGGTCGTACGAGCCCGTCGCGAGCACCTCCTCGTACAGTCCGACCGGGTCGCGCCGCCCCCACGACGCGAACAGCCGCGGGTCGAGCGTCTCGCGCGCCTCCCGGACGTCGTGCGTGGCGTGCCCGCCCATCCGGAAGGTCTCGGCCGCCAGGAACACCGGTCCCCCCCCGCCGCGACAATCCTCGACGGCGAGAACGGCCGCCGCGTGCACGTCGAGTACGTTGTTCCCGTCGACCTCCATCAGTCGCGCGCCGTACGCCCTCCCCCAGTCCCGGAACCCCTCCGACCGGTGATGCTGCGCCAGGCCCGTGCCGAGGGCCACCTGGTTGTTCTGGAGCACGAACACGACCGGAAGCCGGCGTACGGCGGCGAAGTTCAGCGCCTCGTGGACCTCGCCGCTCTTGGTGGAGCCGTCCCCGATCCAGGTCAGCGCGACACGCTGCTCGCCCCGCATCCGGAACGAGAGGGCGTAGCCGTTCACGACCGTGGCCAGACCTCCCACCATGCTGATCGGCGCCACTACCCCTCTGCGCGGGTCGCCGATGTGGAGGTCGCGGCCCCGAGCCGGGCCGTCGGCCGTGCCGAGATACCCCCGGAACATGTCGGCCAGAGGCATGCCCATCTCGTGGCAGGCCCCCGCGTTCCGGATCATCGGACCGCACACGTCGCCTCCCGCGCTCCGCCGGAGCGCATGGACGGCCCCGATCGTCACCGCCTCCTCGCCCGTGCCGAGCCACGCCTTCGAGATCACGCCCTGCTTCACCCAGCGCTGGAGCGCGATGTCGTGGAGCCGGAACCGCAGAAGTCCCCGGTAGAGCGCGAGGAGGTCGGCCGGGGAGAGCGCCTCCACGACCCGGGCCCGGTCCGGGTTCGCCCGGACTCGAGTCCGGCATTCCTCGACGAGCTCCGGGTCGGCGGCCCAGTCCACGTATTCCGGCGGGTCGTAGGCCGGGTAGCGTCGCACGATGGAACCTCCGTTGCGGGCGGGGGCGTCCTCCGCCCCCGGCGGTCTCGCCGGGGGTGCCTCCCGCACTCCCGCCCGAGGCCGTACTATTCGCCGGAACTCTATCGGGCCCCTCGCCCCCGGTCCAGCGGCGCCGCCGCCGGCCCCGGGGCACGGGCTGCCCGACGACCGGGACCGCCCTGCGGCGATTCCGCTCGCCCGCTCCGTGGACGCGCCGTGCAACCGACCCCCGAGACCGGCCCGAGCCTGCCGCCCGGCGTGATCCGCGTCGGGGCGATCGGGTTCGCGCTCGCCAGCCTCGCCGGGTTCGCGGCACTCTTCCTGATCACGCAGGACGTGCAGGGCAGCCTGGCCGGATTTCGGGAGTTCCGGCCGATCTGGGCGATCCCCGCGCTCGGCCTCGCGGCTCTCGACTGGCTGGGAGGCGGCCTTCGGCTGAAGATCCTCGTCCGACCGCTCCGCGTCCCGATCGGGTACGGCCGCTGCGTCCAGACTTCCGCGGCCACGGCCGCTCTCGCCTACCTCACGCCATCGGGCTCCGGCGGGGGGCCGGCACAGCTGTACGGACTCCTCCGGAGCGGGGCGAGCCTCGGGCGCGCCGTCGCCGCGAACTTCGCCAGTGTCACGGTGAATCTCCTCTTCCTCTCGCTCGCCGGGTTCGGGGCCTGGGCGCTCGGCGCCGCCGACGAGATCGAGGGCATCCGTCTCCCCATCGCCAACCTGAGCGCGGCGCGCCTGTTCGAGTGGTCGGCGCTCGGGTTCGCCGGTCTCGCCACGATCGTGCTGCTGATCGCGTTCAGCCCGCGGCTTCCGCGCGTTCTCATCGTCCGCCTGTTCGGGACCGGCCCGCGCGTCCGGGCCGTCCTGCGGTTCCTCGCCGAGCTCCACGGTTCGATCCGCGTCTACGGCGCGCGCGGCAAGACCGCCCTCCTGGTGGCCACGGCGATCAACGTCATCCCGTTCGGGGCACGCTTCGTCATGGGGTGGGCCGTGCTCCGGGGCTTCGGCATCGATGCCGGTTTCTGGAACGTGGTCGTGCTGCACGTGATGCTGCAGTTCCTGCTGTACTTCATGCCGACCCCCGGGGCCTCCGGCGTCGCCGAGGTCCTGGCCCCGGCGGTCATGAGCGCCTTCCTCCCGTCGAGCCTGCTGGTCGCCTACACCGCCGTCTGGCGCTTCTTCCTGGCCTGGATCACCATCCTGGTCGGCGGCATCGTGCTTTCGATCTGGATCCAGCGGGATGGGCGTCAGCTTCTTCCGGGGAGCGGCGATCCGGCCGACGAGCCGGGCCCCGGGGCCGCCGGCGCCGCCGTCGACGAACCACGGCACGAGACGGGTGTATCCTCGGACCTCGTGAGGACACCGCAGTCGTCCCGGAACGGAGGGGAGAGATCCCGATGAAGTCGTGCCGGAAGTGCGAGGCGATCATCCCGGACGACGCGAAGCTCTGTCCCCACTGCCGCGTCAGCCAGAGACACGGGGACTGGCTTCCTCAGGCGACCCTCGTGGGACTCACCGCGGCCGCGGCGATCGCCGTGCTTCTGGACGCCTGTCCGGGGCCTCCGTCCTGATGGCCCCGCGCGCCTGACGGGATTCCAGAGTCTTCGGCCCGCGCCTTCCCCGCCCTCGGCGGGCCCGGCGCTGGCGCGCATACCCGCGCCGTCCGATCTTCGCGGGTACACCGTGGACGTGGAAACCCGTTCCTCTGGCACCCGGAGCTCGCATGCGACGGCTTGCGCTCGTGACAGCCCTTCTCGGTCTCTCC